>Ga0302324_100028044_pt1 | contig 10714 bp, 4 predicted proteins | sample Palsa_T0_1_FD_201949 | JGI IMG/M metagenome (GOLD analysis project Ga0302324, IMG submission 201949) | Peat permafrost microbial communities from Stordalen Mire near Abisko, Sweden - Palsa_T0_1 | ecosystem: Environmental > Terrestrial > Soil > Palsa > Peat permafrost | place: Sweden: Abisko...
AGCGCGTGCATGGCCTTCAGCTGATCCTCGTGCCCCAAGTCGAGGTAGGTGCAGTGTTTGCCCATGTCGACGCCGAGGTGCTGAGGCAGCGTGTCGGGATAGAGGGCGCTGCTGACGTGCAAGACGTCAGCTCCGAACTCGGCCAAGCATTGGGTACTCCGAGGCCCGGCGAGCACATGCGTGAAATCCAGCACCCTCGTGCCACTGAGCGGATGCTCTCCACTTAGACCGAACGGCACGGGCTCTCCCTCGGTGAGCTTTTCGATCTCAATCACCGGCTTCGCGGTGATAAGACGACCTTGGGGGTGGGCCAGCCATTCCTCGCGATCGAACGCCCGGCAACCCGGAACCCCGATCTCGGCCAACGCTTCCTCGAGGTCCGGCGCGGTGTACCGCATCGTCGCGGCGGCAATCGCCTGCCGATTATTGGCGCACCCGAAGAGATTGAGATAGGCGTTCAACAGCTTCATGTACGGCGGTCCTGCACACAGAAAGACCTGACGGCCGTCGTTGGTCGGATAGAACCCGTTCACGGGAACGTATTCCGCGCCGACTTCGAGGTATGAGCCTCCCTGCCACACGAAGTGTGCCGAGTGAAGGGAGTGGAGTGCATCGATGGAGTCGACGGTCACGTCATTGACCTCTCCAGTTCGGCGGAGCCAGATGGCCGCAGCGGTCGCTCCGATCAGGAGCTGCGCGGTGCCGACTGCCTCTACCAGCCGATGCCGCGACCGGATGAGGAGCTCGTTGCCCACCAACGTGGCGTCGCCGCTGAAGTGATCCGACAAACCGATCTCGGCCAGCAACTGTTCGAACGCGATCAGCTCGCCGGCTGACCGTGATCTGTTCGGCTTTACTGCGGGGTCGTGGGTGCGTGTGGATTTCATGGGGTGTGCTCTTTCGGGGCGCATGAGCTGAGGCAGCCTGAGCCCGTGTCGGCGGGTGCCGGCTGGGGGTGGTGGTCGCTGATCCCGTCAACGCCCACCACCCCGGATGACCACTTGGATCAGCGAGGGCGTCCGAGGCCGCCGTCGAACTGGATGTCGGTGCGCTCGGGTAGCTCGCGGCTCATGCCTGGCCCGTTTGCTGGCAACTGGACCAGCTCACAGAACCCCCGGGCCACAATCGGCCCGTCGATGGAGTCCTTGCGGAGCAGCAACGCCCCTTCGATGAAGGATCCGCTCGTCCCGACACTTTCCTGCGCCGGGAAGGTCGGCGAGAGGTAGAAGGTGCCCTTGGGAGTCTTCATCTCGCCCCACCACGGGTATTCCACGCCCGAGTCTGGCGAGGTCCACCACTTGGTCGGCGTGAACTCGAACGAAGGCCCGAAGGCGTATTGCGGAGCCTCGCCCTTGGGGACGAATGCAAACCTGGTCACCTCGTGATGGGGATCGTCCCAGGCCTCCCGAGCGGCGTGGGTGTCGAAGGGCACCTCGGGGTCGAGCTTGCCCACGGGGTTGCCGTAATACTGGCGCCACGTGAAGGCGTCGCCGTTGTCGAAGCGGGCGTAGCCCCAGAAGTAGCGGGCGTTCTCGGTGTTGCGGTAGTTGCCCCACTGATGCTCGTACCAGGCCACGCCCTCGATCTCATGGGCGCCGTCGGCCAACGTAACCGAGCCGGTCATCTCCATCTGCGGAGCGAAGTAGTAGTAGGTGAGCCCGTACATCGTCTCGGGGTTCTGGTTGAAGAGCGGGTTGAAGCCGATGCTCTCGAGTCCCCAGTAGGCGGCGGGGACGTAACCGGGCTTTTGGACCAGCCCCGTCACGTCCACCTGGTAAGGCTTGCCCAGGGTCTGACTCTTGTCGGTGCAATATGACTTGAACTCCCACTTCTCCTGATCGTGGTCGTACTTTGTCTCGAAACCCTTGCCGTCAGGATCGTCGACCCGGTAGGTGAAGCCGAAGTCCGACGTGCCCGATCCGCTGCTCTTGAAGGTGCTCATCGGGTAGAAGGTCGTCCCTTGGAACTCGCCGGTCACCGTGTCGTGCCAGGCGAAGACCGGGAACATCAACGGCCGGCCGAGCTCTTTGGACCATCCGGCAGAGAACATGCACAAGAACAGACTCACTTCGTGGCCGGTCTTCTTGTCGATGCCGAGGAAGGTGAAGTAGTGCCATTCGAAGTAGTCATCAACGAAGTACGTCGGCCCGCTGTGCCAGGCGTGGTCACGGGGCAGCTTGTAGATGCCCTGCTCCCCCACTTCCAGCCCGTCGCCGGCCAACCAGCCGGCCGTTTCGATTGCGCTTTCTACAGACACGTCATGTCCTCCGTCTCGTTGATTGTGGGATGCCTCGTTTCGTATTTAGTACCGTATACCCAATAGTTGGTGTTGTCCAGCTATTTGCTGGAACAAGGTACTTGCACCGCCGGATGGCGGTACTGAGGTGAGACCGTGCCCGTCGCCCTTTTTGGAGGGGGACGACATCTGGACGCTGCGGTGCACATTGGCTTCGACCGCATTCGTGACGGCTTCGACTGCTGAGACGAGCGACGTTCCTCCCGCAGACGCGACCAGGAGTGTGTCGGTCTTAGACGTGGGATTGACCACGAGTACCGCAGTGAGTGCCAGATTCTCTATCTGGCGACGCGCCGCAGTTGCATCACTGACTTTTCGCGCCTTGAGGGGCTCGCCATGGATGCCATTGATTCCGTCGGTGAGCTTGGGCCCACCGACACCGGCGCCACGACGCCTACTGGAATGCGCACGGGCTTCGGCGAGTGCAAGGCCCCGACATAGGAAAGGATGAATTCCAGTTGGAGCAAGACGCCGATCACCATCAGCGCGGTCCGGCTCGAGACGGCGTCCTTGAACTCCCCCAAAAGAGTCAGCTGGAACGCAACGGGCGCCTTGCTCTCGCCTTCGACCTTGGCGTCAGCTTTGCCACTCGTCGTGCTTAAGATGCTGACTTCCCATACGCAAAGCCGCTTCTGCGACTCTCGACTGCGGTCTCTCCAGACATGTCATGCCCTCCGTTCGATGCTTGTGGATCCCCTCTTTTGGTATTTACCTAATAGTTGGGGTTATCCAGATATTTTCATAGGCCAGGAAGCGGCGGTCTGCCGAGGCCCAGTTCGTGGCCGTCCGAACTGTCTTCGACGCTCGTGCCCGACGGCCCAAGCTCTATCCCCGGGATGCCGTGCTTAGGCAGGCAAGAATCGCGAGCGCCGGGTCAGCGCGCCGCCGTCCGCCAATGGGTCTTGGGCAATCCAAAGGCAATTAAATGAGTACTGGCGAAGAGATGGAGGCGAACTGCCTGGACGAGAGGGCCGGTTCAGGACCACCAGAACGGGCCGGGGAAAGAGTCTGGACAATCCGGACCGGCCTCGGGAAGCGGTTCTTACATGTGCCTCCATCTATGAACGTTGGCCGAGAGGTCTTGCCCCTGTCCGACGGACCTGACTCGGCATACGGTCTAACCCCGGTTCGCGTACGGTGGGGTCATGCCGGAGGAGCGGGCATCGATGTGACCACCACCGAGAACGTCGCCATCTTGTTCACGGACATCGTCGGCTCCACTGAGTTGTCCCAGCGACTCTCATCCGAAGAGGCTGACGAGTTGCGCCGGAGACATTTCTCCATCCTGCGCCAGGCGATTGCCGAGGCGAGGGGCACAGAGGTGAAGCACCTTGGTGATGGGCTAATGGTCGTGTTCAACTCGGCGTCGACGGCATTGGGGTGCGCCGTGTCCATGCAGCAGGGCGTTGAGCAGAACAACCGTGTCACCGCTGAGGCAGTGGGACTTCGCGTGGGGCTAAGTGTGGGCGAGGCTGCCAAGGAAGACGGGGACTTCTTCGGTGACCCTGTCGTCGAGGCGGCCCGGCTCTGCGCCCGCTGTAGCGGCGGGCAGATCCTGGCGACGGACTTCGTGCGAGCGATGGCCGGTCGGCGGAATCGTCACGAGTGCCGTTCTCTCGGGGGGCTGGCTCTAAAGGGACTGTCCGACCCGGTCGAGACGGTGGAGGTCCTTTGGGAACCAGTACGTAGCTCCACGAGTTCCGGCGCCATCCCGCTCCCCAGTCGGCTGTCCGTTCGGCCCGATGTCGGAGTTCTCGGTCGTGTCTCTGAGATGGAGTCCATCGCTCGGGCCTTCATGCGGGTGGAGCGCACCGGGAGACACAAGGTAGTACTTGTCTCCGGTGAGCCAGGACTTGGCAAGACCACTCTGGTTGCCGAATCATCTCGAGTCGCCTACGACGCCGGAGCGATCGTTCTCTTCGGTCACAGTGAGGAGAACCTGGCCGCGCCTTACCAGAGCTTCGCCGAAGCGCTCGGGCGCTACATCACCCACGCTCCTGATGAAGTGCTTGTCGCCCACGTGGCGACCCATGGCTCCGAGTTGGCACGTCTGGTTCCGGCTCTGGGCGACAGGATCCCCGATCTCCCGATTTCGAAATCCACCGACGCCGACACCGACAGGTTCCTCCTGTTCGCCGCCATCGTCGGAGTGTTGGCGATCGCGAGCGAGCACCAGCCAATTGTGCTCGTGCTCGATGATCTTCAGTGGTGTGACAACGACAGCCTGCTGTTGCTGCGCCACCTTGCTGGAACAGACGTTCCCATGCGGCTGCTGATTCTCGGGACCTATCGGGACAGCGAGCCCTCCACCCACGCACTTGCTGACGCTCTGGCCGACATGCACCGCTCCGGCGGCGTGACCCGCATCGAACTGATGGGCCTTGACGATGCAGACGTCATGGAGCTCATGAAAGCGACCGCTGGGCACGATCTGGACGAGGACGCCGTGGGTCTGGCCCACGCCATCTCTCGCGAAACAGACGGCAACCCCTTCTTCGTGAGCGAAGTGCTGCGCAACCTCGTCGAGTCCGGCGCCATCGCACGGACCGCAGAAGGCCGCTGGAAGGCGCAGACAAACTTTGACCCATCGGCTCTTCCCGAGTCTGTACGAGAAGTAATTGGTGCCCGGCTGCTACGCCTCGGTAAGGAAGCCGGGCGGATCCTCTCGGTGGCGGCCGTCATCGGCCGTGACTTCGATCTGGAGCTGTTGGCCGCTGCAGCCAACAGCTCCGAAGACGATGTCCTCGATGTGCTCGATGCCGCTAGCGCCGTATCACTAGTCCGCGAGGTGGCCGATGCCCCAGGACGGTTCAGCTTCTCACACGCTCTCATCCAACACACCATCTACGAGGCCTTAGGTCCAACCCGTCGTGCGCGGACACATCGGACCGTGGCTAAAGCGCTCGATTCTTTTGGTCGTGGCAACTTTGGGTCCCGCGTCTTCGAGATCGCTCACCATTGGCAAATGGGTGGGCGTGAATCGGACGCCACGCAGGTGATCGATGCCTGTCGAAGAGTGGCGGAGCGGGCCGTTGAACTGACGGCCTTCGACGAGGCGGTGCAGTGGTATTCCGAAGCGGTGGACCGAACAGATACCTTTGGATCCGAGGACCGAACTGATCTGTTGCTGGCGCTCGGCATGACCCAGATCCAGGCGAACATGCTTGAAACGGGACGCGCCACGCTACGCAAGGCCGCTGAACTCGTTCACGATCCCGTGCAGTCAGCGGAGCTTGCGCTCGCATACCACGGACCGAGTCGAGTTGCTCACCGCGACCCTGTTGAACGCTCGCTCCTTCAGAATGCTCTGGCCGCAATCAACGCCAACCAAGACGTGGTGCTGAGAGCCCGTCTCCTCTCGCACCTCTCAGCGTTCTGCTACGACGACACAGATCCGAACAAACTTGAAATCGCTGAAGAGGCGGTCGCACTCGCCTTAACGACGAATGATCCCGAGGCGATCTTTGCCGCCTACCGGTCATTGTTCTGGCCACAATTGGGCATCCCACAGCATGCACGTGGGCTGCTCACGGTCACTGATTCCACAGTCGCTGCGGCGGATCAGATGGGCGACCTGCAAGCAATGGTCGAAGCGCACTCCATGCGGTTTCTGGCTCGATGCCAGGTCGGCGACCGGAATGGTGCGGACCAGGATCGAGTCGCCCACTTGGAGCTCTCAGAACGTTCTGGTCTTCGTGCCGAGAAGGCTTTGGCACTGTGCATGCAAGCCCGTTTCCAGATCAACTCCGCTGATTTCGATGCCGCGGGGATCTCGAGTGCGAGTGCACTCGAGCTCGCGGGCAATGATGAATCAATTCTGATGGCTTATGGAGCCCAGCAGATTGAGACCTTCAGGTGGAGGGGCGAGTTAAACAGTGCTCTTGAAATCCTCGATTTGGCCGGTGCGGATCCAGCACCCGAAATCGAGAACTACTTACGAGTCATGCGCGCTGTTCTGTTGTCCGAGACGGATGACGTGGAGAGCGCGAAGATCGACGCGCTTGCTATCGAAGGACTGCACAATCTTACTGGGATCGGCTCGTGGACAAGGCCGCTCGAACTCGCAGCTCTGGCCGACGTGGCGTGTGCGCAAAAGAATAGAGGTCTTGGCGCTCTGGTTCTGGGGTTGCTGTCGGATTGGAGTGGATTGCTTCTGCAAGTCACACTCGTGGCTGACTGGGGTCCGTGCGATCTCTATATCGGCAAACTTACTCGACTCCTTGGAGACGACGAGAGCGCAGTGAATCAGCTCGAAGAGGCGCTGCGAGAATGTCAGGGCGCCGAGCTCGCCATTTGGACCGCCCTAACCAGCGTCCAGCTCAGTCTGGCACTTGCCGAGCACAAATCTGAAGACGAAAAGGCGCGTTCACGCCTTCTGGCCAGACAGGGGTTGACGAGAGCCCGAGAAATGGGCCTGCACCGTGTCCAACTGGAGTGGAAGCGTGGCGGGGGTTAGCGATTGGCGCAGCCCCACGATCGGTATTGGCACATACAGCCCGTCACGATGACCACATTCGGTCGTCGTTATTATTCGGACTTCTGCCAAATTCCTTCAAAACGCGCCGGGGGCCGAGGTCGGGATTGTGCCGGGGACTCGAGACCGACTCTTTCGCTCGCCTCGGCGGGCCACTCCTGCCCTCGCGTATCCTGGAGCCTCCCGGCAGGAGGCCGATTCTTGAGCACTGAGAGCGCGACGATCCTCTTCACGGACCAGGTGGGCTCAACGGAGCTTTCGCAACGCCTGTCTGCCGAAGCGGCCGACGAGGTCCGCCAGGAGCACTTCTCCCTCCTACGCCAAGCCATCGCCGAAACCGGTGGCATCGAGGTGAAGGGCCTCGGCGACGGGCTTATGGTGGTCTTCGGCTCGGCTGCGGCTGCTCTGGCCTGCGGTGTGGCCATGCAGCAACGAGTGGAGCGCGGCAACCGGAGCCAGGAGCACTCCGTGGGTCTTCGGGTGGGGCTCAGCGCAGGCGAAGTCAGCCAAGAGCATGGCGATTATTACGGGGACTCGGTAGTCGAAGCTGCACGTCTCTGTGCCCGCTGCGAGAGCGGGCAAGTCCTCGCGGCCGATGTCGTGCGGGCCATGGCCGGTCGACGGAGCCGCCATGAGTATCGCTCTCTCGGGGATCTGAGCCTGAAGGGTTTGAGCGATCCCGTCGAAACCCTCGAGGTGCTCTGGGAGCCCCTCGAGGGGCCCGAACCCGGGAGCCCGATCCCGCTGCCGAATCGCCTCGCCGGACGACCCAGTATCGGTTTCGTCGGACGGGAGACCGAGCTGCAAGCGATAACGGACGCGGCGAAACGCGCGGCCGGTGGCGAAGGGAGGGAGATCCTGCTGGTCTCGGGTGAGGCCGGCATGGGAAAGACCACGCTGGTGGCCGAAGTGGCCAGGATCGCGTTCGAAAGCGGCGCTATCGTGCTCTTCGGGCATTGTGAGGAAGATTTGGCAATCCCCAACCAGCTCTTCGCTGAGGCTCTCGGGCATTACGTCACCCATGCTCCGGAGAATCAGCTCCTCGCCCACGTAGAGGAACACGGGTCCCAGCTCTTACGACTAGTCCCTTCGCTCGCCAGTCGAGTTCCGAATCTCCCACCGCCCAAGGACACCGACACCGACTCCGAGCGGCATTTACTCCTGGCTGCCGCGGTTGGCTTGTTCGCGATGGTGTCCGAAGACCAACCGATCGTCGTCGTCCTCGATGACCTGCAATGGGCCGACACGGGAAGCCTGTTGCTCTTGCGCCACCTGGCGGCCGGGGCCGACCAGGCCATGCGAGTGCTCGTACTCGGCACCTACCGCGACAGCGAACTCTCACAGTCTCATCCGTTGCTTGCCACCTTGGCGGATCTGCATAGACAGAGCGGCGTCTCCCGCATTGAACTGAGCGGGCTCGACGACGCCGGGGTGGTGACGCTCATGGAAGCCACCGCCGGATACACCTTGGACCAAGCCGGAGTCGGGCTCGCTCGCGACCTCTACCGCGAGACCGACGGCAACCCGTTCTTCGTGAGCGAAGTTCTGCGTCATCTGTCAGAGACCGGGGCGATTTACCAGGATGGCACCGGCCGATGGACGGCGAAGGGCTCCCTTGAGCAGATGGTCCTACCCCGCAGCATTCGAGAGGTCATAGGTGCCCGAGTCGGTCGCTTGGGACCAGACGCTGCCCGAGTGCTGTCGCTGGCCGCTGTGATCGGCAGGGACTTCGACTTCGATCTTCTGGTTCGAGCGACCGGAATCACGGAGGACGAGCTGCTGGAGATACTCGAGGCGGCTGCCGCCTACTCCCTAGTGAGAGAGGTCGCCGACTTATTGGGGCAATACAGCTTCGCCCACGCCCTCATAGCGCACACCCTCTACCAGGAGTTGGGAGGAACACGTCAGAGCCGTGCTCATCGGATCGTGGCTGAGGCGCTCGAATCGATTGCAGAACAGAGCAGGACAGCACGGGTGCGGGAACTCGCTCACCATTGGTTTGCCTGTACGGGAAACGACAGGCTTCGCGGCGTTCCCTATGCAGAGAAAGCAGCGCAAGAATCGCTGTCTGCCCTCGCATATGAAGACGCCACCGAGTGGTTCGATCGAGCACTGGACGTCGCCGGACAGAGTGTGGACCCGCTAAGGCACGCACGACTTCAGATCGGACTCGCCGAGGCCGCCACTCGAGCAGGTCAACAAGAGAAGGCGCGTCGAGCTGCGCAGTCTGCCTGGCACATGGCCATGAACCTCGCAGAAGCAGAAATAGAAGTCGAAGCTGCCTTGCTCTACGCAGGCGAACCCGAACTTAACGTTGTAGGAGATGAACCAGGTGTTCACGTGCTCGAGGAGACCTTGGGTCACCTCCCGGAGCTAAGCGCTGACCGAGCGCGAATAATGGCGCGACTCGGGTCGGCTCTTTCGTACACCGATCACTCTCGCGCCACAGTACTGGGAATCGAGGCGATTGCTCTTGCTCGCCGAAGAGGAGACGACGAATCGCTTGGGTATGCGCTTCGGTGTCGCCTGCGGGGATGGTTCGACCCTGATGCTGTAGCTGCTCGTCGACACGCTGCCGAGGAATTGCGTTCGCTGGGGTCGCGTCGGGAAGACCCGTTCATGGAGGCTTGGGGCGTTCGGTGGCAGGCCTCCATCTTCGAGGACGGAAATCTTGAGCTGATCGAACGGTCCACCGTCGAGCTGTCCGCAATCGCCACCCGGCTCAACAGTCCCAATCACCGATGGGCGGCGGGGATCCGACACGCCGCGTTGATGATCCAGTGGGGCCGCTTTGACGAAGCCCATGAGCTCCAGAACAACGCCGGTCGCGAGATCGAACAACTCGACAACCTGCTCGTTCAGTCGGTCTTCGAGAGGCAGCGGAGGCTCCTTACGGCGCTCTCTGGCTCGAATTCCGCTTCGGAAGTGATAGCGGCTTTGGGTGACTCACCCGCGTGGATTTTCGATGAACTCACCCGGGACCCAGATCGCTACCTCGACGCAGACATTACCCGGCTCGGAATAATTATTTCGGCCGCGGCGGAAGTATCCACTCAGTCGAATCCGGCACTCGCAAATGCCGTCTATCCGTGGGCTAAACGCCATGTCGACCTCATAGCCACTTGGAATCCTGGGGTTGCGATGCTTGGTTCGATGCATCTGTACGCCGGTCTACTGGCATTGGGGAAGGGGGCCGAGCGGGAGGGCATCGATCACCTCAGAGCCGCTGTCCAGCGCAACGAGGCGCTTGGAGCGCAGCCATTCTGCGCCCTCGCCCTCCACCACCTCGCGAAGGCAATTGGGTAATGGTCGGGAGTCGGAGGTGGCGCAGCGTCAGGCTGAAGCACTCGCGACCGGTTTAGGTTTGCCGTGGCTCGCATCCTGATCCCGCGTGGACAGTATGCAACCGCCCGCGAACGCTAACGCCGTATCCGTTACCGAGCGGGGTTTCCTTGGCTCCAGGACAAACAGGGATGCCTGCGGGACAGGCAACCCGCGGCGGCGTCGAGGTCGGTGCCGTCCGCCAACGAGTCTTGGCAAGCCGAATTGGCGGTAGCGATATTGTCCGTATACGAAAGTGTCAGGCAGGTACCGGAGCCACGCCGTCAAGCATGAACCGGAATTTCACAGACCGATAACGACACGTAAAGACACGTAAAGACACGCCGGAGAATGTGATCTTCTGCGGCATCCCACTTGAGGCCTGTGGCCTGGACTTTCCGGTGGACCTTATGGGCCACTGGTCGAACCTCTCTCACCAGGGAGAACGTCTTCGGACCCTGGTCGAAATGGTCCCATCTGGGGCAATTGAGCCCAAAAGTAGAACCACCAAGCAGATCCACAGACGACTACGCCAAGCTGAGACAGAAGCCCTCATCTCGGATTATCACTCGGGCCTGAAAATGAAGGAACTAGCAGCCAAGTACAGGATCAACAAATACACA
>Ga0302324_100028045_pt1 | contig 10714 bp, 8 predicted proteins | sample Palsa_T0_1_FD_201949 | JGI IMG/M metagenome (GOLD analysis project Ga0302324, IMG submission 201949) | Peat permafrost microbial communities from Stordalen Mire near Abisko, Sweden - Palsa_T0_1 | ecosystem: Environmental > Terrestrial > Soil > Palsa > Peat permafrost | place: Sweden: Abisko...
GACGATCGCGATGCTGTTAATCACCGCGGCGATTTACGCGCGCGGCTTCGTCCGGTTGCATCGCCAGATGCCGGAGCGCTTCCCCAGCTGGCGGCTTACGATGTTCATGGGCGGAATTGCCGCATTATTCGTCGCGATCGCATCGCCGCTCGAAGAGCTCGACGATCTGCTGTTACAGGTCCACATGACGCAGCATCTGTTGTTGATGATCGTGGCGCCGCCGATGCTGCTGGCGGGCGCGCCGGCGATAGCGCTGGTGCGCGGGATGCCTGCGCGAGTGGCGAAGATTGTGGTCGGGCCGATTCTGCGATCCGGGACTGTGCGGCGAATCTTCGCGTGGCTGACGCAGCCGGCAGTCTGCTGGATTGCGTTCACGGCGGCGACCTGGGGATGGCATATCCCCGCCGCGTTTCAGCTGGCGCTGCGGTCGGACGGATGGCACGTGGTCGAGCATGCATGCTTTTTCACCACCGCGCTGATGTTCTGGTATCCGGTGGTGCAGCCGTGGCCGAGCGTGACGCGCTGGCCGCGATGGGCGATGATTCCGTATCTGCTGCTGGCGGACGGGCAGAATACGATACTGGCGGCGCTTTTCATGTTTTCGAATCGGCTGCTGTATCCGTTATATGCGGCCGCGCCGCCGGTCGCGGGCTTCACGCCGCTGGGGGATCAAACCACTGCCGGTGCTATCATGTGGGTGCCGGGTTCGCTTTTTTACCTGGTGCCGGCAACGATCATCATGTTTCAGATGCTGGCGCCGCAGAACCTGACGCGGCGGCCGGCGCTTCAAAGTCAGGCGAGGCCGGTTCCCGGTTTGTAGGAGGAGACATCATGGCCGAATCAACCAAAGCTGTTGCGCTCGATCAGCGCCCCGCGTGGAAGGCCCTGCAGGCGCATTACGATCAGATTCATAGCCGGCATCTGAAGGCGCTGTTCGACGCGGACCCGAAGCGCGGCGAGCGGATGGTGGTCGAGGCGGCGGGTTTGTACTTCGATTACTCGAAGCATCGCGTGACGGACGAGACGATGCGCCTGCTGCTAGCGCTGGCCGAGGAGATCGGACTTCGCGGGCGAATCGACGCGATGTTCCGCGGCGAGAAAATAAACGTGACCGAGAAGCGCGCCGTGCTGCATATCGCACTGCGCGCGCCCCGCACTGCGTCTATCGGCGTCGATGGCGACGACGTGGTGCCGAAGGTTCACGAGGTGCTCGATCGGATGGCGGATTTTTCAGGGCGCATCCGCGACGGTTCGTGGAAAGGCCACACCGGCAAGCGCATCCGCAACGTGATTAATGTGGGCATCGGCGGATCGGACCTCGGGCCGGTGATGGCGTACGAGGCGCTGCGGCATTACAGCGATCGCAATCTCACGATGCGCTTCGTGTCGAACGTTGACGGGACGGATTTTGCCGAGGCCACGCGCGACCTCGACCCGGCCGAGACGCTGTTCATCATATCGTCGAAAACTTTTACGACGCTCGAGACGATGACCAACGCGCACACGGCGCGCGACTGGAGCCTCAAGGCGCTGGGCGACGAGAAGGCGGTCGCGAGGCATTTCGTGGCGGTCTCGACCAACGCGGCCGAGGTGACGAAGTTCGGCATCGACACGAAAAACATGTTCGGGTTCTGGGATTGGGTCGGCGGGCGCTACTCGATGGACTCGGCGATTGGGCTGTCCACGATGATTGCGGTCGGCGCGGATAATTTTCGCGCGATGCTGGCGGGCTTCCATGCGATGGACGAGCATTTTCGCACCGCGCCGCTCGAGCGTAACCTGCCGGTGCTGATGGGCCTGCTCGGCGTCTGGTACAACGATTTTTTCGGCGCGCAAACGGTCGCGGTGCTGCCGTACGAGCAATACCTGAAGCGGTTTCCCGCCTACCTGCAGCAGCTCACGATGGAATCGAACGGCAAGCACGTCACGCTCGAGGGCGCGCCGGTGAATTACCAGACGGGGCCGATTTACTGGGGCGAGCCGGGGACCAACGGGCAGCATTCGTTCTACCAACTGATTCACCAGGGGACGAAGCTGATCCCATGCGACTTCATCGGATTTTGCCGCGCGCTGAATCCGCTCGGACGGCATCATGATTTGCTGCTGTCAAATATTTTCGCGCAGGCCGAAGCGCTGGCATTCGGGAAGACGCCGGCGCAGGTGAAGGCCGAAGGCACGCCGGACTGGCTGGTGCCGGCGCGGGTGTTCGAGGGCAACCGACCGTCAACGGTAATCCTCGCGGACGAGCTGACTCCGGATACGCTGGGCAAGCTGGTGGCGTTGTATGAGCACAGCGTGTTCACGCAAGGCGCAATCTGGAATATCGACTCGTTCGATCAGTGGGGCGTAGAGCTGGGCAAGGTGCTGGCGCAAAAAATCATACCCGAGCTGGAATCACAGACGGAGCCGAAACTGGAGCATGACAGCTCAACCAACGCGCTGATTCGGAGATATCGCGCGCGGCGCGGGAAGTAGCAGCGGTCATGCCGGTTGAGTCGTCAATTGTCGGAATGGCGGGCCCGCCTTTGGTCAGCGAGGTCGATGCGCGCTGGACGATGGCTTATGCGGCCGGACTCGGCGATTCGATGGCATGCTACATGGACACCGTTGCGGGCGTGATCGCGCATCCGATGTTCCCGGTGTGCTTCGAATGGCCGGTGCAGCTTGCCGTTCGCGCACAGTTCGAGCAGGCCACCTCGCTCACGCGCGCCGAGGCGATGCGCGGCGTGCATGCGACGCATGACATGGTGCTGTATCGCGCGATTCGGCCGCCGGAGCGCCTGACGACGCAGCTGACGGTGGCGGGAATCGAGCGGCGCAAGCCCGGTGCGTACATGGTGATGCGGCTCGACACGGTCGATGAAGCAGGCAAGCCGGTTTGCACGAGCTGGTACGGCGCGATCTACCGCGGAGTCGAGGTCATCGGGCCCGACGCTCCCGCCAGGATCGCGCCCGCGCCGATACAGCCGCTGGTCGAGGAAGGCGAGCCGATACTCGAGTGCCAGGTCGACGTGCCGGCCGGAATGGCGCACGTCTACACGGAGTGCGCGCGAATCTTCAACCCGATACATACGGATGCAGCGGTGGCGCGCGCGGCCGGGCTGCCGTCGATTATCCTGCATGGGACCGCGACACTGGCGCTGGCGGTGTCGCGAATCGTGGAAAGCGTCGCGGGCAAAGATCCTGCGCGAATCGAAAGAGTCGCGGGACGTTTCGGCGCGATGGTCACGATGCCGTCGACGATCATGGTGCGCATCCTGGCGCGCGAGGAGAGCGCGGAGGGCGCGGCCGTCTTTTTCGAGGTACTGAGCGGCGAGGGGCGGCTCGCGATCCAGGAAGGGATGGCGGTCGTGCGAGCATAGCCTCTCCCCGAGAGGACACCTTTGCATAACCTTCTCTTCCCATCCGGTTCCCCTTCCCGCGCGGGAAGGGTTAGGGGTTAGGTTCCTGATTCTGCCTCTGCTCCGAAACCCATCCGCAAAGGTTACGCACAGCTCCCTGACAGGGCGAGGCTACTCGGCGGATTCGTCGGGCGGCTTCACCGCGCGGAACTGAATCAGTAGCGCTATGTCGTAGATTGTTTTCAGCACGCCGCCGCAGATCAGCGGCCATCCGAAAGACGAGCTGTTGAGCATTGCGCCGGCCGGCAACGGCGCCATCGCGGACGCCAGGCTGCGCGGAACTCCTGTCACAGTTGCGGCTGCCGCGCGCTCCTCGGGCGGCACTACCGCCATCACGTAGGACTGGCGCGCTGCGACGTCCATCTGCGAGGTCAACGCGCGCAGCAGCAATGCCGCCATCGCGAGTTGAGCGGTCGGCATGAAGGCGGCAACTATCAGCATCGCGTTCGACGGCAGATGGGTGAACACCATCGTGTTGATCCGGCCGAAGCGCGCAGCGAGCGCCGACGCGAGGAATTGTGAGAACGAACCGAGCAGGCCGGCGATGAAGAAGAAGGTGCCCGCCGCCTGCACCGAGACGTTGAAGCGGCGGAACAGCCACAGCGCCATCAGCGACTGGATTACGAAGCCGCCGCCGAGCGAGTCGATGCTGAACAGGGCCGCGAGCCGGATGACTATCGCGCGTGACTTCGCCAGCGGCGCCACCTTGATTGGCTGGCGCTCGACTTCGACCCCGGGCGAAAGGCGCCGATACACCGAGAACGCGACGATCGCGATTATCGAGTAGGCGACGAAGCCCGACCGCAGCGACGATGCCAGCGCCCATCCGTGGCGGGCGGCCAGGATGGCGGGCACTCCGCTGGCCAGTGCACCGAACGCGCCCGCCATCGCACCCGCCACGTTGTACAGCGCGAACATCGCGGTCAGATCGCGCGGCTCGGCGGCCTCGGCCAGTGCAGCCTGCTCGATGGGCAGGAACAGGCTGACGTCACCGGCGGAAGGGTTGAGGGTGCCGACTACGGCGACCATGAACAGCGGCCAGAAGCTGGTCGTTGTCGCGAAGCCGATTCCGGTCAGCAGCATCAAGCCGGATGCCGCCAGCAGAACCCGGCGCCGGCCCAGCCTGTCAGTGGCGAGTCCCACCCAGAGCGTGAGCGCGGCGGAGCCGAGCAGCGTGCCGAACACGATTGCGCCGACGTGCAGCGGATTGAATCCGATCGCCGTCAAATAGCCCGGCAGCAATACGCTGACCGCGCCGTCGGCAAGTCCGCGCAGCGCGCGCGTGGCGAGCAGCAGCCGCGCGTCGGCAGTAGCGCTATTCGGGAACCATCGATAGACCCATGTCGGCATCGCGTCGCAGGCACCGTAGCCCCGATGCACAGACTTGGACAATCGCTCGATTAATCACCAGAGCTACGGAACTTTCTTTCAGACGGTTCTGCCGCAGGCGTGAAGTGCGGCGCTAGCGGATCGGTCACGAAGCCGGGCCGAAAACGGCGACAACGAGTCTTCGGATTTGCTGAAGAATCTGGCGCGAAGCTCAAGGTCGCGAGAACTTATCACTGCGCTTAGCCGCAGTTTCCCATCGGGCTTCTGACCTTGGCTTTACCACCGTTCTTAGGCGTGCAAACCGGTGCAGCGGTGTCGCTGCCCTCGGCTATAGAGCCCTTGGTCACGGTTGCTGTTACAACGCTCCCGACCTTCTCGCAAACCGCTGTCGCCTCGCCACTGGCACCCGAACCCTTGGCAGTTACATTGCAGTCCTCCAAGGCTCGTGCCTCGACTTCGCTCGCCCCGTCGCTGGCGGTAGCCTTCGCCACCCCGCCCTCATCCGCTTGGGCCTCCGCGTCGCTTCCATCTCCGCTCGAAGCGCTAGTCGCCTCTCCGCCTCCATCGAATACTTCGGAGCTTGCGAAACTAGCACCCTTCGCCGTCGCGACTGCGTCACCGCCTTCTCCGTCTGGAAGGAACGCGTCGGCATCTCCGCCGTCGGCGGCGGTCGAAGTGGCCGTGCCTCCGCCGGTTCCGTCATTCACCGAGTCGGCCGTGCTGTGGCTGCCCTTGGCGGTCGCCTTGGTTGTGCCGCTTACTGATATGGCCACCGCCGCGTCGTCCTCTCCCGACGCGGTTGCTGTAGCCTGGGCGCCGTCTTCCGATTGGGCCTCCGCCCCTGCGCCTTCTCCCGACGCGGAACTTGCAGAGTCACCGCCGTCGCTCGCCTCGGATAGCGCATTGCCTTCGTCCGAGGCGCTGGCGGTCGCCTGGTTGGGTGGGCCGGTTGAAGCCTCGCATTCGGCCCCGGTACCGTCGGGGTTCGTATTTATAATGACGGTGCTTGTCGCCGAGCATGATTCTTTGTCCGATTTCGCGAACGCCTGGCTTCGAGCGACCGTGAGTGCAAGCGCAACCGCGGCTATTGCCACACCCGTCTTGACGATTCCTGTTCGCATCGATTCGCCCTCCGCAGGGTGAGTTATCAACGCGCCGCGCGAGGGACAAATTCGCGCGCCCCTGATCGGCGCACGCGAACGGTCAACATATTCACGATCAAAAAATATTGCGTAAAGATTGTCAGATATCGCAGCAATCACATGATCACAATTTCGATCACAGTGCCGTTTTTTTGGGCATTAACTCGATTCGACTGTATGCTTGAAGTCGCACGCTGCGTGAGAGTTTGAGAGTGAGCCGGCTGGGACTTGAACCCAGGACCCTGTGATTAAAAGTCACATGCTCTACCACCTGAGCTACCGGCTCGCCTGAGGGATTCCAATGCTTACAGGTAATTCACAGCGTTGGAAATAGAGATGCCCGCGCGCCGCGGATCAGGTGCGTGGCGCGCCGCCAAACAGCGGCGTAAACGCGGCGCCGTAGTACCACGCGAGGAACAGCTCGAGTGCGGCGACTACCACCGCCAGCGGCAAAAGATCCGGCGACAGAAACAGGTGGAAGCAGAAGATGTTCACGATAATCGGCGCGAGGATCACAAGCGCAAACGGCACCGCGATCCCCAGCAACAGCAGCGCTCCGCCGACTACCTGGACGCCGAAGATCAGCCCGAACATATAGTGGGTCGCAAACAGTGCACCGAAGAACGCGGCCGCGGCCGGCGGCGCCGGCGGATTAGCCATGAAGTGAAACAGGCCGTTTAAGCCGAAAACAAAAAACGCGAGACCCAGCAGAACCCGAGCGATAATGACCGCGACTTTCATGTAGATGTCCTCCTGAAGTTAAGTGCTGCCGGGAACGGAAATAACAGTTTTTTTAGCCGATTGTTACTCATATCAACCATCCCCTCACTCTGCCATCGCGAAGGTCTTTCCCACTCAATTCACGTTTTCAGCATCAATTGAGCACTTTATTCACAAGTATTTTAGTGGCGTTTAATTGTGGACAACTCCTGAAACTCTTGATTTTTCAACTGGTTAGCGTCCTCGACCGTGTTAAACGGTCCGGACTGCTCAGTTGGGCTATCATTTGCGAGAGAATCCCGTCATGATTGCCCCTGAGTCATCATGATGAAAAGAGCGATGGCAAAACATACGAGGACTCTCCTTTGCAACAGACAGACGGTAGAATTAATCTGCAACGGCTTGACACACGAGGTATCGCTCGAATATACCCAGTACCCGGCAAACTCGTAGATAGATTTAATTACTAACTGTAGGAAAGGTCAGGGCAAGAGAAGGAACCAAAGATGCGCCTTCAAGAATACTCGGCGAACGGATCGTCGGTCGCGGCTGCGATGCAGAGTCTTCGCTCCGAACCGGCGGCTGGCGCGTGCGAGTGGTTGAGCCTGGAGCATCTTGCGCTCGGGTCGGAGCGGGTTGGTGGGATGGTGGTGAGGTCAGCGCAAGTTCGCAAGGTACTCAAAACCATTTCACGCTTGAGTCCATACAAAGCCACGGTCCTCATCCATGGCGAGTCCGGCACCGGCAAGGAGCTCGTCGCGCGGGCATTGCACACGCTCGGCTCCGCGCCTAGCGGCCCGTTCGTGACCTTCAATTGCTCCAACCTGGTCGAGTCGCTGGCCGAGTCGCAGCTCTTCGGGCATGTCCGCGGCGCCTTCACCGACGCGCGCGAGGACTCGCTTGGCTATTTCCGCTCGGCCAACGGCGGCACCCTCTTCCTCGACGAAATCGGCGAGCTGCCGCTGCATCTGCAGCCCAAGCTGCTGCGCGCGGTCGAGACCCATGAGATCCAGCCGGTCGGCTCGTCGCGGACCTACTCGGTTGATATTAGGCTGGTCGCGGCCACCAATCGCGACCTGCGCGCGATGGTCAAGGCGGGGCAATTCCGCGACGACCTCTACTACCGCCTCAACGCCGCCACCATTCTCGTTCCTCCCCTGCGCGAGCGCCGCGAGGCAATTCCGGCTTTCGTTGCTCATTTTATCGAGCATTTCAACCGCCTCTTCGGCAAAGACATAAAGCTGGTGTCGCGCGCCGCCGTGGAAGCGCTATGCGCCAACAATTGGTCCGGCAACGTCCGCGAACTCGGCCATGCTATCGAGAGCGCGGTCCTGATGACCGACAGCGACCGAATCGATCTCGACGACCTGCCCTTCGGCCATGACCCCGCCAACAGTGAAGAGCTCGGCATGCCGGCCGACGCGATGCGGCCCAACGGCGCGCTCGAACTGGTCGAAGGCGGCACCAACGAAGCGGCCACCGACTGGCCGTACTCGCTCGACGCCGTAATCCGCGAGGCCTCCAAGCTCGCGCTGATTCGGGCGCTGCAGGCAACCGAGGGCAATTGCCATCGCGCCGCCGAGCTGCTCGGCGTCTCGCGTTACACGGTCTACCGGATGCTGAACCGTTTCGGTCTGGCGGAGGGGCGCACATACAGAACCTTCCGCAAGTCAGGGGTCCGCAAAATAGAGAAAGCGAGCTAGTCGAAGCGGGATCCCTCCGGTTCTACTGCCCGTTGAGTAGGCGGCCATCACACGTGTAACCTGTCGCGAGGGTGCTCGATCCAGGTCTGCCAGCCCCGACTCAACTGTGCCTCGTGTCTCTGTAATCATCCCCGCCTACAATGCGGCGGCGACTGTCGCTGACACTATCGACAGCGTCATCGCGCAGACGCTCACTGATTTCGAAATCATTTGCGTCGACGACGGTTCCACCGACGCCTCTCTCGCCATCATCCAACAGCGCGCCGACCGCGTGCGCCTCATCGAGCAGGCCAACAGCGGCCCGGCTGCCGCGCGCAACAACGGCGCCCGCAACTCCTCGGGCGAGTACCTTGCCTTCCTCGACGCCGACGACCTCTGGGCGCCCGACTTCCTCGAGCGCACCGTCGCCGCGCTCGACGCCGACCCTGCCCTCTCGCTCGTGTATAGCAATTGCGCGCTGGCCGACAGCGAAGGCGTGCCCATCGACACTGCCCTGGTCGGCAGCGGCTTCGACCATGCCCCCTCCTTGCTGGAACTCCTGACCCGCCTCTGGCCCATCATGCCCAGTGCTGCTCTCGTTCGACGCTCCGCCTACGACGCCTGCGGCGGCTATCGCGACGCGCTCAAGGGTGCGAGCTTCCGCTTCGAGGACGTGGATTTCTGGATCAAGATGCGCCAGCAGGGTCCCTTCGCCTACATCGCCGATCCGCTCGTCACCTGGCGCTTCGCATGGTTCCCCGGCCAGCTCAAGCGCCTCCCCGACTATTCCAAAGCGCTGCACGTCTTCGAGGCCTACTTGCAGGATCGCTACGGCGTCTCGGCCGCGCCGCTCGTCGACGCGCGCATGCGGGCGCCGCGCAGCATCCTTGCCACCATTGGCCTCAAGGCGCTGCGCGACGGTGATCGTCCCCGCGCCCGTGCTGCATTTTCGCGTGCCATCCGCGTCGATCCCTATCGTCTCAAAAACTACCTGCGCTGGATGCGAACGTTTTTGCCGCATCGGCTGGCCAATAGCCTGTCCGGCGGACGCTCGCGACGCGCTCGATCTGCGCGCGCTTATCAGGAATAAATAGACGGCGCGATCGCCGTTCGTTTTTTCACTTTTTCACATGTGGAGGCATTTTCGATGCGGGTGATTGTAACTGGTGGGGATGGATACCTCGGATGGCCGCAGGCAATGTACCTGTCCACGCGCGGCTACGAAGTATGCGTGGTGGACAATTTCAGCCGCCGCCTGTGGGACCTCGAAGGCGGCACCGAAAGCCTGATTCCAATCGCGTCGCTGCACGACCGCGTGGCCGCATGGCGCGAAACCGCCGCCAAGTCGATTCAAATCGCAGTCGGCGACTTGACCGACCATCCCTTCATCAGCGGCCTCGTGCGCGACTTCAAGCCCGACGCGATCGTGCACTACGGGGAACAGCGCAGCGCGCCGTTTTCGATGATTGATCGCCGCCATTCCGTGTTGACGCAAGTTAACAACATCGTCGGCACCCTCAACCTCGTCTACGCCATTCGCGAGCACGTCCCGCAATGCCACCTCGTCAAGCTCGGCACGATGGGCGAGTACGGCACGCCGAACATCGACATCGAAGAGGGCTTCATCGAGATTACCCACAACGGCCGCACCGACACCCTGCCCTTCCCCAAGCAGCCCGGCTCCTTCTATCACCTGTCGAAAGTCCACGACTCGCACAACATCCAGTTCGCCTGCAAAATCTGGGGCATCCGCGCGACCGACCTGAACCAGGGCGTCGTCTACGGCATCGAAACCGACGAGACGACCCTCGACGATCGCCTCGCCACGCGCTTCGACTACGACGGCATCTGGGGCACCGTCCTCAACCGGTTTTGCATCGAGGCTGCCATTGGCCATCCGCTGACCGTGCACGGCAAGGGCGGCCAGACCCGCGGCTACCTGAACATCCGCGACACGATGCGATGTATCGAAATCGCAATCGAGAAACCCGCCAAGCCCGGCGAATACCGCGTCTTCAACCAGTTCACCGAGCAGTTCTCGGTCGCACAGCTCGCCGACCTCATCCAGGCCGCCGCCAAGCACAAAGGCCGCAAAGTCGAGATTCAGCACATCGCCGACCCGCGCGTCGAGGCCGAGGTCCACTACTACAACGCCCGGCACACCAAGCTGATAGACCTGGGCCTGAAGCCGCGCCTGCTGTCCGACACGTTGATCGACTCAGTCCTGGACAAGGTCGAGCACTACAAGCATCGCGTAAAGAAAGACCGCATCGAAGCCCTGGTAAATTGGCGCAACACCAGCAACGCAATCGGCTACGGCTCAGTAACGGCCAAGCAAGAAGAGCCAGAACCAAAGCCAGGAATCTCCAGCGCCCGCTAAGGTATTGCTCTCACCATCTGGTTCCCCTTCCCGCGCGCGAAGGGGTTAGGGTTAGGTTCT
>Ga0302324_100028047_pt1 | contig 10714 bp, 7 predicted proteins | sample Palsa_T0_1_FD_201949 | JGI IMG/M metagenome (GOLD analysis project Ga0302324, IMG submission 201949) | Peat permafrost microbial communities from Stordalen Mire near Abisko, Sweden - Palsa_T0_1 | ecosystem: Environmental > Terrestrial > Soil > Palsa > Peat permafrost | place: Sweden: Abisko...
TTCGGCCGGGGAGGGCGGCGATCCTCGGGCTGCCTCGCGCAATCCGCTTGTCCGTTTCCAGCGCGGCTTTGAAGTGCAATTTGAAAATTTCCGGGAGTCCTATCGCAACCTGCTCGCGATGGCGCTCGTCCACAAGCGAGCCTTCGTCATAGGTTTTCTGGCCGTCGTCGCGGTCTCCTTTGTGCTGGTCCCATTCCTGGGATCGAATTTCTTTCCCACGGTGGATGCAGGCGAAATTGCTCTGCATGTGCGTCCTCCGGTGGGCACGCGCATCGAGGACGCTTCCGCGATGTTCGGCGACATCGAACAAACGATCCGCAAAACCATTCCGCCCGGCGAATTGTCCGCGATCGTCGACAATATCGGCCTGCCGATCAGCTCCATCAACACCGTCTACAACAACTCGGGGCTCATTGGTTACCAGGACGGCGATATTTATGTGAGCCTCAAGGACAACCATCACCCCACCGCCGGCTATGTGCGCCGGTTGCGCGAGCGGCTTCCGGCGGCTTTTCCCGGAGTGACGTTTTCCTTTCTGCCTGCGGACATCGTGAGCCAGATATTGAATTTCGGATCGCCTGCGCCGCTCGACCTGCAGATCACCGGACCGAACGAGAAGGCGAACGTTGCTTACGCGCTGGAGCTGCTGCGGCGGATGCGAACGATCCGCGGCATCGCCGATCCGCGCATGCAGCAATCGGTGGACAACCCGCAACTGCGGGTGGATGTCGACCGCTCGCGTATGTCCCAGCTGGGGCTCACCGAGCTCAACGTGACGAACAGCGTCGTCACGTCCCTCGCCGGCAGCTCGCAGACCGCCCCGACATTCTGGCTCAATCCGAAGAACGGCGTCTCCTATCCGATCGTGGCACAAACGCCGGAATACAGGGTGGACAGCCTGTCGAAGCTCGAAAATCTTCCCATCACAGGCTCTTCGCCGGGCCTGCAGGTCCTGGGCGGCCTGAGCCGGATCAGCCGCGAACAGTCGAGCGCGGTCGTCACGCATTACAACATCATGCCCGTGATCGATCTCTATGCCACCGCGCAGGATCGCGATCTTGGTGGCGTCGCCGCGGATATCCGTAAACTCATAGCCGCCACGTCGGGCGATGTACCCAAAGGCGCAGTCGTCGCGCTGCGCGGCCAGATCACGACGATGGACACAGCCTTTTCCGGCCTTTTTCTCGGGCTTCTGGCCGCCGTCGTGCTTATCTACATGCTGATCGTGGTGAACTTTCAATCCTGGCTTGATCCATTCGTCATCATCACCGCGCTGCCGGCCGCACTTGCAGGGATCGTGTGGATGCTGTTTGCCACGAACACAACGCTCTCCGTGCCTGCGCTCACAGGCGCCATCATGTGCATGGGCGTGGCAACCGCGAACTCCATTCTGGTGGTGAGCTTCGCCCGCGAGCGCCTCGCGGCAACGGGCAACGCAGCGGTCGCGGCGGTGGAAGCCGGTATCACGCGTTTCCGCCCCGTGCTGATGACGGCACTGGCCATGATCATCGGCATGGCGCCCATGGCGCTCGGGCTCGGCGAAGGCGGCGAACAGAACGCGCCGCTCGGCCGCGCCGTCATCGGCGGATTGATCTTTGCGACCTGCGCGACGTTGATGTTCGTGCCTGTGGTGTTCAGCATCGTTCACGCCCGCAAATCTCCGCAGCCGGTCAACGCTGACCCCAATCGATCCGAGCCTTCCGGAGAAGCCTATGCCTGACGAAAGCGACATCTTGCGGTACACGCCGCCGCGCCGGCTGAAAACGGTCGGGATTGTCGCGGCCTGCGCGGCCGTGATTGTCGTAGCACTGGGGCTGATGAGCCGCGTTTTTGCCGATCGTGATGTGGCGAGATGGACCGACGCCCAGGTGACGCCGATCGTCAAGGTCATCAACCTCTCGAGCGAAAGCAATGCGCGTGTGCTCGCGTTGCCCGGCGACGTTCAGGCATTCGACACCGCACCCATCTATGCGCGCGTCAGCGGCTATCTGAAACGCTGGTATGTCGACATCGGGGCAAGGGTGAAGGCAGGACAGCTGCTTGCAGAGATCGATGTCCCCGACCAGGACCAGCAATATGCGCAGGCGAAGGCCGATCTCGGCACTGCCGTCGCCAATCAGAAGCTTTCCGCCATCACCGCCAGGCGCTGGAATGCGCTTCTCAAGGAGAACGCGGTCGCGCCGCAGGATGTGGATGAGAAGAACGGCGACCTGGCCGCGAAGACCGCGGCGGTCGCGTCCGCGCAGGCCAATGTCGACCGGCTGAAGGACCTTGAGACATTCAAGAGCATCACGGCGCCGTTCGACGGCGTTGTGACAAGCCGGTCGACGGACATCGGCGCATTGATTGTTGTGGGCGCTCCCGGCCAGACGCCGCTCTTCACGGTCGCCGACGAAAGCAGGTTGCGCATCTATGTGCGTGTGCCCCAGAACTATTCGATGGAAGTGAAGCCCGGCATGACCGGGAGCTTCACCGTGCCGCAGGCCCCCGGCACCAGCTTCACGGCGAAGGTCATCGCTACCGCGGATGCGGTGGATGCCACGACCGGCACGTTGCTGGTCCAGCTGCTCGCAGACAATGCCGATCTTGTGGTCAAGCCGGGCGATTATGCGCAGGTTCAGTTTGCGCTGCCCGCCGGCACGAAAATTATTCAAATCCCTGCGAGCGCGCTGATGTTCCGCGACAGCGGCATGGCGGTTGCGACCGTCAAGCCGGATGGCCGGGTCGCGATCAAGCCGATTGTGGTTGCTCGCGATCTCGGACCCTCGGTCGAGATCGCATCGGGCCTGCAGCGTGACGACCGCATCATCGACAATCCGCCGGATTCGCTCCGGGCGGGCGACTCCGTTCGGATAGCCAATTCAGGCCGGGGAGGTTCAGCGGCATCACACGATTGAACGGTGCACGATGTGGGCGCCCGCGATAATCCGCAGCGCCCCCATCAACCTATGTTAGTCGCGAACGCATCGCTCCCTTCTTTGGAACCATTTTGAGACAGCACGGCAAGGAACTCTTTTCATGCTCCTCGCATTATCGCATGCAACCACCCAAGTGGAGTATCGAATGGACAAGGATCGGATTGAAGGCTCGGCCAAGCAGGTCAAGGGCTCGATCAAGGAAACTGCCGGAAAGATCACCGGCGACCAGAAGCTCGAAACCGAAGGCAAGGTCGACAAGGCCACAGGCAAAGTCCAGAGCGCCGTCGGCGGCGCGAAGGACGCTATTCGCGACGCATCAAAGCACTGAGTGTTCCGCTGCGGCCGAGGTCGCGGCGATAAGAAGGTCCGGCGCTTCGGCGCCGGACCTTTTTCATTTTGTCTCTGACCGCCGGCACGGCTGCGTCGTCCGAAGCGGAGGTGGAATGGCCGATCGTCTATCTTATTCGGCCGCGTCCTGGAGCTGCGGGGCATTGGGCCGCTTGGTGCGTGCGACGCTGCGACGTCCGTCGACGCTGACCGGCAGGTCGCCATCGATCGTCACGCGATGCAGCTCGCGTTTCTCGGTGAAATCGCCGATGCCGTAATGTTGCGTTGCGCGGTTGTCCCAAATCGCCACGTCTCCCAGGGTCCAGTTCCAGCGCACCGTATTTTCCAGCCGCGTGATGTGATCCTGAAAGATGTTGATCAGACGAGCAGAATCCTCGCGGTTCAATCCGATGATCTTCTGCGCGAAATTTCCGAGCAGCAGCGTTCGCTCGCCGGTCTCCGGATGAACGCGCACGAGCGGATGCTCCGTCTCGTAGACGGTCGAGGCGAAGACGCTCGCATGATGCCTGATCCGGTCGGCAGAGGCTTCGGGCCGGGTGGCGGCATAGTCATAGGCATTGGTGTGCAGCGCCCAAAGCTTGTCGGCGAGATCACGCAGCGACTCCGGCAGGTGCTCGTAGGCGGCAGCGGTGTTGGCCCAGACCGTGTCGCCCCCCTTCGTGGGCAGTTGGACGGCGCGCAGAATGGAGGCCAGCGGATAGGCGTCCACGAACGTCACGTCCGTGTGCCACTGGTTCGCGGCGTAGGTGCCGTCTGAAAGGATGTTCAGCACGACATCCGTCCCATCGAGCTTCGGCACCGTGGGATGCGGCACGAGATCGCCAAGGAGTCTGGCAAAGGCTTCCTGTTCCGCGTCCGTCAAATGGTGCTGACCACGGAAGAAGATCACCTTGTGCCTGAGCAGTGCCTGGCGGATGGCGGCCACCGTTTCGGCATCGAGATTGCCCCCGAGTTTCACGCCGAGAATTTCGGCGCCGATGCGTCCGGCCACCGCTCTGATTTCGACTTCGGCGTCTGCGCTGCCGATCTTTTCATGCACACCCATGTCTGTCTCCTATGCTGGGGTTTGGGACACCACGGTGCCGGCGGCTTGCCGGCCTGCCGTTTCTTTGCCATCCGCGCCGGCCCTGATGACCAGGCGGACAGGATTCGTGCCGTCGCGCGCGGCAAGCGCGGCGCGCAGCTCCGCATGGCGGCGCTCGTCGAGCGGAAAGCGCCATACAAGCAGCGCCGAGAGCGCATGGCCGATCGCCGGGCCGAGCGCGAACAGCACTGCAAGACCTGCAAGTGCGGCCTGCCCGTTTGCGTGACCGGGGACGAAGCCCAGCCATGCAATGAGCGGATAGGCGATGCCGACCGCTGCCGCAGCCGCGGCATTGTTGGTCACGTTGAAAATCGAGAACAGAAGGCCCGACTGTTCCCTGCCCGTCTTCAGGCGATGATCGTCGGCAATGTCGCTGACCATCGCGCGCAGCATCAGATTGCCTGAGCCTTGCGCCAGTCCCTGTGCGATTGTGAGGCCGAGCAGCGGCCAGAGATCGCCGGGCGCGATGAAGAGCAGGCCCAGATTGATGACGATCTGCGTGACCTCTCCGGCGACGACGGTGCGATGCTTGCCGAGCCTGTATCCCACCCGGAGCCAGATGGGCGCAGCGAACACGCCAAACACGAACTGCAGGAAGAACAGCAGGCTCGCCCATTTCGGCAGGCCCATATAGCCGCTTACAAAGAACACGAACAGCGCGCCGCGAATGCCCTGTCCGGTCGCGACGCAAAAATCCGACGCCATCACGCGCAGGATCAGCGGGCTGGTGGCAAAACAGGTGAGCGAACGCGCCACCGAAACGCCCGTCTCCATGCGCGGCAGCGCAGGCTCCCGCTCGAACAGCAATAACAGGAGCACGCTGGGCACGAAGGTGACGAGCGCAAAGCCGCCCATCGCCGCGATCGTCTCGTAGGGGTCACGCGTCGAAAGCTGATCGAGCAGGGCTGGAAGCAGCAGCGTCAGCATCATTCCGACCGCCGTTCCGGTCTGGACGTAGGTCTGCACGCGGCTGCGTTCGTGATAGTCGGCCGACCGTTCGCTCGCCCAGGCGGCGAGTGGCGTACCGACCATGGTCCAGCCGAGATAGAGCGCGAACAGCGCCGCCGCCAGCTGCAGCGCGCCCACTCCTTCGTGTGACGGCCAGTAAACCGTTACGACACCGGCCATGAACACCACGCTGCCCGCCGCAATCCACGGCTTGCGACGACCAAAGCGGCTTCGTGTGTGATCCGACAACAGGCCGACGACGGGATCGCAGACTGCATTCCAGAGTCTGCTGGCCATGAACACAAGGCCCACCGTCTTCAGGCCGAGTCCCATCGTTTGTGCATAAAAAGGAGGCAGATAGACGCCGAGCGGGAGAAACACGGCAGCGAGCGGAACGCCGAGGAACGCAAACGCAAGCATCCCGTTCGTTCCGCGATCGCGATGGAGGTTCCGCACACTGGCGTCCATAAGGGGTCCCCGTGTTGCACCTATGGGACTCATACTACTTATTATCGATAGAACAAGTAGTCTTTTTATAACTGTCGCAAGAATCCCTATTGACTCGATCGACATAATCGCTTTATGCCGCAGCTACGAGATTTCGAGGGGGCATAACATGCGTAGTGCGTACGGAAAAACCGCGCGGGCGGCTGCGGCTGCGCTTGGCGCATCCATACTCTGCTTTTACGGGGCAGGAGCGGCCGACGCGCAGACGGACGCCGCCTCGTCGAACAGCGAAAAGGTCGCCCTGGACGAGCCCAGTGCGAGCGAGGTGGAAACCGTGATGGTGACCGCGCGGCGAAAATCCGAGAACGAGCAGAATGTGCCAATTTCGCTCACCGCCGTCTCGGGCGATACGTTGAACGCCAACGGCGTCACGAGCGTGCTCAAGCTCAACGAGCTCATACCCAGCCTGCAGGTAATCTCCTTCAATGCGCGCAACACGAACCTGATCATCCGCGGCCTCGGCAGCAATATCGCTGTCGTAAACGACGGCATCGAGCCGGGCGTAGGCGTCTATGTCGATGGCGTATTCTACGCGCGTCCCGCCGAAACGGTCTTCGACTTGCCGGACATCAGCTCCGTCGAAGAGCTGCGCGGCCCGCAGGGCACGCTGTACGGCAAGAACACAGTCGCGGGCGCGCTCAACATTACGACCGAAGCGCCGAGCGACACGTTCGAGGCTAATGGCCAGATCTCGTATGGCGACTATGCTTACGTAAAAGCTTCGGGAAGCATATCGGGACCGCTCGACAGTGACGGCACGCTTGCAGGCCGGCTCACCGCCTACGATACGGAACGTGGTGGATTTATCGACGACATCACGACCAGGACGCCGACCGACGACTTTCACGACCACGGCGTGCGCGGGCAATTCGTCTATCAGCCGAACTCGGATTTTCATCTGCGGGTGATCGCCGATTACGACAACCAGCACTCGCTTTGCTGCATTTCGCCGCTCTCGGGCGCCGTCACGACGCTGGACGGTGGCTTGCCGCTGCCGCGCAATTTCTTCGAGCGCTCAGCACTGGCCGGCTATACGCCGCTCCCCTTCGACCCGTTCGCGCGCGTGACCGACGCCAATTCTCCCTACCACGCCGATATGGAGGAGGGTGGAGTCTCGGCCCAGGCCGACTGGACCTTCGACGGCTACACACTTACGTCCATCACGGCTTTCCGCCTCCTCAACTGGGACCCGGCCAACGATTCCGACGAAACCGCGTTGTCGGTGCTCGACCAGGCCCGCCAGGCGAACGCGGAAAAGGAATTCACCCAGGAGCTTCGTATTCAATCGCCCGATGACGGGCCGATCGAATACAGTTTCGGGCTGTTCTATTATTCCGAAGAAGACGACGGCTACGGCGACACGCAGTATGGCTCGGACGCGCCGATCTGGGTTCTCGGCGCCTCCAATCCGGTGACCCAGGCCGCGCTCAACAATTTCAGTGTCGTCTCGAGGTCTGTTCCTCGCACCTCTTCCTACGCAGCCTACGGTCAGGGGACCTGGCATATTCTTCCCAGCCTCGATTTCACCGGCGGCGTTCGGTTCACATACGAGCGCAAGACCGGCGCGTATAGCCAGTTCCAGTTCGGGGGCGCAGATCTCGCACTGCAGCCGCCCGCGATCGCCATTCCTGCCCAGGCAATCCGCAACACCTTCGGGCCGGACAATGCCTATACCGTCCATGTCAACAACGACATGATCGGCGGGCTCGCGACTCTGTCCTACAAGTTCACGCCGGACCTGAACGCCTACGCGACCTATTCGCATGGCGGCAAGTCGGCCGGCCTCAATCTCGTCAATCTGCCGGTGATTGAGGGCGCGCCGGTCATCGTCAAGCCGGAATATATCGACAATTACGAGGTCGGATTCAAATCGGAGCTGCTCGACAACCGGCTCATCTTCAATGCCGACGCCTTCTGGGACAATGATACGAACTACCAGACGACCATTCTCGAGGGCTCCCCGACGGTCGTTACGCTCGCGGCAAATATCCCCGCCGTGCGCTCCCGCGGCTTCGAGGCGGATGCGCATGCCGTGCTGATCGACGGCCTGGATACGCACATCTCCGCAGCCTACACGGACGCAGCCTATATTTCCTATCAGGATGCGCCTTGCCCGCTGGAAGCCTGCATCACCACCACCAACGGCGTCCGCGCGTTCAATCCCAACGCCACCGCAAATTTGAGCGGCGCTCCGCTGCCAGCCGTCTCCAAATGGGTGGTGTCATTCGGGGGCGAATACGACCGGTCCCTTGGATCCTGGTGGAGCAATGGCGTGACCGGATATGTGGGCGGTGATTTCTCCTGGCGCTCGAGCTACTTCAGCGCCGCGAACGACTCCATTTATTCGAGCGTGCCAGGCTACGAGGTCACAAATCTCGAAATCGGCGCCCGCACGGATGACGGGCGCTGGGATCTGTCGTTCTGGGCCCGCAACGCCTTCGATACCAACTATTACATCACCCGGGGACCGCTGCCGTTCAACTCCGGCGGCCTCTCGGTGCTGCTCGGCGATCCGCGCACGATCGGCGCCACGCTCTCGTTCAAATACTGACGCGAGAGCGCGAAGGCGGGCGGAAATGTCGTTTCAGCCATCACTTCGAACCAATGGCATCGCGGGTGATCCCGCGCTGCTGCTCAGCCGACTGACATCTCGAGAACCAAATAGAGGGAACTGAAATGAGCGCGGTCGTAACCCCCCTCAAGCTTGCGGAAAAACCAGCCGCGTCGACTGCCGAGGCGGCCGAGCAATCAGCCTTCGCCCGGATAAAATCCGGACTTGGATTCGCCGTCCGCGAGCCTTTCTTTCAGTTTCTTTTTCTCGGTCTTCTGATCTGGCTGGCGGCGGAATTCGTCGAAGCGCAAAATCAGCGCTACATCATCCATGTGGGTCCGGCCGAGCGCCAGCGTCTCGCCATCTCCTATCAGCAGCAGTTCAACCAGGCGCCGACGCCGGAACAGCTGCAGTCCCTCACGGACAATTACGTAAAGCAGCAGATATTCGTGCGCGAAGGCAAGGCGCTGGGCCTCGACACCAACGACGAGATCGTCGATCGCCGCATTGCCCAGAAATTCGAATTCATCCAGCAGGATCTGGGCGTTCCGGACGACCCCGCCCCGGCCGCTGTGTTGAACTGGTTCGAGACGCACAAGCTCAGTTACCTCACGCCGATACGTGTTGCTTTCACGCAGATTTACTTTTCCCCGGACAGCGATGGCGACGCTGCGGCGCGTGCACGGGCGTCGCGCGTGCTGAAGACGCTCGTGGGCGGAACGCTGACGCGCGCCCCTGCCTTGGGAGACCGGTTCCCGGGACCCAGCGATCTGGGAGCGCTGTCGGCCGACGAGGCTGCCCGTCTTTTCGGCGAATCCGACTTTACGACGCAACTGTTCAAGCTGCCGGCCGGGCGGTGGAGCGGCCCGTTCCGCTCGGGCTATGGCTGGCACCTCGTTTACGTCGCGCATGTGCTGCCCCCGACACTGCCCTCGTTCAACGAGGTTCGCGATCGCGTCGCGTCCGATTACCGCGACGAGCAGCGCCACATCCTGAACGCGCAGGCTTACGAAGACCTGCGGGCGAAATACAAGATTGTATATGAGGGCGACCGCTGATGCGAACCGACACCGGCGCAGTCCCTCTGTTGCTCGCTGCGTTTTTCGCCCTGTTGCTACTTGCAGCGCCGCGTGTCGCCCTCGCGCATGAGGTGCGTCCGGCCTATCTCGAGGCGACGGAACATGCCAACGGTCGTGTCGATGTCTTGTGGAAGCAGCCGAGTCTGGGCGCTCTAGCCGTCCGCCTCGTGCCGCATATCAGCGGCGGCCTGCTCGACGCGCGTCCCTCGGAGATCCAGACGGAGCCGAATTTCCAGATCAGCGTCTGGCGCAACCTGAAGGCCGGCAAGGCCGGGATTGATGGGCGCACCATCACGATCGAGGGGCTCGACCGGACCATTACCGACGTGCTCGTCGTTGCTACGCTGAAGAACGGCGATTCCGAACAGGACGTGCTGCGTCCGCAGAACCCGTCGCTCACGCTCCATATCGAGAAGACCGGCATGGCGGTCCCGGCCTATCTCACGCTCGGCGTCGAGCACATCCTGACGGGCGTTGACCATCTGTCGTTCGTGCTGGGCCTGCTGCTTCTCGTGCGCAGCCGTACGATGCTTCTGAAGACGATCACCGCGTTCACGATCGCGCACAGCATCACGCTGGCGGCGACGACGCTGCACATCATCACCGTGCAGCCGGCGCTGATCGAGTCTCTGGTTGCCTTCTCGATTCTGTTCGTGGCTGTCGAGCTTGTGCACACCTACAGGGGACATTCCGGGCTCACCGTGCGGTATCCGTGGCTGATCGCGTTCACCTTCGGGCTTCTGCACGGCTCCGCCTTCGCCGGAGCGCTCAAGGAGATCGGGCTGCCGCCCAATTCCATCCCGCTCTCCCTGCTGCTGTTCAATGTCGGCGTGGAGCTGGGGCAGCTCGCCTTTGTCGGGTGCGTGATCACGATCGGCTGGGGGCTAAGCAAGCTGCCGCGGCAGCTTCCTGAATGGACGCGCTGGATTCCGCCTTACGCGATCGGCTCGTTCTCCGGCTTCTGGTTCCTGGAGCGTCTTCACACGGCATTGATGTCCTAGCAGTCGACCAGCATTTTCCAAGGAGGGTGTAAAATGAGAAGGCTTCTACTGACGACGACGGTATCGCTTCTGGCGCTAGGCGCCTATATGCATCCGGTGGACGATCCCCGCAGCTTCATCGCTGTTGCGTTCGCGCAGCCGGGCGGGATCAGGCAGAATCCCGAACGCGACGCCTATTACGGCGATCTCCATCTGCACACGACCTATTCGTTCGACGCCTATGTATTGATGGGCACCAAGGTCGATCCGGATCAGGCCTACCGCTTCGCCAAGGGCGA
>Ga0302324_100028048_pt1 | contig 10714 bp, 9 predicted proteins | sample Palsa_T0_1_FD_201949 | JGI IMG/M metagenome (GOLD analysis project Ga0302324, IMG submission 201949) | Peat permafrost microbial communities from Stordalen Mire near Abisko, Sweden - Palsa_T0_1 | ecosystem: Environmental > Terrestrial > Soil > Palsa > Peat permafrost | place: Sweden: Abisko...
GGGCAGCCGTTCGTTCTGCGGTCTTGTGCCGGATGCCGAAATCGCCGCGAAGAACCGGCGAGGGGACAATACTCCGCTTTTGACGGCACTCGATCAGGCGGGGTTGGCCGGACGAAAGCGTGTTCACGCGGATCCCGCGCGATATCTGGGCTACCTGGAAGCGCACATCGAGCAAGGCGCCGAACTGGAACTCAGCGGCGACCGGATCGGCATCGTGACGGCGATCGTTGGGAGCTACCGCTTCCGCATCGAGTTCGAGGGTGCGCAGAACCATGCCGGCACCACGAGGATGGCGCGACGCAAGGATGCCGGTGTGGCGCTGGTCCGGCTCGCGACCGCGATCAACGACAGATTTCCGTCGATCGGGAATGAGCGGACGGTTTGGACCACGGGTCAGATCGCGGTTGAACCTGGCTCACCCAGTATCGTTCCGGGGAAAGCGGAGATGGTGTTCCAGTTCCGCGATACCGACCCGATGCTGCTGGCTCGGTTGGGCAGCGAACTGGAAACACTGGTCGCGGAGGCCAATCTTGGTCCGTGCCGCGTGAGCCTGATCACCACCGGAACCACCGCGCCGGCTGCGATGTATGCACGGTTCCAGGACGCGTTCGAGGCCGCGGCGGCGGCGCACGCGCCCGGGCGATTCGAGCGCATGCCGAGCGGAGCGGGTCACGACGCGCAAATACTGGCGGGCATCATGCCGTCCGGCATGTTGTTCGTGCCAAGTATTGGCGGCATCAGCCATCATTACGCTGAAGATACATCAGACGATGACCTCGTACTGGGCTGCCAGGTCTTCGTCGATGCCGCTGCGTCCCTCCTCTCGGGGTAGGTCGCTGCTCGCTGCCATCACGCGACCGCGCGGCATGTCGGCGACCCAGTCCACCGCTTTGACTGACCCACTCCAGTCCAGCAAGCACCACAATGAGGTTGCCCACTGCCCGCCGGGCGTGCCACGGTAACCCCAACGAAGGAAGACGTTGGGAGGCCAACATGACGGGTGCGGCACAGTCGCGGACCGAGGCAGCGCTCGAAAATCAGCGGCTTGGCGGGCTGCAGCTCCGCGTCGCGGCGCTGTGTACGCTCGTCCAGGTTTGCGACGGCTACGACCTGAACGCTGTCGCCTGGGCGGTGCCGCCACTGATCCGCGAGTGGCATCTCCCGCCGTCGATGTTCACAATCGCATTCCTGTGGTCGAGCGTGGGTATCATGACGGGTGCTCTTTCCGCCGGTCCGATCGGTGACCGTTTCGGCCGCCGGCCGTTGCTGCTCGTCAGCCTGACGATTTTCGGGATCGCCTCCCTGTTCAGCGCGTTCGCCGGCACCCTTGGCATGCTGAGTCTGTTGCGCTTCTTTACCGGCCTCGGCATAGGCGGTGGTTTCGCCGGAGCGGCGTCGTTGACCGGCGATTACGCACCGCACCGCCTGCGCGCCACTGTCATCATGGCCACCTTCACCGGTGCGCCGATCGGCGGCTTCGTGGGCGGTCAGATCGTCGCATTGCTTCTCGGTCGATACGGCTGGCCGATGATTTTCATCGTCGGCGGAGTGTTCCCCCTGGTGCTGGTAGCGGTACTGGCGCGGTATCTTCCGGAGTCACCGCGGTTCCTGGCCGCCAGGCAAACTCTGTCGCCACGCCACGCCGCTGTGCTGCAGCGTCTCGACATCACGCCGGCGGGGGGCGAGGCGGTCGACGTCGCGCGAAGCAACCCGATCATGATGCTGTTCAGCCGGGGCTACGCCCTGCAGACCATCCTGCTGTGGATCGTCTATTTCTGCAGCCTGTTGAACCTGTTCCTGTTCGCCTATTGGATGCCGACGGTGCTGAATTTGATCGGCATGAGCCCGGCGCAGGCGGTGTTCGCGTCCAGCCTGAGGGACTGCGGCGCGATATTCGTGGTCCTGTATCTCGGCATCGCGATCGACCGGATCGGGCCCGAGCGAACACTTGCGCTCCATTATGCGATCGGCGCCATCTTCATCGCCATGATCGCGATGGTGGCGATGCCCTACATGATCCTCTATGTCATGACTTTCCTCGCTGGGATGACGATCATCGGCAGCCAGACCGGCCTCAATGGGACCTGCGGGAAACTATATCCGGCGCGCATGCGCACGAGCGGTCTCGGCTGGGCGCTCGGTATTGGTCGTCTGGGCGCGGTCGTCGCGCCGGTACTGGGCGGTTATTTGTTGGCACTCGGGTTGGCACCGACGCGCATTTTCCTGGTCGCCTGTCTGTTCGCGCTGATCGCGGCGTTGGCCACGGCGCTGCTGGCCTTCCGCGGCGGTCCCGTCGAGGCGTCTGTCGCGGAGGCGTCCGGCGTCGAGGAAGGCGCGTCCTGAACATCCATGACAGGCCCGCTCCGCGGCGGCGCGTTTTCGATGGATATGGCAACGATCAAAGCGGATGCGGCGCCCTGAAAAGTCAATAACGTAACGTTGCGTACCAAGACAAATCGTGAAGAAATAACAAGAGGAAACGTCATGGCCGAAGAGATCGCCATTCCGAATGGGGCCATTTCGGATGGGCATATGCCCGCCGCGACCCTCGGGGGAACGTCCCCCGAGATGCCGCCGCCAACGATCGCCGCACGCATGGACCGGCTGCCGCCGTCGCCCTACGTGCGCCGCTTCATCATATTGTTGGCCCTCGGTGCGTTTTTCGACGTTTTCGACAACGGATTGATCGCGTTCATCGCCCCCGGTCTCTACAAAGCCGGACTTATGGTCCCGACCACCGCGGGATTTTTCGACATCCACGGCTACGCGAGCCTGATCGCCGCGACGTTCGTCGGCATGTTCATTGGCACGCAATGGCTGGCCCCACTGTCCGATTATTTCGGCCGGAGGACGGTGTTCACCTATGCGCTGGTCTGGTACTGCGTCGCCACATTCGTCATGGCGATGCAAACCAGCGACGTCGGCCTGGTCATCTGGCGCTTCATCGCCGGCATCGGCATCGGCGTCGAGTTCGTTACCATCGATACCTATTTGTCCGAGCTGGTGCCAAGAGAGAGACGCGGCAAGGCGTTCGCCTCGGTATCCCTGATCGGCACATCGGCCTATCCCATCACGGCCTTCCTCGCATGGGCACTCGTGCCGACCACCGTCTTCGGTCTCGACGGTTGGCGCTGGGTCGCGATCATCGGCGCGACCGGAGCGATCGTCGCATGGTTCCTGCGCCTCGCACTTCCCGAATCTCCCCGCTGGCTGGCCCAACATGGTCATGCCGAAGAGGCGGAGCGCATCACGCGCATGATCGAGGCGCGGGTCGAGACCCACCACGGCCGCGACCTGCCGCCACCGCACACGCTCGACAATGAGGTCGAGCACATCCTCGGCTCATATCGCGAGATTTTCCGCGCGCCCTATCTGCAGCGCACCTTGATGCTGATCGTCTTTCAGGTGCTGCAGGTGGTCGGCTATTACGGGTTCACCAGTTGGGTTCCGACGCTGTTGCTCGCGCAAGGAATCACCGTCACGAAATCGCTCGGCTACACGGTCATCATCGCCGCCGCCAATCCGGTTGGGGCGTTATGCGCGACGTGGTTCGCCGATCGGTCGGAGCGGAAATGGCAGCTCGCTTTATCCGCGCTGTCGATCGGGGTCTTCGGTCTCGCGTTCTCACAGCAGACGACGGCGATGGGCATCATGATCACCGGTGCCGCGATCGCGTTTTCGAACACGGTGATGGCCTACTCGTTCCACGCCTACCAGTCCGAGCTGTATCCGACCCGCATTCGCGCCCGCGCCGTCGGCTTCACCTACTCCTGGAGCCGGATCAGCACGGTTTTCGTCGGGTTCATCATCGCCTGGTGCCTGCGAGACTACGGGACGATCGGCGTTTTCACGTTTGTCGCCGGCGCCATGTTCCTCGTGTTCCTGATCATCGCGATCCTGGGACCGCGGACGACCGGCCTGCGACTGGAGGCGATCTCGCGGTAAGGGAAGCGCTCACACGGTAAAGCCCATGATGTGGACACGCGAATTCTGTCTTCGCTGATGAGGCCACTGGATCACTGACCGACTTCGGTGGCGATGAGCATGCGCGCGCCCCGAGCCAACAGCGCCGACCGACTCAATCCGGTGCGCCTGGACACATCATCGATGCGAGCAAGCAGCCCTTCATCCAGGCTCACGTTGACCCGCAGGGCCCGGCCAGCGACCTCGACCGGAACCAACATCGCGACGGGGTCGTGGTACGGCGAGCGATCGTAGTCGGGAACCGCGTTCTCCTCGATCGAGGGTGGGAGGGTCTCGTGGCTTCGTTCCATGTCCTCGACTGCCGATGCGAGGGCGTCCTTGGCCTGCCGCATGACCTCAGCGAAGCTTTCGGCGACCGAGGTAACGCCCGGGAAGGCGGGGAAAAGAATGGACCAGTTGGGTTCCTCCTGTAGACGGTCGGCGATCGCGAGATAGTGCCTGGTGGCCACGTTTGACTCCTGGTTAGCGTCGCGGCGGGAACGGCCAGCCGGCCTGCGCACAAATGGCGCGGAGAGTGCCCGTCGGGATATCGCCTGCATGGTTAGCCACCACGACGCGGCGGCCGTCCTTTTTGAAGATGAGATGGGCGCCCTTGCCCGAACGCTCGGACCATCCTTCCCGCCGAAGCCGGTTGATCGCTTCGCGTGCAGTCATTCGCAATCTCGTTGTGTAGTTTTACACAAGGCGCCTGTGGGCGCAAGGACGACGCGTCAATCGGGTCAGGGAGAGGTGCCAAACAGCTATTATGTGCCCATTACTTTGGAGCGATCAGGGACACCCGAGGAAAATAGCTGCGATAACGCGTGGGGTCACGGGTCAGCACCCGATATCCCGCCACCGCGGCGTGTGCACCAATAAAGAAATCTGGAAGAACCGAGCGCCGCGGTCCGCCCCGCCGACGATAGGCCTGGAATGCCTTGCCCGCGAGAAAGCCGGCTTCGTAGGGGATCGCCTCGCGCTCGATTATCCCTTTCGGCAGCGCCGCTTCCAGGTCCTCGATCCGAGAATAGCGCACCGAAACCTCCGCATAGACGATCGCATTGATAATAAGGCGAAACGTATTAGCCGCGCTTTCCACGGCCGCCGCCGACCAGGAGAACCATCGTGGGTCCTCAGTCATGAGGTCCAGCAATACGTTGCTGTCAACCAAAACAGCCGTCACTCAGTCGTCCCTTGTCAGCGCCATGATGGCGTCCGTGCTCATGGCGACATCGCCGCGACCCCGCAGATGGGCCACCAGCCGGGCGCCTCGGGTCTCCTTTGTCCGAGACACGGACGGGATGATTCGCACGACCTTGCCGTCGAATTCGAAGTCCACCTCCGTATTCGGCATAAGACCCGCTTGTTCGCGGATTTCGATCGGGATCGTCACCTGACCCTTCGACGTGATTCGCATATTTGGTTCCTTACTCCATCAGGTAAGAGTAAGACTTCTGGTCCTAATTGACAAGGCCGGCGACCGCTCGCCGCGCGTGCCGCCTGGTTCGCGGCACCGCCTTACGCCAGCCCGTACAACGCCGCGGCGTTGTCATGGGTCAGCGCGCGGCGCATCTCCGGAGTCAGACTGTGCATCTGCCGCTCGATCGCGTCCCGTGAGTTCGGCCACACGCTGTCCGGGTGCGGATAGTCAGACGCCCACAGCAAATGCCCCTCGCCAAAGAACGGCAGCAGCGACAGCGCGACGTAATCTTCCTGGAACGTCGCGTAAATTTGCCGCCGGAACAATTCGCTCGGTTTCGTCACCAGTTCGCGCCCGCCCTTGTCAGCCCAGAATTCCTTCGCCTCCCACAGTCGCCAGTGACGGTAGTCCAGTTCCTGGATGAGCCAGGGCAGCCAGCCGGTGCCGGCCTCGGCCATCACGATACGCAGCTTCGGATGGCGCTCGAGGATGCCCCACGCGAAAAGGTCGACAAACGGTTCCAGGAAGTTGCCAAGAAAGAACTTGGTATTCTCGAACACGCTGGCCGCCTTTCCGGCCGCCCGATCCCCTGGGCGGCCGACAAACACGGTGATGTGCCACGCCAGGATGATGCCGCTTGTTTCGAGAGCGGTCCATAATGGTTCCCATGCCGGATCGTCGAGCTTCGGGTTGACGTTGGCGATCATCAGGTTGACCTGGCGCACGCCGCCTCTGGCCACGAGGCGAGTCAATTCCTTCAACGCACCCTCAGGACTCTCTGGCAGCATCGGGACGCCGATCAGCCGGTCGGGCGCGGCGGCACAAAAATCCAGCAGCCAGTCGTTGAAGACCTGATAGCAGGCGGTGCGCAGCACCGGATCATCCGTTGAAATCTGGAAGATCGGGCCGAAGATCAGTTGGCTGCGTACCCCGTCGCGATCCATGTCTTCCAGGCGCAACTCGGCGTTCGCCGGCCGCCGCGCGCTGTTGTCGTAAATGCCGGCGCGGTCGAGCGCATTGTAAATCGGCTTGACGGGCCGCGCGGACCCGGTCGTGGGGGGCTTGCCATCCCAGCGGCCCCAGACCTTGCCGTCGCAGATCCACATCGCCTGGCCGTCGCGTTCCTCGACGTGCGGCGCGCGGTCGCGCAACGCGGCGGGCAAATGCGTCTCCCACAGATCCGGCGGCAGTTGCCCGAGGTCCATATGGTCGTCGCAGGAGATCAAACCGTTCAGCATGCTATCCTCCAACTCTTGTCGTTTGAGCTTTGTCGCCGCTCGGCCGCCGGCGGATTAACCATTCAGGCCCCGTAACGCGTGACATATGACACGTGCCATCACAGGAAGTCACGCGCCCGCTCGATGTCGTCCAGCACGGCGCCGTGGGAGACCAGAAGCACTTCGTCGAACCCGATTTGCTCGATCCTCTTGAGACGCCGGCGCGCCTCGTCCGGCGGGCAGACCAACGACGTCGCGACCTCCGCCAGAGCGGCGGACTCCGGCCGCTCGGCGAGATCGACGGCGACATTGGCGAGGACCGCGTTGGTGCCGCCGGCTTCGCGGTAGATCCGCATTCCGTGCTCGAGGTCGTCCCAGCTGCTGTAGCGGCCCGACGGCGTCCAGCCCTGGCATTCTTGCGCGGCGAAGGTGATCCAGCGCGGGCTGCGCCAGGCGCCCATGAGGATTGGTGGGCCGCCCTCGCATCCCGGCCACACCGACAATGTCCCGCCGGCATTGGTGGGCTCGCCGCGCCACGCGCGCCGCATGGTTTCGAGCGAGCGTTTCATCGTGCCGAACCGGTGATCGTAGTCGTAGCCGAGCAGCTCGAAATCGGTGCGTGTCGAGCCGCTGCCCACTCCGAGCCGCAGGCGGTTCCCCGACAAGGCTTGAACCGACTGGACGCGATGGGCCAGCTCGATCGGGTGACGCAACGGAAGCTGCAGCACTGAAATGCCCAGTTCGGCGCGCTCGGTAACGGCGGCGAAGAGCGTGAGTTCGACGAGGGGATCCAGGGTTGGCCGGCCGCGACCTAGCGAGTCTCCTACCCATATGCCGGGGAATCCGCTGGCCTCGATGCGACGGGCGTAATCGGCCATTCGGCTCAGCAGCCGGTCATGGGGTTCCACGCCGGGGATGGGGCGGATCATGGTGCTGACTTTCATGATCGCCCGCCAATTGTTTTTCTGCCTGCCATGAGAGCCTCCCGTCGTTGCGCGGTGAACCACCACCGCCAGACTGCAACTTAACCGAAGCGGGCGCCAGGGTCAGGTCGCCTCTCAGCTTCGGGCGTCACCACCGGCTGGCAGCGAATATATTTCAATTATAGATAGAATAACAGTAGAATATTCAATTAAAAGTAGCAGTCCCGCGTAGGTAGTTTCCGAGTCTGGCGGCCTTTCACGAGGTTACGACAAAATTCATCCACACGAACGAAGCCTCGACCATGGCGCCGAACAGGCTGGTCGCCGCTGCGTTCCGCAAGATGTGTCGGAGACGCGACGATGGAATTTGTTAGGCATCTGTTTACCGGGCAGCCCTTGATCGCTCTGTTCGTTACCATCGCGCTTGGCTATTTTGTCGGCAAATTCAAGGTCGGCACCTTCGTTCTGGGTGGCATCGCCGGCACGTTGCTCGTTGGCGTCGTCATCGGTCAGCTCGGCGTCAACATTGATCCCGGCATCGAAACCATCTTCTTCGCTCTCTTCATCTACGCGGTTGGCTTCCAGGGTGGTCCGCAATTTTTTCACGCCCTTAATTTGCGCTCACTGAACCAACTGGCCTCCGCCTTCGTCATGTGTTTCACCGGCCTGCTTTGCGTGCTCGGCGCTGCATGGATGTTCGGGCTGGACCGCGGCATGGCCGCCGGCCTCGCCGCTGGCGGCCTGACCCAGTCGGCCATCCTTGGCACCGCGGGCGATGCCATCGCGAAACTCGGCCTGTCCGCGCAGCTGACGAAAACCATGCAAACCAACGTCGCCGTTGGATACGCGGTCTGTTATATTTTTGGCTCGCTCGGCCCCATCATCATGGTCACCTGGTTCTTTCCGTGGGTGATGAAATGGGACATCCGGAAGGAAGCCGTGGAGCTCGCGCAGGGTCTTACCGGCCGGGCGGAACTCGAGCCGGGGCAGTTCGAGGCGGTCAACGACATCATCACCCGCGTCTATCAGGTCACCAGGGACCGTAAAGCCATTGGGCGGACACCGCTCGAACTCGACCGGCAATTGTCGGACGCCGCGGTTGAGGCGATCTATCGCGACGGCAAATCGATCGATTTCGACGACAGCACCGTCATCCAACTCGGCGATGCCGTCGCCGTGACCGGGAAACTTGGCGCCGTGCAGGCGTCCAACGCCGTTCTCGGCGATGAGATCGTCGCACCGGCCGGATTTACAGTCGTCGAGGAGAGCCGCGAAATCATCCTCACGAACCGCGGTTTAAGCGGTCGCGGAATCGGTGAAATTCACGATCATGCGAATGTCGATACGCGCCACGGGGTATTCCTGACCGCGGTGAAGCGTATGGGCCGTGATCTGCCCTTACTCAGCAAGCTCCAGCTCAAAACCGGTGACGAATTGCACTTCACCGGCAGCACGGCGGACCTCGATCGCGTCCAGCCGAAGATCGGCTACAAGATCACCGCCGCCGCCGCCACGGACTTCATTTTCTTCGGCATCGGCATGGTCGTGGGTATCCTGATCGGCATGGTCTCCTTCAAAATCTGGGGCGTGCCAATCTCCATCGGCTCCGGCGGAGGCTGCCTGCTATCGGGCCTGCTGTTCGGCTGGCTGCGCAGCGTGCACCCGCGCTTCGCGGCGTTGCCGATCGGCGCATCGACTTTCCTCAGGGATTTCGGACTGGCGGTGTTCGTTGGCGTCGTCGGCATCGGCGCCGGGCCACATGCTTTGGTCGCCATCGAGCAATCCGGCCTGACGCTGTTGTTTCTCGGCGTCGGTGTCACTCTCATCCCGCAGATCATTACTTTCTTTTTCTCTTACTTCGTTTTGCGAATCCAAAACCCAATCGAGGCGCTGGCGTGCGTCGCCGGCGGCCGTAGCGCCAATCCCGCCTTCGCCGCATTGCTCGCCAAAGCCGGCAACGCCACGCCGGTCGTTTCTTTCACGGTCACATACGCGGTCGCCAACGTGTTCCTGACTCTCTGGGGCCCGGTGATCGTCGGCATTGTCACCACGAATGCCGGCCCCTGAACCCATCCACGGAGATGTAGCATGCCAGACACAAATCATGGCGACGTCGCGAATCTCAGCCCTTTTGAGCTGAAGGACCAGTTGATCGCACTCGCATCTTCCGACGCGCAGAGGTTGATGCTGAACGCGGGCCGCGGCAATCCAAATTTCCTGGCGATGCTGCCGCGCCTGGCGTATTTAAGTCTCGGCGATTTCGCCATGATGGAAGCACAAAGGTCCTATTCCTACCTGGATAGCGGCTTTGGTGGGTTGCCGGAAAATCAAGGCATCGTCCAGCGCTTCGAAACCTATGCCGGCCATCATCGCGGGAGCGACGGTGTCCGCTTCATTCAGGCCGCGGTTTCTTATGTCAAAGATCAACTGGGCTTGAACCAGGACGTTTTCCTGTTCGAAATGGTCGGTGCCTTTCTCGGGTGCACCTACCCGACACCGCCCCGAATGCTCCTCCACACAGAAGAAATCGTCAAAGCCTATCTCGTCCAGGAAATGCTGGGAGCGAGTCTCGGCACCGGTGATTTTTCGCTCTTCGCGACCGAAGGCGGAACGGCCGCCATGACCTATATTTTTCAAAGCCTGCGACAAAACGGCCTGCTTCAGCCCGGCGACAAGATTGGCATCGGCACGCCAATTTTTTCGCCCTATCTGGAAATCCCGGTACTTGAGGAATATGGCCTCGAAATTGTCGACATCCGGATGGACGGCCACGCGGACTGGCAATTCCCTGCGTCCGAGTTGGAAAAGCTCAAAGACCCCGCCATCAAAATTTTCTGCCTCGTCAATCCCAGCAACCCACCCTCCACCAAGATGTCTGATCCGGCATTGGCGCAACTCGCCGATCTGGTCGCCAACGCGAGACCCGATCTGTTCATCGTCACCGACGATGTTTACGCCACATTCGCCGACGATTTCGTCTCCATCTTCGCGAAATGCCCGCGGAACACGCTGTTGGTCTACTCGTTTTCGAAATTCTTCGGCGCTACCGGCTGGCGTCTCGGCGCGATCGCCGTGCATGACGAGAATGTTTTCGACGCCGCGCTGGCGGCGCATCCCGAGACGGAAAAAAAGCGTCTGGATGCGCGCTATGCCTCGCTCACCACGAAGCCGCGAGATCTTCGGTTCATTGA
>Ga0302324_100028050_pt1 | contig 10713 bp, 8 predicted proteins | sample Palsa_T0_1_FD_201949 | JGI IMG/M metagenome (GOLD analysis project Ga0302324, IMG submission 201949) | Peat permafrost microbial communities from Stordalen Mire near Abisko, Sweden - Palsa_T0_1 | ecosystem: Environmental > Terrestrial > Soil > Palsa > Peat permafrost | place: Sweden: Abisko...
CGCAGGTCACGATCACCAACCTCTCGGCCGCCTTGCCGGCCTCGGCCTGACTCAGCGGCGCTGCAGGCGCACTTCGAGGGCGTCCCGCAGGGCGTCCCCGATGAAGTTGAAGGCGATGACCACCAAGACGATGCAGAGCCCGGCCGGATAGATCTCCCACCAATAGCCGAGCGCGGCACTCTGCACCCCGTCGGAGAGCATGGTGCCCCAGTCGGTCCCGGGGGCGGGGATGCCCTGCCCGATGAAGCCGAGGGCGGCCAACAGCAAGATGGAGTCGGCCACCTGGAAGGTGGCGAAGACCACGATGGTCCCGATGGCGTTGGGCACGATGTGACGTCCCACGATGCGCGTGTTCGAGCCGCCCATCACCCGCACCGCCTGCACGTACTCGCGGACCCGCAGGGACAGAGTCTCCCCGCGGACGAGACGAGCCGGGACCAGCCAGCTGACGAAGGCGATCACGAGGATGATGAGGAGCTCGGACGCGTGATAGATCGTCACCAGGGCGATCAAGAGGAAGAGCACCGGGACCGAGAGCAACACGTCGACGATCCTCATCATGAGGGCGTCGACCCAGCCTCCGACGTAGCCGGCCACCGCGCCGTAGATCACTCCGATCACCGTGGCCACCGCGGCCGAGGCGAACCCCACGATCAGCGAGGCCTGCCCGCCGAACATGAGCCGGCCCACCAGGTCGAACCCGGTGTTGTCGGTGCCCAGAAGGTGGCTGCCGCTCGGCCTGCCGTTCTGCGTTGCGTTGAGGGCCGCTTCTGCGTTGGTCTGGTTGGTGTGGTAAAACGCGGGACCCACGAAGCAGAAGAGAATGAAGAACACAATCACGAAGAGGCCGATGACAGCCAGCCGGTTCTCTACGAAGACCTGAAGGATCTGTCGTCCCATCCCACCCGCCGACGAGGACTCGCCCCCCTCGGGCACCGTCACCACCTGACCCGTCGGGAGGATCAAGGTCTCGTCAAGCGGGCCGTCGGGTCCGGTGGCGGGCGTTATCTCGTCATGCGTCGTCATGTTGAGCCCCCGAGACGAATGCGCGGATCGGCAATGGCGTAGAGGACGTCGGCCAGCAGAGAGCCGGCCACGGTGAAGATGGTGATGACCAGCGTCGCACCAAGCACGGTGGGGACGTCGTCATTGATGGCTGCGGTCACGGTCAACAGACCCATGCCCGAGTAGTTGAACACCGTCTCGGTGATCAGGGCTCCACTGGCGATGGCGGGGAGCGACAGGCCGATGAGGGTGAGGATGGGGATGAGTGCGTTGCGCAAGGCATGCCCATAGAGGACCCGGTTGTTGCTCGCTCCTTTGGCCCGCGCCGTCCGGACATAGTCCTGGGTCAGGGCATCCATCATGGACGAGCGCATGTAGCGGCTGAAGGACGCGATGGTGATGGCCGAGAGGGTGATCACGGGCAGGACGAAAGCCCGCGGGTCGGTGAAGATCGTCGTGCCGGTGCTGCCGATCGGAGGGGACACCGGGAACAGATGGGCGTCGAAGGAGAAGTAGAGGATGAGGAGGAAACCGAGGAAGAAGGGGGGCATGGCATAGAAGAGGAACGACGCCGTGGTGAGGGAGTAGTCGACGACGCTGTAGCGCCTGACGACCTGCAAGATGCCGAGGGGTATTGCGACGATGAGGGCCACCACGGTCGACACGCCCACCAGCGTCAGCGTCTTGGGCAATCGCTGGGAGATCAACTCCTTCACGCCCTCGTTGTTCTTGAACGAGTAGCCCAAGTTGAGGTTACTGACGAGCCCCCAGATGTAGCGCCAGAACTGGTCGTAGATGGGGAGGTCCAGCCCGTTCACCAGGTTGAAGTGTGCCACCGCAGCCGGTGAGCGCCTCGGGCCGAGCGCCGCCGCCGCCTCACCGCCCGGTATCAGCTTGCCGAGCAGGAAGACGATGAAGACGACGCCGAGGATCACGATGATCGACTGGATGACCCTCCGGATCAGGAAACCGATCATGACCTAGGGCGTGGGCCGGACGGAAAATCCCCCCGGTCGGGCATACGGCGACGCCAACCGGGGGGATTCATCCGTCCATTATCTACGTGTTCGCGTGTCTCTGCGTAGGGTCGACTCTGCGCAGTGTCGCTATCCGACCGGCTTCCGCTACTTCCACCGCCAGTTCTCGGGCGAAATGCCCGTGAACGGGTTCTGTGGGGTCACGCCGGTCAGTTTCTTGTTGTACTCGGTGAGTGCGTAGGCCTGATCGGGTTGGAAGATCACGGGCAGCTGCGTGGCCAGGTAGTTCTCCCACGTCGTCAACGACTGGTTGGTGTCGAGGGTCGCCGTGATCAGCGCGTTGTTCTTGGCGTCGTTGTAGTCGCCGTAGTTGGCCTCCGAACCCAGCTGGAAGAGCTCCTCACCGGACGGGTAGTAGTCGGGGGCGAACGTCCAACCGCCGTTCCACTCCTGCATCTGCCACGAGCAGCCGTTGGGGCACGAGATCGCGTTGCCGATGACCGTGTTGAACGAGGCCCCGGAGAGCGTGACGTTGATGCCCTCTTGGGACCAAGAGGCCTTCATCGCCGTGTCCTCTTCGGTCTCGGTCGCAATGCCAGACGAGTACTGCTCCTGGAACTTCAACGGCGTGCCGGCTGGGATCCCGGCGCCACAGTCACCCTTGGCCGTTCCGGCCTTTATGCAGGTGTCCGTCCCGCCGGGCACCACCTTCCATCCATTGTCCACGAGCAGCGCCTTGGCCTTGGCCGGACTGTACGGGTACGGGTTGCTCTTCTCCAGTTTGGAGGCGTACGGGTTCGGCGGCACCACGGGGACCGGTCCATAGGTCGGCAGGGCGTAACCCTTCCAGATCTTCTTGATGTAGAGCGGCTGGTCGACCAGGTCCTGTATGGCCTGCCGGATGTACAGCTGGCTGAAGAGCTTCCCGGTCACCCCGCCATTGGCGTTGGAATCGAAGTTCTCCGGGAAGTAGTTGATAGAGAAGGTGTACAGCGGGTTCATGTCGTACGTCCCGGCCAGCCGGGGGTTGTTCGCGCCGGCCTTGTACGGATTGGTCGTGCCCGAGGACAGGTCACTCTCGTCGAGATACCCCACGCTGAGGTTGCCCCCCACAAGGGCATTGAACTCGGCTGAGGTGGACGTGTACGGCAATTCGGTGAACGACTTCAGCGTGGGCTTGACCGGTCCCGAGTACGTGGGGTTGGGGACCATGGTGTTCTCGCCGTCCGCGTTGAACGCGCTCAGCTTCCACGGGCCATCCACGACCTGCCACAGAGGGTTGGTGGCGTAGGTGGACAGCGAGTTGTTGGCCGCGCTCGGATTGTTCGGGTTGAAGCCGGCCGAGTTGGCCAGGAAGGTGTACACCTTGGCGCAGGCGGCGTCGGCCGTGCCGTAGGCGGCACTCGAACAGCCGCCGGAACCGGCGGCGCCGCCGGCGGCTGTGATGTCCCAGGCGATGGGCAGCGGCGTGATCTGGCCGAGCTCGTTGTAGAGGATCCAGAAGTGGTTATAGGGCTTGTTGAACGTGAACGTCACGGTTTGGCCGCTGGCGGTGACATTGGTCACGTTGTCGGGGAAGTCGCCCTTCACGTAGCCGCAGAAGTTGGCCGGCTCGGCGTGGTAGATGTTCATGAAGAACAGCACGTCCTGGGCGGTGACCGACTCGCCGTTGGCCCACTTGTAGTCCTTCATGTTGACCGTGACCGTGTTCCCGGAGAACGTCGGCGTCTGGCCTATGGACAAGGAGGGGTTTTCATTGGGCGACGAGCCCACGCCGAACCAGTACAGGGGCCGGTACATCAGGAACTGGAACTGCTCGACGTTGTTCACTGAGCACAGTTGCGCCGGGTAGAAGGGGAGGATGAAGTTCGGAGTCGAGTTGGGCAACTCGGCCCATGTCGCCGTGGTCGGCGTGGACGCCCCGCTGGTGGTCGGCGCGGCGACGATCAGCCCCGCCAACAAGGCTCCGGTCGCCATCGCGGCCAGCAACAGCCGCTTCAAATGCCCCTTCATTCCCATAGCACTCCCTTGCTACGCGGCCGCCGGGTGGCGGCCTTTTGACGATCCCCAGCCACCCCAGCGGCGGAAGATCCCGTAAACGTAACGCAACTGCCACATTGTTCATAGTCCTACGGCTCTAATTTTCGTCGGTAACTCCCGTTTTGTTGATCCGGAACGGTGTTGAAACCGCTGATGCACACGAATCCTGCGTCTCACGGCCGTCGAGCGACGGATCCGCGACGCTGAAAATCAGCTGAGCGCCAACTGCGTGATTTGTAAAGAACACCGGTGGGATTTGGCCGGGATCCAGCGAGCCGTCCATCTCGTCCCCCCTCGCTGCGCCCTGCGTTGGTCCAGGCCGCCGTCTCCACGCGTCCGGTCCGGGGGTTGTTGTTCGACGTTCTGGGGCGAGGACTACATCCGCACGGCGCGAGCCAAAGGGTTACGCCGTCGTACGGCGATGTACAACTGCGGCGTGCGCGCCGCCCTCACGCCGGTTGTCGCCCAGCGCGGAATCGTCGTGGGTACCCTTCTGACCACGTCATTCATCGTCGTCATGCACAGGGCGGTGGATCTCGTCCACGCGGTGCTCGATCCCCGAGTTCGCTTCTCCTGATCGAACGAGCTGAGGTTCGCGTATCGGAGCACGCAAGGGGAAATGGCAGGCGGCTTCGTGCCCGGGGCCGAAGGAGCGCAGGGGTGGTACTTCCCTGGCACACACCTCGTGGGCGGCCGGGCAGCGCGTGCGGAACCGGCACCCCGACGGTGGATCGATTGCACTCGGGAGCTCGCCGCTGATGGCCACGACGGTCTTCGCCCGCTCCCGATCCGGGTCGGGCTCGGGGATCGTCGCAATAAGCCCGGCCGTGTAGTGGTGGACGGGCCGCTGATAGATGTCCTCGGCCGAGCCGGTTTCGACGAGCCTTCCCAGATACATGACGCCGATCCGGTCGGCCAGGTACTTCACCACCGCCAGATCGTGGGAGATCACCACGTAGGTCATGCCGTGGGTCTGCTGCAGCCGCTTCATGAGGTTCAGGACCTGGCTCCGGATGGAGACGTCGAGCGCGCTCACGGGCTCGTCGGCCACGATGAGCTTGGGGCTCAGGGTCAAGACCCGTGCCAGCCCGATCCGTTGGCGCTGGCCGCCAGAGAACTCGTGAGGAAACCGCTCCACGGCGGCGGCGGGCAGCCCGACCTCGCGCAGCAGGTCGCCAATGACGCCGTCCTGGGTGCGACGGCTGCCGATCCCTTGGATCTCCATCGGTTCCCGCAGAATTGCGCCGACCCGCATGCGTGGATCCAGCGAACCGATGGGGTCCTGGAACATCATCTGCATGTCACGCCTGAAATTGCGAAACGAGCGATTGCTGAGGGCCGAGATGTCGGTCCCCTCGAATGAGGCGGTCCCGCTGTCGGGCTTCTCGAGACCCACAATGATCTTTCCCAGCGTGGTCTTGCCGCAACCTGACTCTCCGACGAGTCCGAATGTCTCCCCCCGCCTGATGGTGAGGGACACGCCACTCACTGCCTTCACCGACGCCACTTGGCGCCTGAGCACCATGCCCGCTGTCACTGGGTACTCGCGGACCAGGCTGTCGAGTACCAGGACATCCGGCCGCGTGACGGCGACCGGCCGTGCGACGGCGACCGGCCGTGCGACGGCGACCGGCTCGACGGGTGTGGCGTGGGCCGTGGTCACGGCGATCGGACCGTCGACTGGGTGCCAGCACGCGAAGACGTGACTCTCCTCCGGTCCGGTCAGCGGGGGCTCGAGTTCACGGCACTGGTCGGTGGCCAACCGGCAACGGGCCGCGAAACGACAGCCGGCAGGAGGCGCGGTCAGGTCGGGAGGCAGGCCGGGGATGGAGAACAGCTCGACGTCGGGGTCCTGCGTCAGCTTCGGGATCGATCCAAGCAGCGCCTGGGTGTAGGGGTGGTGCATGTGCGAGAAGAGCGGGCTCGTAGACGCCCCTTCGACAATTCGCCCGGCGTACATGACGTTCACCCGATCAGCCCGCCCGGCGACGACGCCCATGTCGTGGGTGATGAGCAGCACCGCCATGCCCAACCGGGCCTTGAGGTCGTCGAGTAGGGAAAGAATCTGTGCCTGAATGGTGACATCGAGCGCGGTCGTGGGCTCGTCGGCGATGAGCACCTTGGGGTTACAGGCGAGCGCAATGGCGATCATGACCCGCTGGCGTTGACCGCCTGAGAGCTGGTGCGGGTAGGTCCCGAGTTGGCTCTCCGGTCGAGGGAACCCGACCAGGCCGAGCATCTCGGTGGCCCGGTCGAGGGCTTCGCCGCGCGACGCCCCGCGATGACGCCGAACCGGCTCGGCGATCTGCTCCCCGATGGGCATCGTCGGATTCAGCGAGGTAAGCGAGTCTTGGAAGATCATGGCCACCTCGTTGCCCCGCACGGCGCGAATCTCGGCGCGGCTCATGGCGACCAGATCGCGGCCGTTGAGCATGATCGACCCCGAAACGATGTGGCCTCCGCCGGGGAGCAAGCGCATGATTGACAGACCGGTCATCGACTTGCCACAGCCCGACTCGCCCACCAAGCCGAGGGTCTCCCCCGCCTCGATCGACAGGCTGACGTTGCCGACCGGCTTGACCACCGACCGTGACAGGGTGATGTCGACCGACAGGTCCGCTATCTCGAGAAGGGGCACGGGTGGATTCGCCGGCTCAGCGACGCCGCATGCGGACGTCGACCGTGTCACGGAGCGCGTCGCCGATGAAGTTGAAGGCCATGACGACAAGGACGAGGCAAATGCCGACCGGGTAGACGAGCCACCAGTAGCCGTCCTGCAGGGAGCTCAGCGCATCGGAGAGCATGTCCCCCCAGTCCACCTGGGGATAGTTCAGTCCGAAGCCCAGGAAACCCAGGATAGCCAGGAAATTGATGGAGTCGGCGACCTGGAACGTAATGTTCACAATCACCACTCCCAGCGCATTGGGGATGAGATGCCGGTAGATGAGCCGGCTCCTGCTGGCCCCCATGGTGCGGGCGGCCAGCACGAAGTCGCGTACCCGCAGAGTGAGGACCTCCCCGCGCACCAGGCGGGCGGACACCAGCCAGGAAAAGGCCCCGATGATCAATGAGAGGCGAACCACGGTGGCGCCGTAGTGGGCGGACACGATGAGAATGACGAAGAGCAGCGGGATCGACAGCAACACGTCGACGAAGCGCATCAGGGCGGCGTCGATGATGCCGCCCAGGAGCCCGGCCACTGCACCGACCAGGGTTCCGATGACCGTGGCGACCAGCGACGAGAACAGGCCGATCTCAATGGCGGCCTGGCCCCCCTTCATAATGCGGCCGAGTTCGTCGAACCCATTGGCGTCGGTGCCGAGCGGGTGGCCTTTCCCCGGCGATTGGTATGCCGCGATCAGGTTGGTTTGGATCTGGTTGGAGTGATAGACGAACGGACCGAGAAAGCAGAACGCCAAGAAGAAGATGATGATGACGACACCGACGACGGCCAGCTTGTTCTCGACAAAAGACGAGAGCGCCAGCCGCCAGCCCGCCCGCGGCCCCTGGATCTGCCCTCCCTCAGGTGACGACAGGAGTAGTTCTTCAGAATGTTCGCCGATATTGGTCACAGCCGCCTCCCTACGCGATCCGAATGCGCGGATCCGCCATGCTCAGGGCGATGTCCGCGACGAAGTTTCCGATAACGGTCAGAACACCGCCGATGAGCACCAGTGCGATCACCGTGGGGTAATCCTCGTTGTTGAGCTCGTTGATGAAGAGGAGGCCGAGGCCGTGGGAGTTGAAGAGGTTCTCGACGATGAGATTGCCCCCGAGCAGGGCCGGGATGGAAATGCCGATCAGGGTGATCATCGACAGGCTGGCGTTGCGGACCAGGTGCCGCCGCAGGACGGCCCACTCGGGCAGCCCTTTGGCCCGGGCCAGACGGATGTAGTCCTGGGCCAGCGCGTCGAGCGCGGACGAGCGCATGTAGCGCGAGTAGCCGGCCACCGCCGTGAGGGTCAAGACCATGATCGGAAGGAAATTGGCACGAATATCACTGATATAGGTGACAATTGATTCTGACTGGCTGGCCTCGGCGGGAAACCAACCGAGGTCGAGCGCGAAGACGCCGATGGCGATGAGCCCGAGAAAATTCTGCGGAATCGAGTACGTCGTGAAGGTGGCCGTCGTGAGCAGCTGGTCGGCCACCGAGTTGCGCTTGATGGCCTGGAAGATCCCGAGTGGGACTGCGATCACGATGCTCAGGAAGAGCGAAGCGCCCGAGAGCCATGCGCTGCGCGCCATGTTCTCGGCCAGGAGGGTGTTCACGGACTGGTTGAGTTTGTAGGAGTACCCGAGATTCCCGTGGAACAACTGGCCGATATAGGAGAAGAACTGGTTCCAGATCGATCGGTCGTATCCGTGCAGCCGGTTGAACGCATTCACCGCGGCCGGGCTGGCCCGATCGCCCAGCACGACCCGGCCTGGCGAGGGCGACACCGCGTGCAACAGGATGAACGTAAGCAACGCGATCCCGAAGACCACCACGATGGAGGCCACCACTCGGCGTACGAGGTAGGCCGTCATGGGTCAGATCTCCTAGGCCGACCGGTACGTCGCAGGGCCGAACTCAGCCATGTCCATGCGCAACCATCTCACTGCGAAACTACAGCGACTGCGGCGTCCGGAACGTTATTTCGTGAAGTACCAGTATTCCGGGCTGTACTGGTACTGAGAACTCGACTCGAAGCTGGCCGCCGGTCCCGCCAGGTCCTTCTTGAAGGCGTAGATCAGGTCCTGATTGGGCTGGAAGAGCCCGGGTTGGAGGTGGGTAACGTCGGACAGCTCCTTCTTCAGCGCGGTCGGATTCAACGAATTCTCCGATGCCGTGATGTCGGCGTCCACCGTCTTGTTCGAGAAGCCTCCCTCGTTGAACGAACCCGTCGTGTTGAACAGCTCGTTGGTCGTCGGGTAGAGGTCGTCGGTGAAGCCCCCGAAGTCCTCGGTCGCCCACGTGTCGTCGTTGCTCGGGTTCGACACATCCGCCAGGTTCTGCGTGATGTAGTTGAAGGTCTTCGACGACAACTTGATCGTGATACCGACCTCCTTGGCGTTCGAGGCCAGCGCTTCGTCCTGCGCACCGATCACGTCCGGCGAGTTGGCGTAGATCATGTTGAAGGTCAGCGGGGTGCCCTTGGGTATCCCCGGGCCGCACTCGTCCGACCCCGAGCCCGCCTTTTCGCAGGTCGTGGTCCCTCCGGCCTTGACATCCCACCCGTGCGAAGACAGCAGCTTCGAGGCGGTAGAGATGCTGAAGGGGTAGGGATTGCTCAGGGCGTCTGAGGGTGTGAACGGTGTCGGCGGGATGGCCGGTGCGGGTCCGTAGGCCTGCCCCGCCGCTCCGTCGAAGCCGCCCTTGGACGACACGATGGCCGACTCGTCCTGGAGGTGGGCCAAAGCCTGGCGGACATAGAGCTGGCTGATGATGTTGTCGAAATCACCCGTCTTGTCCTTGAAGTTGTAGGCCACGTAACTGAAGCCCAGGTCGGGATAGCCCCAGACGTTGTACCCCTCTTTTTCCAGCTTGGCAACCTGGGGCAGGTCGCTGAAGTCGACGAAACCAACGGTGAGGTTGCCGGTCAGGAGCTGGTTGAACTCGGCCGAGGTCGAGGTGAAGGCGACCTCGTCAATTTTGGCGATCTTCGGCTTGACCGGACCGCTGTAGGCGGGGTTGGCCACCAAGGTGTTGGCGTCGGTGGAGGGATCGAAGCTGGCGATCTTGTAGGGGCCGTCAACCACCTGCCAGAGGGGGTTGGTGCCGTAGGTCGAAAGGTCGTTCGACTGCGCGTTGAGGAAGGTGTAGATGGCTTTGGCATTGGTCGGATTGGTGAAGTCGACGATGGGCCCATTGGCACTCGTCTTCGCCCAGGCATGCGCCGGTAGCGCCGCCAGGGTCCCGAGTTGATCCAGCTGGATGAAGTTCTGGTTGTAGGTGGCGCTGAAGTTCATCACGAACGTGGTCGGGTTCGGCGTCGACATGGAGACCACATTGTCGGGAAACAGACCGGGCGTGTAGTCGCCCTCGTTGGCCGGGCTGATGGCCACCGCCGCCTTGTAGAGGTCGACGTAGAACTCCAAGTCGGTCGAGGTGACCGGTGTCCCGTCAGACCACTTCCAGTTGGGGCGCAGCGTGATGGTCACTGTCTTGTTGTCGTTGCTGTACGTCGGCGGCTTGGGCGAGATGCTCTGGCTGTAGTCGACCGTGGGCTCGGCCCCCTTGGGTGACCAGTACACATAACGCCACATGAAGTCCTGGAACTCGGTGGCGAGGTAGGCGGTCAGGTTGGAGGCCGGCGTGATCGGGAAGATGTACGTCGGACCGGCCCCGGGTTGTTCGGCGATGCTGGCGGTCCCGCCCGAGACCGCCTTCCCGCTCGGGGTGGGCAGGTGTCCGTACGCGCCGGGGAGCGAGGAGGAGCTGGCTCCGGCGGGCGACATTGCGGCTGCCGAGGCCAGGCCCAACGTGAGCACACTGGCGGCACCGCCAATACGTATCCAGTTCCGGACGGCACCCCTGAATCTCATAGCACTCCCTTGCCACGCAGCCGCCGGTCGGCGACCCTTTGCTCCAACTTCCACCACCTCAGCGGCGGGAGTTGGGGTGAAATGTAACGCAATTGCCATATTCTTCCTAGTCCTTCACATCAATTTTCCGTCGGCATCTGCCGTTTCACCGCCCGGTAACGGT
>Ga0302324_100028051_pt1 | contig 10713 bp, 12 predicted proteins | sample Palsa_T0_1_FD_201949 | JGI IMG/M metagenome (GOLD analysis project Ga0302324, IMG submission 201949) | Peat permafrost microbial communities from Stordalen Mire near Abisko, Sweden - Palsa_T0_1 | ecosystem: Environmental > Terrestrial > Soil > Palsa > Peat permafrost | place: Sweden: Abisko...
GGCGAGCGCCTGGTCACCGAGGACGATTACAAATACGCCGTCGTGCAATACGGCTCGCACAAGGCGTTCAACGAGTTCCAGGCCAAGGACTACATCGAGAAGCACGGCATGACGATCACCGCGGTACGCCCGGCGAACGTTACGGGTCCGGACAAGGTGCGCGGCTCGGTCGACCACGTGAATATCATCACGCGGCCGGCGCGAGGCGAGGCGATCTCGTTTCCCTTCGCCGATGCGATGCGCATTCCGATCCATGTCGACGACATCGCGGAAGTGTTCGTCCGCGTCGTGATGGCCGATAAACCGGCTTATCCAATCTACAACTCCGGCGGACAGACGATCAGTCTGGGCGATGTGGCGAAGATCGTGCGCGGCTATCTGCCGGATGCGAAAATCAGCTTCGAGAAGCAAACCGGCGGCAAAGAGTCGTCGGGGAATTACCTGATCGACAACTCTCGTCTGGTGCAGGAGTTCGGTGTCCAGTACCGCCCGTATCCGGAGCGTGTGTTGCAGATCATCAACGAGGTGCGCGCCGATATCGGGCAACCGCCGATCAGGGGCTGAAGGCGATCGCCGTGTGTTCGGCCATGGCCCGCGGCGCTTCCTGAAGCGGCGCCTACGCCGCTCTGACGCCAGGCACGAAGCTGTTCACTTCGCCAGACAATTGCTCGGCCCGCTTCGACAGATCGGACGACGGTCAAGCCCCGGCTCCTAGGCCCGTCGAGCGACCTTTCGATTTCGTGGTTGGTGTGCGGACACTCTCCACGTACGTTTCGGTGGCTCCGCTACGGCGTCTGGCGCCAGGGAATACTCCTTTGTAAGAAGCGCCATCGACAGACCCAGCCTGGCGGAGAGCCGCCGAATGACCGGCAATGTCAGAGCCCTCTTGCGGTTCAGCACCTGAGACGCCGTTGTCTTGTTGCCAAATTCGTCCAAGAGATCGATCTGCTGCAAACCGAGATCATCCATGCGTGCCTGGATGGCGCCAATGGGATCGGGTTTCTCCAAAGGCCAATGCTGGTCTTCATACGCGCAAACGAGCACACTGAGAAGTTCAAGACGGTCATCCTGATCCTCGGTACGTTCGTCGATGTCCAGCAGCCGCCCTATCTCAGCGTGTGCCGCATCCAGTTCGTCTTCATTGCGTATCAGGTGTATAATGTCATGCATGTCTCGTCTCATAATTTGTCATATTCGGTATGGGTGCCAATCCACTTGATATATACCTTCCCCATGACGGCGTTCCCATATTTGTCTATCTTAGGGAAGGTGACATTGGCGATGATCCGCCATTTGTTGCCCCCGATATCGAAGCACATCTTTTCCCCTACCAGATGATCGGTCGCCGGAAAGGTCTGCTTCACGTCAACAAAAGTGTGCCAGGTGCTGCACTCCACGGTGTCTGCCCACGTAAGCATCGGTACCTTCGCGGCGGCGTTGCGCGGCTGATCGTAATATTCCCGAAGGGTCTTCCTAGTCAGCAGACGCATCGCCATCGCCCATAATGGCGTACCTCCCGATGGTTTGCAAGATGCAAACCAGGTTGGTATTTATAGGGGGAGGCCTTCCCGCTCCGTTCCTGATCAACCCTTGGCAACCGTGAACACCGCCATCGCGCGGAACGTGCGCGACCGTGAATTGCTCTGATTTGACATCCTGATCGATCGGCGTCCTGTCGACAGGCGTAGCCCGCTGGCGCGGAGGACCGGATCACACTTCGACGGCATGTTCCAGGCCTTCGATCTCGGCTTCCATTCTGGGCAGGAGGATGTCCAGCGTGCCGGTGACCGCGTCGAGTTTTGGCCGCAAATTGATGGTCCATGTCCGAACCGGAACGTCCCACTCGCGTAACGCCTGAACGTTGCGGTTGTAATCGTTCACTCTGTGTATCAACACATAAACCTGGGCGGCGATATTGGCGCCAAAGACGTCGATCCGCTCGATCGTGCTCATGAAAATGTCGGGCAGCGGGATCGTGAGTTCCTCGGCGTGCGGTGGCGTTTCCTCCACCCTGGCACGGCCGATCGTCTGTAGCAGACCGTTGCGGATCCGTGCCGTGGTGTTCAGGTCGCGCAGCACCGGAGCGATGGCGGCCGCCAGTACCTGACGGCGCAGAATTCGCGCCGCCTCCGCTCGCCGGTGCTCGACCCGCTCCTGTCGCAAAGCGATTCCCACGGCGGCACCGGCGGCGGCGAGCGTGCCGATCCCCTGCACCCAATCAACCAATTTCTGATCGAGAATCCACGCTGCGATTGACATTCTCGCGGTCTACCCCTCTGGCCCCCCCTTGGCCGAGACGTGGCAGAACATGACTGTCCGGGCAATGGCCGCGCCCGGGAGGCATCTGGCGTGGCCCAGCCTTGCCGGACCGATCCAAGCTGGCCTAGCGTCTCAGCCATTGCATTCCGACCCGTGCGACAGAATCTCTGATCGGAGCATGCCCATCACATCCGACGATCTGTTTGGCCCCGATGACCCCGGGGACATGAAACTGGAGACGAAACCGCGCGGCGATCGTCCGCTCGCGGACCGTTTGCGTCCGCGGTCGCTGGATGAAGTCGTCGGCCAGGATCACCTTCTGGGGCCGGAGGGCGTGCTGACGCGGATGCTCGCGCGAGGATCGTTGGCCTCGTTGATCCTGTGGGGCCCGCCCGGGGTCGGCAAAACCACCATCGCACGATTGCTGGCGGCGCGGGCGAGATTACATTTTGTCCAGCTTTCAGCAGTGTTTTCCGGGGTCGCCGACCTCAAGAAAGCGTTCGAGGAAGCGGCCCGCCGGCGCCGGGTCGGCGAAGGAACGTTGCTGTTCGTGGATGAAATACATCGGTTCAACAGAGCCCAGCAGGACGGGTTCTTGCCGGTGGTGGAGGAGGGCACGGTGACGTTGATCGGCGCCACCACTGAAAATCCCTCCTTCGCGCTGAACGGGGCGTTGTTGTCGCGCTGTCAGGTGCTCGTGCTGCGGCGGCTGGACGATGCCGCGCTGGATCTGTTGCTGTCCCGTGCCGAGACGGAGCTGCATCGGTCCATGCCATTAACGCCGGAGGCACGGATCGCGCTGCGGGCAATGGCCGATGGTGACGGCCGTTACTTGCTCAACATGGCCGAGCAAATCGCCGCGCTGCCGGACGATACGCGGCCGATGGACGCCGGGGCGCTGTCCGAGCTGCTGGCCCGCCGCGCGGCGCTGTACGATAAGGATCGTGAGGAGCACTACAATCTTATCTCCGCGCTGCATAAATCGTTGCGCGGATCCGATCCCGACGCGGCGTTGTACTGGTTCGCTCGCATGCTGAACGGCGGCGAGGACCCACGCTACATCGCGCGCAGGCTGGTGCGGTTCGCGGCGGAGGATATCGGCATCGCCGATCCCAACGCGTTGACCCAGGCGCTGGCGGGTTGGGAAACCTATGAGCGGCTTGGCAGCCCCGAAGGCGAACTGGCGATCGCTCAGGTGGTGATCTATTTGGGAACGGCGCCGAAATCGAATGCGGTTTATACCGCGTATTCGGCCGCGCGCGCCGCCGCGAAAGCAACCGGCAGCCTGATGCCGCCCGCGCACATTCTGAACGCGCCGACGAAGCTGATGAAGAACCTCGGCTATGGCGCCGGATACGAGTACGACCATGGCGTGGAGGAAGCGTTCTCCGGTCAGAATTATTTCCCCGACGGGATGAACCGCGAGCGGCTTTACCAACCGAAGGACCGGGGGTTCGAGCGCGAGATCGCGCGGCGACTCGAACACTGGGATAACTTGCGGGGGGACAAACGACGCGAGGAAAGGACCAAGTCCTGATGTTGGATCATGTGTCTGTCGCCGTGCGTGACCTGCGCGCCAGTGCCGGCGCGTATGGCCGGGTTCTGGGTACGCTCGGCTACCAAAGACTTGTCGAACGGCCCGCCACGGTTGGGTTCGGCAAAAAATACCCCGAGTTCTGGCTGAACGCGCGGCCAGGCCTTACGCCGTTGCCGGCGGAGACCGGCATCCACATTTGCCTGAGAGCCGCCGGCGAGGACCACGTGCGCGCGTTCCACATCCAGGCGATCGAGGCAGGCTGGGTGGATGCGGGTGCGCCGGGGCCGCGGCAGGGCGAGATGACGGCCTATTACGGCGCGTTCGTGCAGGATCCGGACGGCAACAAACTCGAGGCCGCGACATTTCCCCGCAAGGCCTGACATGCCAAGACACGGCCTGACATGACCATAGCCGCAAGCCTGGGTCCCACTCCCGCAGTGCTGGACCCCTCGAGGAGGGGCGCCATGCTTACCGTCTCGGATGATGAGGCGGACCTGAGACTGGACCGCTGGTTTCGCCGGCACTATCCGGGCGTGCCGCAGAGCGCGATCCAGAAGTTGTGCCGTACCGGCCAAATCCGGGTGGACGGCAGGCGCGCGGAGGCGGCGACGCGGCTGACCTCCGGCCAGGCGGTGCGCATTCCGCCGCTCCCCCCGGCTCCGGCCGCGAAGCCCCAACAAGCGGCCGATCCGGCGGCGACGCGGGATATCGAGGCGATGATCCTCTACCAGGACGACCACCTGATCGTCCTGAACAAGCCCTACGGGCTGGCGGTTCAGGGCGGGCCAGGGATCGCGCGGCACGTGGACGGGATGCTGGAAGGACTGAGGGTGGCGGGCGGCCATCGGCCGCGCCTGGTGCACCGTCTGGACCGAGACACCACGGGACTGCTGCTGATCGCGCGCACCCCCGCCGCCGCGGCCAAACTCGCCGCGTCCTTCCGCGGCCGCGACATGGACAAGACGTACTGGGCTGTCGTCGCCGGCCGTCCGGTCCCGGTCGAGGGCGAAATCGACCTGCCGCTGAAACGAATTGGGGGCGCCCATGGGGGGGGAGATCGCGGCGAGCGAACCGCTCCGGCCGAGCGCGACGATGAGGAGGCCGCCCGCGCTATCACCGAATACCGCACATTGGATCACGCTGCCCGCAAACTTGCCTGGTTGGAACTGAAGCCGCATACCGGCCGGACCCATCAGCTTCGCGTGCATTGCGTCGCCATCCGGGCGCCCATATTGGGCGATCTGAAATACGCCCGCCCGGACCAGAACAACGCCTTCGCCGCGACCGTGTCCGGACTGTCGGAGAAAATGCATCTGCACGCCCGCTCACTGAGCTTTCCGCACCCCGGCGGCGGCGTATTTCACGTGGAGGCCGATTTGCCGCCGCACATGGCGGATACATTCCGCACGCTTGGGTTCGTGGCGCCGCCTGCCCGCGAGCCGCACCGCGACGGACGTTGACGAGTGGGTGACCTCCCCCGCGGATTTTGGGTCGTTTTGGCGGCCGCTGTCTCCGCGGTCGTCGTGATCGTCGGTCTGATCGGCTGGGGACTAAATCCCTCGGGCGTGAAATCCCGGCTCATCGCGGAGGTTGAACGCGCGACCGGACGGACGATGACGATTTCGGGCGGGATTGGGGTCAAGTTCTCGCTCGTGCCGACAGTCACGCTGGATGATGTGGCATTGTCCAACCCGCCCGGATTCGCGCGGCCGGACATGGTTAAGGTGGCGCGGGTCGAGTTGAGCCTCGGCCTGGCTCCGCTGCTGCAGCATCAGATCGAGATCGATCACATCTCGCTGGTGCGGCCGGATATCCAGCTTGAGACCAATCAGGCGGGCAGCCACAACTGGGTGTTCACGCGAGAGCCAACTCAGGTGGCGGCGGAACCGGACCCGGCTGCCGGCCCCGGTGGGAGCCCCGGCGGGAACGCAGTCGGGAACGCAGGTGGTTCTCGGGGTGTGGCGTTCGCCGTGTCGTTCCTGGATTCCACTGTGGTGGATGGACGCATCGCGTGGGTCGACGGCGCGTCCGGGCGGCGCATTGCGGCGCGGGTTCCGCAGGTTAGCGTCGTCGCACCCGCCGGCGGTCCCGCGCAACTCACCGGGACGGTCAACTATGATGGGCAGACGATCGAGCTGAGCGGACGGGCCGACCTCGCTGAAGTCGCGTCCGATAACGGCGGCACCCCGGCGTACCCCGTCTCGCTGAAGCTCGAATCCGGCGGTGCGAGCGTTGCGGCCGTCGGGCAGATCGCTCGGCCGCGGGAGGCGAAAGGCTATGCTTTCGAGGTGGACGCCGATGTTCCCGACCCATCGCGGTTCGCATCGTTTCTGCCGAGTGTTCCGCTCGCGTCGCTGAAGGCCGTTACCGTGCATGCTGATGTCAAAGATGGGGGCGGCCCCGTGCCGGACATTTCCGTACTGAACGTCAAGGTGCGGTCGGTCGCTCTCGACACTCTGACGCGTGGGGCCTTTCTGAGCGACGTGAGGGTGAGCGCACGGGATCAGGCGCCGATCTACCTGGAGGCGCAGGTCGTCGTGCCGGGCTTCGATACGGATTCCGGCGTTACCGGCACGGTCGGCGATCTCGCGTGGCTCGCGCACGGGGCGACAGGTCCCGTCTCGGTCGATCTCGAATGGAACGCGGCGTCGGCTCGGGCCAGCGTCGCGGGTACGATCCAGGAACCGATGCGCTTCGCCGGCTTCGCGCTCGACGCGAGGGCCATCGTGCCGAACCCGTCGCTCCTGATCGATCGTGCCCCTGACACGCTGAAATCGGTGGCGTTTCGGGCCCGCGTGACCGATGCGCCCGGTCCGATCCCGTTCCAGTTTACGTCGAGCGCAGGCGATCTGACCGGCGAACTTTCGCTGGCGCGGGACCCACGGTTCGTGGTGTCGGGGACGGTTTCCTCGCAGCGTCTGGACCTCGACGCGTTGCGGTTGCGCCCGGCCTCGCAGGCGGCGGGGACCGACCCCGGGGTTCCCGTCGAACCGGAGGCGCACGGCAAAACGACAGAGGTGATCCCTGATACCAGGCTGCCGTTCGACCTGATCCGCATGGCGGACGCGGATGTGAAATTCACATTCGGGCAGCTGCGGGCGGGAGGCGCCGACATCAATGGCGTCGACGCGGTGCTGTCGGCGAAAGATGGGGTGATGCGGCTGGATCCCTTCACCATCGCCGCCCCGAATGAGCGGTTGAACGCGGCTCTGACGGTGGATGACGCGAAAACCCCGCCGCTGGTGCACCTGACCGTCCAGTCGCCGGGGTTCGCGCTTCGGCCATTGCTCGCTGTACTGGGCATGCCTCAGGTGGCGAACGGTCCGGTCGAGGTGCGGGCCGATCTGAGCGGAACGGGCGACACGCCGCGGGCGCTCGCCGCGTCGCTGGACGGGTGGGCTGATGTCGCGATCGAGGGCGGACAACTCGACGCACGGCTGATCAATACGTGGTTGGCCGGATTGCGGCCGCTGCACATCGATGGGGCGGACGTTACTAATCTCCGGTGCTTCGCGGTGCGGGCTGACGCCAAGGGAGGGGTCGTGGCGATCCAGCCGATGGCGCTGAACACGGCCGCTCTGATCATCGAAGGCGCCGGCGACGTCGATCTGGGGCACGAGACGCTGTCGTTGCGATTGCGGCCCAGGACGAAGATCGGCGGAACGGGGATCGCGCTGCCGGTGCGCGTGAGCGGACCGATGGGCGCGCCTTCGGCCAGGATCGATATCTCCCCCGGTGGCGGCGGTCCGGGCGGCAGTGGATTGGCGGGTTTGCTGCTCGGCGGGAAGGACATCATGGGTGCCGCCGGCGGTGGCGATCCCTGTCCGGCGGCCCTGGCGCGCGCGCGCGGGGGCGCTCCGCCGTCCGGAGCCGAAGCGCCCGCGGCACCAGGAGGAAAGTAGGTGAAGCGGTTCTGGGACAAGGTGACCCTGATCCGGGACGCCGAGGACCACCGCATTCTGCTGGACGGCAAACCGATCCACTTGCCGAACGGTGGTGTGCTGCGCGTCGCGCCGCCCGCTCTGGCCGCCGCGATCGCTGAGGAATGGCGTCAGGCGGGAGGCATGAAGGGCGGCGAGATGAGCTTCGCCGATACCCCGTTGACCCGGATCGCGGCCACCGCCCGGGAGCGGATCGCACCCGACCCGGCACCGACCGCCGACGCGATCGCGCGCTATGGCGAGACGGATCTGTTATGTTATTGGGCCGAGACGCCGCGCGCTCTGATGGACCGTCAGGCTGAGGACTGGCAACCGTGGCTCGATTGGGCGGCACTCACCTTCGATGCGCCGTTGCGGGTGACCAGCGGCGTCGTTCCGGTGCGGCAACACCGCGATAGCGTGAACGCGCTGCGGCGAGTGGTTGGCTCGTTTGATGCCTACAGGCTCGCCGGCCTGGGAGTCGCGGTGCCGGTACTTGGCAGTCTGGTACTGGGCCTTGCGTTGGCGGAAGGACGGCTTGATGCGGGTGAGGCGTATGCGTTGAGCGCACTGGACGAATTGTTTCAGGCGGAGCAGTGGGGCGAGGACGAGGAGGCGGCGAAGCGACGGCAGCAGGTTGCCGCGGACGTGGCGCTGGCGGAACGGTTCATGAGGTTGGCGGGGGAAGGGTAGGCGCCCTGTCGCGGATCGGCCGTTCCGCGTGCACTGGACATGTATATACAAACCGTCTATAATTTCCCATGTTCGAGTGGGACCCGCCAAAGCGGCTCAGGAATTTGCGCGAACGCCATCTGGATTTCATCGACGCGGTGCAAATGTTCGACGGTCGCCCGGTTGTGCACGCCCCATCATGGAAAAATGATGAGGACAGGGTCGTTTCAACCGCGCTGATAGAAGCGAAGTTCTACACGGTCGTTTGGACATGGAGATTACAAAATCGGCGAATTATTTCTTTCAGGAGAGCACGCGATGGCGAAGAGAGAGCATATCGTAACGCGCACGGCCAGTGAACTTCAGGCAATGAGGCGGCGCGGCGAGTCTCGTTCCGATTGGGCGAAGGCGGCTTCCATGACGAGCGATGAGATTGAGGCCAGCGTAGCCGCCAATCCTGATGAAGTCGGCATGGTTGTTGATTGGGACAGCGCCACGGTTGAAATGCCTCAGCCAAAGGCGGTTCTCAACATGCGTGTTGACCAAGAGGTGCTCGACTATTTTCGGAAGACGGGAAGAGGTTATCAGACACGGATTAACGCGGTGCTGAAAACCTACGTGTCCCGCATGCGCGGCTAACAGTGTCCGCGTCAGCGGGCTACCCCGATCAGTGTCGAAAGTCGCTCCGGATCCGCCAGTAATTCCGCGGCGGGCGCGGTGTGAACGATCCGGCCGCGATCCAAAATGACGGCGCGATCGCTGAATTCCAGCGCCAGCCTGGCTTGTTGCTCGGTCAGGATCATCGTCAGATGTGCGCTGGATCGGAGGTGGTGCAACGCCTCCAGCAGGCGGTCGACGATGACCGGAGCGAGACCCTCCAACGGTTCGTCGAGCAACAGCAGCGACGGGTTGCCCATCAGCGCACGCGCGATGGCGAGCATCTGCTGTTCGCCGCCGGACAATTGATTGCCCATGCCGCGACGCCGTTCGGCGAGGTTGGGGAACAATGCGTAAACTCGTTCCAGCGTCCATCCATCCGCGCCGCGTGCGGGGCTAATTCCCGCGCCCTGTGCGGCGACCGTCAGGTTTTCTTCGACGGTGAGCGAGGGAAAGATCTCCCTTTCCTGGGGCACCGTGCCAATGCCCAGTCGCGCGCGGCGATACGGTTTGAGGTGCTCGATGGACTGTCCGGCGAACGTAATGCTTCCGTCATGGCGGGTGGTGTGGCCGACGATGGTGGCAAGCAACGTGGTTTTTCCAACACCGTTGCGGCCCAGTACCGCGAGTGTCGTTCCGGTATCGACCGAGAGCGAGACGTGCTCCAGCACGACCGTTGCTCCGTATCCGGCGGACACGTTTCTTAAAGCCAGCAACTCAGTCATGGACGCGCGTGCCGAGATAGACCTCGCGCACGCGCGGATCGGCGGCGATCTGGTCTGGCGTGTCCTCGACAAGGATCGTGCCGCGGACCATCACCGTGATGCGGCGGGCGAAACGGAATACGAGGTCCATGTCGTGTTCGATCATCAGCACCGCGATGCCGGCGGGAAGTTGCTCGATGACGTCGAGGATGATGCCGTTTTCGCCACCCGGCACTCCGGCGGCCGGCTCATCGAGCAGCAGGACCGATGGCTCCGCGGCAAGCGCGATCGCGATCTCGACGAGGCGCTGTTTGCCATAGGGGAGTTCGCGCACGACGGAAGACGCGTCGTTACCGATTCCAAGCCGGACCAAGGTGGCATACGCTTCCTCGATCAATGCGCGGCGGGCTGTCAGCAGGCCGCGGTGCTCTGCGACCGCGAGGCGGACGTTTTCCAGCACGGTCAACGCCGGAAACAAGTTATTGATCTGGAATGTGCGGCCGAGGCCGCGGCGCACACGGGCGGCCTGACCGGCATGCGTCATGTCCTCGCCGTTCAACAGGATGCGTCCGGCTGAGGGCGCGAGCCTGCCGGTCAGCAAATTCACGAAGGTGGTCTTGCCGGCGCCGTTCGGGCCGATCAGGGCATGGCGTGCACCCGGTTCGAGTCGGAAATGAATGTCGTTGGCGACCCTGAGGGCGCCAAAATGTTTCGACAAGCCGATCGTTTCGAGAGCGAGAGTCATCGGCGGCGCAACCGGTCGATCAAACCCAATATGCCGCCCCGGGCGAACATGACGGTCAGGACGAGGATCAATCCGATCCAGAAGTTCCAGTAAAGCGGGTCGCTTTTCGCCAACTGGTCCTGTGCGATCATGTAAATGGCGGCACCGATGAAGGCGCCATAAATGCGGCCGACCCCACCGAAGACCAGCATGATCACGATCTCGCCGGAGGTTTCGAAG
>Ga0302324_100028053_pt1 | contig 10713 bp, 11 predicted proteins | sample Palsa_T0_1_FD_201949 | JGI IMG/M metagenome (GOLD analysis project Ga0302324, IMG submission 201949) | Peat permafrost microbial communities from Stordalen Mire near Abisko, Sweden - Palsa_T0_1 | ecosystem: Environmental > Terrestrial > Soil > Palsa > Peat permafrost | place: Sweden: Abisko...
CAGTTGACGGCCGCCGTGATCACCGGTTCGCCGTCGACCAGCGCCTGCCAGCGGAACCGGCGCGCGGCCACGCTGCCGGTGGTGATCGGAAACGGCGCATAGTCGATGTCGGCTGTTGCCACCGCGACGTCCTGGATCGTCCTGATGTTGGCGTCGATGCGAAAGCCCATGTGTTCGGCGATCATTCGTACCGACCGCTTGAAGCCGGCCTCCAGCAAGCCGGCCATCGGGCCTTGCGTTGCTTCCTCGGGTGTGCCACCGAAGCCCATGATGTGGCGCACCACGTCCGGTGCGTTGTAGGTGCGGATGTCGGAGAACTCCTCGGCACGGACGTGGGTGATCGCCGAGGACAGCGACGAGATCATCAGCGGGAACCGCTCGGTGATACCGCCGGGGTGGATCCCGGAACCATGCAGGGTCACGCCGGCTTCGACCGCGGCGTCGGCGACCGCTCGGTGACGCGGGTTGCCCGGATCGGGGTAGACCCAGCCCACCGGCGTCACGATGTTCTTGCCGGACCGCAGGATCGCGATGACCTCGTCGTCGTTGGGAATCAGCGGGCTGTACACCACGCAGTCGGCGTCAAGGGCCAGCGCTTCGTCTTTGCTCGATGTCGCCGTGACGCCGAGTGTTTCGATGCCGAGGATGTCGCCGACGTCGCGGCCGCTTTTGTCCGCGCTGTGCACCCAGCAGCCGACCAGCTCGAGCTGCGGATGGTTGAGCACGCATTCGATGGCGGCCTTACCGACGCCTCCGGTCGCCCACTGAATGACGCGCAACGGTGTGCTCATTGTGGCACAGTATGACCGGCTGACAGTCACTGTCAACAAGCTGTCGGTTTGTCGTCCTACCGGGTCCCGCTGGGAATGCGCCGGGGCAGGACCGAATACTGCGACAGTGGACGGATCAGCGCGTTGACCGGGTTACGCTCGATGACCCGGGCACCGCGGTACCGATCGGAGCCGGCTGCAAGATCTGCAACCGTTCGGCCTGCGCGCAGCGCGCGTTCCCGTACCTCGGCGGACGCGTCGCCGTCGACGAGAACACCGGCAGCGGCCGGCCGAATTCGCCGGCTACTGGGACTCTTTGACCGGCCGGTAGAAGAGCAGCAGTTGGCCTATCCCCCCGCCGAGGCCGAGCACCAGCGAGATCAGCAGCCCGTGCCAGCCGGCGAGCAGGTGATGCTTTCCGAAGATCAGATGGTCCAGGCTGTACTTCCCGGGGCCCGTCGTAGCGATCGCGACGGCGGCGGCGGCCAGGATCAGGTTGTACTCCCAGCCTTCTTTGACGATGAAGAAGCCGTTCTTGCGGTGCACGGTCCACGCGGCGACGAACATCAGCGCGACGAAACCGGCGGCCGGAATCGGCGTGAGCAGGCCCGCCGCCAGCCCCAGGCCGGCAGTGATCTCGGTGCTGGCCGCGACCACAGCCTGGAACTTGCCGTACTTCATCCCGATGCTCTCGAACCAACCCGCAGTTCCGGGTATACGTCCGCCACCGAAGAACTTGTTGTAGCCGTGAGCAGCCAGAGTCAAGCCCAGCACCAGCCGCAGGATCAGTAAACCGACACTATAGGCAGTCATAGACGCCAACCTAGATCATCGGGTAGTCACGGATCAGCACAGGTACGCTGCCACCCGGCACGCCATCGCAAAGGAGCCAACATCAAGATCGCCATCATCGGAGCCGGCAACGTCGGGCGCGCGCTGGGCGGCGCCCGGCGCGACCGTGGCCGCGAGGCGACTTTCAGCGTCCGGAATCCCTGCACGAACGTCGGATTTACCCCGCTGCGCGGTCGAGCTTGAACATCCGAATGTCCACCCAGCCCGTAGTACTGCTGAACGGTGACGCCACGTCGCCGTCTGACGTTCTGGGCCACAAGGGACACGGCATCGACGTGATGCGGCGCAACGGTCTGCCGGTGCCGCCGGCGTTCTGCATCACCGCCGACGTGGGCGCGCGTTATCGCGCCGAACCCGAGGCGACGATCGACGCGATCTGGACGGACGTGCTAGACGGATTACGCACCCTGGAGTCGGCGACATCCCGCACCTTCGGGCGGGGACAGCATCCGCTGCTGGTCAGCGTTCGCTCGGGCGCGGCGGTCTCGATGCCGGGAATGATGGACACCCTGCTGGATCTCGGCTTCAGTGACGCCGTCGAAGACGCGTTGACTCTCGAGCGCACAGCCGAATTCGCCAGTGACACCCGGCGGCGATTCTCGAGTTGGTATCAGCGCATCGTCGCGGCGCCGCCGCCGGATGACCCCTACCTCCAATTGCGTGCCGCGATCGAGGCGGTGTTCGCGTCATGGGACTCCCCTCGCGCGGTGGCTTACCGCACGCACCACGGGCTCGACGATCGTGGCGGAACCGCGGCGGTGGTGCAGGCGATGGTCTTCGGCAACATCAACGCTGATTCTGGTGCAGGCGTGGTGTTTTCGCGGAACCCGATGACTGGGGCCAACGCGGAGTTCGGTGAGTGGCTGCCCGGCGGTCAAGGCGACGACGTGGTGTCAGGCACCCTTGACGTCGAGCCGATCGCGGCGCTGCGTTCCCGGCTGCCGGGGGTTTACAGCGAGCTGATCGACGCGGCCCGCTCGTTGGAGCGGCTCGCGGGCGACGTGCAGGAGATCGAGTTCACCATCGAAGACGGCACGCTGTGGCTGCTGCAGACCCGCGCTGCGAAGCGGTCGGCGCAGGCAGCGGTACGGCTGGCGCTGCAGCTGCACGACGACGGCCTGATCGACGAGGCCGAGACGCTGCGCCGGGTCACTCCCGCACACGTGAAGGCGTTGCTGCAGCCGTCTTTGCAGCCGGAAACACGTTTGATCGCAGCACTTTTGGCGAAGGGGTTGCCAGCCGGGCCGGGCATCGCGTCGGGGCGTGCCTATAGCGAGGTGGACGCGGCGATCGCCGCCGCCGACCGGGGCGAAGACGTCATCCTGGTGCGCAACCACACCAGCCCCGACGACATCCACGGCATGTTGGTCGCACGTGGCATCGTCACCGAGACCGGCGGCGCCACCAGTCACGCGGCGGTCGTCAGCCGTGAACTCGGCTGTCCCGCCGTTGTCGGCTGCGGCAGCGGGGTGACCGAAGCATTGACGGGCAATCTCGTCACCGTCGACGGCAACGCGGGCGAAGTGCGCGAGGGCACCCTGCCGCTGTCCGCGTGGTCCGAGGACAACACGCCAGAGTTGCGGGAGTTGGCCGAAATCGCCCGACGCGTCAGCCCATTGCGGGCGCATGCCGGCGGCGACTATCCACGGCTGGACCGTCATTCCGAGGCCGCGGTGCGCACCGCGTTGGCCAGTGGGCAGTGCGACGTGGTGTCCGCGAGCCCGCTGTTGGCGATGTTGGAGGCGATACGGCTCAGCGAGGTGTCGTGACCGACCTGGCTGTGCTGCAAGGCGTTCGACTGAAGGGTCGGGTGAGCCGCGCCGACCTGGCCACCACGCTGGGCGAGGACCCGGGTGAGGTGGTCGACGACCTCACCCGGTCGGGGCTGTTGGCGGACGGTCCGACGTTACGGCTGACACCAGAAGGCCGCGGGCGCCTCGACGAGTTGCTGACAGCCGAACGGTCCAATGTCGACCTCGCGGCAATCTCGGCCGCTTACAACGATTTCCGCGCCGTCAACACCGAGTTCAAGGCGCTGGTCACCGACTGGCAAGTCAGGCACGGCCAGCCCAACACCCATGACGATTCCGAGTACGACGCGGCCGTGCTGGCCCGGCTCGACGGTGTGCACCAACGGATAACGCCGATCGTCGCGGCCGCGGCAGCCCAACTCCCCCGACTGGGCCGCTACTCGACCAAGCTGCAGACGGCCCTGGACAACGTCCACACGGGCGACACGATCTGGTTGTCCCGGCCGTTGATCGACTCCTACCACACCGTGTGGTTCGAACTTCATGAAGAGCTGATCATCGCCGCCGGCTTGACCCGGGAAACCGAAGACGGGTAAGCGGTTCGCTACAACTCGGCGTCCAGCCGCGCGACATATTCGTCGATGTCACCGATCGCCGACTCGGCCGCATGGACGCCGACCGCTACGGTGTCGCCGATGCCGTACACGGCGTGGGTGAGGCCCATCGCCGGTGACAGCGTCGGACAACCGGTGATCAGCAGCACCGGCGCGCCGCCGAAGCTCAGGTCGCCAGGTCCGCGGTACACGCTCGTCACCACGGTGTTGCCGGACACCTGGTGTGGCTGTGCGTCAGGATCGAATTGGCCGACACCCCAGCGCAGCAGCGGAGCAGGCACCCCGGCGAACGCCCGGTCGGCCGCGCGCGCCGCGCGGTGCTCCGCACGGCGACGGGCATTGGCCAAGTCCGCGGCGATCCGCTCGAAGCGGGCCTGTCGGTCCAGATCCGGGTACAGCCCGACGGTGATGTTGAGGAAGTGGTTATGCGCGTGCCGTGCACCGGGTTTGGCCATCGGCACTTCGGCAACGAGCGACGTGGTCGCCTCGCCGAGATGCGCGGAGAGCGCCCCGGACACCGCCGACAGCGCCGCGACCGTGACAGTGGGACCCCGTAGCTGCGAGCGGTGTCGCACCAGAGTGCGCAGCGAGCGGGAACCGGCGGGCCGGGCATTGGTGGCCTGCGGCGGCCGCGGGCCGAGTGGAGGGGCTAGCGACCCGGCCCCCATGTCGCGCACCAACGTACGGTGCGCGCGAGCGGCGTCGACCCCGCGCCATGGCAGAAACCACGGCGACAACGTGCTTACTTCGGGTACCGGTGCCGCTCTGCCGAACAACCAGCCGGCCATCTGCGCCTCGCGGTAACCGTCGGCCAGCGCGTGTACGGTCTGAATGACCACGACCGTGCCCGTACCGGTGCCGCCTGGAAGGCCGTCAACTGGCGAAAACACGTGTAAGCGCCACGGCTCTCGACGCGCGTCCAACGGATCGTCGAGGAGTCGGACTACGGCGTCCTGACAGCCGACCCAACTGGCGTCGTCGAGTCGATGGCGAACAATCCGGTCCGGTCCGACGGTTGTCGGCACCCAGCGTGGGTACGTCAGTGGCGATCCATCCTCGACGCGCACCGCTAAAGCGGGACAGGCCTGCGCACGACTGCGGACCGCACGGATTGCATGCTCTAAATCCGTTGGCTCGCCGTCGAATACGTAGACCGTGTACTCATCGCTGGGGACCTTGGCCGACATCCAGTAGAACTGTGCGTCGACCGCCGTCATCCGGGCCGGCATTCCTGCAGTCTAGGTAGTCCACAGTCCGTCCTTTATCCACAGACGCGCGACTTCCGATGGCCCGGTATCGGATCACCGATCTATGATTCGAACATGCGTTCTAGTCAGCGGGAAGAGGTCGTCGAGGTGTTCGACGCGCTCGAAGCCGAGCTGAAGCGCGCCCTGGACCTGTCTTTCGACGCGCTGACCACCCCGGAGCGACTGGCACTGTTGCAGCGTTGCGAGTCGCTTCGCCGCCGCCTGCCATGCCTCGAAAACCCGTTGATCAATCAGATCAGCGAGCAGGCCAACGAGACGGAGCTGGGCGGCAAACTGCCCTCGGCCTTGGCCAACTGGTTGCCCATCAGCCGCGGCGAAGCATCGCGGCGCATCCACGAGGCCGCCGATCTCGGCGAACGCAAAGCAATGACCGGCGTTGCTCTGCAGCCGGTACTACCGGCCACCGCCGAGGCGCAGCGCGGTGGCCAGATCGGGCCCGGTCATGTCGCCGTCATCCGCGGATTCTGGCACCGACTGCCGGATTTCGCCGACGTCGAAACCCGTCAGAAAGCAGAAGCGCAACTGGCACGATTGGGCGGCGAGCATCGCCCTGACGAATTAAGCAAACTCGCCGATAAACTCACCGACTGCCTGAACCCCGACGGCAATTTCACCGAACATGATCGCGCACGGCGGCGGGGCATCACCATCGGCAGACAAGACGTCGATGGGATGAGCCCGATCACCGGCCATCTGACGCCGGAAGCCCGCGCCACCCTCGACGCCGTCTTCGCCAAGCTGGCCGCACCCGAAACGGGCGACACCCGCAGCGTTGCGCAACGCAACCACGACGCGCTCAACGCGGCCGGGCGTGCCCTACTGGCGTCGGGAGCCTCGGTCAGCACAACGGCTTGCCGGCCAGCGTCATCGTCACCACCACACTGCAAGAGCTCGAATCCGGCTGCGGCACAGCGCTTACCGGCGGTGGGACACTGTTGCCGATGTCGGATGTCATCCGGATGGCGCGTAACGCCCATAATTACCTCGCCATTTTCGAAAACGGCCGGCCGCTGGCCTTGTATCACCGCAGACGCCTGGCCTCGGCGGCGCAACGAATCATGCTGTACGCGAAGGATCGTGGCTGCACACATCCCGGCTGCGACGTACCCGGCTACCTCACCGAAGTCCATCATGTGATCCCGTGGGCCACGGCCAAGCAGACCGATATCCACGAGTTGGCGCTGGCTTGCGGTCCGCATCATCAACTCGCTGAACGGGGCTGGACCACCCGAAAACGCGCCAACGGCGACACCGAGTGGATTCCACCGGCGCACCTCGACCACGACCAACCCCGCGTCAATAACTTCCACCGCCCCGAAAAGCTGTTGCGAGCTGAAGAAGACGGCGACCTGCCCTAGCGGGTTGAGCCGATCAATTATTCGTCGCACCTGGGCAGTACACGTTGATCGCGTCTTGCATGAACGGCCGCACCTGTTGGTTCGTGTAACCCAGAGCTAGCAACTCGTTGCTGATGTTCGACATAGCGATCCTCCACGGTCTTGGGTGCCCGCCGAAGCGAAAATTGAACGAATCCACCCGAGAGAGACCCTCGTTGTCGCACCGTTCGTGGGCAAGAGCGATCAACCGACCCGGCGGGCCGAGGTTCAGTCCGTCGTTCGACAATGAACCCAAGAACTGGGCATCCGGCGTGTCGGCGTGAGCGACAGTTGCCGCTACCAGCACAGCTGCGACGGCGGCGAAAACCGGACGGAACGGATCGACGGTCATGGTTGAGTGTGACACCGATCACTGACAACCGCGAGTCCAGGTGAAAATCCTGGGTCGGAGCGGCGGTCCGCGCGGCCCTCAGCGTCCGGCGCGCGCTCCCCGGGCCAGTGCGTGAAAGCCGTTGTCGTGCAAGCGTTGTCGCTGCTGGCTACGGTCTCACTTGTTCTGCGTGTCTGGGCAGTACACGGTCATGGCGGCATGCACGAATGGCCCGACTTGCCCAGCCGCCAAACCCTGCGATTCCAGCTCGGCGTCTATCTTCCACATGGCTTGGGCGTACGGACTCGGGTGCGCGCCCCACATCCAATTCCGCTGGGTGTCGCGAGAAAGACCATCGTCGTCGCACCGCTCGTGCGCAATGGCGATCAACCGATCCGGCGGGCCGACGTTCAGTCCGCTATTGGAAAGCAACCCCAAAAATTGGGCGTCCGGCGAGTCGGCGTGAGCGACGGGTGCCGCGAGCAGTACAGCTGCCACGGCGACGAAGACCGGACGGAACGGATTGAAGGTCATGGTTGAGTGTGGCACCGATCGCAGCGGAACGCGAGCCCGATACCCTACGTAGCTGAGCCGATGAAGTCCAACACCAAGTCGGCGACCCGGTCCGGCTGGTCGAGTTGCAGGAAATGTCCGGCACGGTCGACGACGGTGACGTCGCTGCCCGCCGGCAGCGCCCTCGGTATCCAATGCGTGAAAGCCGCTGTCATGCAACCGTCGTCGCGTCCGTGTAGATAGAGGCTCGGCAGTTTCGGCGGTGACGTCCAGTGCCGGTGCAGATCGCGGTACCGCTTCGGCGGCCGGGTATTGTGGAGCGTCGCCCGGTAAGGTCCCAGCGCTGCGCGCCAACTCTCCGCTGTGCCGATCGCGGCGTCGACGTGGCGCAGATCGTCTTTCGCGTCGTAGCCCGGCGACCAGCGCTTCCACAGTCGCGGTAACACCCACGACGCGGAACGCTCTGGAAGCCAAGGCAATTGGAAGTACATCATGTACCAGCTGCGCAGCAATTGAGGCGGGAGATGAGCCAGCAGTCGACCGGCGTCGGGAACCTGTCCCCGAAACGCCGCAGCGGGTGGCACCGACATGATCACCGCCTTGGCGAACGGACTGTCCGGAATCGCCGCCAGCCCGTTGGCAGCCATCGCGCCCCAGTCGTGGCCGATCACCACGTCGCGCTCGGTGCCGCCTGCCGCCGAGCGCATCCGCAATGCGTCGTCCATCAGCGCCCCGAGGTGGTAGCTGCCGTCCGACGGAATCGACGACGGCGCGTAACCACGCATGAACGGCGCGACCACCCGCCAGCCCGACTCGGCCAGTCGCGGCGCGACGTTGCGCCAGCCGTAGGCGGTATCGGGAAAGCCATGCAGACACAATGCGATCGGGCCATCGGGCGGGCCCCAGGTCAGGGCCTTCAATTCACCGGCCGGAGTGCGTGCGTCGATCCAGCGGGGTTGGGTCATCACCTGATCTTTCGCGCGGCTAGTACTGGTCGAAGTCGGAGATCAGCCAGCGTTCGCCCACCTTGTCGAGCGTCACCCGGACGCTGGATCCTGTTGCGGCGGGCGGCTCGTCGCCGATCTTGACGGTCTGGTCGACGAACAGCAGGACCACTGCCCTGTTCGGCGTCACCGACTGTGACGCCGCTCCGGACACGCTGGTGGTTGCGACGACACGGCGTTGCTTCGCGCTGGGTGCAAGATCCTCCCGCGTCTGCTGGGTGTAGGTGTTGAGGAACTCGCCGGTCAACCTTTCCCGGGTGGCCGCCACGTCACGGTCCACGGTGTCGAACCGGAACGTCAGCACAGCGACCGCCGAATCCCTTGCCGCCGCCACGGATTGGGTGCGGGCAACGTCGATGTCGCGAATCGACGCGTCTTTCCACTTCAGCATGCCGGCGGACATCGCCAGCAACAGCGCCAGACCGGGAAGCAAGCCATAGACCAACACCCGCGACCAGTTGACCGACCGACGGCGCGTCATGACACGAACGCGACGTCGGAGACCTTGGCAACGTCGCCCGATTTCTCGACGGTGAGCCGCATGCGCAAGAACTGCGGCTCCTGCGCGGGATCGGCGGACTTCATCGTCACCGCGACCAACACTCGGCCCTGGTCGCCTTTCTGCGATTCCAGCCCGGCATCGGTGACGGTGCCCAGCAACCGCGACCGGGTACGCGTGGCGGTGTCGATGTAGGCCTGCCGATGGTGGGCGAAGATGTCCGCGAACCCACCGGTCGCCGCGTCCGCGATTCGTTGCGCGTCGGCGTCGGCGTGCTGACTGTCGGCTGTGCTGAGGGTGACCGCGACGTCCTGAGCCGTCTGCACGAACAGATTGCGCTGCGTCTCCGCCCTTTGGGCCTCATGGGTCCGGAAACCCAGCCAGCCCACCAGCCCGGCCAACACGACGCCGGCGACGAGACCGATGACCAATGCGATCCGTTCGACCTGTGCCGGCGGCTGGGCCGGCCGCAGGTAGACGACGTCGGCTGGCACGTCGGCATCTCCTCCGGAGACAGCGGCATCCTCGGGCATGGGTCCTAACGTACCCACCGCGAATGCTCAGACCGATGCAGCCGCGCTCTCCAGGTCCGCCAGGACGATCTTGCGCATCCCGTACATCGCCTGGGTGGCGGCCGTGGCTCGCGCCGGGTCCGGGTGGCTGACCAGGTCGTAGAGCCGCTCGGGAATGACCTGCCAGCTCAGCCCGAAGCGGTCCTGGCACCAGCCACACGGCTTTTCCTCGCCATTATCGGTGAGCCGGTCCCAGTAGTAGTCGACCTCGTCCTGGTCCTTGCAGTTGATGGTGAACGACACCGCTTCGCTGAACTGGAACTGTGGGCCGCCGTTGATCCCGATGAACCGGTTGCCATCCAGCACGAAGCCGGCGGACAGCAGCGAGCCGGGCTCGCCGGGTCCGGCGTCGGTGCTCCGGTTCAGGTCCTCGAAGTGCGAGTTCGGAAACACCGAGCTGTAGAACGCCACCGCCTCTTCCAGATTGTTGTCGAACCACAGCGAGGCCGTGATCGATGGCATGGCTTCCTCCTGGTTGTCATCAGGTGCTTGATAGGTAGACCCCGGCAACGCCGAAAAGTCATCTGGGTAACGTCAGACTGCGATCGACCGAGAGGACCGCCCGTGACATCCGTGAGCAGCGCTCCGCAGACCGTTGAATTCTCCGGTGTCCAGGGGCTTACCCTGGTCGGTGACGAGTGGCGATCGGCGGGTGGCGGCGGCACGGCCTCCGATCGGCCGACCGTCCTCATGTTGCACGGCGGCGGCCAGAACCGGCACTCCTGGAAGAACACCGGTCAGGTGCTCGCCGACACCGGCTTCCACGTCATCGCGCTGGACAGCCGCGGCCATGGCGACAGCGACCGCTCGCCCGATGCTGACTACGACGTCGAGACGTTGACCGCCGACGTGATGGCGGTACTCGACCAGATCGGTCGGCCGGTGATCCTGATCGGGGCCAGCATGGGCGGGCTGACCGGCATTCTCGTCGCCGATCAGGCCGGACCGGAGCGGGTCGTCCGGTTGGTGCTGGTCGACGTCGTGCCGCGGTTCGAGAAGAACGGCAGCGCCCGCATCCGCGACTTCATGTTCAGCGGCCTGCACGGGTTCGGTTCGCTCGAAGAGGCCGCCGACGCCGTCGCCGCCTACCTGCCGCACCGACCCAAGCCGCGCAGCCCGGAGGGGCTGAAGAAAAACCTCCGACTGCGCGACGGGCGCTGGTA
>Ga0302324_100028054_pt1 | contig 10712 bp, 8 predicted proteins | sample Palsa_T0_1_FD_201949 | JGI IMG/M metagenome (GOLD analysis project Ga0302324, IMG submission 201949) | Peat permafrost microbial communities from Stordalen Mire near Abisko, Sweden - Palsa_T0_1 | ecosystem: Environmental > Terrestrial > Soil > Palsa > Peat permafrost | place: Sweden: Abisko...
CTATCCCGCTACCCAGAAGGTCACCTTGAGCGGGGGCCACGGCAATACCGTAACAGGATTCAGCTTCTCGGTGGGATATACGGTCACCGGAACGGCAGCATACGCGGGAGCGAAGGCCGGGCGCATTTACTTGACACTGCAGAACAACAATTGCGGCTTCACGCCCGGCGTCAGCATTCTCGCCAAAGGCCCGTTCACCATCCGCGGCGTGCCGCCGGGCAACTATACGCTAGAGGCGTGGATGGACAGTCTTGGCTTTGGCGCGCAAAACGGGGTCGACCCGTATGGCGCGGCGGACGTGAATGTCTCGACAACCGCGAACAAGACCGGCGCCAACGTGACGCTGACCGACCCGACTCCTTACACGCTCTCCTCGGCTCCGCAAATCCAGGGCGCGAGCGCGTTCAGCGGCGGTGTGCTCGCCCAGTTCAATCCCATCCAGAACAACAATGACGTGGAGTTGGCCAGCAGCTACAAGCTGGAATGGAGCACTGCCAAGACATTCGCTACGATCACCGGGAGCAAGACGCTTCCCGCGACCGGAACCAATGGCACGACGGTCTGGCTGATCGATGGTCTGACGAATGGCGCGAAATACTATTTCCGCGCCGCGGGGATGGAGGGCGCGTCGACCAGCCCGTGGTCCAACATCGTGGGACCTTTGACGATCGGGGCGGCCACCGGCGGCAACGCCGTTTCCGGCACCGTGAGCTTCACTGGGACGGCCACCGGGCCTCTTTATACGGGCTTCTACAACAACAGCACCGGCGGCGTATTCCTCACCACCATTCCGCACCCTGTGAGCCCCCAGCTTTACTCGGTCCAGATACCATCCGGCTCGGGTTACGTCCAAATCGGCATCATCGACCAGAACAACAACGGCGTCGTCGATCCCGGGGACATCGACGACACGGACGACAACCATCACACAGTCACCATCGGCGGTCCGCTGGCGAATGCGGACCTGACGCTGCCTGAAACCCCAACAACCGTGAAGATGAACACGTCGCATTACAACAACAACAACCAGTTCGGCTCAGGCAGCGGCTACAGCCTCAACTTCTCGCTGGAGCAGCAAACCAAGCTGCCGGTGGGCGTGACCGTGCTCTCCGGGCCCAACATCCTCGCGCCTGTGGACCAGGGCCAGTGTAACAACTGCGGCGGAAGCGGATTCGACTTCTATCTGTCCCTTGACAGCGCCATTCCCAAGGTGGGCGACGCCTACAGCCTGCTGGTCACATTCAGCGACGGAACGACGGAGACATTGCCGGCCACGGTGAGCGCGGTGCCGAGCTTTTTTGCCACCAGCCTGGCGCCTACGGGAGGCGGTACAAACACGAAGCCGACCTTCACCTGGACCGACCCGGCCGATGCGGCCAATTACACCTATTCGTTCCAGCTGTGGGATCAGAACGGCAACCAGATCTGGTCGATCCCTGGCGACAACTCCAGGTCCAACGGATTTTCCAGTTCGATCAGATCGATCAAGTGGGGCACCGATCCGACGTCGTCCAACAATCCGCCGTCGGTGCCGAGCCTGACCTCCGGCGAGTGGTACCAGTGGCAGATTCAGGTGCAGGACGCCAACGGCAACAGTGCGCAGCAAGGGGTGGCGTACAAGCCGTAAGGCAATTGGCGGCCTCGGGGCCGCAAGCGCAGAGAACCGCGGCGGCGATGAGCCTTCCAAAACCCATGGCCGCCGCGGTTACTGGCCATGAAAATCGCCGTGATGCAGCCAGGTCCGAGTTACAGTTGCCCCGTAGACCCCACCGCAGGTTTGGGCTTCGCAGCCTGCCGCCTCGCCAGTGACTTCGCAATTCGATTGTGGAACTGACGCCAATCGGCATTGTCTGCGCCGACCTCACTAATCGTCACTTTCATCGCGCAGCCATCGCCCGCTGCCATCAGTGCAACACTGTCTAAGTACGTAGTCAGGTTGCCAACCACAACAAACTGTGCCCTCTGGTCGAAATCGCTCATCGACATGATTCCGTAGTCGTGCGGGTTGGTCAGCGTGTCCTTCACAGCCGCCCAGAGATCGTCGCATGAAACCGGATAGACATCCCTTGGTTTGGCCAGAGCAGGAGCTGCGAAAACCAAGATAACAAATGATGCGATAAGAAGCTTGCGCATAGTCGTACTCCATGCCGCGATGCAGTACCGAAGTCCAGCCAAGGCCCGCGAGGCGGTCGCAATTTGGAGGCAGTATACGCCCGGGTCCGGCCGAAGATTTGTGATGCGCGGCGCAGAGGTTTTTCGCATTTCCGAGGGGCCCGGGTTGAAGGCCCTTGCGGTCCCGGGCTGCATTCAGTCGCTTGGGCAGGCTGCGGGGAAAATTCCCGCTGCGGGCAGTTTCCGGGAAAGCCCCTCAGGGGCTAAAGCCCAGCGCTCCTTCCGCGGCATCTTCGGCACGACTGAAGTCGTGCCCTGACACTTCGTGCTTTACCCTTGAGTTTCTCCGCAGCCTGGGAAGCCCTGTGCGCGGTCCTATGCATTAGTGGCCTGAAGGCCACTGCTCGGTCCGATTGCTATACTGCGTGCACGCCGGATTTCCCCGAATCCCTTCGAGGTCAGTCTCTGAAGTGAACGCCCTTCCCCTGCTTCTCATCGTCCTGGGCATCTTTGCCGTTGCCTATCGCTATTACGGCGCGTTCCTGGCCTCGCGGGCGTTTGCGCTGGACGACCGTAACATCACGCCCGCGCACCGCTTTAACGACGGGCATAACTACGTGCCTTCGCCGCGCTGGGTGGTGTTTGGCCATCACTTTGCCGCGATTGCCGGAGCCGGGCCGCTGGTGGGTCCGACGCTGGCTGCGCAGTTTGGCTTTGCGCCGGGACTTCTCTGGCTGGTGGCCGGTGCGGTGCTGGCCGGAGCCGTGCACGACATGACGGCGCTGATCGGCTCCATGCGCCACGATGGGCGCTCACTGCCGCACATCGTGCTGCGCGAGGTGGGCCCGGTCACCGGCGTGGTGGCCATGATCGCGGTCATCATCAACATCATCATCGCCATGGCCGGCCTGGCGATTGTGGTGGTGAACGCGCTGAGCCAGAGCCCGTGGGGCGTGTTCACCATCGGCATGACGATACCGATCGCGTTCATCATGGGCTGGTGGATGTTCAGGAGCCTGCCGGGGCGCGTGCGGGTGCTGGGACCTTCAATCTTCGGCGTGCTGGCCCTGGCCCTGGCTTTGGCGGGCGGACACTGGGTGGCGGCGTCGGGCGCGGCGCACGTGTTCGTCTTCACCGGCCATCAGATTGTGCTGCTGCTGTGCGCGTATGGCTTCCTTGCCAGCGTGCTGCCGGTGTGGATGCTGCTCGAGCCGCGCGATTATCTCTCCACCTACATCAAGCTGGGCACCATCGCCGTGCTGATCGTGGGCGTGTTCATTGTGCATCCGACGCTCAACTTCCCGGCGTTCACGCAGTACGTTCACGGCGGCGGGCCCATCATTCACGGCACCCTGTTTCCATTTCTTTTTGTGACGATTGCATGCGGAGCGATCTCGGGGTTTCACTCGCTTGTGGCTTCAGGCACCACGCCCAAGCTCATCGACAAGGAGACGCAGGCGCGCTTTGTGGGCTACGGAGCCATGCTGGCCGAGTCGCTGGTGGGCGTGCTGGCGCTGATCGCGGCTTGCTCGTTGTCGATGGGCGACTACTTCGCCATTAATGTGCCGCCGGCGGCGTTTGCCAAGCTCGGCCTCAGCACCACGCACCTGGCCGAGGTCTCGCGGCTGGTGGGCGAGCCGCTGGCCGGGCGCACCGGAGGCGCAGTGTCGCTGGCCGTGGGCATGGCGCAGATCTTCCGCGGCCTTCCCGGCATGGCGGCGCTCACCAGCTACTGGTACCACTTCGCCATCTTGTTTGAGGCGCTGTTTATTCTCACCACCATCGACGCCGGCACGCGCGTAGCCCGCTACGTAGCGCAGGAGCTGATGGGAAAGATGCACAAGCCGCTCGGCAGCGCGCGTTCCCTGCCCTCGAACCTGATCGCCAGCGGCGTGATCGTGCTGTGCTGGGGATACCTCGTGTGGGGTGGCTCGATCTCGACGATCTGGCCGCTGTTTGGAACGGCCAACCAGCTCATGGCCGCCATCGCGCTCACCACCATGACCACGTATCTCGTGAACCACGGCAAGGCCGCCTACGCGTGGTTCACGGCGGTGCCGGCGGTGTTTGTGCTGGTGACGACCATGTCGGCGGCAGTGCTGTCGACGATGCAGGTCTACTGGCCCATGGCGCACCAGCCCGGCACCGAGGCGCAGGGATGGGTGGAGGTCGCGCTGATGTCGTCGTTCGTCTTTGGATCGCTGGTGATCATTGTGTCCACGGCGGCGCGATGCATCCAGACGCTGCGCGGCGTGCCTCCGCCCTCGGCGGCGCGGCCGTCGCTGGCCGATGGACATGCGAGTCCGCAGCCGGCGGCGCCATTCCGATGCTGCTGAGAGCCAGCGTCATCGCCGGCCTCTACGCGAGATAGAGAAGAGATCGATATCGCTTGGCGTCTGTCGCGACAACGCGAGATCGCACAGAATCTCGCCCACTACCGACGAAAACTTGAATCCATGACCGGAAAAACCCGCGGCGATGCTGACCTGTGGATAGCGGGGATGGCGATCGATGATGAAGTGCTGGTCGGGGGTCATTGTGTACATGCACGTGACGGCACGAAAAACCTCGCCGTTCAGCGCGGGAATCCTGGAATTGATTGCGGACCGGATTGCCGCTTCATCCGATGGATGGATGATTCGATCGATGCTGGACAGTGTGCAGGCCTCGCCTTCCGAGTGGATGGCGACTTTCGGTTCGCCGGTTTCACGCGTTCGCGGAAAGCCGTAAAACATCGGGCCTTCGGCCGGCTCCCAAAGGAAGATCGGGAAGACTCTCTCGCCGAAGGATGCGCGTTGCGCCACAGGCCGGAGCCAGAACATCACCCGGCGCGAGACGGTCAGCGAGACCGGCAGACCTGGGACAAGTTCGTTCGTCCATGGGCCCGCCGCGATGACGAGCGAGTGAGCCCGGTAAGTATCCTTCGCCGTGACCACTCGTACGCCATCTCCGGATTCACCCGCGGTCCATGAGACGATTGGCTCCTCGAAACGAAGATCTGCGCCTCGCTTCGACGCGCATTCCAAATGCTGCGTGATGCATTCCTCGGGCCTGAGATAGCCCGCCTTCTCTTCGTAGAAAGCCACCTCATTCTCCGCCAGCACAAACTGAGGAAAGCGCTGCTTCATTTCGCCGGCGTCGAGCAGTTCGTATTTGAGACCATGCGCCGCTGCACTTTTCAGGCATCCCGAGACGAGTGCGCCCTGCAACCGTCCAACCCCCACCCCTCCCGTAACGTTGAGCAGGTTCTGGCTGCTTTCCGCTTCGAGCTCCTTCCAGAGGCGGTAGGCTCTCAGAACCAGAGGAACATAGGCGGGGTCCTCGAAGTAGGCCTGGCGAATGATCCGCGACTCCCCATGCGACGATCCTTTGTCATGGGCCGGAGAGAAAGCTTCCAGACCCAATACCCTGGCGCCACTCTTGGCAAGATGGTAAGCCGCAGAGCTCCCCATGGCGCCCAGGCCCACCACGATCGCATCGAACGCGCCATCCACTGTGCTCCTCACGCTCCAACAACCGTCAATTGCAACTCATCGAATCACAGGATACTGTCATCCTCCTGTTCGCAGACCGCTGCCCCATGCCAAAACCAGCCAATCCACGTCCAAAACGCCGCCAAATTCGTCTGGGGTGACGCTACAGGGGCTAAACAGGCTGCGGAAAAACTCGACCATGGGCTAAAATGGGCCCCAAATCGGTGATAGAAACCCTCGCCGAGGGCTTACGGATCGCGCCTTGAACCCTGTCGCGCGATGAGTTTTTCGCCCTTTCTGTGGAATTGAGTTTTTCCGCAGCCTGTAAAGCCCGACGATGATTCGATTGGCTTTGGCGGCACGCGACCCAGCGGGTGCCCCGGTCGTGCCCTGACACTTCGTGCCTCTCCGAGTGAGTTTTCTTGCAGCCTGTAAGGCCGTGCCCTGCTCCAAAGCTGTTCGCGGCCTTGCAACGCTCCATCCGTCACAAATCCCCCTCGGCACCCCACTCAGCCACAACGCGCCCTTGCGGCCGCCGGTCTGAGCCGCATCCCCCATGGCCTCCGCGAAATCTTCCCAAGGAGAGTCCTCATGAAAAACGCCACCATCCCATCCCTGCTGCTGTACGCGCTGGCTCTTGCCGGCTCCGCGGCAGCGCAGACCTGGGTCTCCAACTCCGGCAACGATGCCAATGCCTGCACCCTCGCCGCGCCCTGCAAGACCTTTCAGCGCGCCGTCAACGTGACACCCGTGTCGGGACAGGTGGGGGTGCTCAACGCGGGCGATTACGGCCCCGTCACCATCACGCAATCCATCCGCATCGACGGCGGCGGCTTTGCATCGAGCTATTTCACTGCGAGCACTCCGTTTACCATCAACACGCCCGCCGGCAGCGTGGTCGAGATTCGTCACCTCAGCGTTCACGGCAATGGCAGCGCCTATGAAGGGATTTTTTGGGGACTGGCCGGCGCGCTGGACATCGACGACGTTCAAGTAACCGGATTCAACTATGGAATTTTGATCGATCCATTCGCCGTCTCCGATGTTTTTATCAAAGACAGCAGCGTCGAAAACTGCTCCGGCACGGGACTCTACTTTAACGGAGGCGCAACAAGCTCACTCACGGCAAAGATCGAAAATACGCACGTGCGTGGCTGCGCCTACGGCCTCTATGACTACAATGCCAATGTCGCGGCCTACAACTCCACGTTCTCATCGCCTGTCGGGCCTCCAGCGTCAGGCACCTACGGCATCTTTACCGATGGCGCGGCCAATATCTTCGTCGACAATTGCGAGTTCAACGGGTTCTGGGTTGGCATCTGGTCCGCGGGGTCGGTGCAGGTGAGCCGGAGCTCATTCATCGGCAACAACACAGCGGTGGATTACTTCGTCACGTCAAATGGCAACAACTCATTCTTCAATAACGTGTCGAATGGAACGTTCAGCTCCACGGTTCCGTTGATGTGACGAGTGGAGTTCGGTGGGATCCCAGGTCCCGAAGCGGGACCTGGGGCACCCATGTTTGTTCTTAGACGCTTTGCTCAATTCTTGGGCGTGCGCTGGATCAGGCCGACGACGTGCTCTTCCGGATCGGTGACGATGCCGATCAGCGCGGAGCCGTCGGGGATGGGATGCGGGCCCATGATCTTCTTGCCTCCGTGCGCATCGATGCTGGCCAGCGTGGCCACGATATCTGCGACTTCGACATAAAAGGTGACGTAATTCGGTGTGTCGGCAAATCCGCCGATACCGCCAGCAATGCCGCCCTCCTCTTTGGCAACCATCGAATAGCCCTTCATGACCGGCGTGATCTGCCACGCAAAGACATCCTTGTAGAAGGCTTCCAGCAGGTCCAGGTCCTTGCCGATGACTTCGAAATGAACGACGGGATTAGGCATGGTCTTGCTCTCCTTGTGGATTGTGTTGACTGCCAACTCTACCGCGCCGGCCCGCCAAAATCCAGTGAAAACAGCATGTGGACGAAGAGTTTACGATTCTTGTTGCAATTTATTACAAATTGCGATATATCTATTGCATATTGCGATGGATTGGCAGGATGTAGGGATTGCCGGTTCCGCAAGGGTTGATTTTCGGGGTCTCCCAGGTCTCAAAATCGAGACATGGGGCACCCGGCTGATTCTGGGCATTTCGGAACTGACAACTGTTCACCGACCACTGTCATGAAGCTTGGCGAAAAAATCCGGTATCTGCGCGAGGTGGAGGGAAGCCTGCGCGGCCTCAATCGCGCCATGAGCCAGCAGGAGCTGGTCAGGGCGATCGACGCCGAGTGCAGCAAGAGCCTGAGCCAGAGCTACCTCTCGCAGATTGAGAGCGGCGCGCGGCCCCATCTCACCAACACCACGCGGCAGATTCTTGCCGGATTCTTCAAGGTGCATCCCGGCTACCTGGTGGACGATCCGGAGGGCTACCACCCCGAATTGCAGAGCGAGCTGAGGTCCGATGAAGACAAGTTCGACCTGTGGCTGGTGAGCGGCGCGGAGCGGTTCCGCCGCGACCCGGAGCTGAAGCATGCACTGCTGACGGTGGCGCGCCACGACCGCTCGCGGGAGTGCATGCTGCTGCTCGAGTCCATTCTCGACACGCCGGGGCTGATGCCGCGGTTGAGCGAGGTGCTGCGGCCGTCGCCTGCGGCGCCAGACGATCAGGAACCGAAGAAGATGGATAGCAAGGCGCGGGCGGCCAGTGTGCGCGAATCCGGCCGGAAGAAAGCTGCTGCGGGCAAGCTGGGCGCACCGAAACGGGCCGCACAAACAAACGGAGCAAGGAAATGAACTGGGAATCGTTTTATCTGATCTGCTTTATTGCCGGACTGATGTTGAGCGCCGTGTCCCTGCTGGGTGGCATGGGCCACTTTGGCGGTCACTTCGGGCACGTCCATGTGCCGCACGTACATGTGCACGCGCCGCATGGCGGCCATGTGCCTCATGCCGGCGCAGGAGCACGCGGCGCAGCCGGTGGTGGCCGGATTCCGTGGTGGAACACGTTTTCCATCATGATTTTCCTCTGCTGGTTCGGCGCGGCCGGCTACCTGCTCTCGCGCTACGGCAGCTTTGTGGCCATCGTGGTGCTGGTGCTGGCGCTGGTGTGCGGCGTGGCTGGAGGAGCCATCGTGTTTCTCTTCATGGCCAAGGTGCTGATGCCGCACGAGCGCGAACTCACCGCAGACGAGACCGCGGTGACCGGCGCAGTGGGCCACGTGTCTGCGCCCATCCGCGCTGCCGGAACCGGCGAAATCGTGTACGAACAGCTGGGCGCGCGGCGTTCGGCCCCGGCACGCTCTGAAGACGGCGTGCCGATCGCAAAACAGGAGGAAGTCTTCGTGGTCCGCTATGAGAAGGGCATCGCTTATGTGCGGAGGTTTGAGGACAGCTGACAGCTGACAGTGAACAGTGAACAGCGAGAACGAGTGCAAACCGACAACTGAATAACTGATAGCTGGCAGCTGTGCGCTGTCAGCTGGAGAAAGCAATGACGAACACGACCGTGCTGATAACGGATATGGCCATCCTGGTGGCAATCTTCCTGCTGGGACTGTTGGCCAAGATGTTTCCCCGAACCGGCCGCAAGCGGTAACAAGCTGACAGCTGACAGCTCACAGCTAAGAGCTAAGAGCCGACAACTGGAAGCTGACAACTGACAACTGCGGAGCAGTACCACCATCAACTGCAAACCCTCCCGGGCGAAAGGGCCGGGAACGCAATGACGAATGAAATGGTTCTCTTTGTTGGACTGGGCGTGCTGGCGCTGATTCTGCTGCTGGGCATGCTGGCCAGGATGTATCGCAAGGCAGGGCCGAACGAGGCTCTGATCGTTTACGGGTATCGCGGGCCGCGTGTGATCAAGGGCCATGGCACGGTGATCTTCCCCATGGTGGAGAGCTGCCGCGAGCTGAGCCTGGAGCTGATGAGTTTTGACGTGGCTCCGCAGCAGGACCTCTACACCAGGCAGGGCGTCGCCGTCACTGTTGAAGCGGTCGCGCAGATCAAGGTGCGCAGCGACCAGCCGTCGATTCTCACCGCAGCCGAGCAGTTCCTGACGAAGACGCCGCCGCAGCGCGAGGGATTGATCCGCCTGGTGATGGAAGGCCATCTGCGCGGCATTATCGGCCAGCTCACGGTGGAACAGATCGTCAAGGAGCCGGAGATGGTGGGCGAGCGCATGCGTTCGACGTGCGCCGAAGAGGTGAGCAAGATGGGCCTCGAGGTGATTTCGTTCACGATCAAAGAGGTCCGCGACAAGAACGAATACATCTCCAACATGGGCCGGCCCGATGTGGCGCGCATCAAGCGCGATGCAGAGATGGCAACGGCCGAGGCCGAGCGCGACACGGCCATCCTGCGCGCCACCGCACTGCGTGAGTCCGCCGTGGCCAAGGCGCAGGCCGACCAGGACCGCGTGATTGCCGAAACTGCATCGCTGACTCGCCAGGCTGAGGCGCAGCGCGACCTTGAGATCAAGAAGGCACAGTTCAGCGAGCAGAGCCGCAAGCAGCAGGCATCGGCCGACAAGGCCTACGAGTTGCAGACCAACATCATGCTGCAGCAGGTTACGGCTGAGCAGGTGAAGGTGCAGCAGGTGGAGAAGGAAGGCCAGATCAAGGTGCAGGAAGCGGAAATTCTGCGCCATGAGAAGGAGCTGATCGCGACGGTGCTCAAGGGCGCGGAGATCGAGCGCCAGCGCATTGAAAACATGGCCGCCGCCGAGAAGAATCGCCTGACCGCGGAAGCCGAGGGCCGCGCTGCCGCCATTCGTTCGCAGGGCGAGGCCGAGGCCAGCATCATCTTCCAGAAGGGCGAGGCCGAGGCCAAAGCGATGAACGTCAAAGCCGAGGCCTACCAGGAGTGGAACCAGGCCGCGGTGGTGGATAAGCTGCTGACCAACATGGCGGACGTGGTGCGCGCCATGGCTGAGCCGCTGAGCAAGGTGGACAGGATAACCATTGTTTCGACCGGTGACGGTGACGCCGCCGGCGTGCACAAGATCACCGGCGACATGACGAAGATTGCGGCGCAGGTGCCGGCGTTGTTTGAGGCGCTGAGCGGCATGGACATCAAGCAGCTCATGTCCAAGGTGACCGGGATCAAGGATCGAACGAAGGCCGACGAT
>Ga0302324_100028055_pt1 | contig 10712 bp, 9 predicted proteins | sample Palsa_T0_1_FD_201949 | JGI IMG/M metagenome (GOLD analysis project Ga0302324, IMG submission 201949) | Peat permafrost microbial communities from Stordalen Mire near Abisko, Sweden - Palsa_T0_1 | ecosystem: Environmental > Terrestrial > Soil > Palsa > Peat permafrost | place: Sweden: Abisko...
CCCAACATAATGACCCAACCACCCGGCGTAGAAAACGATCTTGTGCTCGATGAATTCTGTCGGCCTCTGATGGTCGTGGAGTTGTCGATATTCTCGAAACGCACTCTTCAGCCGCCCGAAGATTTCCATCACGATGTAGGGCTGGAGACCGACTCGCTCCGGCAGGTAATCGTCTGGGCTGTTCTTGGTCTGCGCCCGTTTTTCATAGAGCTTCTGGTAAAAGTCGTACCGACCTTCCGGCAAATGATCTAACCAATCGAGTTTCTCCAGATCAATGAAATGATCGGGTTCCTGTGCGTTCTTCAGCGCAGGATCGGATTCCTCCCGCCATCGGTCGGGTTCTGGACCCAGATAAGCCAACTCTGCGACAGCACCTCGCAAGAAGGCTGGCACATCTGGCGGCAGTTTCTCGGCGGCGACCCCGTTTACGTAGATATGACCGTCGTTGCCCCATCCCCATGCGGCCTGCTGTGATAAGAGGAGAACTGTCAAGAGCGAGACTACAAATTTTCTGATCATTGAGCAATTCCACATCCATATTAGACCATCAATTTGCGAGTGCTCAGTACACTCGTTTCTCGGGAATTACGCCTCGTGTTCCGCCCCGTGAATCGGGTATGTCACCTATACGCCGAGAGATGAGATAAATATGAGCATGAGCAACTGTCTGCCTCGCAGCATCACCGCAGTTGGAGCCCACATCGAACGTCAGGAGATTAAAAGGAACCGATGCGGTCCGAACACGCTGATTTGGAAATGTAGAAGCATTACATCGAGTCCACAATCGAATCTGATCTCCGAATTCTGTAGACCGAACTCAAATTCAGACGACTTCAGACCGTCTCCATGGACGTTTTGAAGGGATCGGAGGCAATCTGACACCCCTACAGAGTCCACGTACTGACGACGACTGGGGGCGTCGAATGCGTAGTAAGGCTTCGCAAGTGCCGCAGGTTATTCCACTCCGTTACAATAAGTCGCTGTCAAAATACCCGAGGGGATAACAATGTCGAACTTAGAGAATGCGCTTCGAGAGCTAGGACAGAAGCGTGATCGAGCGCTATCAGAAGTTGAAAAGTTAAGCCAAGTGATTTCTGGGATCGAGTCTTTGAGTGGTATAGGAGTGTCCCAGAAATCGAACCAACCAATCCGCAAAGTATCAGCGGCTTCACGTCACAAAATGGCGCTGGCGCAGCGAACAAGATGGGTAAACTTGAAGAGGGAATCGCAATCAGAGTCAGATGCAAAGACACTGAGTGTCGCTCCTGCCGAGCGCACCATGTCTGCTGCCGCACGGAAGAGGATCAGCCTGGTCCAAAAAGCGCGATGGGCAAAGGCGAAGGGGCAAGCGACCGCACCAAAACCCAAGCGCCACATTTCGGTGGCTGGCAAAAGGAGAATTGCGGCGGCTGCTCGTGAGCGCTGGAAGCAGTTCCGTGCGACGAGGAAGAAGGCGGCTTAACAGATTGTGTTTGGGGAGCCTGCTGCAAAGAATGCGGCAGGCCTTCGTGTTTTTCGGAAGCCCCCAATTGGACATGGCTGAATACTCAGCGTAGTGTTCAGGGTGAGCGAGCAGTCCCTCTCCTCATTCAGGTTCCCTGGGCTAAGTCAGTTCATCTGAAATAAGTTTTCCTTAGTTTCGTACCACCCAAAAGGTTTCCCAATGATGAGCCCCAAGATTCAAACTCAACCGCAGCCAAAGTTCGTCGTTGACCCGAAAAGTTCTGATGACAGGGAAGCGATGCCCCTCCCCGCCCCATCACAGGACCATATAAGAGAGCGGGCATATCAACTGTACGAGAGTCGTGGTGGAGAACCAGGTCAGGACGAACAGGACTGGCTGCGCGCCGAGCAGCAGATTCTGAAACCGAAGCGGTAAAGGGACTTCATACCAAGAAGACACGGGAATCCAAACGGGTGTGGGCCATCGATGCATCGATGGGCGCACTGACCGCCACACACCACCAACCTTTGAATCGGTCGCAGGTGCGCTAGGACTCGCCCCGAAGGATTACGGAGTTTCTATTCCACTCAAGGGGAGCGCAACAAAGACCACAAGTGCGTGCCGCTCGATTCGGCCTGGTTTCTATGAGCCAAGCTCGGCCGGGCACGTCGGTCTTGATTGAAAGTGTTGGCCTATGTGCCGCAATCTCCCGGGCACCAAAGATGTACCCCAATTTTTGAAAACGCACCCGAATCGTGTGCCATAAATGAGTCGCTGCCCCTTCGATAATCAGTTCACGCCGTGGGATGCAACGTCCCTGGGGAATGGACTGACTCCCCCGCGAGGTGTCTATGAAGCTGAGATGCTACCTGTTGTCCCTGCTTAGAATCCACCATCGGGACTGCAAACATTGCGTTGCTCGCACGAGGTACGGGGAGATGCGAAAGCGGTTGGAAGAATTGGGCTGGCCGGTGCAGCCGTGTTCGCCGGAGATAGTGGGGGCTCCGATTCCCAGCCAGCTAAAGTTATAACCTTGCCGGTTTCGTTGGCACAGCGGGGGAAGAAGCGCGCTTGACGCCAGCGGAGCCTGATGCGACGAGCACGGCAGGCTGGTCGCAGCTAAGTCACGGATTGGTAATAGAGTCAGGCGGATTTATTTATCTGCGTGCAAAACTCAATAACCTTTCCGCATTGCCGCGGTGCCCCTTTCAACGCTGTTCGGAAGTTCGTCGGGATGTAAAACTCAATTACTTTCGCCATGCCTATTTCCTTATGCCTGCGAATCTTTGCGGACTGGGATTGCAATGCCTTTACTACTTCTACCTGTAGCAACCCACAATAATCCATCAAGAACTACACGGTAAGCGAATCGCACGACCGGAGTCTGAGCAAAACTGCACTACCAACGGTGCATGACCTCATTCGTGTATTGACTTTCTTGAGTCATACTTGCTGCTTTGGTCGCCACCTTTGTCGTGGTTATGCTGTTTGACATGAGACGGGACGGCCATCCTTAATGAATGTGGGTGGGGCCAATGTGAGTATTACGGTGGGGCAAATCAGGTTGTCAAAAGCAAATAACTAAGAATGAGCGCTTTTGCCGATGTGTCGAACGTGCTGTGAGAGAATCAGCGTAGATGCCAACTCCTTCACTTCCGTTTACTGTCAAAGCTCTCGCATTTGACGTGTTCGGAACGGTCGTCGATTGGCGCGGCTCCATCATACGTGAAGGCAATCAATGGAACCACACAAAAGGGTTACAGGTGGACTGGGGTAAGTTCGCTGACCGCTGGCGCGCAGGTTACGTTCCGTCAATGAACCGAGTACGCCAGGGATCCCTGCCGTGGATGAAACTCGATCAACTGCACCGGCTCATCCTTGACGATTTGCTCGGCGAGTTAAAAATCACTGGATTGAGCGAAGAAGAAAAGGATCACTTGAATCTCGTTTGGCATCGCCTGACTCCTTGGCCTGATGCGGTCGATGGACTAGCGCGATTGAAGAAGAAATTCGTAATTGCCGCGCTCTCCAATGGCAACGTTTCGTTGCTGGTGGAGATGGCCAAGTTCGCTGGGTTGCCCTGGGACATGGTGCTTTCAGCCGAGCTGTTTCATCACTACAAGCCGGATCGCGAAGTCTATCTCGGAGCCGCGAACTTACTCGGCTGCCCACCTGCGGAAGTCGTGATGGTCGCGGCTCATCCGAGCGATCTGAACGCCGCGCGCGCTTGTGGGCTGAGAACGGCTTTCGTTCCGCGTCCTCTCGAGAACGGACCAGACCAGCAGCAGGCCCCCACGCCCCCCGAGTCCTTCGACATCACGGCTTGCGACCTCCTCGCGGTCGCAGACGCCTTTCTATAATGCGCTTACGGTCAGGAAGGCGAACAGCGCGCGAGAGCAATGTCGGTGCCGCGATCCCTCGGTCGTTCGCAAATAACTTCCGAAATGACAATGCCGAAAGATCAGGGTTTGTCAGAGTGACGTTCTGACGCAAATCCGTACCGGGAGTCCAACCGAGAGACGGTTTCCGGAGTCTGTGCCTAACGAAAATCTCGTAAGAGCTGTCTGGCACATATTACCCCAACTGAAGAATCGGATCGTCGATCCCGGGGGGAAACGGTGGATCGCGCAAGTCTGGTTTCCCCTGTTGGCGAGCGTAATGACCATAGTGGTTATTGCATGGTCGTGTCGCGGGGAACGATGGAAATCCGGCCAGAGAGGAAGCAAAAGACTTTCAGTCTCGGACACAGCCCGTTCGTTCGACGATGGGATTATGATTAGGTACTGGATTCCAAGCCCAGGCGCAGCTGCAGCAACGCCTATGTCTCGATCCAGCGACTTGACTCAGTCGGTAAAATCATTTGGGAGAGGGCACTTTTTACCGCGAGCTGAGGCCGTCAATTAACTAACTAATGTCTCTCTGATCGCCCAAATTACCGAGGAGAACCACCGTAAATGAGGCATGTTCTGGGGTTGCTAACAGTCCTTCTATTGACCACTCTGGTATTGGCTCCTCTGGGTTGCGCACAAGGCGATCAAATCATTCCTAACGAAAATCTGGCAAGTGAAGGGATACCTTCGATCCCGATTTCGCTAGCGGCGGGCGTGGAGCGCTACAGCAATTACCGCGGCGCAAACATGGCGAGTTGGAATCCGGAGGGGCGGGAGATGCTGATCTCGACGCGCTTTGCGGATGTGCCGGAGATACATCTGGTGAAGATGCCAGGTGGGGATCGCAGCCAGTTGACGTTTTATCCAGACCCGGTGACAACGGCTCAATTCAATCCGAAGAGGGCAAGCTTTTTTGTTTTCAGCAAGGATGTTGGCGGTGGAGAATTTTATCAATTCTATCGATATGACATAAATAGTGGCGATGTCACGCTGTTGACTGACGGGAAATCACGCAATGTCGGAATGGTGTGGGCACAGAGCGGCGAGAGAATTGCCTATGGCTCGACGAGACGCGATGGCAACGATGTGGACATCTGGGTGATCGATCCATCTGATCCGAAGAGCGATCACATGTTGTCCAAGCTCGAAGGGGGAGGCTGGCAGCCTTTGGATTGGGCGCCGGATGGACGGCAACTCCTGGTCCTGAACGAAGTTTCCGCCGAAGAGAGTTATCTCTGGTTGATGGATGCAAACTCGGGAGAAAAGACACTGTTGACGGCGAAGCCCGAAGCAAAGGTGAGCTACGTCGGAGGACGGTTCGGCAAGGATGGCAAAGGGATCTATACCACGACCGACAAGGATTCAGAGTTCCATCGGTTGGTCTACATCGACTTGAGCACGAAGCAGCATACCTACCTGAGTAGCAGTATTCCCTGGGACGTAGACGAGTTCGACCTTTCTGATAACGGCAAGATGATTGCGCTCATAAGCAATGAGGACGGCTTCGGTGTGATGCACCTCCTCGAAACCACGACAAACAGAGAAAGATCCGTGCCCAAGCTGCCGGAGGGGATCATCTCTGGCGTGACCTGGAACAAGAATAACCGCGACTTGGGATTCAATCTAACTTCGGCGCATTCAAGCTCAGACGTCTACTCGCTCGACGTGGAAACCGGAAAGGTTGAACGTTGGACCTTCAGCGAGACCGGCGGTCTTAATACGGCCAAGCTTCCGGAGCCCGAGCTAATTCACTGGAAGAGTTGGGATAGCCGTATGATCAGCGGTTTTCTCTATCGACCGCCAACAAGGTTTACGGGGAAACGTCCGGTGATCGTGAATATTCACGGTGGTCCTGAGGGACAATTCAGGCCCGGATTTCTGGGGCGCAACAATTATTGGCTCGATGAGCTTGGCATCGCAATGATTTTCCCCAATGTGCGGGGCTCAACGGGCTACGGCAAGACCTTTCTGTCGCTCGATAACGGCTTCTTGCGCGAGGGATCGTACGAGGATATCGGCGCGCTGCTCGACTGGATTCAGCAGCAGCCTGATTTGGACTCCAACCGAGTGATGATCACGGGCGGCAGTTACGGCGGATTCATGACTTTGGCCGTCGCGACGACTTACAACGACCGCATCTGCTGCTCTGTGGACGTGGTGGGGCCATCCAATCTGGTTACATTCTTGGAACATACGTCTGGTTATCGACAGGATCTGCGCCGTGTGGAATATGGGGATGAGCGCGATCCCAAGATGCATGCGTTTCTGGAGCGGATTGCGCCTTACAACAAAGCCAAGAACATTACGAAGCCACTATTCGTGATCGCGGGTAAGAACGACCCCCGGGTTCCCGCCAGTGAGTCGGAGCAGATGGTGCAGATCGTGCGCCAGAACGGGGCTCCCGTTTGGTGGTTGTTGGGCAAGAACGAAGGGCACGGCTTCCACAAGAAGCAAAACGTCGACTACCAGTTCTACGCCACGGTAGTGTTCGTGAAGGAATACCTGTTGAAGTAGAGGGAACGATCTCGTTGATGATCACTCGGTAGCCCAGTTCTCGTAGCTCTCAAACGAGACGCGATAAACGCAAGTCCATCGCTTTCAGCGCTAAGCCGCGGGCTACCGACGTAAACTCGTTTCCGCCTCGAATTCGTTTCTCTCCAAATCGCATTTCGAAGATTCTCCTTAGGGCTGGAACAAAGGAGGAGCCTCCGGTGAGAAAGACCATGTCAACGTCCTTGGGCAGAACGCCGGCAGAACTGAGCAGGGAATCGACGCATTTTGCGACCTGCCCAAGCTCTTCAGAAATCCACGCCTCGAAGGATGTTCGTTCCACTTCCGCCGCTAGATCGACACACCCATCCGAAAACCGAAATGTGGCCACGGGCTGGTCCGACAAATCGCACTTAAGGTTTTGAACGGCGCGATGCAGATGGAAGCCGAGGTCTTCTTTTATAAAGTGAATGAGCGCTTCGATTTTGTCTGGTTCGAGCGATTGCGCGTGAACGCCCCCTAGCATGTCTAGCACGTCTTTGGCTCTTAACAGGGACAGATGATGCCAGCGCTCTAGTTTGATATAAACCCAGTTTGGAACCGTCAAGATCTTGCCCAGAGAACGCAATTGCGATCCCGCTCCTAAAGCCGGAGAAACGAGGTGCCTGATGATCTTTGCATCGAAGGCGTCTCCCGCGGTGCCTACTCCCGCGTTACCCACGATGTCGCCTGGTACCCTACCTCTCCGACGGATGGTTGGGCCAACGTGAATCAAAGAGAAGTCGCTCGTACCACCGCCGAAATCTCCAATAAGAATGAGCTCGTCATGATCAAGCATCGATTCGTAATAGTGAGCTGCTGCTACCGGCTCCATCTCGAACTCTACGGATTCGTAGCCAGCTAACTCAAAGGCCGATTTAAGCCGACCCTCTGCGTAACGGTCATCTTCCTCCTTCTCAGTTCCGGAAAAATGAACCGGCCTTCCGACTACCGCCGACCTGACCTGGATACCAAACTGATGTTCCGCCTTCTCGCGCAGGTCCCTGAGAATTCTGGCGATCAGTTCCTCAAGCTTGTATCGTCGGCCGAAAACTTCCGTGCTCTGAAGGTTCCGACTGCTGAGGTACGACTTGAGCGATTGAATCAAGCGACCCGTCGTCTCTGCAGAAAGATAGTGCTCAATCCCCTCTGGGCCCGTCCACGACTTCAGAGTATTGACGCCCCCTTCTTTCACCTGCTGAAGATACAGCAGTGACCGATACGAATCAGTCAGGCTTCCCAAGTATGGGAACTTGGCAAGCTGAACCTCGTCTGAGCCGCCGACACAAGCGATTGAGCTGTTCGTTGTCCCAAAGTCGATGCCCATAGCGGCATTGCCTGTTCTCGACGCGTGTGAATGCATTCAAGATCTCTCCAACTGGAAGTGCAAGCTGCCTCAATGTGCACGGTGTGAAGCTATGCTAACACTCACAATTTTGCGGATGTGTCTATGGCCCGCTGTAAAGTGGCGGTTGAGGAGTCCTCTCCAGTCCTATAGGGTTGTGTTGGAGCTGCAAATTGGACATCCACCTAGTCGACGGCACATACGAGTTGTTCCGGCACTACTACGCGCTGCCTTCCGCCCGCGATGCGGAGGGACGGGAGGTAGCTGCGGTCCGAGGAGTGCTGGCGTCGGTGCTGGGAATGATGAAGGGCGGCGCCACTCACATTGCCGTCGCTACCGATCACGTCATCGAATCTTTTCGCAACGAACTGTGGCCCGGTTATAAAACCGGCGAAGGCATCGAGCCCGATCTGTTGGCACAATTCCCGCTGCTCGAGGAGGTGCTGGCGGCAGCCGGTATCGTCGTCTGGCCAATGATAGAGTTCGAGGCGGACGACGCGCTGGCTGCGGCGGCGCACGCGGCCGCTCAAGATGCGCGCGTCGAACGGGTAATTATCTGTACCCCTGACAAGGATCTCGCCCAATGTGTATGCGGCACGCGCATCGTGCAACTGAATCGCCGGACGCGCGTGACCATAGACGAGGCGGGTGTGATCAAGAAGTTCGGCGTCTTGCCTGCGTCGATCCCCGACTATCTGGCGTTGGTGGGGGATGCGGCAGACGGTTATCCCGGGCTTCGAGGCTGGGGTGCGAAGTCCTCAGCGGCCGTTCTCTCAAGATTTGTCCATCTCGAATCCATCCCTAGGGACTGGCGCGAATGGCGCGTAAACGTCGCCAACGCGGGTGTCCTCGCTTCCACGCTTTCCAACGAAATGGACCGCGCAGTACTTTTTCGAACTCTTGCCATGCTCAGAACCGACATCGACCTATTCAAGGACGTGGATCAGCTGGGCTGGAACGGTCCCACACCTGCCTTCGCAGATCTCGCGGCACGATTGGACGCTGCCGTTACCCAAACTCGGCGACCGCTGGCTCGTAGGTCCCCGGACGCAAAGCCTCTCGACTCCGCGGCGCGCCGATAATCCGCGATATGCCAGTCGGCGCCTGACAATCTCCGCGTTCCGAACACACTTAGGTAGACTGCTAGCAAAAAGTCTAGCCGGTATTTTCGAATGACTCGGAAGCAGTTCGTGCGGAAAACAAAACACAGCCTCTCCAAAATCAGAACAAAGCGGCAGGAAAGTGGCGCGTCGCCGCCAGTTGGCGAGGAGGCCGAAGTGGCTTGTGGTGAGCGGAAGCGCGCGAGCGAAAGGAGACTTGGTCATCAGCCAGGGAGACGAGTCGGTGGTTGGAAATGGTGACGCGATGCGTGTAGTAGCCGAAATAACAGAGCGCATGCTAGGCGCCTCCGAAGGGGCTTTGGGAGTAGACGTGCCAGTCGTTTCGGAACAGGATTCTGATCCAGGCGGGGAAGGCGTTGGGGTTAGCAAGGGGTTTCAACTACTCGGCACAGTCCAGCCATTCCAAATCCTGCCCGAGGTTCGCAGCTCAGCGGGCAGTCCACCCAAGATCGATATCCAAGGCTGCGCCGGTGATACCTGTTGCTTTATCCGAACATAAGTAGAGCGCGAGCGACGCAACTTCTTCGGGTTCCAGCAAGCGGCGGATGGCAGCTGGTTCGAGCATGATTTTTCGTACGACGTCGTCGGGGGAGATTCCGTGCCGTGCGGCCTGGTCGGCGATTTGTTTTTCCACGAGCGGAGTACGAACATAAGCCGGGCAAATCGCGTTGCAGGTGATGTTGTGCTCGGCTACCTCCAGCGCTACCACTTTCGTCAGCCCCAGCACGCCGTGTTTTGCGGCCACATATGCCGATTTGAACGGAGACGCAACCTTACCGTGTAGCGAGTCGATGTTGATGATGCGGCCCCATTTGTAGCGGATCATGTGGGGCAGGGCATATTTGCAGCAGAGAAATGTTCCGGTCAGCATCACTCCAATGAGGTAATTCCAGCGGTCTTCCGGGAAGTCGACAACGGGGGCGACGTGCTGCAGGCCGGCATTGTTCACCAGAATGTCGAGGTGGCCGAAGGTGTTGATAGTCATATCCACCAGGCGGCGGACTTCGACTGCGTTGGAGACATCGATGGCGCCGACGGTGCAGGTTGGGCCCAGGGCCTCGATTTCCTTCCGGACACGATCGCAGGCGGCGAGGTCGAGATCGGCAATCACACAATTCGCGCCAGCCTCGGCGAATGATTTGGCGATGGCGTAGCCAATTCCGCTGGCAGCTCCCGTAATTACGGCGACTTTTCCTTTCACAGAACGCCTCCTGTCTCGTCGTTGTTCGTTTACTCGGCCTGCTGTCGAGAATTTTCTTGACATGATACCTCGAATGGATGTAAAAGCCGTATGGCTCCTTAAAGAGAGCGAGCGCTCGCTTTGATTTGAACCGTTGAACGAAAGGATGCGCGAAATCGATCGGAAAATAAATGCCCAGGCTGCTCCACGGCACCGTCGAGAAAAACAGGCGCAAGATCGAGCGCGCAGCTCTGCAACTCTTTACGCGCAAGGGATTCCATGGCACCACCGTGCGCGAAATTGCCGACCGGGCCGGGATTTCCATGGGGAAGCTTTACATCTACTACGACACCAAGGAGGACATCTTCGTTGACTTGGCCAACGATTTGGGCCGCAAGATGGAGGCCATCCGCCAGAAAGAGTTGATTCCTCTGATGGCATCGCTCGATCCGGACTCGTTGCGGGCGCTGGCGAAGGCGATCGGGCGTGTAGTTTCGGAAAATCTTGACTACTGGAGGATGATGTACATCGATGTGGTTGAGTTCCGGCACAAGCACTTCATTCATAGCTTTCGTGAAATTGCCGGCGGGCTGCGGACTTACGCGAACGCAGTTATTCGTGGATCGAAGGTCGCGTTTCCGGCGGGCGTCGATCCTTCGCTCGCCTTCACGACCATTTACCTGCATTTTTTCACATACTTTCT
>Ga0302324_100028060_pt1 | contig 10709 bp, 6 predicted proteins | sample Palsa_T0_1_FD_201949 | JGI IMG/M metagenome (GOLD analysis project Ga0302324, IMG submission 201949) | Peat permafrost microbial communities from Stordalen Mire near Abisko, Sweden - Palsa_T0_1 | ecosystem: Environmental > Terrestrial > Soil > Palsa > Peat permafrost | place: Sweden: Abisko...
TTGGTGAGCCGGGCCGCGGCGGCATATTTGGGGTTGGCGACGAAGGAGATTTCTTCCGGCCCAGCTTGCTCGATGCCGTTGAGCCCGGAGATCTCGGTGTCGGGAGAGCCGTTTTCGAGGCGCGCGTTGAGGGCGGAGGCGATCTGAGAGAGTTTCATGGTATAGGGATAGACGCCGGTAAATCGTACACCAGTTCTGGAGCGGGCATGGAGCTTCGCGGTAAAAGCGGCGATCAGCGTTCACGCGGGACGTCACGGCAGCCGCTCACGGTCTGCGCTAGCTCATCCGTTTAGCTGCAGAACAGACACGGCGGTTTCTCACGAAATAGAAGGCCACCCATGAAAACGTGAGAACAAGGTATACTCGCGCCGTTACCGAAATGGAAATCGGTGAACACCGCTACAGGAACCCATCCTGGACAGATCGCAAAGGACCGCCGCATGACGCCCGAGCAAGCGCTGGAAAGTCTTCGTGACAACCCTCGTTACTTTCTAAAATATTATCCTCTCTCCACCGCCGGCGCCACAGACCACCATGTTCCCAACGCCAGGAATCCGTTTGACTTCATTTGGTACAAGCGCGCCGGGGCCGACGCACGCGGAAAGCAAAGTCACGTTGGGGCGTCGCGGCCAGTCCATGGATTGACAAAATTGTTTCCAAAAGTGTCCTCGGACATCTCATCGTTCCGGATCGGCCGCGTTCAATTTGAGCATGGCACTGCAAATCATCACTTCCAGGCACTCAGTGTGCCGATGGACTATTACGACACGATCAGTACCCCTCCCTTAAACATCAATGCCATGCAGGCGTACCTGTTGGACAACGCCGGCGTCGACGACATTATGATTACGGGCCAACTGTCGGGCTGCTGCTTTTGTATCAGACCCTACGCCGGGGGGCTGGCCTGTGCTCACGTGCACCCGCGTGGTTATCCAGGGGGCGCTGCCGCCGCCGCAGCGCTGCAAGCGGATCTGACGGCGAACGGTCACTTCGCACACTATCCGGGAGCGCTCACCACCTTTGGCCGACAAAACTACCCGGAGCATGCCACGGTGATCGGCGTTCGCAGCGCTGGCATGTGGCAACTCTTCGCGCAATTCTCCAACAATTCCCACCAAACGCTCAACCATCCCTCCGCTCAGATCTACCCGTTACCGCTCGCGCCCTTGTAAATCCTCGGCTGGGGGGCATCTTTTAAGTTGGCGGCGGACAGCGTGCCAGGACTTGTGGGAAACGCGAGGATGAGAACAACCCGCAATTTCAGGTTCAGGATCGAAAACTCCGCAGCCCGGTCTCTGCAAAGAACGAAAGAACGTAGAAATGAAGGACTGCCCCCGCCCGTGGAGATCGAGACTCTTCGAACCTACTCCTCGAACATCGGGACTTGGCGCTGGTCGTCGGTGGGGCCGCGGCGGGGGCGGCGGGTGGCGCCGATTACGGCCAGGACCGACAGGGATTCCAGGGCGGTGCGGGGAACGAAGATGCGCTGGGTGTTCGAGCGCTGGTCGGGAGGGTTGACGAGATAGCCTTCCGGCATGTTTTGGGTTAGATCGGAGGGCATCAGGCCTTCGAGGATTTCGTTGTCCTTGAAGCGCAGGCGCACCCACAGGCCCTCGGAGCGGGGACGGGAAGTGAAGGTCTTGCGGGTCAGCGATTCGGAGTCGCCGAACTCGCGCACGAAGTAGACGCCCTTGATCTCGCGCAGGTCCATGGCGACTACGTTGCCAGAGGTATTGAGCAATTCTAGTTTGCCTTCGTTGAGGAATTGCGTCGGCGAGACGTAGCCGGAAACGGAATCCCGGTCCATTTTCCGGACGATGACTTTCTTGTGGGTCGAGGGCATGGGTCGGACTTCGGGCTTCGGCTTTCGGGCCACGCCAAGACACGTTGGTTCAGCCGAAGCCCGAGGGCTGAAGCTCGAAGCCCGACTCATTCTCGCACTAATTCGAAAGAAATCTCACGAATCCACGTAGGCAGTAGCCAAATTGTTAACGTTGTGCTATTCCTTTAAGTTGTCTTGGCTCCGCGCAAGTTTCGATAAGTGATTTGTCTTGAATGAGTTGTATAGGGTTGGATGTGGAGTTGCCGGGGGTTGGGCCGAGTTATCCTGTGCAAATCTTGTGGAAAACGCTGGTGGCGGGCTGGATTGCGCCTGCGCTGCGCAGGTAAGGAAGCGAGCCAAGCGCGCGATTGTTGGGTCGAAAAAAAGGCGACCCTTCGGCGTGCTTCGCTTGCCCAGGGCAGGCTCCCGCGCGCGGTTCGCCGGGGTCCTTCGCGAGAAAGCGTCTTGCTCGGGATCACAATCCCGGACGACAGTTCCGTGGTTGCGTGACTTGTAACTTGACGACGAATGGCTGATTACATTTACACGATGGAAATCCGGTTGACGCCGGATCAGTTGAAAGGCGTCAATCTCGTGCAAGACATAGCGCGCACCACCGGAATCACTCTTTACCTGACCGGGGGCGCGATTCGCGACATCATCAGCGGGTTCACGATCCGCGACCTGGATTTTACGGTCCAAGGCAATCCCCTCAAGCTCCAAAAAGACTTCGAACGAGCGGGCGCACAAATAGCCGGCCATGACGAAGACGTCCGCACCCTGTTTCTGGTGCTGCCGGGCAATGTGCGCGCCGAGATCGGCATGGCGCGTACCGAGGTTTATGAGAAGGTGGGCAGGGCGCCAGTGATTACGCCGGCCAGCATACAGGAAGACTTGCGCCGGCGCGATTTCACGGTGAACGCCATGGCGCTGTCGCTGAACGAAGGGTCGCGCGGGCTGCTCCTTGATCCGTTCAACGGCGTGGCGGATATTGAAGCGAAGCTGCTCCGCATCCTGCACAATTATTCGTTCCTGGAAGATCCCTCGCGGTTGATTCGCGCCACGCGCTTTGCGGTGCGCTTTCACTGGCCTCTCGAAGAGCGCACGCAGGAGCGCTACAACGTGGCCAAAGAGAACAAATACATCGAGCACATTTCGCGCAGCGCGGTGGGACATGAGATTGCGCAACTGGCGCATGAAGATGATCCGTTGAGCGTGGTGCGGGCGCTCGAAAAGGAAGACTGGCTCAAGGTGCTGCATCCGCACTGGTCATCGGCCAAGGTGGATACGAACGGGCTGGCGCAGTTGATGAAAGCGCGCCAGCAAATAGTGGACCTGGGCTATACGGTCGATCCGTCGGCCGCGGTGATGCACTTTCTGACGGCACGACTTTCAGAGAAAGATGTCGCGGATCTGCGACGGCAGATCCCGCGCAAGGATTTAATCGAGTCATGGCGCGACATCGAGGATCACGCCAAGGAACTGGCGAAGCGGCTGACGGGGAAGGAAGCGGCGACGCCGTCGCGCACGTGGAATCTTTTGTCGGCGGCACGGCCGGAGATGATTCTGTTTTTGGCGGTGACGTCGCGGCATCAGACGGTGGCGCAGAAGATCAAGAACTTCCTGACCAAGTGGCGGCAGGTGCAGCAACGCATTCCACTGCCCGAGATGACCGAACTGCTGATTACTCCGCAGTTGCCCGAGTATCCGAAGATTGCGCGTGACGTGTTCATGCTGCTGCTCGACGGAAAGCTGCGTTCGCGGACCGAGACTCTGAAATTCTTGAAGCCGTTTGCGCCGCCTCCTCCGCCTCCGCCTCCGCCACCCAGGCGCGGGCGCGGGCCTAAGGCGGCGGGTGCTGCGCCTGCCGCGGCAGTGCCGGGCAAGAAGGGTGAAGTGGCGAAGGGCAAGGGGAAAGGTGCGGTCGTGGCGCCGCCAGCGGTTGCTCCGGCACCCCCGCCGCCGGCGAAGGCGAAAGAGAGCCCCAAGCGGATGCCAAAAGGGAGCAAACCTGCAAAACATGTGCCCAAAACGGCGGTCAAGCATCCGGCAGAGCCAAAGAAAGCGAAGGCCGGCAAGCCATGAGACGCCGCTAGGCGTAATTCCCGCTGCAACCCCTAGTTTGCCGTGGGGCCGGTAATAATTTCTGGATCGCCTGGCCGGAAAGCGGCATATAATGAGGGGTATGCATCGACCGCTATTCATTGCGGCGTTCGTGCTCTGGTTGGCATCTGCGCCGCTTTCGGCGCAACACGGCGGAGGCCACGCGTCCGGTGGCGGACATGGTGGCATGGCCGGGCACGGCGGTTTTGGCGGTCACGCGTTCAGTGGGGGGCATTCCGGCTCCGGTTTCGCGGCACGTCCGTCCGCGCGCGGTTACGCATCCCGTCCGTCGTTGTCCTCGCGCGGTTACGCTTCCCGTCCGTCGTTGTCCTCGCGCGGCGTCAACCGTTCTGGCGGCGTGCGAGTCCGAAACTACGGCTTCAGGAACAACCGCTATCTTGACCGTGGTTATGGTTACCCGTGGTGGTATGGCGGGATATACGATCCTTACTGGTTGTGGGATTCTGGTTCCACATTCGACTACGATCAGCAATACGAAACCGGCCTGGCGAACGAGATGAACGAGCAGAGCCTCGAAGAACAGAGGCTGCGCGAGCAGGGCGATCCGGATGTTTATGTGAGGCGGGCGCCTCCGCCGCCGCGCGACAAAGAACGCACCGAAGCGGTGTCGGCCACAGTGCTGGTTTTCCGCGACCAGCACAAACAGGAAGTGCAGAATTACGCTATCGTGGGGCCGACGTTGTGGAACTTCGCTGCGGAGCATACAGAGAAAATTCCACTCTCTAACCTCGACCTTCCGGCAACCACCAAGGCGAACGACGAGCGCGGGGTGGATTTCCGCTTGCCCGGCGCGCCTGAAGGGCAGTAGCCGCTTAAGCGGATCCTGGGTTACGCCGCTCTGTGGATAACTGGCCGCTTCTTCTTTCCCGTTTCCCGTTAGAATGACGCCAACGCAGCAGCAATCGGAGCCTATGTCCCAATTCGTCCACCTGCACCTGCATACCGATTACTCCCTGCTGGATGGCGCCTGCAATATTGAGCGGCTTTGCGAGCATGTGCACAAGCTCGGCATGCCCGCTGTGGCCATGACTGACCACGGAAATATTTTTGGCGCCGTCGAGTTCGTCACGAAGGCAACCAAGTTCGGCGTGAAGCCGATCGTGGGCTGCGAACTTTACATCTGCAAGAAAGATGACCACAACATCGAGCGCACGCCGCCCGAGGGCGATACCTACAATCATCTACTGGTGCTGGCCGAAAACGAAGAGGGCTATCGCAATCTGGTGAAGATTACGTCGGAAGCCTCGCTGCACGGCTTTTATTACAAGCCGCGGGTGAGCAAGAAGTTTCTGGCGGAGCATTCCCGCGGTTTGATTGGGCTTTCCGGATGCTTGAAAGGGGAGGTCGCGGAGCGGTTGATGGAAGGCAATTACGAAGCCGCGCGCGGGGCTGCGGGAACGCTTCGCGACATTTTCGGCAAGGACAACTTCTATCTCGAGATCCAGGATCAGGGGCTGGCGATGGAGCACCGGATTCATCCCGGACTGTTTCAGCTGGAGAAGGATCTCGGGCTGCCGTTGGTCGCGACGAACGACAGCCATTATTTGTGCGAGGACGACGCGCCCGCCCAGGATGTGATGTTGTGCATCCAGACGGGCAAGTCGATTCACGACACGGCGCGGATGAAATTTGAAGGCACGCAGTTTTTCGTCAAGAGCCACGACGAGATGTATCGCGTGTTCAAGGACTCGCCCGAGGTATTGACGCGCACGCTCGAGATCGCCGAGCGCTGCCGCCTGCGCCTCGAAAAGGTGGCGACGCCGTTCCCGCAATTCGACGTCCCCCCCGGCTACACGATTGACAGCTATTTTGAGCATGTTACGCGCGAGGGTTTTGCGCGCCGGCTGGAGACGCTGCGACCGCTGCACGATCAGGACAAGTTGAAACACTCGATGGCGGATTACGAACAGCGGCTGGAACGGGAGCTGGCGATCATCCAGCAGATGAATTTTCCCGGATATTTCCTGATTGTGTGGGATTTCATCCGCTACGCTAAAGAGCAGGACATTCCAGTGGGGCCGGGACGCGGATCGGCCGCCGGATCACTCGTTTCCTACGCACTGGGCATCACCGATCTCGACCCACTGCAGCACGAGTTGCTGTTCGAGCGCTTTTTGAATCCGGAGCGCGTTTCCATGCCGGATATCGACATCGATTTCTGCATGAACCGGCGCGGCGAGGTGATTAACTACGTCACGCAGAAATACGGCCGGGATAACGTGGCGCAGATTATCACCTTCGGCACGATGGCGGCCAAGGCGGCGATCAAGGACGTGGGGCGCGCGATGGACATCCCTTACAGCGATGTGGATCGCATCGCCAAGATGATTCCAACCCAGCTCAACATCACGCTCGACCAGGCCATCGCAGACTCGCCGCAACTGCGGGAGGCGATGGATAGGGACGGGCAGATTCGTGAGTTGATCGAGACCGCGAAGAAGCTGGAAGGGATGGTGCGCAACTCCGGAGTACACGCTGCGGGGGTGGTAATTTCGCCGAAGCCCCTGACGGAACTCGTTCCTCTGCACCGTACCAAGAACGACGAAATCGTGACCGCCTTCGACATGGTCGCCATCGAGAAGATGGGCCTGCTCAAGATGGATTTTCTCGGGCTGACCACGCTGACGATTCTCACCGACACGTTGAAGCTCATCGCGCTGACGCGCGGCACGCCGATCACGCTCGAACAGATTCCGCTGGAGGATGTGGAGACTTATCAAGAAGTCTTTCACAAGGGGTTGACCTCCGGCGTGTTCCAGTTTGAGTCGCACGGCATGCGGGACGTGTTGCGCAAGTACCAGCCCAATTCGATTGAGGATCTTACGGCGCTGAACGCGCTCTACCGGCCGGGGCCGATCCAGGGCGGAATGATTGACGATTTCGTCGACCGCAAACACGGACGCAAGCGAGTGGAGTACGAACTGCCAGAGTTGAAAGAGATTCTTGAGGAGACGCTGGGCGTCATCGTGTATCAGGAGCAAGTGATGCAGATCGCGAACCGGCTGGCGGGCTACTCCCTGGGTGAAGCGGACCTGCTGCGGCGCGCGATGGGGAAGAAGAACGCGCAGGAGATGGCCCAGCAGCGCGAACGGTTTGTGGAAGGCGCGGCGCAGCGCAAGTTTCCGCCCAAGAAGATCGAGAAGATTTTCGATCTCATGTCGCAATTTGCGGGATACGGATTCAACAAATCTCATTCGGCCGCCTACGCGCTGCTGGCTTATCACACGGCATATTTGAAGACGCACTATGCGGTCGAGTTCATGGCGGCCCTGCTGACCTCGGTGACGGGCAGTACCGATGATGTGGTGAAGTACATCAACGAATGCCGCGAGATGGGCATTTCGGTCGAGGCGCCGGACATCAACGTGTCGGATGCGAACTTCACGCCGCATGGAGACGCGATTCGCTTTGGACTGGCGGCGGTAAAGAACGTCGGCGGCAATGCGATTGAATCGATTGTGGCGGCGCGGAAGAAGCTGGGGCGCTTCCAATCGATTTATGAATTCTGCGAGAACGTCGATCTGCGGTTGCTCAACAAACGGGTGCTGGAGTCGTTGATCAAGAGCGGGGCGATGGATTCACTGGGCCGGCGAGCGCAGGTAATGAGCGTGCTGGACCGCGCCATGGAGCGCGCCCAGAAGGCAGCGCGCGACGCGGAATCGGGACAGCACGGGCTGTTTGGCGTGTTTCAGCAGGAAGAGTCCGAGGCCAGCCAGGACAAGCTGCCCAACATCCCTGACTGGGACGAGCAGGTGCGTCTGGCGGCGGAGAAAGAAATCCTCGGCTTTTTTATCACCGGGCATCCGCTGGAAAAATACAAAGACAAGCTGGGAGATCTGCAGGCGCTGCGAATCGATGAGATCGCCGCGATGACCAGGTCGACCGGCAAGGACGAGACCATCGCGACGGCTGGGATCATCGCCAACCTGCGCGTGCTGAAGTCTAAACGCGGGGACTTTTATGCCCAGGCCACACTCGAGGACATGTCCGGCTCGATCGATATGATCGTCTTTCCGGAGGCGTATAAGCGCCTGGGCGACAAAGTGAAGCTCGAAGTTCCCGTGCTGGTAAGGGCCGGAGTGAGGATCGAAGAAGGAGCGAACCCCAAGATTACGGCGGCTGAGATTATGCCTCTGGAAGAGGCGAAGGTTCCGCTGCCGCGCGCCATACGCATTCGCGTGCCGCTCGAAACGGCGGGCGAGGCCACGGTGGACGATCTTCACTCGCTTTTCAAAGAGCGCAAGGGCGAGGCCCGGGTGTTGTTTGATGTGGAACGGGCGGGGGATTTCATGGTGGTGATGGAAGCGGAAGGTTATAATGTGCTGCCAGATCGCAACTTCATCGCCCGAGTCGAACAGTTGTGCGGGCGGGGCAGTGTCCGAGTGATCAGTTAAATCATAGACGCTCAGCCATGAAAGCAACGCAAAAGGCGCAGCAGGAGTTGGAGCAGATCGAGCAGCAGGTGGCGCTGATCGAAGCTACCGCCGGGCAGAATGAGGAGACTCTTCGCCGGCTCGCGAAACTTCAGGGTCGCATCCACATTCTGAGGCAAGAGATGAAGACGTTCGAGACCGCCTGGCAGAAAACGGAACTGGCCAGGCATCCCCAGCGACCGCAGACGCTCGACTATATCGAACGCGTGTTCACCGACTGGAGCGAAATTCACGGCGACCGCGGGTTCGGCGACGATCCCGCGATCCTATGCGGGATGGCTCGCTTTCATGGCGAGGAAGTTCTGGTGGTCGGCACCCAGAAGGGCCGGGACATGAAGCAGCGCGTGTACCGCAATTTCGGGACGCCTCATCCGGAAGGTTATCGCAAGGCACTGCGCGTGATGCAGATCGCGGAAAAGTTTCGCAGGCCGATTTTCACCCTGGTGGATACGGACGGCGCCTACCCTGGAATCCACGCAGAGGAGCGCGGGCAGGCCGAGGCGATTGCCTACAACCTGCGCGAAATGGCGGGCCTCGAAGTACCCATCATCGCGACGGTGATTGGGGTTGGCGGCAGCGGCGGGGCGCTGGCGATTGCCGTCGCCGACCGCGTGCTTATGATGGAAAACTCCATCTACTCGGTGATTTCTCCCGAGGGTTGTGCGGCGATCATGTGGCGGGACGCAACCAAGAAGGAGTTGGCGGCGGAAGCCATGCGCATTACGGCCACGGATCTCAGCGAACTGGGCTGCATCGACGATATCGTCCCCGAGCCCGAAGGCGGAGCGCATCGGGATCACGAAGCGGCGGCGAACTTGCTCGATGTCAGTCTGCAGAAGCACTTCTCAGAGCTGAAGAAGATCCCGCTGCCGGAGTTGCTCGTGTCACGATATAATAAGTTTCGCGTCATGGCCCAGTTCTTCAAGACCGAGTAATGAGTCCGAAGTGATCTTCTCTTCCAGCCTCCCGTTTCGAAAAAGGTTACCTCCCGGCTTCGGGCGGCCGATTTGGCGTGCCGGCAGAACACCGCCGCCGTATAATTATTTTTTCTCTGGAGTTGAAGTTTGGCGGGTCTTACTCCGCCTTTTAAGCAAAGGAAGGTGTAGGGATGGCCACTACGGATGTTGCGCCCCAGGGCATGGGCGGGCAGTTGGGACGCAAGCGCATCGTCAACGACATGAGCATTCAGGTTGCCACGGTGAATGGCTCGGGCTCGCAAAGTTCGAACACGGTTTTGTTGCGCGCCATCTTCCAGATGGGCGTGCCGATTTCGGGGAAGAACCTGTTTCCCTCGAACATTGCCGGTTTACCCACCTGGTATACGATTCGAGCCAACAAGGATGGCTACATTGGCCGGAAGAAAGAAATAGATTTTCTAGTCGCCATGAACGCCGAGACCGCTCAGGACGACGTGATGTCGCTGGCCCCAGGCGCTTCGGTGCTTTACGACGAACCCCTTGCCCTCGACAAGCTGCGCAACGACCTGGTTTTCTATTCGGTTCCCTACGACAAACTAGTGGCGGCGGTATGCCCCGAGGCGAAGCTGCGCAAGCTGGTCAAGAATATGGTGTATGTGGGTGTGGTCGCTCAACTTCTTGAAATCGAAATGGATGAGGTAGAGAAGGCGATCCGCAAGCAGTTTGCCAAAAAGGTAAAGGCGGCCAACCTGAATCTGGCCGCGGTGCGTGCCGGATTCGACTATGCGAAAGCCAGTCTCGAGAAGCGCGGTGCCTTCTACATCGAGCGCATGAACGAGACTGCGGGCAAGATCATTATCGACGGCAACTCGGCCGCAGCTCTCGGCTGCATGTTTGCCGGATGTACCGTTGTTACCTGGTATCCGATCACGCCGTCGTCTTCGCTGGTGGAGACGATGATCGAATACATGAAAGAATACCGGATCGGGCCCGATGGCAAAGCGACCTTTGCCATTGTGCAGGCGGAGGATGAACTGGCTGCGATCGGCATGGTGATCGGCGCGGGTTGGGCGGGAGCGCGAAGTATGACGGCAACCGCCGGTCCGGGCATTTCTCTGATGTCGGAGTTTGCCGGGTTAGCTTATTACGCAGAAATTCCGGGCGTGATTTGGGACATACAGCGGGTTGGGCCTTCGACGGGCTTGCCCACGCGGACATCGCAAGGCGACATTCTCTCTACTGCGTTTCTTTCGCACGGCGATACCAAGCACATCATGCTGATTCCGTGCTCGGTGGCGGAATGTTTCAGCATGGCGTCGGAGGCCTTCAATCTCGCGGAGCAATTCCAGACGCTGGTTTTCGTTATGTCCGATCTGGATCTGGGGATGAACAACTGGATGTCTGATCCATTCG
>Ga0302324_100028061_pt1 | contig 10708 bp, 9 predicted proteins | sample Palsa_T0_1_FD_201949 | JGI IMG/M metagenome (GOLD analysis project Ga0302324, IMG submission 201949) | Peat permafrost microbial communities from Stordalen Mire near Abisko, Sweden - Palsa_T0_1 | ecosystem: Environmental > Terrestrial > Soil > Palsa > Peat permafrost | place: Sweden: Abisko...
TTCCGCGGCAAGGCGTTCATGCGCGCCTTCATCCTCTTGCCGTTCATCATCCCGACAGTGCTGTCGACCTTCGCCTGGAAGTGGATGTTCGACCCGACGTTCAGCGTCCTCAACTGGATGCTGTTCCATGCCCACATCATCCACTCAAGAATCAACTGGCTTGGCGACCCGGTCATGGCCATGGTGTCGGTGGTCATCGTCAACGTCTGGCGCGGTGTGCCGTTCTACGCGATCAGTCTGCTGGCCGGGCTGCAGACGATCAGCCCCGAGTTGCACGAGGCCGCGGCGATCGATGGCGCCCGCGCATGGAACCGCTTCCGCCATGTGACCTGGCCGTTGCTGCTGCCGGTGACGCTGGTGATCGTCCTGTTCTCGGTGATCCAGACATTCGCGGACTTCCAGCTGGTTTACGTGCTGACCGGCGGCGGCCCTGCCAATGCCACGCAACTGTTCGCGACCTATGCCTATCAGCTCGGCATCGGCACCGGATTGTTGAGCCAGGGCGCGGCGATCTCGCTGGCGATTTTCCCGATCCTGCTGCTCGTGGTGATCGTACAACTGATCTACATACGCCGAACGGAGACCCTTTAGGTCATGATCGAGGGAGCTCGCTGGCGGCGCTGGGTCTTTTTCTACGTGCCGGTGACAGCATTCGTCGTCGCCTTGCTGTTTCCGTTCTACTGGATGGTCATTACGAGCATACGGCCGGACAGCGAGCTTTACCGGCCCTGGAGCGCACCCAATTACGCACCGTTCTGGACGACCCACCCGACATTGGAGCACGTCCACGACCTGTTGAGCGAAACTCTGTTCACCACCTGGATGCTCAACACGATGTTCATCTCGTTGGCGGCGACGGCGATCTCGCTGTTCTGCGGACTCCTCGCCGGCTACGCGCTGTCGCGGCTTAAATTCCCGTTCGCCGGTAGCATCGGAACGATCATCTTCATTACTTATCTTGTGCCGCAGACATTGCTCTTCATTCCGCTCGCCGACATTATCCGCAACTTCCGGCTCGGCGACTCGCCCTGGTCGCTGATTCTGACGTATCCGACCTTTTTGATCCCGTTCTGCACATGGTTGTTGATGGGGTACTTCAAGTCGATCCCGAAGGAGCTCGAGGAGTGCGCCCGGATCGACGGTGCGCCGCGCTGGAAGGCGATGGTCTACATCATCTTTCCAGTGGCGATCCCGGGTATCCTTTCGGCGGGCATCTTTGCCTTTACCCTGTCGTGGAACGAGTTCATCTACGCCCTCGTGTTTCTGTCGTCGCCAGAGGAGAAGACCGTGCCGGTCGGGGTCACCTCCGAACTGATCCGCGGCGACGTCTTCTTCTGGGGCGAACTCATGGCCGGAGCGTTGTTGGGCTCGGTCCCGGTGGCTTTCGTCTATTCATTTTTTGTCGAGTACTACGTCTCCGGCATCACCGGGTCAGTGAAGGGATAAGCTCATGGCTCGCGTCGCGATGCGTGGCTTGAACAAGAAATATGACGAGGTCCACGCCGTCATCGATGTGAACCTCGACATCCGCGACCAGGAGTTTGTCGTGCTGGTGGGCCCATCCGGCTGCGGCAAGACGACGACCCTGCGCATGGTCGCGGGATTGGAAAGCATCACCGGGGGGCAAATCTCGATTGACGAAAAAGTCGTCAACGAATTGCCGCCGATGGATCGCGACATCGCGATGGTGTTCCAGAACTACGCACTTTATCCGCACATGACCGTCTACGACAACATGGCGTTCGGCCTGAAAATGCGGAAATTCGACAAGGAACAGATCGCCAGACGGGTGGCGGATGCGGCTGACATCCTCGGCATCCAGGAACTGCTGAAGCGCAAGCCGCGCCAGCTATCCGGGGGCCAGCGCCAGCGTGTCGCGCTTGGCAGGGCGATCGTACGGCACCCGAGGGTGTTCTTGTTCGACGAGCCCCTGTCGAACCTGGACGCCAAGCTGCGGGTGCAGATGCGGGTGGAATTGAAGAAACTGCATGAACGGCTTGGCACGACCGCGATCTACGTCACGCACGACCAGGTCGAGGCGATGACCCTCGGCGACCGGGTCGTCGTCATGTGCGACGGCCGGGTGCAACAGGTCGGTGACCCGATGGAACTTTACAACGAGCCGGCCAACCGTTTCGTCGCCGGGTTTATCGGTTCTCCCGCGATGAATTTCGCCCAGGTGCGGATCGCGGCGGAGAATGGGTCGCTCTGGGCGGAGAGTGAGGATCTGCGAATCAAAGTGCCGGGGCCGATCGTGCCGCGGCTGGGACGCTACGCCGGCATGGAAGCAACGCTCGGCGTGCGGCCGGAGGATCTGCGCATTGCCGGCGCCGGCGATAACGGGGACATGAGCTTCGATGTCGCGGTCGAGGTCGTCGAGCGATTGGGTTCGGAGATCCTGCTCGACGTCGCCGCCGGGTCGACGACGATGGTCGCTTCGGTTGAGCCGACCGTCACCGCGAAGGTGCATGAAACGTTACGGCTCACTATCAATCCCGAGCGGATACATTTCTTCGATAACACGACCGAAGCCGCGATATAGCGTACCCGACCAGCGCGAGACGATCACACAAGCGGCACCAGACCGCTCGGCACATAAAGGGAGAAAACCATGGTCCAAATCCGTCGACGCAAAACTTTGCAGCTTTCAGCCGCCAGTGCCGTCACCGCCGCCACCGGCGGCCTGGCGGGCATCCTGGCGAGTGGACGAGCCCCCGCCTACGCCCAGACACAGACGATGCACTGGCTTCGGTGGGCCGACTTCGTTCCCGCTTCCGATCAGTTACTCAAGGGCGAAATTGTCAAACTGTGTGAAAAAGACCTGGGCATGAAGCTCACGGTTGAAACTATCAATGCCAATGACATCCAGGCGCGTGTCACGGCGGCGGTGCAATCCGGATCCGGCCCGGATATCTTCATGACCCTCAACAACTGGCCGCAGCTTTATGCCGATAGCTGCGTTGACGTCAGCGACGTAGCCGAAGACCTCGGCAAGGAGCAGGGCGGATTTTATGATATCTGCAAGGTGGTTGGGACCGTCGGCGGCCGGTGGATTTGTGTGCCATGGTGCACCGGCGGCGGCCTCGTCGCCTACCGCAAATCGTGGCTCGCCGAAGCCGGTTCCCCGAACGGATTCCCCGCGAACTGGGACGACTTCCGTACCGTCGGCAAGAAGCTCAAGGCGGCCGGCCACCCGATTGGCCAGACCGCCGGCCACACTTTCGGCGATGCGCCGGGCTGGTGGTACCCGTATCTGTGGTCGTGGGGCGGCAAGGAGGTCGAGGCCGACGGAAAAACCGTCGTGCTCAACACCAAGGAAACCGTGGAGTCGGTGAAGTTCGCCGTCGCACTGTGGAAAGAGACAATGGACGACGGCGGCCTCGCCTGGGACGACACCAGCAACAATCGTGCGTTCCTTTCCGGCAGCATCAGCGCCACCAACAACGGTGCGTCGATCTATCTCGAGGCGAAGAAGAAGCCCGACTCCTACCTGACGGAGAAAGGCACACCGATGAAGGACGACATCCTTCACGCCAGCATTCCGGGCGGTGCCGGTGGCGTGTTTAACCTACCCGGCCCGTTTACGCACATGGTAATGAAATACTCGAAGAACCAGGACGCCGCGAAAAAGTTCCTTCGCTGGGTTTCGTCGAAGGAGATCTTCGAAAAATGGTTCACCTCGCAACAGGGCTACACCTGCGGCCCGACCAAAATGTGGGAGGATGATCCAGTGTGGAACATCGACCCGATCATGGCTCCGTTCAAAAAGATTCCGACTACCGGGCGTTTGACCGGTTATGCCGGGCCGCCGACCCAGAAAGCCGCTGAGGTGCAAACCAAGTACATCATCGTCGATATGTACGCGAAGGCGATTCAGGGAATGGACGCAGCTGAATCCGTGAAAGCGGCGCATGACGAACTGGTGAAAATTTACGGAGCCTGATCCACAGCCGAACCGCGAGAAGCCGGGTCAACCGGCTCCGCGTGCTAAAAAATTAACATACAGGGAGACCAACTATGCGACGAATTCAACGACGCAAGTTGCTGAAGCTGTCCGGCGTCAGCACTCTGGCCGCGGGTGGCGGCCTCACTGGGATCCTCGCCTCCGGGCGAGCTCCGGCGTACGCCCAGGGAACGGCGCTGCATTGGTTGAAATTCGTGGATTTCGTGCCAGTGTCCGATCAACTGCTCAAGGGTAAGTTGAAGGACGAGTGTCAAAAGGCGCTTGGCATCTCGCTGACGGTCGAGACCATCAATGGCGATGGAGTGCAGGCGCGCATCACGTCGGCGATCCAGGCCAAGACCGGCCCCGACATCATGATGACCGTCAACAATTGGGCGCAGCTCTATGCCGATAGCGTTGTCGACGTCAGCGACATCGCCGAACCAGTCGGTAAGGCGCAGGGCGGCTATTTCGAGACCGCGCACGCCGTCGCCAACGACGGCAAGAAATGGATCGCGATGCCGTTCACGATCCTCGGGGTTTTATTCGTCAACCGTACGTCATGGTTCGCGGAGGAGGGCATCACACAAGACAACTTCCCGAAGACGTGGGAGGACTATCGCGCGGCCGGCAAAAAGCTGAAGGCCAAAAACCGGCCGCTTGGTCAGACGCTGGCGCATGCGTTCGGCGACGGGCCGGCGTTTTGGTATCCGTATCTGTGGTCGTGGGGCGGCAGGGAGGTCGAGACCGACGGCAAGACCGTCGTGCTCAATAGCAAGGAGACGATCGAGTCGGTTAAATTCGCGGCCGAATTCTGGAAGGATGCGTTCGATGAAGGCGGCATGTCATGGGATGACGCCGGCAATAATCGCGCTTTTCTCTCAAACACGATCAGTTCAACCAGCAACGGGGCTTCGATCTACCTGCTGGCGCGCAGCAAGCCAGACAATTACATGTCCGAAACGGGCAAGCCGCTCAAGGATGACTGCTTTCATGCGCCGCTTCCCAGAGGACCGGCCGGTCAGTTCAGTTATCACGTGCCGTTCTCGAACCTTATCCCGAGCTATGGCACGAACCAGAAAGCCGCCAAGGAGTTCCTGCGCTGGTTCCATTCCACCGAGATCTACGACACGTGGTTCACCTCGCAGCAGGGCTTCTCGGTTGGCTCGACCAAAATGTGGGAGAACAACAAGCTGTGGAAAGTCGACCCGGTGATGGCGCCGTTCCGCACGGCAGCGGAAAGCGGCCGTTTCGCCGGCTATGCCGGACCGGCTGGACGAGCGGCCGCGGAGACCATCAGCAAGTTCATCATCGTCGACATGTACGCGAAGGCGGTGCAGGGCATGCCCGCAGAGGATGCGGTCAAATGGGCCCATTCTGAAATTGTAAAGATCTACGCCTGAAACCTGGACGCGAACGCTCCCGTATCATACTCCTGATCGAGCACACTTTGCCGTGGCCCGGCGATCGCCGTGATCGCGACGCCGGGTTCCGGCCGCTGCCGACAGGAGACCATGCATGAGAGTTGGCCTGTTTTATCAGATCCAGGTTCCCAAACCCTGGACCGCAACCAGTGAGTCAGAACGTATTTACGAGGCTCTCGAGCAAGTTCCCTATGCCGAACAGCAGGGCTTCGAGAGCGTTTGGTTCTCGGAACATCATTTCCGCCCGGTGTGGTCGCACAACAGCGCACCAGATCTCACACTCGCCGCGATCAGCCAACGCACGAGCCGCATTCGCCTTGGTATTGGCGTGGTGCTGGCGCCAATCCACCACCCCCTCCATGTCGCGGCCCGCATGGCGACGCTCGATATCCTGAGCCACGGGCGAGTGGATGTCGGTTTGGGCCGCACCGGATACCCCTATCAGCTCACCCCGTACGGTTCCGATCTCGGGGACACGCGGGGGATGTGGCTGGAATTCGCCGACGTGCTGCCGCGGATCTGGACACAGGAAACGGTCTCCTATGACGGAACATATTTTAAGATCCCTCCCCGCGAGGTCCTGCCGAAGCCATTGCAACGTCCTTATCCGCCGCTCTGGTCGGCATGCGGCAGCGATGAGACGGCACGTTTGACCGGCGGTCTGGGCATGGGCGGGTTGTTTGGCAGCGAGGGCGGGCCCGATCGTGTCCGGCAACTCATGGCCATTTACAAGGACGCGCTGCAGACCGCCCCAGACAAGGGATCAAGGCCTGGCCGCCGCGCCGCGTTGATGACCGCCGGATTTTGCCATGAGGACCCCAAAGTCGTGGCCAGCCGCGGAACCGAACTTGTCGGCTGGTATATCGAGCAACAGCGTGAACGCGCCCGTCTGGTGTGGCGCGACTACGATCCGACCACCGTGCCGCCGGACTACCAGAACTATTATGCGCGCGATCAGCACCTCGCGAGCGGGCCGCATCCTGGAGAGCCGACACCGCAAGCCGTACGCGAGCAGGGCACGTCGTTCTGCGTCGGCACGCCGGCGGAATGCATCCGGTTTCTCGAGCTGTATGAGGCGCTGGGGATCGAGGAGGTGTTTTTGCTGTGCGCGATTGGACCGGCGCGGCACGAGGAGGTCCTGAACACCATTCGGCTGTTCGGCGAACAAATCATCCCGCACTTTAATGCGAAAGGGTCACAGCCGGTGGCGCAATCGGTGTAGCCGTCCGGTCTGAGACCGACCACCCAAATGACTGATTCTTCGGCACAGTCGTCAATCACGTAACACCGGGAGGAATTGGACCATGGAGATGTCGGGAAAAGTCGCGGTCATCACGGGGGCGGGCAGCGGCATCGGGCGTGCGACCGCGCTCGCGCTGTTCGCGGACGGATTTTCCGTGGTGCTGGCCGGGCGCCGTCGCGAAATGCTTGAGGAAACCGCCGCGCTCGCCGAGGCGGCGCCGCCTCGGATGCTCGTGATGCCAACTGACGTGAGCGACCCGGTTTCGATCGCGTCGTTGTTCGACAAGGTCAAGGCCACTTACGGACGGATTGATCTCTTGTTCAACAACGCGGGCATCAGCACCCGCAACATCCCGATCGACGATTTGACACTTGAACAATGGTCGAATGTCGTCGCGGTGAACCTGACAGGTTCATTCCTTTGCGCACAGCATGCGTTCCGCCTGATGAAAGCCCAGCAACCGCGCGGCGGGCGCATCATCAATAACGGTTCGGTTTCGGCTCATGTGCCGCGGCGGAACTCGACTCCCTACGCCGCGACCAAGCACGCGCTGACCGGGCTGACCCGATCGTTGTCGTTGGACGGGCGCGAATACGACATCGCCTGCGGCCAGATCGACATCGGCAACGCCGCGACCACGCGCAACGAGGACACGGCCCGAGGTCGTCTGCAGGCCAGCGGCAAGGTCGAACCGGAGGCACGCATCGACGTGAACGATGTCGCGCGCGGCGTCGCCTACATGGCCAGCCTGTCGCTGGAAGCGAACGTTCAGTTCATGACCGTGATGGCGACAAAGATGCCGTATATCGGCCGCGGTTGATGACCGTCGCGGCGCTGGAAGGACGTTGTCACGGTCGATCTCACTGGTGAACCTCCAACGCGGTTTCGCGTGGAAAGCCGTGTGCAAGGCCGGTAAGGTCGGCCTCCTCCCGGACCGCCCCCGAAACAGGACATCCGGACCATCCAAAGGACGCCGCCAAATGCGTATTGAAGCGATCGCGATCGGCAACAACCCGCCCGACGACATCAACGTAATCGTCGAAGTGCCCATCGGCGGCGAGCCGATCAAGTATGAGTTGGACAAAGCGGCCGGCACCCTGGTCGTCGATCGCTTCCTCCATACCCCGATGCGTTATCCAGGGAATTATGGCTTCGTTCCGCACACCTTGTCCGAGGACGGCGATCCGATCGATGTCCTGATCGCGAACACGCGGCCAATCTTCCCGGGAGCGGTGATTAACGTCCGTCCCGTCGGCGTGTTGAACATGACCGACGAAAGCGGCAACGACGAGAAGATCATCGCGGTCCCCTCACTCAAACTCACTCAGCGATATGTCGACGTGCGAAACTATACCGATCTGCCGCTCATCACTCGTGAACAAATCCAACACTTCTTTGAGCATTACAAAGATCTTGAGCCCGGCAAATGGGTGAAGATCGCAGGTTGGGGCGATGCCGAAGAAGCGAAGCTGCGCATACGGGAAGCGATCGAGCGTGAGAGCAAATCGGAGTCGCATGGATAAGGAATTAATCATGAAGCAATCACGCGCTCGGATTTGCACCGATTTCTTCCTCACCCATGTACCGAGAACCGTTGAAGAGCGACACATCCCCGCGATAGGGGTCGGGCTTGACCCGGCCATCTCTTCCAGCGCAGTGCTGCGAGAGATGGCCCCGTCAATCTCCCGATCAAGTCGGGGGACGGCCATGAGGGTGTAACGACCATGCCTCGCGCGTTCGCGAGAGTGAGTACTAAAACCAACCGCCCAAATGAGTGACGCTTTGGCACAATGCCAACCTCGTCATGGCCGGCCACCGAGCCGGCCACACAACGCCGCGAGAGATCACCGGGTGATCCCCCGATCAGGTCGGGGGACGGTGATGACGCGTTGGAGGCTGCCGATCGGTCAACTCATTCGCCGGTTGGTATAATACCTTGTGTGGTCGGCTCATCAGGTTCAACTGGTTCGCAGGATATTAGCCTTGCTCGTACACGTCATGTAAAATTTCGATCCGATCCGGGAACTCCGCGCATCTAATGAAGATACTCCAACGGCAATGCGAAGGGGCAGGCGGATGTTCAGTGGTTATCGCATCGACGCCGCCTTCGAGACGCTTTTGTTCGAGCCCACGCCATGGATCGTCGATAGCCGGAACGGCGAGGTTCTGTACCGCGCCACCGGCCTTCGCGATGCGATCAACCGTGCGGCTGCCATCTCCGGCTCAGGGGCTCCGGTAGCCGCCCCACGCCGCGATAACGTCATCGTATCGTCAGACCAGATCGCACATGTTCAAAAGCTGATCGCGAGCCGGGAGGTCCCAGCCATTAAGGAAGAATATTGGGATGGCGACCTCGTGACCGCGGTTTAACGAACTCCATCAAATTACGGGGACAACGGTCATTTCAATCGCCGGCTATCGCAATCATTGTATTCCAGGTACAAACGGAACACGGAGACGGTCATGCTCGCGGAGTAACCTCTCCGATGTACTCGCAGGAGGAGCACGTATGAGACATTCTCTCTGGATAGTGGCAACTCTGGCGCTTGCGGCGTGCACTCCGCCGCCTGCGACAACCACGACTACCACCATATCGACCACCACCACCGCCCCGCCGCCGGTGTTGCTTCCGCCGGTGCCGGTCACCCCGTCGGGGCCGCCTGATCCGGGCAACTGCGGGACGCCAACATCACCGCAAGCGTGTCCGCCGATGCCGCGGTCACCACTCGCCACGTTCCCGCCTGGTCGGTAAGCGCGAGTCGCGACGTCCACCAGAGAACGCCGTCTGTGTTACAAATAAGGCATGATTTTCGGTGCGGGAGACCTGATCCCGACCGGTACTCTCGATCTTCGATATGGCCAAGAAAGATCTGAACCGCACGTAGGATGTCTGTCGCCGGCCACGACAAGATTACTCATGCTCGGTCCTCGTGTCATCGGCAAGCTGGACGGGTTCGCCGGGTTCAAACGCACTGAAACTCATTTGTGCCGCGTGCCAGATCGCCAGCCCGATCAATGCGATCGCCAGCCACCGGTGCACCGGCCTGATCACGTCGAAGATCGTCTGATCGGGTCCGATCGCATGCGGGACCCGCAACAGCAGCAGGAACAGCGTCGGCACCTGATTAGGCGACGCGGCCGCGGTCAAATAACCCAGCAGGGGAACCACCAGCAGCAGCACGTAGAGGACCGCCCGCACCCCGCGCGGCCAGTCGTTGGCGTACCACGTGAGCAACAGGCGAAGGACCGCAAGTCCCGCGATACAGAGGCCGAGACTCTTGTGGACCTGGTACAGCAGAAACTTCATCAGCAGTGCCGAGAGCGGCAACGCGGTCATGACCCAGGCGATCGCGAAACCGAGGACGACCATTACCGCGGTCCACCAATGCAAATGCCGCCGCACGAGCGAAAGGCGGACCATCAAGGGATCTGCGCGGGCAGTTCGATTCGCGCGGCGATTTTGAGTCTGACCTGGTCGGAGATCATGATCGGCTCTGCGGTCATCCCATAATCCGCTCGCGACAATTTGCCCGTCACCGTGAAGTCCGCGATCTCTTTACCGTCTGCCGTATCGGCTCGTTCACGCTCCAGAGTCGCATCCAACGTCAACGGATGTTTGATGCCACGAATTTCGAGAATGCCGTCGACCTTGTAGTGTTTGGGATCGACGCCTCTGATCGCGGCACTCGAGAAGTGAACTTGTTGAAAGTGAGCCGAATCGAAGAAATCAGGGCTGCGCAGAAGCTCATCGCCTCCCTGCCACGGGATTGTGACAGCCGTTGCGTCGACGTCGACGTCGATCTTCGTTTGCTCGGGATGCAATCGGTCGATCAACAACCGGCCCATGAATCGCGGAAACGAACCCAACGACGAAAATGAGCCGAAATGGTCGACCGAGAAGGAGATCGAGCCGTAGCGCTGGTCCAGCAGGAACAAATCGGCGGCCCATGCCGGCCGGCCTAGCAGCGCCACCATGCACAGGAACCACGTCACCCTCATGGCACCAACAGCCGCCCAATCGCGTTCATGTCCGCCTCCATCGAAATGCTTGCCCTCGCGGCATTCGGACCTGCTTATGCGGCAGCCCGTCGTCCGGCG
>Ga0302324_100028062_pt1 | contig 10708 bp, 8 predicted proteins | sample Palsa_T0_1_FD_201949 | JGI IMG/M metagenome (GOLD analysis project Ga0302324, IMG submission 201949) | Peat permafrost microbial communities from Stordalen Mire near Abisko, Sweden - Palsa_T0_1 | ecosystem: Environmental > Terrestrial > Soil > Palsa > Peat permafrost | place: Sweden: Abisko...
GGTTGTCTAGGCTGACAAGAGCTTAGTGCCAGCCATTTTCTTGAGTCGCTCAGCATCTGGGCCGGGCCGAAGGGGCAGCACTTCATCCCGAAGCAGGGCGTATAATTGGGTCCACAAGCGGGGCGGGGAGGGGATGCGACGAGTCAGCTTAGGGGATTGCCCGTACTGCGGAAGTTCGGAGGTCTATGCCTCCGGTCCACGGAAGCCGGGAGAGAAAGTCTACGCCGTTTTTTTGCTCAAATTCGCCAAATGCGAAGTTTGTATGCACCGTCATTTGCGGTTGCCTTTTTCCCGGCGGCCAAGCGTCCCGTAGAACACGGAGTGCCCTTCGCGGACAAGCGGAATTGACAATCATTTTTCCCTCCGTGAGCGTGTGGTGGAAGCATGCACAAAACTTGCTTTCATAATAGCGGCCTCTTGTGCTGGTACACCCGTTCCGCACGAGGCCGCCTATGGACACGTCCACAAAGCAAATGGTCAAAGGGCTTTTGAGCCTCACTGGTTCTCAAACCCCCGAAAACATGGCATTGCGAGATATGTGGCTCTGTCATGCGAAATGCCACGGCTACGTTCACGTTCGGGGATGATGAAAGCTGGACCGTACCGCTGCCTGTGTGCGTCAATTGCGATTGGGAGAGCTTGAAGCGCAGGAGTTCGCAGCCCGGAGCAGCCTAGCGAAAATGGCAGGTTATAATGCTCGGCTAGCGAGTGTACGGACCAAGTGGCCGCTCCAGGATGGGGAAACTCCGGGCGGCGGCTTTTGATTTTCGTGGTGCGTGCTGGCTTTGTCAGTCAGCCGAGTCTCTTGGGGATTTGTTGAACGGCCATGACCCCGTGCATCGGGAGCGATCAGGGTGTAATCGGTCGACAACTGATCGCGTCCCACGTAAGCCCAATCTTCGTGACAGCCGCCACATTTAGCTCACACGCGAAGCCACTAAGCCGCCTGTTTCTTGTTCGCCGCCCGTATCTTCACCCAGCGTGCACGTGCCGCCGCCGCAATTCGCTTCTTGCCTGCGGCTGAAATTGTGTGTTTGGGTTTCGGTGCAGCCGATTGTCCCTTCAGTTTCGCCCAGCGTGCTTTTTGCACCAAACTGATCTTCCTACGGGCCGCTGCCGACATGGTGCGCTTCGCAGGAATCGAGCCCGTTGTTTTCGCCGCCACTACTGGTTTCGCTGCCTTCCGAATGCCAGCCCATCGTGCTTTCTGCGCCCGCGCCATTTTGCGACGTGAGGCCGCTGATACTGTGCGGGTCGATGGGAGTGCCTTTTGGGAGAGTCCTATACCATTCAAAGACTCGATCCCAGAAATCACCTGGTTTAATTTCTCAACTTCTGACTGTGCTCGGTCACGCTTCTCTCGTAGCTCTTGAAGCGCATTCGCTAAGTTCGACATTATTTACCCCCCTCGGGCATTTTGACTGCGACTCATTGTAATTGAGTGGAACCAGGTGGGGGGTGAGTGCTGCTTCTGGATGAGTTGGAGGATGCCATAGGACGGTGGAAAGAGGTTTGGGTGCTGGGTAAGCTTGAAGGAGATATGCGGATTTTATGGTGTGCGTGTTTCTGCCGTGAAGTAGTGGTGACGTGACCAAAACGAATGGGTGACAAACAAATGAGGGCGGACTCATGGTTGTTGCGAGGTTCCAGAGCCCCGATCTTCGTAGCTCTCCCCACAAGGCAGAGTCGCGCCCGTGCTTCCCAACTCCATGTTGTTGATCAAAGTTGAATTCACGAGAGCCCCATTGTGGTAATGCTTCCATTGCCACTCTCCATATCCATTCGCCAAGTAGAACTGCTCTTCGTCGGCACACTGCTGAAAATCTTCGTTGCAGTTATAGCGATAGTGCAGCACTCTGGTCCACACTTGTCCGATGTTGCCGCCCGTTTTCATCAGCACCGGAGCATCCAAACTGTTGACCGACGTTCCCAGTTGGCTCTCCTTGTAAGGCTTGCAGGAAGAGTAATACTGGTAATAAGTATCCCGCACTTTGATGTCCGGCCCGGGTTGGCTCTCGGGCACGCAACGAGCCGCAATTGGAAGGTCGCTCACAAATCGCTTGAAAGTAGTGTTGTTCGTCCACACTAGCTCGGTTGAGCGCATAAAAACATGGTGCTGATTGAAAACATTTACGTCGAAGCCATTCGCCGTCGAACTCTTGAGCCAGAACCAATAGCCGCTTTCCGCAAAGTCTTGATCGGGAAAAATTGTTGTGTATATGGGATTCGGGTTGCCATTCATGAATTCGTCGATTCGGTACTTTTGGGCCATGACGAAGTATTTCATGACATCGGCTTGGCCCTCTGGACAGGAAAATTCCTGTCCAAACAAAGTTCCGCAAAACAGAATCAAGAATGCTGCTACATGCCTCATCGCAGTACCTCAAGAAAAACAATTGGTTGATACAACACCGGGAATCTCGATCTTTTGCGCGGGAATGAACTACTGGATCGTAAATTGTCACCCCCGGCATCCCGCAAACTGCACAGCAGCTAATCCACGGTGGGCTGCGCTTAGCATCACGTTTCCAAGCTCTATCGGAAAATTCTAAGCGTAATCTGGTGGAGCCGCAACTTTCGTGAACGTAGAAACTCATTGATCGCCTATCGGGGGGTGACCGAACAGAGCCCCCAACAAAACTGCTTTTCCTAGTCCAATTCTTTTCCCCTCGGGCCTTTGGGTACAAGAAAAGTGGGGCGTCTTGCAAATGCCAAGAGTTTGTCCTCTAACAAATTCTTTAAATGGGCAGGGTCGTTGCCAAACGATTCGAGTTTCCACCTCCCCGATTCACTTTCCCACTGGAACGAGACGCTCCCAAGCGCCAGTGAATCGTAGGGTCAGATTTTCGAGTTGGAGGTCAGCACGCGAACGGGCAACTGATCACAAGTCGGCGAGGAGTGCGGCTAGAAAAATAGGCATCGCAATCTTTCGGGGTTTTCGAGAGCCACAATGATTATCCCTTGACTATCAAGGTCCTGAGCACGCAGAACTTTCGAAATGAGAATGGCGCTCTTGTCTTCGCAAAATTCGACGGAAATGCGGATGGGACAGAGAAAAGTAGCAGAGCACTTAACTGCTGAGGGGAGTGATGGCAACACCTATGAACTCGTCCCCGAAAACCCGAACGCCATGTTACTGCCCGGAACGTTCATAGCGAAGATACAAAAGCGTGGAATGAAGGTCTGTGAGCCGAAGGACAACGGCAAATGCCGGGATATGAAGTTCAAGATTATAGCGGCCCAGCAGACACCGGCACCCCAACAGTTCACAAGTCTGACGCGGTTGCCTGCAAGGGCTCGGCCTTGCTCAGCGCCTCCGACGATGCAGCCTTGGGGAACGGGATGGTCGCGAAAACGCGGGTTCCTGAGCTATCGGACTCGATATTCAGGGTCCCTTCGAATTGACGCAGGCGTTCCCGCATTCCGCTTATTCCGACGCCTGAGCGTCCCGATTGAATCTCGGCCAAACGCGCGGGGGACATACCTTTGCCTTGGTCCCGGATGTCTAAGCTAATTTGATTCGATTCCCGTGCAATCCGAATCGAAGCAGTCTTACTCTCGGAATGCCTGTGAATATTCGTCAAAGATTCCTGCACCAGCCGGAAGATCACGAGTTCCATATCACGCGGCAATCTCCCGAAGTCCTCTGAAATGTCAAGGTGAACTCTTAGGCCGCTGCGTTCTAGAAGCCCTTGTACGTACCAGTTGATCGCGGAACATAGCCCGCTCTCGTCCAGTAGAGGGGGATGCAACAAGTAAGAAGTCGTACGTATCTCGCGGTGCAACTGCTGCACTGTCTCTTGAATCTGTTCAGCTTCAGTGGCTAGCTCGGGGGCATTGCGTCCAGTCTTCTGAAGAAGCTGCGCGAGGGTAATGCCAAGCACGGTCAATGTCTGACCAGCGCTGTCGTGCAACTCGCGAGCGATATGCCGGCGTTCTTCATCCTGACTTGTCAACAAGCGCCAGGAGAGTTCTCGAAGTTGGTTGGATCGCTCCTCCAGTTCCCGGGTACGAGCCCGCACCTCTGTATCAAGTGTTTGGGCCAGCTTGCGGAAGCTTTCCTCCGCCTCTTTGCGAGCAGTTACATCGCTGGCTGCACCAAACCACTCCAGGATCTCGCCGTTGACGTTGAGGAGCGGAACTGCCCGGGAGTTGGTCCAGCCCAGCGTGCCGTCCGTTCGTCGGACACGATGTTCAAGCTCGAACATGCTTTTTGTCTGCACTGCCTCACGGATCGTGCGCAACACAATCGGTTGGTCGTCGGGATGAATATATTCGTTCAGCCAATCCTTCCTTGGCTTCCCCGTATCCCCGACGAAACGCCTGCCATCGAGCTCGCGCATCTCGCTCCAGTCGGGACTCATGCGATAAACCACGTCAGAACTCGCATTCACGAGTGCCCGGAAACGTTCTTCGCTTTCTCGCAGCGCCACTTCACTGCGTTTTCTTTCACTGATGTCTCGGGCTACGTTCGACGCTCCGATGACCCTGCCTGCCGTATCGCGGATGGGAGAAATCGTGAGTGAAACATCCAGATAAGTGCCGTCTCTCCGTCTGCGCACCGTTTCGAAGTGTTCGACTCGCTCGCCACCTGCCAACCGCCTGAGAATGTCTTCTTCTTCCGAACGTCGTTCCCACGGGACGATGAGCGTGATATGCTGACCGATCGCTTCCGCTGCCTTATATCCGAACAGTCGCTCAGCGCTCTGGTTCCAACTGGTCAACGTCCCATCGAGCTTCTTGCTGATGATGGCATCGTCTGACGAATCGACAATCGCCGCCAATAGTGAGGTTGTCCGTTCTGCCTGCTTTCGCTCGGTGACGTCATGGAACGTGAGAACGATCCGAGAGGCCGGAGCTCCCGACAATCGGCGTGCGTCAAGCACAAGCGTTCTTTTACCGGCAGGGAATTCGCGGTCGATCTCGACAGCTTGAAATTGACCAGGACCAGAAAGAGTCGTTTCTACGGATTCCCACACTTTGGAGGTTTCCCAATCGTTATTCCCCACTTTGCGGATCGATATGCCCTGCGTCTCATCCCGCGAAACCCCAAAAAGGGCATAGAACGCCCGGTTCGCCGTCTGTACCTGTAATTTGGCGTCGATAACAACCACAGGATCAACCACTGTGTTGAGGATCGCCTTCGTGTATTCCCGTTCGTAGATGGCTTGCTCGATACTTGCACGAAAGGCTGTGACATTCGTAAATGTGAGCACCGCACCAAGAATCTGGCGATCGCTTCCGGTGTAGGGAGCTATTCGAAGAAGAAAATATCTATCGCCATCGCGGGTTTCGATCCGGTGTGGTGCTCCGTCAGTGATGACGCGCGTGCAGATTCTATTGAGATCCTCCACGCCCGCAAGAGTGTTGCCAAGAGAACAACCGAGATCCGAGACCTTCAATCCAAACACCGTCATGGCGGCCTTGTTGATGCGGGCCACTTTGCACTCGCCGCTGATTACAATTATCGGAACATCGACTGCATCGAGCACACCGAGCTCGCTTGCGGTCATTCCGTTCAAAGTCGTAGCGTCGCCTGACACAGTTCCGGCTACAAAGCGCTTGTCATCCTGGGCCATGGAGTATCTCTATTTTCAGCCAGTAGTACGATACAGCGTGTGACTCCGTTGCAGCACATCATCGGCTACACGTGGGAGAGTCTGACACAATGCCAAGAGCAACGCTTGAGAGCGCGGCATGTGGAACGAACCGGGATAGCTCGACAGAAGTCGGTCCTCCAGGACACGGGACTCGTCAGGGCCCACGGCGTCTCGAAGTGCATCGGACACTGCTCGCTCAAGCCGAGAGTAATCTTCGACGGGAATAAGATGGGAGTGATTCTCGCCGAGTCTTGGCAACATACGAGCGTGCACGTCTCCGTTGAAGTTATCCATCAAGAACGAGCAGAAGATCGCAATATCCTGCTCATGTGCGAGTTGGTCAAACAAATCTTCGAGGTTCATACTCGCGGCAACGTCGCCGCGTTCCCAAAGAATGTTAACCATCTCGCCCCACCAGCGTACTTTTGGGTAGCGACCGTCTCCGCGAGCTTGGGTGATGACGTTCGCGGCTAAGCCCAGAAACACCGGCGAATCTGGCATTCCGTCATGCATGAAGGTTGGCAACAGATTGTCGGCGTCCACAATCGTTAGTTGTCCCCGCTTCTCCGCGGCCTTCACATCCACGCCCTCGCTTTCCAGGCGGGGCCGAAAAGCGTCCCAATGAGCGATCGTCGGAACTAGAATGATCCCTTCGCCATTAACAATCGCCGCAGCCGCAAAGCGACAGACGGCCCGGTTAAGAAACTGCTCATCCTGATAAAGCTGCACGATGTGATCGCGCGGCGCAGCATTTGCTAAAAGACCGCACCAGGGCTCACTTTGGGCCGCTTCGCTTTTTGTCCCGCCCACACTGCTATTGTTTTCCATTGCTACCCTCCGCATCTCCGGAAGCAAATCTCGGGTTAAATCAGATTTTGTAACGGAGCCACTCGCGTCAACGCTGCAGGCTTGTTCGCGAGCACCCTCGCATCGTCTGAGTAACCATGACTATATTGCAATCAGGACTCTCACGCCGAAGAATTCGTGCCGCCTTCAAGCTGTCCATCCTGGGCATACAGTGTTTAGTGTATTGACCGGAATTGACTACGATTCTCGCCGGCAAAGAAGAGAAGTGGGCATCAGCTTGCCGGTCGGCGGGATCGTATGGCTGCGGGCAAGGGCAATGCCGATTGCGATTTTCAGCCACGCCGCAGGCAGAAGCGAACTGAAAACGGACTGAGCGAGGGGCAATTCGAGTTTAGTCTCTCGCCATCAGCGCAGACAGGAACCGAAGCGGATCTCACCGAAAAATAGCGGACTGGGAGTCAAGACGCGACTCCGCTAGGTTCTTTGGAAGGTGGTGCCCAAGGACGGAGTTGAACCGCCGACGCCAGCCTTTTCAGCTGCGTACTACCCGCGTATCCCCCTTTTCCTTCAACAACTTAACTTTGCAGAGTGGTCCCAGTTTTGTGACCACTCTGTAACCAGCGTCGATGTTCGCCTAGCGTCGGCCCCAAATCTCACCCGTGCCGCTTGCCAGCGACCCGTCGATCTAGCCAGCCCGGGCGCGGGCTAGTGCCCCATCAGAACGCAACGCCCGACTACTTCCGGTTTGGCCGTCATCCGGGGAGTGACCGCAATTGATTCTCACCAGCCGACTTCTGCATCGCTCAGTTACCTAGTTAGCGCCCGCAATTGTCTGAGAGTTTCAGAAGGTTCAGAGCGGATGGTATAGTCCGCATTCACATCGGCAGTACGAATGATCCCTTGCTTATCGACCACGTACCGTGCAGGTATCGGTAGTCGGTATTCCGACTCATCGTGGAATCTGTCCAACGTGCTACCGAATGACTTGTAAAGGTCGCGAACGTAATCCGGCAGTGTGAAGACAAGTCGAAACTGCTCTGCAATCTTCAGATGGAGATCCGTCAAGATATCGAACGTCAGATTCAGTTTCTTGTGAAGAGCTCGCGTATAACGTTCAAGTTCTGGAGTGACTACAACGATCTCTGCCCCCAACGCTCGCACTTCCGAATGGATTTCCTGTAGAGCCTCCAGCTCCATGTTGCAGTATGGTCACCAATGTCCTCGGAAGAAGCTGACCACTAGCGGGCCTTTCTGCACGAGGTTCGCCGAGGACACTTGCACATGGTCCTGATTGAACAACGCGAAGCTTGGGGCACGATCTCCAACCTTCAAAGCGCGATTTTCGATACCAGAAGCCTTGAGTTCGGCTGTCGCTCGATGCATCTTTTCGATGGCCTCGCGTGGCGCGTTGTATGGCGGAGCACCGGATTCGAATGACTTCTTAAACCCGTCCAGTCGTTCCTGAAGATTTGCCATTGCATTTACCCTTTTTGCGCTTCACAGCCAAACTCAGATTTCACATTCTTGTTTGGATTGCGGTGCACCGCTAACGCGAGCCACGGCTCATTAGATACACACCCACGTGCCTCGGTTTCAAGGATATCGGCCTTCTCGGCCCGGAGCGGCTCGGCCCGCCAAAGGGATTAGAAGAACCGCCGCGGCTGGTGCGTTGTTTCTTCGATTCGCTTTTACGGACGATTTGTTGGCCAAGCGGAAACGGGCTTGGCGGAGATCAATGGTGATCTCCCCCAAGCCGACTTCTCGCCCGGAATAACTTCCGGGTTGCCCGTGAAATAGCGTGATCCAGCCGCAACCGCCTGTAGATGATGCGGGAATTCAGTCGAACCTGCGATAGATCTTAAAGGATTTTGGGTGTGCGATGGAACTATAAGTCGTGATTGGCATCGACAGACCAAAATGCCGAGCAGGCTCGGCAGGCGCAAGACGTTGACGCGATTCCAACATTGGCTTGGTCCGCTCGTCCCGACGGGTCTGCTGAATTCCTCACTCGGCGTTGGCTAGAATACACCGGCCTCTCTGCAGAAGAAGCATCGGATTGGAGCTTGACTGCAGCTGTTCACACAGAAGACCGCGACAAGCGCATGGATTTTTGGCGGCATCTTTTGACTTCCGGTGAGGCTGGGGAGATTGAAGCACGCCTGCGCCGGCACGATGGAGACTATCGGTGGTTCCTGTTCCGTGTAGAACCTGTGCGCGACAATCACGGCAACATCTTTAAATGGTATGGCGCGAATACCGATATTGAGGATCGTAAGCGTGCCGAGGCACTATTAGCTGCCGAAAAACGAACCTTGAAAATGATCGCTAGCGGGGCTTGCCTGGCACAAGGCGTGCAGGAGCGGGAACATTTTTTATGGAAACTCGTGTGTGGTGCCGCTGCTCACGTAGCAGAACAGCAACGGTACCGCATAAGCCGGATGTTTTTGTTGAGGGCCGAAACCTAGAGATCTGATCTGCGGCTTGCTCCGGTTCGTCGGTACGCAAGCCGATGTATCAACTTACAACCCTGGTTAGGAGTTTTCACGCCGCGATCCACTCTGTGCGCTCTTGCATTTCATCCTTTGTGGATGGATTGCATGCCCGGATCAATCGGTGAACTCCCATCCTTCTACTTAGCCACTGCGCAACGACCGTGTTTGCCATTACGTGACAGCTAAGCTGTTCGGGTGTCAAGCGCTGCCATCGCTCTTCCCTTGTGACCACCGTTTCCAGAGTATGACGTTCAACCCAGCCGTTTTCGATTCGATAGTCCACTACGGGTGAGCCATCGCAGGGATCAATCCGAAGCCTTTTGCACGCCAGCATTGGGCACCTTCCACACTCACCACTGCAATTCTTGTCGTGGAAGAAGTGTCCACAGATGTGCCAAAAATATAGCTTCGTAAAAATAATCTGCTAGGTGCGGTTCCCGAGCAACTGCAAACTTGGCTCAGCGACTCCAAATCCGCGATGCGCTAAAATCTCGCAGGTACCTGATCCCCGCGGATGGCTTTTGCGAGTGGATGCGCACGGGAAAATCCAAGCAGCCATACCGCTTTGAAATCAATGACGGAAAGTTGTTCGCGTTGGCAGGACTCTGGGATCGCTGGAAGAGCCCGGACGGCACATGGATAAAGACATGCTCGATCCTGACCACGACGCCGAATGCTCTGACCGCACCAGTTCACGACCGAATGCCCGTTATTCTTGATCCCGAGAGCTGGGTTGGTGGCGATGTAGAGCTTGAGAAACACCTCTTAAGCGATTGAAAACATGGTGGCCAAGGACGGAGTTGAACCGCCGACGCCAGTCTTTTCAGTTCTACATTAAGCTGTCGTTGTAACAACTTGAGTGACTTCAGGTGGGCGCCTAAGTCCTTGAGAAGAGATGAGAGACATGCGAATCGTGGGTTGAAATCGTGGGTTCAAGAAACCGATCACTGATACACCGTTTCAGCGTCCTCTTTCGCGCTAATCAGGGGCCGTTCCCGTTTACTTCGTGATTTTCTTCAGACGCTCGGCAGAATAATTCTTCCGCTTTGTAATGCTCTGACGCTTTCTATCACCCTTGACATGGATAGTTCTGGGTGAAGAGCCGACAGTGGCAGCAAACGCAGCGGAAGTCAGCGCAGTAAGGACGGCAGCGGGATTTTTGTCGATGACGGTCAACAAAGTGCGAGCTGGTGCTTCTGGAGTCCTGCGCCCTCCCTCCCAGTGCTTGATAGCATCAAGGCTGAATCCAAATGTGTTAGAGAATCTTGCTTGTGTCATACCAAGTCGATCTCGGATTGCTTTCACGTCAACCTCTTGGGGCACATGTGCCTTGAATCCTTCTTGCTCCCCAGCAAGAAAAGCCTCAACGTCGTTAAGGCCATCCATCATCTGCTCGAATTGCGTTTTCATGCTACCTCCGGTAGGTCTCGAAAATACTATCGGCCCGTTTCCTTAGTGTGTTGCGCTCTGCCATCGACAGATTTTCTTTTTCATTCTTCGGAAAAACGGTGATAAGAAAAACTGGAAATCTCTCGTTGCGCCAGATATACACAACCCGCGCCCCACCGCTTTTCCCCATTCCCTTACGTGCGACCCGGACCTTTCGAAATCCGCCGGTTCCACGTATCAGGTCTCCACATTCTGGGTCAACCGCGACTAATGCCACGATGTCCGCACGCTCCTCCTCGCTAAAGAGCTTGTTGGCAATTGCGAGATAGGTAGGTGTCTCGACAACCGTCTGCACAATTTTCTTGTACTCCATTGGACACCATGAGTCAAGCGAAATTGTGCACCATTGGACACCAAACT
>Ga0302324_100028063_pt1 | contig 10708 bp, 7 predicted proteins | sample Palsa_T0_1_FD_201949 | JGI IMG/M metagenome (GOLD analysis project Ga0302324, IMG submission 201949) | Peat permafrost microbial communities from Stordalen Mire near Abisko, Sweden - Palsa_T0_1 | ecosystem: Environmental > Terrestrial > Soil > Palsa > Peat permafrost | place: Sweden: Abisko...
TGGCCGGTCGCCTTGTGCAATAATCTTGATATGATGACGGCGGAGCCACCGCTGTAATTGAATACCTGGCCGGTCGGGGTCTCGACCGGCCGCGACAGCGTATAGCGAACCGGGTCCGGCGCGTTGTCCATCTGCTCTTCGCTGTTATTGGGATCGCTGTACGGTAAGTCTTCGTTCCAGGCGAGGCCTTGCGACATCGTCAGCAGGTCGCGAATGGTGATCTTGTCCTTCTCCGGCGAGCGCAAATCGGCATATTCGGGCAACAGCGCCAGCACGGACTGATCGATGCCCCCGATCTGGCCCTTGCCGATGGCGATCCCCAGTAACAGCGAGACGACGCTTTTGGTGATCGAACGCAGATCGTGTTTCGTTGCGGCATCGAATGCGATGGTTCCGATCGAATGGCCGAGCACCTCATCCGTGCCGGTGAAATACCGTTCATAGACCAGCTCGCCGTGCCGGATCACCAGCACCGAATGGACGTTCGCCTCAGTCCATGACTGAAACCGTGGACCGATGCGGCAGAGCGTCGCCGGATCCATTCCGACCGCCTCAGGTTTGGCCACATCCCACCCGTCACCTGCCGCCGCGGGCTCACCGCAATCCGCCGGAGGACCAGACTGAGCGAGCGCGGCGACTGGCGCCAGGACAAGCAAAATCACGAAGAAAATCGCCGGCATCGTTGTCCCCCAAACCGTGACATGCACCGCCCGCGATGGCGACCGAGGGTGCGCAATGAACAAACTCTCCGCGTGCTCTCCCGAGGGCGCTTGCTCCTCGATCGCCCCGTTCCCATCTGATCCTCAACATCACCGGAGATAGCGACCATGGCCGAAATCCCCGCGGCGTTCCGCGACCTGCTCACCGAAAAGAAGGCGTTTGCCAATCTCGCCACGATCATGCCGGACGGCTCACCTCAGGTGACGCCCGTCTGGTTCGACTACACCAATGGTCACATCCGAGTGAACACCGCCAAGGGCCGGGTCAAGGCGCGCAACATGGCTGAAGGATCGCGCGTCGCTCTTTCGATTCTCGATCCTGACAACCCGTATCGCTACCTGCAGGTTCGCGGCAAGGTCGTGCACGTCACGGAGACCGGCGCGGTCGCGCACATCGATAGCCTGGCCAAGAAGTATCTCGGGAAGGACGTTTATCCTTGGCACAACGCAAAGGATGTGCGGGTGACTTGCGAGATCGAGCCGCTGTCGGTGCAGGCCATGGGGTGAGAAGCCGGGCGGCCTGACTCAGGCCAACGCGCCAATCGCCCCCACCGCCTGGCAAAGCCGGCTCGGCAACCGCCGCACCGAGGCCCCGTCGATCCCGCCCAAAGCGGCGACCGCGAGCGGCGCCGCGCGCGTGAGGCGGGACCAGCGAGCAGGGCCAAGCGGCAGTACCTCGGGATGGCTTGCCGTCGCATAGACCGGGGAAAGAAACGCGACTTTCGCCCCGGCACGCGCCGCGTGACGTAAATCCATGAAGCCATGCGCCGAACTGGTCACGAAGCGCGTGGTCCGCACAAGTCCGGGCCACCGCCCGCCGCGGAGATGCACCCCGGCCCGCAACGCGGTCGCGAGCCGCACGTCGCCGGCCACGACAAGGACCAATCGGCGCGCCCGGCAGATCCGAGCGATGTCGCGTCCCAGACGGGCCCTCTCCGGGTGATCGTCGTGCCGAAATACGACCCCTGCGAGACCGCGCGGCAGCCGGCTGATCGCCGCACGAGGATCGGGCAGCCTCAATGTGTCGGTGAACAGCCAAAGCGGCGGAAACCGGCTACCCCGAGCCGCGACGGCGCGACCCCACGCCAACAGCTTCGCGTCCATCTCAGGGGCTCCGGCCTGGCTCCATCGCGGGCACGCCCTTTGTGGTGGAGTACTCGAAGTGCAACGCCTCATCCGGCCGCACGAGCGGGAAGATGGCGTGTGCCGCCATCGCCGCCTCGCTGAACCCCTGCAGGATCAGCTTGAGCTTGCCCGGATAAGCGGCGACGTCGCCGACCGCGAACACCCCGGGGAGGTTGGTTTGGCAGGTCGAGGGTTCGACCCGGATATGCGCACCGTCCCGCTCCAGGCCCCAGTCGGCGATGGGACCTAAATCCATTGACAGACCGAAGAACGGCAACAGGATGTCGGCGGGAAGGCGGCGGGTCTCGCCTCGGAGGGTGGCGACCTCGACTGCGTCGAGGTGTCCGTCGGTACCGTGCAGGGCGTGCAGTTGATAGGGAATCACCATCTCAACCTCGCCGCGCGCGACGGCCGCATCGAGCAAATCCGCGCTTCCGGGCGCGGCGCGGAATTTTGGCCGGCGGTGGACGACCGACACCTGTGCGACATCTTTCAATGCCAGCGCCCAATCGACCGCCGAGTCGCCGCCACCGGCGATGACAACTCGTTTGCCGCGCAACTCTTCGCGGCGGCGGACATGATATTGGACCGCTCCGGTTGCCTCGTAGGCTTCCAACCCTTGCAGCGGCGGCCGGTTGGGACCGAACGCCCCGGCACCGGCTGCGATAATCACGGCCTTGGCGCGTATTTCATCCCCTCGATCCGTCGTCAGCCGGAAGTCTCTCGGACCACCGGTCAGAGCCTCTACGCGGCGGCCCAGGAGTCTTGGGGCTGCGAATGGGGCGATCTGGGCGTCGAGACGAGCGACCAACTCGCCGGCCTCAATCGAGGGGTGGCCGGGAATGTCGTAGATCGGCTTCTCCGGATACAACGCGGAACATTGTCCGCCGATATCGGTAAGCGCGTCGATCAGAACGCTGGAAAGTTTCAGCATCCCCAGTTCGAACACGGTGAAAAGCCCGACCGGTCCAGAGCCGATGATGGCGACATCGGCGGCGAGAGTCCGGGTCACGCGGCGTTGCTCCACGAAGCCGACACTCCAGTCATGAACCAAACAGGTCCGAAGATCGATGGAAACGATATGGGCACGCTTTTCTCGCCGTCGAATGTTGCCGTTCCGCGCTGAACAGAGACAGCGCCAGCATTAGCCGGGCTGTGGATATGACCTCCGGGCAGGGGCGGCAAGCGGGCGCCCGATCGGACGCGGCCATGCCGGGGTTTGGCCCGTCATTTGCCTGCCAACGCTTTGTTTACCTTTCGCGGGCAGACTGGACCGATGCGCCCAGGTCTGATCCCGCTCATTTTGGTCCTATCGCTGCTGTTGGCCGGTTGCGGACCCGAGCTACCGGCCGTCGCGAGTGTGACCGCGGTCGTCTCAGGAGCCAGCATTCCGGTCTTCCATCGCACGCCGATCGACATGGCGGTGTCGGCGGCGTCAGGCCGGGATTGTTCGGTAGTGCACCTGGACAGGGGCGAACAATATTGCCGGCCCAAAGAACAACCGCCCGGGCAGCCTTCGTTCTGCACACGATCCTTGGGGGTTCCCGACTGTTGGGAAAACCCTCTGAAAGTGCCGAACAATCCGAGGGAGATCGCGGATGGGCCGCGTTCCCTGACCCCCGACCAGGAATCCAATCGCACAGCACGTTGGCCTGGGCTTTGGTAACGCGACCCGTTGCGTGAGATCGGCCAGCTGGAGGTTATATTGAAGAATCGGCCTCTTACGATTACGAAATATACTCGGAAACGAAGCTATATTGCATAAGTTACGATATAGTGATTGTAATCACCAGCTTCGCATCTGCCTCGAGTCTTTCCCTTGCCGAGCGGCCAAGAGGCTAACTTTTCGGCACAGTTGGCAACCACGTCAGGGCAGTGCCACCGCCTTCCATATCTCGCCGCACCGTGCCGCGACAGGTCCCCCGGGCGATCCCCCGATCAGGTCGGGGGAGGGGAACGACGCGTTGGGTGACGGTGCCGATCGGTTAATCGATTCCGCGGTTGGCATAATACCAGCGGCCGAATGAATTGCCCCATTGGTACTGGCCCCAATGCGTCATCACCGGGCTTGACCCGGTGATCTCTCGCGGCACCGTGCCGCGATTGATGGCCGGCTCGGTGGCCGGCCATGACGTGCTTGACGATTGCGTCAAAGAGTCAGTGACTTGGGCGGTTGGCATAATATGGCGTCCGACGCTCCGTTGATCGAATTGACGTGATCTCAGCTTTCTTGATGTGGTGTTCGTCCCACCTCCGTGCGAATGCAGATCGCCTGCATGCTGACGGCACAACACACCTATCGTGTCGAACACTTGCTCGCGCGGGTTTCGGGCAAGAACTCCGAACACTAACCCCTTGACGGGGAAATACAGATTGTCGGCCCTGGATGAACCATGCTTAACTCGGCGAGTCGGCGCCGCCGCGGTAGCTTGTCCGGATGTGCCGAACACCGCCGCTCTCGGCGCCCCTCACGAGCAATCCTCGAAGGCGCGTCGTATCAGACGGCTACGGCCCGAGGGGAGATTTTGAATGGCGAAGCGAATAATCGCCGGTCTGACTGTATTGCTGGTTCTGGCTTGCGTAACGTTTTGGAAGCTCGACGTCGACAATAGTCTGCCGGCGGCCCATGCGCAGCTTCCGCCGCCGGAGGTGCCGGTCACCGCGGGTGTGGTCACCGTGCAGGACGTGCCGCAGTTCCTGCAAGGCATCGGCACCGTGCAGGCATTCAACACCGTGACCGTCAAGAGCCGCGTCGATGGCGCGATCGTCAAGGTCGCCTTCACCGAGGGCCAAGAGGTCCGCAAGGGCGACCTGCTGTTCCAGATCGATCCGCGTCCCTATGAGGCGACGCTGGCGCAGGCGACGGCCAATAAAGAAAAGGACCAGGCGCAACTGATCACCGCGCAGGCGGATCTCGTCCGCTATGGCAGGCTGGTTGGATCCGGTTTCCAGACCCGGCAGAGCTTTGAGCAGCAGCAAGGTCTGGTGGCGCAGTTCCAGGCCGCGATCAAGGGCGATGAGGCGCAGATCGAGAGCGCCCGGCTTAATATAGGCTACACCGACATTCTCTCGCCGATCGACGGCCGACTTGGCGCCCGGCTCGTCGACGCCGGCAACCTCGTGCGCGCTACCGATGCTACCGCGCTTGTATCAATTACTCAGTTGAAGCCGATTTTCGTCAGCTTCACGCTGCCACAAGACGAGCTCGACCAGATCCGGCAACAACAGCACAAGGCGCCGCTCGAGGTGGTGGCACTGGCAAGCGACGGTCAGACCCAGCTTGGCGACGGCAAGCTTACCCTGATCGACAATATGATCGACCAAGCTACGGGAACGATCCATCTGAAAGCGACCTTCGCCAACGACGATGAGCGCCTGTGGCCCGGAGAGTTCGTCAATCTGCGCGCTGTCCTGCGGATGCAGCACGACGTGGCCACGGTGCCGTCGCAAACCGTGCAGGATGGGCCGGATGGTCATTACGCATACGTCATCACCAAGAATGCCACGGTTGAGCGAAGGCCCGTCGAAATCGCCGCGGTGCAGAATGGCATCACGGTGATCACCAAAGGACTTTCACCAGGCGAGCGCATTGTTGTCGAGGGCCAGTACCGGCTGACCAACGGTGCGCACGTCCGGCTATTGCAGCCTAAGTCCGATGGGCAGTCAGGATGAGCATTTCAGAACCCTTCATTCGCCGGCCGATCGCCACCTCCCTCCTCATGCTGGGCGTGCTGGTGTTTGGGATCGCTGCCTACGGTCTGTTGCCGATCTCCGCGTTGCCGAATGTCGATTTTCCTACCATCACGGTGACCGCCAACTATCCCGGCGCCAGCCCCTCAACGATGGCATCGGCGATCGCGACGCCGCTCGAGCAGCAGTTCACCGCGATCCCGTCATTGGCCCAGATGACGTCGCTGAGCGGCACCGGGACGACGACGATCACTTTGCAATTCGATTTGGCGCGCAACATCGATGGCGCGGCACAGGACGTGCTGACCGCGATACAGGCCGCGAGCGGGTTGTTGCCGAAGGACCTGCCGAATCCGCCTACCTACAAAAAGGTCAACCCAGCCGATTTTCCCGTGCTGATCTACGCGGTTTATTCCGACGCGGTGCCGGTCTACCGGCTCGACGATTACGCCTACACGATTTTGGCACAGCAGCTTTCGACGGTGCCCGGCGTCTCCCAGGTCAATGTTTTCGGTCAGAAACAATATGCCGCGCGGGTTGAGATCAATCCCGGCGCGCTCGCCTCACACGGGGTCAGCCTGGAGGACGTCCGCAACGCGTTGGTGGCGGCAACGGTCAATGGCCCAAAAGGTGCGATCGAAGGCACGAACCAGGTCACGGCGCTGGATACCAATGACCAGCTTTTCAACGCATCTCAGTACGGCAACGTCATCGTCGCTTATCGCAACGGCGCGCCCATGCGAGTCAAGGACGTTGGCGACGCCATCGACTCCGTTCAGAACATGTATGTCGGCGCCTGGTTCAACAACCGGCCGGCCGAAGGCATCGCGATCCAACGTGCCCCGGGTGCCAACACGATCGACCTGGTGAACCGCATCAAGGCATTGATGCCGCATCTCGAGCAATCGATTCCGCCCTCGGTCCATGTCGCCCTGATGTCTGACCGCTCACTGGTGACGCAGGCCGCGGTGCACGATGTGCAGATCACGATGATGCTGACGATCGCCCTGGTCGTCCTCGTCATCTTCGTCTTCCTGCGCACCATGTGGGCGACCATCATCCCAAGCCTCGCGGTCCCGCTGTCGCTGCTGGCCACGGCCGGAGTGATGTACGCCGCCGGCTTTAATCTCGACAACATTTCGCTGATGGCGCTGACAATCTCGGTCGGTTTCGTCGTCGACGACGCGATCGTGATGATCGAGAACATCGTGCGCTACATCGAACAGGGAGAACGACCGCTGCAGGCGGCGTTGCGCGGGGCGGGCCAGATCGGCTTCACCATCATCTCGATCACCTTTTCACTGATCGCCGTATTCATTCCGTTGTTCTTCATGGGCGGTATCATCGGCCGGTTGTTCCGCGAGTTCGCAGTCACCGTTTCGGTCGCGGTCGTTGCATCCGCCGTTGTGTCGCTCACCTTGACGCCAGTGCTGTGCGCGCTGTTCCTGAAGCACCAGAATCACCAGGACGTCGGCCGTCTAAGCCGGCTGGCCGAGGCGTTCTTCAATTGGCTGGTGGGAGCGTATGACCGGGGCCTGCACTTTGTATTCCGGCACCAGTTCCTGACGCTGCTGACCACGCTGACACTGATCGTGGTCACCGGCGCTCTTTACACGATCATTCCAAAAGGCTTCTTCCCGCAGCAGGACACCGGTTTCATCTTTGGCGAGGTAGACACCCGTCAGGATGCCTCTTACGCGATGACAACGGGCATCGCACATCAGATCGTCGACATCGTCAGACAGGATCCGGCGGTCCAGGGCGTGCTCTCGTTGGGCGGCGCTTATGCCTACAACCCGACTGAGAATACCGCTCGCGTGTTCATTCAGTTGAAGCCGTTCGATGAGCGCGACGTCACCGCCGACCAGGTCATCCAACGGTTACGCGGTCGCCTCACGGGGGTGCAGGGCGCGCAATTCTTCATGCAGGCGGGCCAGGACATCACGATCGGCGGCCGCCTGAGCCGAACCCAATACCAGTACACTCTCACCGACACCAACGTCGACGAGCTCAATCACTGGGCGCCGATCCTTGAGCAGGGGATGCGCAAGCTGCCGGCGCTGCAGGATGTGACATCCGATCAACAGGTGGCCGCGCCTCATATCGCGATCCAGGTCGATCGCGATGCCGCCTCAAGGCTTGGGCTTTCGGCGAATCTCATCGACCAGACGCTGTACGATGCGTTCGGTCAGCGCCAGGTAGCCGTGATCTACACCGCGACGACGCAATATCGGGTTGTGCTCGAAGTCGCACCGCAATTCCGCGAGGACCCGGCGACGCTATCAAAGATCTACGTACCGTCGCCATCTGGCGCCCAGGTGCCATTGAGCGCGTTCGCGCATTACGTGTCGAAGATCGAGCCGCTGTCGGAGAGTCATCAGGGCCAGTTCCCGGCGATCACGTTGTCGTTCAACCTGGCGCCAGGTCAGGCATTGGGTCAGGCCGTCGACAGCATACAGGCGCTCGCGGCCCAGTTGCGGATCCCTCCGACGGTGAACGGATCGTTCCAGGGTACGGCGCAGGCATTCCAGGCCTCGCTGTCGTCGATGCCGTTGCTTGTCGCGGCCGCGATCCTGGTCGTCTACATCGTATTGGGCATCCTGTACGAGAGTTATATCCATCCAATAACGATTTTGTCCGCTCTGCCGTCGGCCGGTGTCGGCGCGCTGGTGATGTTGATGCTGTGCGGTTACGACCTGTCGGTGATTGCCATCATCGGCATCATTCTGCTGATCGGCATCGTCAAGAAGAACGCGATCATGATGATCGACTTCGCACTGCAAGCGGAACGGCTCGACGGCAAGTCGCCGCGCGAGGCTATCCACGAAGCCTGCCTGTTGCGGTTTCGTCCGATCATGATGACGACTTTCGCCGCGCTGTTCGGAGCGCTCCCGATCGCGCTTGGCCATGGGGCCGGATCCGAGTTGCGCCGGCCGCTCGGCATCGCGATCATCGGCGGATTGCTGGTGTCGCAATGGCTGACTCTTTATACGACACCAGTCATTTATTTGTACCTTGGACGGTTCAGCCACTGGCTCGGCCACTCGCATCGCCGGTCGCGGGTCGCTGAGGCCCTGTCGGACGTCCCATCGGGCCAACCCGCGCCGGACCACCAGGGCGCCGAATAACCAAGGCGCGAAATGCCGAGGGCGGGTTGTAGCAGGATCGTCCCGCGGCATAGATAGTGCCTCCTTGAACGGGCGAACGACACGGAACTTTCCCGGCTGATCGGCGTTGCCCGCCCGGCGTACGTCAACGCAAGCACCGGGGAGGCAAGCAACGACACCGGGTCGGTGCATCCGTTCGCCGCTACTGGATGTTCGCCGATGCCGCCGCCGTTCCCCGGAAACGCCGATTTGACGCTCGCGACTGTAGGTCTCGTGGTATCCACCGGCTGATGTCCGGCACGATCACCCTTGAGGCCGAGCCGCCCGACGGTTTGCCGATCCCCGCTCGGTACTGGGGTATTCTGACCATCGCGTTGGGATTGACGATGGCGGTACTGGACGGCGCGATCGCCAACGTCGCGCTGCCGACCATCGCCACCGACCTGAACACCAGCCCGGCCAACTCGATCTGGGTGGTGAACGCTTATCAGCTCGCGGTCACGATCTCGCTGTTGCCGCTGGCGTCTCTGGGCGACATCTTCGGCTATCGCCGGGTTTATCAGTGGGGATTGGCGGCCTTCACGTTGGGCTCGCTTATCTGTGCGCTGTCCTGGTCCCTGCCCACCCTCGCGGCAGCGCGCGTGTTCCAGGGTTTCGGTGCCGCCGGGATCATGAGCGTCAACAGCGCCCTCGTGCGTGCCATTTATCCCAGGCGTTGGATCGGCCGGGGCATCGGGATCAACGCGACCATCGGTTCGATCGCCTCCGCCGCCGGTCCCACCGCCACCGCGGCGATCCTATCGGTCGCCAACTGGCCGTGGCTGTTCGCGATCAACGTGCCGATCGGCCTGATCGCGGTGGCGATCGCCTGGAAAGCGTTGCCCCCGACCCCGAGCTCCGGTGTCAAATTCGACGTGCTTTCCGCGGTCATGAGTGCCTTCAGCCTGGGCGTCCTGATCACCGCGATCGACGGTGTGGGCCACGACGAACGCCTGGAATGGGTGATCTTTCAGGCCCTGGCCGCACTTGGTGTGGGAGCGATCCTGGTGGTGCGCGAACTCAGCCGCACCGCACCGTTGGTGCCCGTCGATCTGATGCGCATTCCGATATTCGCGCTGTCGGTGTGCACCTCGATCTGCGCGTTTACGGCCCAATCGATGGCGATGGTGTCGCTGCCGTTCCTGTTCGAGAACACGATGGGGCTTGGTCAGGTGCGAACCGGCCTGCTGATGACGCCCTGGCCGCTGATGGTGGCTCTGATCGCGCCGTTCACTGGGCGGCTGGCGGATCGTTTCCCCGTCGGCATCTTGAGCGGCGCCGGCCTGACCGTGCTGGCCGTCGGGCTGGGGCTTGTCAGCCTGCTGCCCACCCATCCGGACACGTTCGATATTGCCTGGCGGATGCTGATTTGCGGGCTTGGTTTTGGCTTTTTCAACACGCCAAACAACCGTGCGATCATCGTGTCGGCACCGAGCCGGCGGTCGGGCGGCGCATCGGGAATGCAAGCCTCAGCTCGGCTGATTGGGCAGACAATGGGCGCGGCACTGGTCGCGCTGGTGTTCGGGCTGGCGCCGCTGAACGGGACAACGATCACGACCATTTGCGCCGCGGCGATCGCGTTGGCGGCGGCGGGGGTTAGTTTGTTGCGGATGGCCGAGAGATAGCCGCCACTGTTGGCGGTTGAACGATAATTCACCGGGCCGCCAAGCGAGGACCGCGTTTCTTACCAACATGATGTCGCGTTGAGGCCGCTGCTCGTGTCGGCGCCGCGACCGCGCGAGAAGCAGCGACCTCCCATCATTTGATGGAGGAACCGATGGACACATCGCTGCGAGAACCCGACGACATCATCTGGCATGACGAACTCTCCAGGGATTTTGTCGATGAACAACAGCCGGTCGAAACCGAATTCGCGCATGTCCAGTCCCAACCATGGGACAACCCGAGGCCGACCTATCTGCATTCGGCGGCCGTCATCGCCGCCGCGTCCGGCTATGCGGGTTTCTTGTTGATCTCCTGGGCCCTGTTTTTCGGGCGCGGCTATATGGGGCTGTCGCTTGTCGTCGC
>Ga0302324_100028065_pt1 | contig 10707 bp, 7 predicted proteins | sample Palsa_T0_1_FD_201949 | JGI IMG/M metagenome (GOLD analysis project Ga0302324, IMG submission 201949) | Peat permafrost microbial communities from Stordalen Mire near Abisko, Sweden - Palsa_T0_1 | ecosystem: Environmental > Terrestrial > Soil > Palsa > Peat permafrost | place: Sweden: Abisko...
GAGGCTGGCTACCGCCGGTTCGTCAGGATCAGGCCGTAGGCAAGCAGCGTAACGTCCGGCTCCGGCGACCAGTCCCGCTCGGGCAGGCGGCTGAATCCGGCTTCTTCGTACAGGTGGTGGGCAGCGCGCATCCCCGGCTGGGTGCAGAGCGTCAGGTGCCGTACCCCTTCGCCGGCAGCAAGGTCGATCACTGCGCGCACGAGCGCGCGGCCGGTTCCCCTGCCGCGTCCCCCGGCGGCCACGGCCAGCGCCCTGATCTCGGCCTCGTCCGGTTCGCGTGCCACCTGGCCGGCCTGCGGCCAGAGGTGCAGCATGACGGTCCCCAGAAGCTGCCCGTCGGACTCGGCGACCAGGACCTGGCCGTCGCCGGCCGATCCGAGGCCCCGGAGCGTCGACGCGTATCGCGAGGTCGCCGACAGGAATCCGTCAGCCTGGTAGGCGGACACCCGGATGTCGCCGATCTCAGCGAATTCGCTCGGCAGCGCGGCACGAATGATCACGTCGGAGCGAAACAGGCCACGGCAGGAGAAGATTCCTGCTCAGCCCGAGCGGATCAGGTCGGCTGCCCTTTCCGCGATCATGATGGTCGGCGCGTTGGTGTTCCCGCTGATCACGGTGGGCATCACAGACGCGTCCACCACGCGCAGCGCTTCCAGGCCGAGCACCCGTAGCTGCGGGTCGACCACCGAGCCGATCGCGCACGTGCTGGTCGGGTGGTACAAGGTCTGGCACTCGCGCTTGATGAACTCCCAGATGCCGGCGTCGCTGTCTGACGCGGGGACACGCAAGTCCGCCCTGCGGTGCGGGGCCAGCGCCGGCTGCGCGGCGATGCCGGCCAGCACGCGAACCGCCCGCGTCATCGTCTCCCGGTCGGCCGGGTCGGTGAAGTAGCCGTGCACGATGTGCGGCTTCGCGCTGGGCAGCAGCGAGCGCAGGAAGACCTTGCCCCGGCTGCCTGGCCGGAGCACGACCGCGCCGAAAATGAACGCGTGGTCGGTCGGCAGCCCGAGGCCCTCGTCGACGAACATGACCGGCGCGGCGTGGATCTGGCAGTCCGGTGCCGCGAGGCCGTCCTGGCTGCGGAAGAAGCCGCCGGCCTCGCCGATGTTGGAGGTCAGCGGGCCGCGGCCCTCGCTGCGCAGCAACGCGACGTTCGCCGCGGTTTCCGCGGTCATCAGCGTCTCGGTGTCCGTCAGGTAGGCGAGCGCGACGTGCACGTGGTCCTGCAGGTTCTCGCCGACCGGCAGGTCGGCGCGCGGCTCGATGCCGTAGGCCTGCAGCTCGGCAGCGATCCCGACGCCCGACAGCATCAGCAGCTGCGGTGAATTGTAGGCACCGGCCGAGATGATCACCTCACGGTCGGCAAGTACCTGCGAGAGCTCGTTGGCCCGCTCGTACTCGACGCCGACCGCACGGTCGCCGTCGAACAGGATCCGGGTGCAGAGCGCGTCGGTGATCACCTCGAGGTTCGGGCGGCCCATCGCTGGATGCAGGTAGGCCACGGCGGCGCTGCACCGCATCCCGCTGCGCTGGGTGAGCTGGTAGTAGCCGACCCCGTCCTGCTCCGGCCCGTTGAAGTCGTCGTTGGCCTTGTGCCCGGCCTGCTGCGCCGCGTCGAGGTAGGCGTCCATCAGGGCATGCCGGGACCGGCCGTCGCTGACGGTCAGCGGGCCGCCAACACCGTGCAGGTCGCTCCTGCCGCGCTCGTTGTCCTCAGCCCGAAGGAAGTAGGGCAGCACGTCCGCCCAGCCCCATCCGGTCGCCCCGCCGGCGGCCCACTGGTCGTAGTCGGCCGGGTTCCCCCGGATGTAGATCATCGCGTTCATCGAGGACGAGCCGCCGAGCATCTTGCCGCGCGGCAGGTACCGGCGCCTGAAGTCCAGCCCTGGCTCGGGATCGGTCAGGTAGTCCCAGTCCCACTTGGACTGGAACAGCTTCCCGAAGGCCACCGGGACGTGGATCTCCGGCGCGGTATCGGGCGCACCAGCTTCGATCACGGTCACCCGCACGTCCGGGTCCTCGCTCAGCCGGGCCGCGAGCACGGATCCGGCCGAGCCGGCGCCGACGATGATGTAGTCCCGCATGGGAGCCTCCCGATGTCGTCGTTTCCGCCAACGATGCTGGACGGGCAGGGTTCTGTCGAGAGTTCAACTCAGCAAATGGCCGAGCGAGCGGCAGCCGGCCGCTGCCGCGACGACGCCGGCGCCGGCACGCCGGCCGGGCGTATCCACCCATCGGGCGTATCCACCCATAGAGTGGGGCCTGCCGATCCTGAGGTCATGCGGTCGTCGCCGCCGCGAGGGGAGCAGTCAGTGAGCATGTCGGATGCCGTTCCTGGGGTGCCGGCCGCCGGCGTGCCGGACGACGCATTCCTGCTGGACGTGCGCGAGCCCGACGAATGGGAGGCCGGCCACGCTCCTGGCGCCCGGCACATCCCGCTCGGCGAGCTAGGCGCGCGCAGCGAGGAGATTCCGCGGGACGCCGAGGTCTACGTGATCTGCCGGTCCGGGGCGCGGTCGGCGCGCGCGGCTCAGGCCCTTACCGGCGCGGGCTGGCAGGCGCTCAACGTCGCTGACGGAATGCACGGCTGGCAGGCCGCGGGCCGCCAGATGACCACGGACTCAGGCGCCGAGCCATTCGTGGCATGAGTTCGCGGGGCGCCGGCCCCCAGGACAGAGTTCGCGGGGCGCCGGCCCGTAGGACAGTTCGCGGTCGCCTGCCCCCAGGACAGTTCGCGGGGCGCCGGCCCGTAGGACAGTTCGCGGGGCGCCGGCCCCTAGGACGTTGCTAGCGTCAAGGAAATAAGCCGGGGCCGCTGCTGGAGCGTTGATCATGCTGGTAATCCACGGGATCTGGGCATACGGCGCGCTCGCCCTGTGGGCGGAGGACGCTGATGGCACGGCCATCGCTCCGCCGCGGCCGGGCCGTGCGTCTCGTGCTCCGAGGCCGCACCCGTTTGCCGCCGCCGCGGATGCCGTTGCCAGTGTCGTCGCGGGGCTGGCTGGGCCGGTCGCGGGGCTGGCTGGGCCGTTCGCTGACCTGGCGCTCAAGGCCGTCGAGGACGAGCTGACGCTGTGGCTGCCGGCCAGCGCGGACGGCCCGCTGGCCTCGCCGGAGCTGATCAGGGCGCCGGACAGCCAGCCCGCGAAGGCCGCGGGCCGCACCGTGCTTGCCGCCTGGCGCGTGCCCGCGCTGACCTTCGAGCCGGCCGCCGCGGTTGAGTTGCTCAGCGTGCTCGGCGAGGCCCGGGCGCTCGGCGCCCGGGCCGCCGCGGGCGGGTCTGTGCGCTACCTCGCGGCGCTGGCGAAGCTGGCCGGGGACCTGGCGGCGCGCGGGCGGGTCCTGCCGGTACTGGTCCTGCAGGACGAAGGCGACGTTGCCGCGGTCGGCGGCGATGGCGGCGGCGGCTGTGCTGGCGGTGGATACGTCGCTCGCTGGCGGCCCGTGCTGTCAGGCCCCGACGCGCAGCGGGCACGCGAGCTCGCCGCCGCCATGCCGCCGCTGTGCCGTGCCACGACGGCTGGCGGGCAGGCGTCGGCGCTGGTGCTGACCGATGCGCTCGACGCGCTGAGTGACGCGGCGGCGCGGGCCAGCCTGAGCAGTCAGCACGGCCTTGCCCTGCTGCCCGCGAGGCGGGGTCGCCGCCCGGCTCGCGTTCCCGTTGCCGAACGCTGGGCAGCAGCCCTGACCAGCGTTAACCCGCAGGTCACCGTGGTGACGCCGGAAGACGAGGCCGAGGCGGCGACCCTCGCGACGGAGCTCGCCGCCTGGCGCAGCGCGGCCCAGGCTCCGGCCGGGCCGGTCCGCACCTGCTTCCGGCTGGTGGAGCCGCCGCTCACCGCTGGCGACGAGGCCAGCGACCGGGCCAGCGGCGACGAGGCCACCAACACCAACAACAACACCACCACCACCACCACCACCGCGGACGTCACCGGCCACCCCGCTGCCGCCGCGGAGCCGCCATGGGCCGTCGAACTCGCGCTGCAGTCGACCGAGGATCCGAGCCTGCTGCTGCCCGCGGCCGACGTCTGGTCCGGCGCGAGCGCGGGCGGCTGGGCCACGGCCGGGATCAGGCACCCGGAGGAAGAACTGCTCGCCGGGCTCGGCCGCGCCTCGCGGCTGTTCCCCGAGCTTGACCTTGAGCTGCGCAGCGCGGCGCCGGCCGCGGTCACCCTGGACACCGGGGGAGCGCTGCGGTTCCTGCGGGAGACCGGGCCGCTGCTGACCGGCGCCGGCTTCGGCGTGCTGCTGCCGGACTGGGCGCGCAAGGCACGGCTTGGCCTGAAGATGACGACCCGGTCGAAGCAGCCCGCGGGCGGCGGCGGAGCGGCCAAGCCCATGTTCGGCATGGCGGACCTAGTCGACTTCCGCTACCAGCTGGCGCTGGGCGACCAGACGCTGGACGCGGATGACCTCGCCGAACTCGCCAGGCTCAAGGTCCCGCTGGTGCGGCTCCGCGGCCAGTGGGTGGAGCTGGACGACCGGCACCTGCAGGCGGCGCTGAAGTTCCTGGCGCGCCCCAGGACCGGAACCATGCCTGCGGCCGACGCGATCGCGGCCGGGTTGCGCGGGCTGGACGACGACCTGCCCGTCGTCGGCGTGGACGCGGACGGCTGGCTGGGTGACCTGCTGTCCGGCCAGGCGGACCAGCGGCTCGCCCCGGCCGCCACCCCGGCCTCGTTCCGCGGCGAACTGCGTCCCTACCAGGAACGCGGCCTCGCCTGGCTGTCCTTCCTCGGCAACCTCGGACTGGGCGGAATCCTCGCCGACGACATGGGCCTGGGCAAGACCCCGCAGACGCTCTCGTTGCTCGCAAACGATCGCGACCCGGAGGACGGCCAGCCCGCGCCCACCTTGCTGGTGTGCCCGATGTCGCTGGTGGGGAACTGGGAGCGGGAGGCCGCCCGGTTCACGCCCGACCTCCGCGTGCACGTGCACCACGGGGCTGACCGGCTGACCGGACCGCAGCTCGCCGAAGCGCTGAACGCCGCCGACCTCGTGATCACCACCTACGCCCTGGTCGCCAGGGACCGCGATGCCCTCGGCGCGATCGGCTGGCGCCGGGTGGTCTGCGACGAGGCGCAGAACATCAAGAACTCCGCCACCCGCCAGGCCCAGGCGGTGCGCAGCCTGCCCGCCGGATCGAGGATCGCGCTGACCGGCACCCCGGTCGAGAACCGGCTCGGCGAGCTGTGGTCGATCATGGAGTTCACCAGCCCCGGCCTGCTGGGCACGGCGCAGAAGTTCCGCACCTCCTACGCGGTCCCGATCGAGCGCAGCGGCGACCCCGAGGCGACCGCCCGGCTGAAGCGGATCACCGGCCCGTTCATCCTGCGCCGGCTGAAGACCGACAAGAGCATCATCTCCGACCTGCCGGACAAGCTGGAGATGAAGGTCTGGTGCAACCTCACCCCGGAGCAGGCGTCGCTGTACCAGGCGACGGTGACGGACATGCTTGCGAAGATCGAGGCGGCCGAAGGCATCGAGCGGCGCGGGCTCGTTCTGGCTACGATGGCCAAGCTCAAGCAGGCGTGCAACCATCCGGCGCACCTGCTGGGCGACGGCTCCCGGCTGGACGGCCGCTCCGGCAAGCTCGCCCGGCTGGAGGAGATCTGCGACGAGGTGATCGCCGGCGGCGAGAAGGCGCTGTGCTTCACTCAGTACGCCGAGTTCGGCCGGATGCTCCAGCCGTATCTCGCCGCCCGGCTCGGCTGCCCGGTTCTCTACCTGCACGGCGGCACGCCGAAAAGGCAGCGCGACGCGATGGTTTCCCAATTTCAGGACATAACGGATCCCGCGGTGTTCGTCTTGTCGCTCAAGGCAGGCGGCACCGGGCTGAATCTGACCGCCGCCAATCACGTCATCCACTTCGACCGCTGGTGGAACCCGGCGGTGGAGGACCAGGCCACCGACCGGGCGTTCCGGATCGGCCAGCGCAAGGACGTCCAGGTACGCAAGTTCGTCTGCGTCGGCACCGTGGAGGAGCGCGTCGACGCCATGATCGAGTCGAAGAAGGCGCTGGCCGAGCGGATCGTCGGGACCGGCGAGGGCTGGCTGACCGAGCTGTCCGTGGCCGAACTGCGCAAGGTCGTCGCGTTGTCGCCCGAGGCGGTGTCGCAGTGAGACGGCTGGCGTACGCGGCCCGTGCGGCGGTCGCTCGCCCGGCTCGTCCGACCCGTCGGGCCCGTCCGGCGGCGGCCAGGCCGGCGTTCCTGGCTGGAGCACCCGGATGAGCGACTGGCGGGACTGGCCGCCGCCGTCCCGGCCGCGCCGGGTCGAGGGCGGCATCAAGGCACGCAGCAAGCGCGGCGCGATCGGCGAGCAGTGGTGGTCACGGCGGTTCATCGGCGTGCTCGAGTCGTTCGGCATGACCGGCAGGCTGGCCAGGGGCCGTAACTACGCCCGCCGCGGCCAGGTGCTTGGCTTCGAGATCTCGCCCGGGTACGTGACCGCCCAGGTGCAGGGATCGAGGCCTAAGCCGTACCGGGTCCGGATCCAGGTGCTGCCGCTGACCGTCCCGCAGTGGCAGCGGGTCGAGCGGGCGCTGGGCAGCCAGGCGCTGTTCCGTGCCAAACTGCTGGCCGGCGAGATGCCCCGGGAGATCGAGGAGGTGTTCGCGGACTGCGGCACGCCGCTGTTTCCTGCCAGGCGGCACGACATGGAGATGTCGTGCTCCTGCCCGGACTGGGAGGTGCCGTGCAAGCACCTGGCGGCGGTCTGCTACGTGCTCGCCGAGGCGTTCGACGCCGACCCGTTCGGCATGCTGGCCTGGCGCGGCCGGGGCAGGGAAGACCTGCTCGCCTCGCTGCGGGGGCTGACCGCGGCCGGGCCGGCCGCGTCCCGGCCGGTGATCGAGGTCGCCGACCGCCCGCTGGCCGATCACCTGGCGGACTTCTGGTCGCCGGGGATGAGCCAGGCCAGGCTGCGCTCGCTGACCGTGGTCCCGGCCAGCCCGCCGGACCTGCTGCTGCGCACCTTCGAGCCGCCCGCCGTCGCTGTGCGGGGCAAGGACCTGGTCACGTTGCTCTCCGCCGCCTACCGGCGGATGGCGGGCCAGCAGGAAGAGGCAGCCGGCGAGCCCGGACCCGCCGGTGCTGAGAGGGTGCCGTGATGACGCGACCGACGTGGTCTGGGGCCGCCAGGATTCTGCTGGCGGGGATCGTGTGCGCGGGCACGGCATTGACGACCGCGGCTGCGGGCCATGCGGTGCCGCGGGGGGCTGCGGAGCCGCGGGGGGCTGCGGCGCGGGCGAGCGGCGGCTCGTCCGGTAGCGGACCGGCAGGCGCCGCGGTCGTCGCGCCGGGCGCTGATCTGCTCGTCAACGGCGGGGCGGAGGCCGGGGCCTTTTCCCGGCGAGGCTGGGACAGCGTGACGATCCCTGGCTGGCAGGTGACGCGGGGGCTCCCGACCGTGGTCAGGTACGGCACGCCGGGTTTCCCCGCCAGCGCCGGTCCTGGCCGCGCCGGTCCTGGCAGCGCCGGTCCTGGCAGCGCCGGTCCCGGCAGCGCCGGTCCCGGCCGCCGTGGCGGGGGCCGTCAGCTGTTCGCCGGCGGTGCGGGGGGCACGGCAGAACTCGTCCAGCGGATACCGCTGCGGACCGCGACAGGTAAGGCCGCGCCGCCGCGCTCCCGCTTCAGCGTCGCGGCGTGGCTCGGCGGCACGAGGACGAGCAGGGCAGAACTGAGGGTGCGATTCCTCTCCGGCACCGGCACGCCGCTCGGCGGCCGCCGCCTGGGGCCGGTCGGCGGGCCGGGATCCCCCCGGCACCCCGATTTCGCCCGCAGGCAGCAGGCCGGCCGGCTGCCTGCGGGCACCCGCTCGGCGGAGGTCGAGCTCGTGCTGGCGACCTCGCTCACCAACATCGACGGCCCGTACGCCCCCAAGGTCGGCTATGACCGGGCCGTGGCGGACGGCCTGAGTTTCAGCGTCTCGTACCCGCTCCGCGCCGCCGTGGCCCCTGTGCCGCCGGCCGCGCACGTCCCCCGCTTCGACCACGTCTTTGTCTTCTATTTCGAGAACGAGGACTACAGCAAGATCATCGGCAACACGAAACAGGCGCCGTACCTGAACAGCCTGCTGCCCCGGTCCAGCGTGCTCGGTAACTTCTTCGCCGAGGAGCACCCGAGCGACGGCAACTACCTCGCGCTGGCCGGCGGCAGCACCTTCGGCATCCCGCTGACTGATCCGCTGGAGGAAAATCCCCAGTACACGATCGACGCTCGCAACATCGGCGATCTCGTCGACGCCGCGCACGAGACCTGGAAGGGCTACCTGCAGAGCGCCGACGGGCCGTGCGACGACACCGTCCACAGCTTCTACTGGGACGACGACCTCCCGTTCCTGTACTTCCGGGACATCCGTGACCGGCCGAGCTACTGCGCCGCCCACCTGGTCCCGCTCGAAGCCCTGCCGACCGACCTGGAGCACGCCGGGAGCACGCCGAACTTCGCCTGGATCAGCCCCAACGACTGCGCCGACATGGAGGGCTGCGGCATCAGGGCCGGAGACAGGTTCGCCGAGCGGGAGCTCGGCGCCATCCTCCGCTCGCCGGCCTGGACGACGCAGCGGTCGCTGGCCATCATCACGTTCGACGAGGACGGCTACGACCACGAGCATCCCGCCCAGCGCGTGCCGACGATCATCCTGGGGTCGCGCGACGTACGGCGCGGCTACGTGTCCGCCGCCCGTTACACGCACTACAGCCTGCTCAGGACGATCGAGGCAGCGCTAGGACTCGGGACCCTGACCGCGAACGACCGCTACGCTCAGCCGGTCAACGACGTCTTCACCTCCAGCGGCAGGCACCAGGCCGCCGGCCCGGCGCCCGCGGCTGCGGTAAGCGTCGCGGCGCCGAGGCTGACGGCGGGGACCGCGGCGGCGGTGGGCACAGACCCGCCGGCCGCGCCCGCCGCGCAGCGTGCCGCCGTTTTCCTTGAACGGGGCAGACGGCGCCGGTCGACCGGCGAGCCCCCCACCGCGTTCGTGGTGAACTCGGGCTCGGGCACCGTGACGCCGATCGACATGGTCACCCGCCGGGCGGGCAAGGCGATCGCCGTAGGCACGGACCCACAGGCGATCGTGATGACGCCGGACGGTCGTACCGCGTACGTGGCCGACGCCGGCTCGGGCACGGTGACGCCGATCGACACCGCGACCCGCCGGGCAGGCAAGGCGATCACCGTAGGCACGGACCCGCAGGCGATCGTGATGACGCCGGACGGTCGTACCGCGTACGTGGCCGATTCCGGCTCGGGCACGGTGACGCCGATCGACACCGCGACCCGCCGGGCAGGCAAGCCGATCCGGGTAGGCACGGACCCGCGGGCGATGGCCGTGACGCCGGACGGCCGGACCGTCTACGTCCTGAACTGGGCTGGCGGGTCGGTCACCCCGATCAGCACCAGGACCAACCGGGCAGGCCGCCCGATCTCGGTCGGCTCGTTCCCGTTCGCCATCGCCGTCACCCCGGACGGGAAGACCGCCTACGTCGTCAACTACGGCTCGGACACGGTAACCCCGATCGCCACGGCGGCCGACCGGGCCGGCCGCCCGATCCCGGTCGGGCAGGCCCCGGACGCCATCGCCATCACCCCGGACGGGAAGACCGCCTACGTGGTCGATGGCGACTCTGACGCGGTCACCCCGATCGCGACCGCGACCGGAGAGCCCGGCAGGCGGATAGCGGTCGGGTACTCGCCCGCGGCGGTGACGATCTCCCGGTCGGGCGCCGTAGCGTACGTGGTGAACACCATCTCCGGAACCGTGACGCCGGTCGCCACGGCGACCGGCCGCGCTTCCCGCGCGATCAGTGTGGGTCTCTATGGCTACCCGCTCGCCATGGCGCTCGGCCCGGCAGGCCGCGCCGAGGTACTCGACACTTATGCCGGCCAGGTGACCCCGGTCGACACCGCCACCGGGCAACCGCTGCGCCGGATCACTGTCGGCGCCTACCCGGTTGCCGTCGCGATCGCACCATGAAGCCTCAGCCGCGGGTCGTGCTCAGGATGGCCGGCTCGGTGACGCCGGCGGAGGTGACGTAGTCGCCGGCAAACCAGGCACGCCCTAGCGGGCACGGTCGCGGCGTGGGCGACAATGGGCTGGTGATCGAGGTGGCACCCGAACGGTTCGAGGAGATGGTCGCCGCCGCGCTGGACGGCCTGCCCGACGACCTCGGCAAGCTGATGCGCAACGTGGCCGTCACGGTCGAGCATAATCCGGGTCCGCCCGGCCTGCTCGGGCTCTATCAGGGGATCCCGCTGACCAGCCGGACGACGCACTACGCCGGGGTGCTGCCCGACCGGATCACCATCTACCACCAGGCGATCTGCGCGATCTGCCGCACCGAGGATGACGTCTCGGTCCAGGTGCGCCGTACGGTGGTCCATGAGGTGGCCCATCACTTCGGCATCGGCGACGCGCGGCTCCGCGAACTCGGCTGGTGACAGGCCGGTCCCGGCCGCCGGCCAGGCGGCCGCCCGCCAGGCGGCCGCACGTACGGCGGCGAGATGGTGCCGGGCCTGCGAAGCACCACAGCGAGCAGATGTTTGACATGATCTGTTCGTGCCCGACAGCGATCTTGCCCAGCTCGCCCGCGACGTCGATGCCCGATGCCGGCTGCGCGGCCAGTTCACGCTGCGCTCCGGCAAGGTGTCCAGCGAGTACTTCGACAAGTACCTGTTCGAGTCCGATCCCGTTCTGCTGCGGCGC
>Ga0302324_100028066_pt1 | contig 10707 bp, 13 predicted proteins | sample Palsa_T0_1_FD_201949 | JGI IMG/M metagenome (GOLD analysis project Ga0302324, IMG submission 201949) | Peat permafrost microbial communities from Stordalen Mire near Abisko, Sweden - Palsa_T0_1 | ecosystem: Environmental > Terrestrial > Soil > Palsa > Peat permafrost | place: Sweden: Abisko...
CCGTCACTTATAATTTACCGGGCGCTCCCCGCCTGCACCTCGACGGCCTTTCCATTGCCGATATTTTCCTGGGCCGCCTGACCAAATGGAACGATCCGCGCCTGACGCGGCTAAATCCCGGCGTGGCCCTGCCGGACGAGGACATCCTGGTGGTGCATCGCGCCGACGGCAGCGGCACGACTTACATTTTCGTCGATTACCTGTGCTGCGTGAGCCGGGAGTGGGCCCGGCAAGTCGGGCGCGGCACGGCTGTCAAGTGGCCGGCCGGCCTCGGGGCCAAAGGCAATGAGGGCGTGACGGGGCAGGTCAAGCAGACGCCGGGCGCCATCGGCTACGTCGAACTGGCTTATGCCATTCAAAATCAATTGCCATATGCCAGTGTCAAAAATGCGGCCGGTAATTTTATCGCTCCTTCGGTGGCCTCCGTGACCGCGGCGCTGGCCGCGGCCTCGATTCCTGATGATTTCCGCTTTTCGATGGTCAACTCGCCGGGACTCGACGCCTATCCCATCGCCGGTGCCACCTGGCTGCTGGTCTATGAACAACAACGCGACGCGGAGAAAGGGCGGAAAATTGTCGAGTTCCTCAAGTGGGCCGTGCAGGAAGGCGAACGCCACGCGCCGCAACTGGACTACGCGCCCTTGACGCCGGACTTGAGCAAACGCGTGCTGGCCGAAATCGGCGGCATCAGGTATTAACTGCCGCTGCGACCATGATTGCCGCCACTGCCCCAAATAAGTTTGTCCTGGCGCCGCCCTCCAAGGCGGGAGACATCGCGTTCAAGTTCTTGACCTGGGGCATGGCCATGATGGTCTTCGTGTTGGTGGCGCTGGTCGGCTGGGAATTGTTTCAAGGTTCCAAGCTCTCGCTCCGGCAATTTGGCTGGAGCTTTCTCATTCACGATTGGGACCCTGGCAACGGCAATTTTGGCGCGCTGCCCTTTATTTTCGGCACTTTTGTTTCCTCGCTGCTGGGCTTGATGATCGCGCTGCCGCTCAGCCTGGCCACCGCCACATACTTGACAGAGCTGGCGCCGCGCTGGGTGCGGCAGCCGGCCATGACGCTGATCGAGATGCTGGCCGCCATTCCCAGCGTCATCCTCGGACTGTGGGGGATTTACGTGCTCGTGCCCTGGCTGCGCGAGCATCCCTATCCGCTGCTGCAAAAGCTCCTGGGCTGGCTGCCGGTCTTTCATGGGCACATCTATGGCCAGTGCATTCTCTCCGCGGCCGTCATCGTCGCCATCATGATGGTGCCGATCATTACCGCGCTGGCGCGGGAGGTGTTTCGAGCGGTGCCGGATTCGCAGCGCGAAGCGGCCTTTGCGTTGGGCGCGACCCGCTGGGAGGTGACGCGGCTGGCGGTCTTCAAAGGGTCCAGGCGGGGCCTCTTCGGGGCCGCCATGCTCGGGTTGGGCCGGGCCTTGGGGGAAACGATGGCCGTGACCATGGTCATCGGCAACAGCACCGATCTTTCCGCTTCGCTCTTCGCGCCCGGATCCACGCTGGCCAGCGCCATCGCCAATCAATTCTCGGAAGCGGTCGATGGCACCTATCGGAGCGCGCTTTTCGAATTGGGGCTGGTCCTGCTCCTGGTCACCATCCTGACCAATATCCTGGCGCACCTGCTCATCGGCGCGGTCAGCGGTCCCAAAGACGCCGCTCACACATGAAACCGCTGCAAAATCAATGGCGCAAAGCCAGCAGCGCGGCGGTTTCCACGTTCTGTTTTTTGTGCGCGCTGATGGTCATTCTGCCGCTGGCGCTGATTCTTTTTCACCTGTTCCGTCTGGGCGCCAGCTCGGTGGATTGGAATTTTTTGACGCACCTGCCCAGGCCCGTCGGCGAAACCGGCGGCGGCATGGCCAACGCCATTGTCGGCAGCTTCGTCCTGGTCGCGCTGGCGGTTTGTGTCGGAGTTCCGGTGGGCCTGTTGGGTGGCATTTACCTTTCCGAATTCGGTTCGCCGCGGCTCAATTGGGCCGTGCGCCTGGCGGCCGATATTCTCAACGGCACGCCGTCCATCGTGTGGGGCATCGTGGTCTATGCGCTGGTGGTGGTGCCGATGAAGGGTTCATCGGCATACGCGGGGGGGCTGGCGCTGGGATTGATCATGATCCCGCTGGTCATGCGCACGACCGAGGCCATGCTGGCGCTGGTGCCCAACAGTTATCGCGAAGCGGCGCTGGCCTTGGGCATTCCCAAGTGGAAAAGTGTCCTGCACATCGTCCTCAGAACAGCGGGCAAGGGCATCGTCACCGGAGTGTTGCTGGCCTGCGCGCGCGTGGCGGGCGAAACGGCGCCGCTCCTCTTCACCGCCTCCGGCAACCAATTTTGGAGCCACAACCTCTCCGAGCCCATCGCCTCGCTGCCGCGGCAAATCTACACTTACGCCATCGCGCCCTACGACGATTGGAAACGTCAAGCCTGGGCGGGCGCGCTGGTCTTGATCCTGATCACGCTGGCCTTGAATGCCGGCGTGCGGGTCCTGACGCGCGGTTCCGGCACGCCAGCGGGCGAATGAAGACCTGAGCCTGATCTGCTTGCATGCAAACCTATTTCGATGACGAATTGGCCAATTTCAAGGAGAAACTTCTGACTATGGGCAGTTACGCCGAACGCGCCGTCAGCCAGGCCGTCCAGTCCGTGGTGGAACGCGACGACGCACTCGCCCTGCAAGTCCAGCAGGACGACGATCTGATCGACCAATTGGAGGTCGAGATCGACGACCTGGCCGTCAATCTCCTGGCCAAGGCCCCGCTGGCTTCGGATTTGCGTCTGATCACCGTGGCCATGAAAATTTCGCAAAACCTGGAACGCGTCGGGGACGAGGCCACCACCATTTCCCGCCGCGCACTGGAGTTGAATCAGCAGCCACAGCTCAAGTCTTTTATTGACATCCCGCGCATGGCCGGCATCGCGCTGAGCATGCTCAAGGAGGCGCTGGACACCTTTGTGCGCAAGGAACCGGAGAAAGCCCGAGCCATCGTTCCGCGCGACAAAGAAGTCGATGCCATCAACCGCCAGATGTACCGCGAACTTTCCAACTGCATGGTGGAGAACCCCTCGACCATCAGCCGCTGCCTGAACCTGATGACCGTTTCCAAGAGCCTGGAACGCGTGGCCGACCACGCCGCGAACATCGCCGAGGAGGTGGTCTATTTGTGCGAGGCGCGCGACATCCGGCACGAGATCCACCGCGCCTGAGTCCGGAGCTTATTCCTAATCCTGCGACGAATGATCAGATGGGATTAGGATTAGGATTAAAATTAGGAACAGAAAAAAAACGGCTCCACCAGCGTAAAGGAACTTGATTAAAGTGCGTTTTCGGAGCATACTGGCAGGCATGCCAGTACCAAGCGAGCCAGTCACATTAACGCCGGAACAGTTGAACGAACTGAACCAGCATCTTTCTCACATGCGCCACGAGATTAATAACCAATTGTCGCTGATCGTGGCGGCGCTGGAGTTGGTGCGCTTCAAGCCGGACCTGCGAGAACGGATGCTCTCCACCATGGGCCAACAGCCGCCCAAGATCATGGCGGAAGTGACAAAGTTCTCCGCCGAATTCGAGCGCATCTTCGGCATCACCCGGGGCGGCGGCGGCTCGGCCAAGGGCTTTATCTGATCTTGCATTTCCCGGCACGTCCCCTAAAGTCAGGCGACTGGCTTTTTACCATGACTTATGCACGACCGAGTCGCTTGGCGCTTTGGCGACGTGCCTTGATGGAAGAAGCGGCAATACTGGAAGGAAAACACTATGTCAAGAACAGCTAGAACGTTAATCATCTCCGCCGCCATGGCTGGTTTGCTGACCGGCACCCTGGCCACCACCGGCTGCAAAAAGGACGACACGGGCGCGTCCGCCGCGGCTCCGGCCACGGACAAACATGACTGCAAAGGCCTCAATAGTTGCAAAGGCTCGGGCGGCTGCAAGACCGGCGACATGGGCTGCAAAGGCAAGAACAGTTGCAAGGGCAAAGGCGGCTGCAAGGTGGCCTGATCTCTCCTGGGAAGGAAGGCCAGCCGCCTTTCTATTTGCATCGGTTTTGAAGGGCGAGGCCGGCCCGGGTCCGGCTTCGTTCCTTCGCGGGTGTCTGCACGTTTCTCATGCCGTGCGGCTTTTTTGGGCCGGCCGGCATGGCTCAATCGTATTATGGAAAACACTTTCGCCCCATTGGGCCTCCTTACGCGAGGCTATGGATTACTGATCGCCGTGGCCTCGCGCTTCCAATCTCCCGTGCTGCTCGCTTTGCGCCTCTATTGGGGCTGGCAATTTTTCGGCGACGGCAGAGGAAAACTGCTCAACGTGGAGCATGTCGCGGACTACTTCGGCCACGATCTCCATATTCCCTTTCCGTACTTCAACGCCTACCTGGCCAGCGCCACCGAATGTTGCGGAGGTCTGCTGCTGCTGGCCGGGTTGGGCTCGCGTCTAGTGGCCCTGCCGCTCATGTTCACCATGATCATCGCCTACCTGACGGCGGAAATCGACAAAGTCAAACATATCTTCAGCGACCCCGACAAATTCGTCACCGCCGACCCGTTTCTTTACCTGCTGGTTTGCGTGATTGTTTTGGTTTTCGGGCCGGGCGTCTTTTCACTCGACTGGCTATTGGCCAGGCGGCTGCGCCGCCCATCATGACGCGATGCCGCGCCATCATTCCCGCGCTGGCTTTGTGCCTGATGGTGCCCACCGTCGCGCGGGCCGGGGCGCCTGCCGGCGAAGAAATTTTGCTGGTAGGAGCCGCCACCCTTCACCTCCACCTCGCCGCCAATCTGCCCTTGCCGCACCCGGTCGTGGTGGAGTGGGTTCGCCGCGCCGCCGTGGCCGTGACCAACTACCTGGGCCGTTATCCTGTCAAAGAATTGTCGCTCACGATTGAGCCGGGCGGACACCGCGCGGTGAACCATGGCGTGACGCACGGCGCCCGGGATATCGAAGTCCGCCTCGGCTCGCGCACGGAAGCGGCGGACTTGAAAAGCGATTGGGTGATGACCCACGAGATGTTTCACCTGGCCTTCCCCACCTTGGACGATCGGTATCTGTGGATGATGGAAGGGCTGTCCGATTATTTGGAGCCTGTGGCGCGGGGCCGCGCCGGACAATTGACCCCGGAGGAAGTTTGGCGCGAATTCGTGGAAGGCTTGCCGCAGGGCCTGCCGGAGGAAGGCGATCGCGGCCTGGACCACACTTTCACCCGCGAGCGCATCTACTGGGGTGGTAACTTGTATTGGCTGCTGGCCGACGTGCGCATCCGGGAAAAGACGGACAACCGCCGCAGCGTGGATGACGCCATCCGCGCCATTCTGGACGCCGGCGGCAACGGCGATGCGGTTTGGTCCTTGGAGCGAGTCCTGGAAGTCGGCGATAAGGCCACCCACACTACGGTTCTGAAAGACCTGCACGACGAACTCGGCCCCAGAGCCGGCGCCGTTGATTTGGACGCCCTTTGGAAGCGGCTTGGAGTCAAATATAACAACGGCGCCGTGACCTTTGACGACACGGCCCCTTCCGCCGTTATCCGCATGGCGATCACTTACGGGCGTCCTCCGGGCTTGCCGACGGTCCAACCCTGAAGAACTTTGAGAAATCTCTGATGGCGTGGGACCTGGGTCCTTCTTATCCTTTGGGTCATGTCTTACGTCTTTAAAGAGCGCAACCCGCCACCGGAATGGAAAGAGTTCAAGGCGCGGGCGCGGCATCGTTATTGGGTGCCGTTCTACCGCCTGAGTTGGGCAGCCGATTGGGCGGCTTACAATCTGGGAAAATGGCCGCTGGTCGAATTATTGGAATATTTGGGCAGTTTTTCCATTTTGTTTGCCGCCATTTTTTATTTCGCCGGCGCCTCTGATCGGCTCAAGCAAAAACATTACCAAGCCTGGCAGGTGATCAACACGGCCCAAGGCAAGGGAGGCAATGGCGGCAGGATCGATGCTTTGCAGGAACTCAATGACGACGGAGTGGCCCTGATTGGGGTGGACGTGGCCGACGCCTATCTGGAAGGAGTGCGCTTGGAGAAAGCCCAGGCTCGGCGGGCGAATCTTTCGAGCGCGGACCTGCGGGACGCGCGTTTCAAACGAGCCAGCCTGGACGATGCGGTCTTGCGCTGGGCCAATTTGCGCCGGGCCGATTTGAGCGAATGCAGCCTGACCGGCGCGCAATTGGATGACGCGGATCTTGTCCAGGCCAGCCTGGCTGGGGCGGATCTCGCGCAGGCTTCGCTGGAGCGAGCCGACTTGCGGGGAGCGGACCTGAAGGATGTCCGGCATTGGCGGGCGATCAAAGCGATTGGAAAGGCCAACCTATTTGGCATTCGCAATGCGCCGGACGGGTTCGTGGCCTGGGCCAGGACGATGGGCGCGATTGAGACCAAAACCGATTGAGGGATCGATCTTGCATTTCCAAGCCCAGGCCTTACAGTCGGGAGGTCTGGGTTCATCCAATGAAGAATGCATGGCCGCGCCGCGATGCGATGCGCTTGGGCGATGGTCATGAAGCGATGGGCCGGCAAAACTAGAAGGAAAATACTATGTCAAGAACCGCAAGAACATTAGTCATCTCCGCCGCTATGGCCGGGTTGTTGGCGGGCGCCATGGTCCACACGGGCTGCAGCACCTCCAAGGAAGAATCCGGCATGTCCTCCGGCTCGACCGCCGTGGAAAAGCACGACTGCAAAGGCCAGAATAGCTGTAAAGGCAAAGGCGGCTGCAAGACCGGCGACATGGGCTGCAGCGGCAAGAACAGTTGCAAGGGCAAGGGCGGCTGCAAGGTGAGCTGATCCCTCGCCGGGAGGAAGGCCCGCCGGCTTTCTTCTGCAATCGGCTTCGGAGCGCGCCGGACTCGCGTCCGGCCTCGCTCCGGAGCCGTTGTTCCCACCTCACCCATGCCTGCCAACGCCTTCAACGGGTTCACCGATTACGGAATTGGCATCGGGCTGCGTGTGCCGCATTACAACCACATCCTGTCCGAGAAGCCGACGGTCGATTGGTTTGAGATCATTTCCGAAAACTTCATGTGCGACGGCGGACGCCCCTTGAAGATCCTGGACCAAATCCTGGAGCAATATCGCGTCGTGCAGCATGGAGTGTCGGCTTATTTTGGCTCGGCCGAGACCTTGAACCGGGAGCATCTCAAGAGACTCAAACGCCTGGTGCAACGGACCCGCACGCCGTGGCTTTCGGACCACCTTTGTTGGGGCAGCGTGGATGGCCGCTACACCCACGACCTGCTCCCCATGCCTTACACCATGGCCGCCGCCAAGGTCACCGCCGGCAAAATCCGCCAGGCGCGCGACTTCCTGGAAGTGCCCATCGCGGTGGAAAACGTCAGCAGCTACGCCGAGTTTCACGTTTCCGAAATGACCGAATGGGAATTTTTAAGCGAAGTGGTGGAACGGGCCGACTGCGGCATTCTGCTCGATGTCAACAATATCTACGTTTCCTCCCGCAACCACGGCTTCAATCCTCTCGACTATATCGACCAGATTCCCGCAGGGCGCGTGGCCCAGTTTCACATCGCCGGCCACAGCCGCTACCGCAAATACATCCTTGACACGCATGACCATCCGGTCATCGATCCGGTCTGGCGCCTTTACGAGCACGCTCTGCGGCGGACCGGCCCGACGGCCACGCTGCTGGAATGGGACGCCCACATTCCTTCTTTCCAGGAGGTTCACCGCGAGGCGCTCAAAGCCCGGCGATTTATGGGAGAGGTCGCGGCCCATGCCTGAGGCCGTTCCAGCTCCAAAGCGCCAGAGCCGGCGCGAGTATCTCCAACTGCAACGCCTGATGGCGGGCGCGGTCATGCGGCCGCTCTCGCCCCGTGGCCGCCTGCAAGGCCATTGGCTCGACGGGCAGCCCATGAGAAAAGTGGCCGCCGGGTTCATCAAACCCAACGACCGGCTGACTTCCTTCGAGCGCCTGGAGATTTACAACCGCCAGTATTGGTTCCGGCTGCTGGATTGCTTTTACGATGATTATCCCGGAGTGCGCGCCGTCCTGGGCGACCGCCGTTTTGCGCGGCTGACGGAAGCCTACTTGACACAGCATCCCTCGGTTTCCTTCAGTTTGCGGAACCTGGGCCGGGGTTTGCTGGAGTTTTTGGCCGCCCAACCGCAATGGACCGCGCCGCACGGAGCGCTGGCGCTGGACATGGCGCGATTGGAGTGGGCCCAGATTGAGGCCTTCGACAACGCCGCCAAACCGCCGTTGACGATGGATGCGCTGCTGGAAATCGATCCGGCGCGGACGCGCTTGCAATTGCAGCCGCACGTCACGCTGTTGGAACTGGCCTATCCAGTGGACGAGTTTCTGATTCAAATCAAGCGCACGGAGCGTCTGCGCGACGAAGCCAGCAACGCGATGGAGGCCCATCCCTCCCGCTGGCGCCGCCGGCTCCAGCGGCGGTGGAAACCCGCCGAGGTCTTCCTGGCAGTGCATCGGCATAATGACACGGTCTTTTACAAGCGGCTAGAGCCGGGTGCGTTTCGCGTGCTCTCGGCCTTCCGGACCAAGGCTTCCATCGCGGATGCCTGTCAACAACTGGGCGCCGAGGACGGCGGGGCGCCCGACGCCGGCGGCAAAGTCAAATCGTGGTTTGAATCCTGGGCCTCCCTTGGCTGGCTTTGCCGATCCGGCCGCCGAGGCTAGAAGGGACCCTTTAAGCCATGGGCTGGATCAAATTGAAAATCGCCGCCGCCGGGGCCGTTGTCGCGCTGGGCGCCGCGCCCGGGGTAATCGTCGCAGAGAACCGCCAGCCGGCCGGCCCGCCAGACCCAATCGAGTTGCTGCGAACTGTCGCCCAGGCCCGGCATGAGATCACCTCAGGGGAAATGGAGCTCGAAGTCAATCACCAGCGAATCAAGGCCGTCTTTGATGGTGAACATCGCCGCCTCGAATCATTTAAGCGCGAATACTCCTACGTGCGCGGGCAGGACCTCGCCAAGGCTGTGGAAACGCTGCTGAGGCAGTCTGAGTTGCCAATTCAGTGAACATTTTCCCCGCCCGCCTCCCGCAAAACTTCATCCGGGTCCCAGCGCACTTGGGAGGCGTCGAGATCGGGGCGCCCGCCGATCAATGCGTCAAGAATCGAGACCGTGAGCACGGCACAGCCGCGCTGGCTTGGATGCAGCAGGTCTCCTTGCAAGAGCGCGCGCGTTGAGCCGCTGGCGAGGGCGTAGCCATGCCCGGTCAGCGCCTTGTTGCTCGTGACCGTGCGCATGAACTCGGCCAACGGCACGACGGTCACGCGACGGCGTTCCTCGGCCCATTCCTTTAGTCGTCGGTTGGCGGCCGCCCTGGCTTTGGCGCTGGGCATCTCGCTAGGGCTCAACATCCGATAAATGGCGGCCGATGCATCCGGAATGTCTCCGATGATGAGCGGACAATCCACCTCCTCCAGCAATTTCAGGCCCTTGTCGAAGTGGTCCAGCCGACTCTGGTCGGTCAGCCCGCGGCCGTAGCAGAACCAAAAAAGAAAATCGATGCCGATGACCAGGGTCGGATGGTTGGTCATGGCTTGGCGGATTTGCGCATGTCCCATGTCGTCCGGGAGCATGAAGAACAACGAATTGGCGAAGTTTTGCGGCAGGTCATGCGGCGCGAGCAGGGCGGCGTTGAAGTAACGATCCAAAGCGTACTCCCGGGTCTTGGCCCCGCCGAATGGTTCGGAGGCGGTGAAGCCGTGCGACACGCTGGCGCCGATGATAACGATGCGCGCCCACGGGGCTTTTTCCTGAGCCTGGCCAGGACTCGTCCAGGCAGCCAGGACGAATAAGAAAACCGGACCGACTACCAATTCAAGAGCCCGGCACCTCGACCAGGGAATCTTTGCGTCCGCTATACATCCTCTCCATCTTGAAAGTCTCATGTTGCCTTCAAGCTTGCTTAACCGCTGAGTTTCTGTCATCCATTATCAACGTTGCGTTCAGGCTTTCGAGCAGGCGCGGCGGAGATTGCAAAGCATAAGGGTTGAGACCTGTGTACCGATACTACAATCGTCGAGGCGGGAGCCACTGCTCACGAAATTGGGCCAGGTATCATCAGAATAAACACCAAGCGCTTGCCAGACTTTTTGGTGGCATTGAACGCGACATCCTTCAAATCTTCCTGGACCTCCCTTCATTCAGCAGCGAAGCTTTATTATCCCGCTATGGCGACAGGTTTGGACGAAGCGCGGAGCAATACGCAAGGAGGACTTTCTCAAATTGGCAAAACGGAACGACTCAACCCGCCGGCCAGACCGTCGAAAGGTTGATCGAATTTCTGCCGCAGTATTTGACCGATTCACAGCGATTCGATCTTATTCGCAAACTCCGAGCGCATCACGTGAAACGAAAAGATCTCTACCTCACGACAACACCCGGTTGTTGGCGAGAGGAACTCTCCCCGTTTATAAAGCAACTCATGGAGCATGGCGCACAGTCTGATCTCCCGCAGCTTGTCTATGATAAGGCAACGTGGTTGGCTAATGGAGATGCAGCGGCTGCCCGCAAACTTCTTCAAATTATTGATGAGACGGAAGCTCGCCTTCGATTGTCGTTCCTTGAAGCGGAATTTCGACGCATCGAATATCTTGTTGAGAATTTGGCTAACGCCGAGCCCAGGGCGGTTCTGAACCGCCCTGATGGAGGTTGGCAGACAGAGACTTAAACACGGTGCTGGACAGGAAGGTTTTAATTTGTTTTGCTCTGGGGATGCAAAACAA
>Ga0302324_100028068_pt1 | contig 10706 bp, 9 predicted proteins | sample Palsa_T0_1_FD_201949 | JGI IMG/M metagenome (GOLD analysis project Ga0302324, IMG submission 201949) | Peat permafrost microbial communities from Stordalen Mire near Abisko, Sweden - Palsa_T0_1 | ecosystem: Environmental > Terrestrial > Soil > Palsa > Peat permafrost | place: Sweden: Abisko...
GGCGACGGCGTGATCGGCCTGCCCTCACTGGCGGCTCTGGATGACTCGACCGCAACACGCATCTGGCTGGCAACGCAACCAGCAGACATGCGGTGCGGATTTGATCGTCTGGCGGAGCTGGCCCAGGTGGTCACGAATCAGAACCCGATGGACGGACATCTGTTCCTGTTCCGCTCGCGTGGCGGTGACCGGCTGAAAATACTTCTGTGGGAGCGCGACGGATTTGTTCTATGGTACAAAAGGCTAGAGGAAGGCGTTTTCAAGATGCCCCGGATTGAGGGTGATGCTAAGAGCGTGGAACTGCGTGCCAGCGAACTGGCGATGATGCTGGATGGCATCGACCTGCGAAGCGTTCGGCGCGTGAAAAGATTTTCTCGGAAAAAACAAACCGCCTGAAACAATTCGCAGGTCAAAGCGTTTTCATATCGTCGTCATGGAAGATGCATCAGCCATCACCTCTCTGCCGGATGACCCGCAAGCGCTGAAGCAAATCATTCTAAATCTTTCCCACGAGCGTGATGAGAACATTCGCCAGCGTGACGACTGGCACGTCAAGTTCCTGCGCATTGAAACGGAACTGCTTCGACTGAAGAAGATGTACTACGGCCCGCGGGCCGACCGACTCCAGACCCTTGGCGACGTGGCCCAGATGCTATTGGAGTTTGGGCGGGAGTTGGAATCACGTCTAGTGAATCCAGGCGATCTTCCGCCAGATGAACCGTTGCCCGAAGTTGGCGCGGTGCGGCGCGTTCGTCGCGGTCGGCGGAACCTCGCGGCGTTCGATCAATTGCCGGTCACCCGCAAAGTGCATGACCTGGCCGAAGCTGAGAAGGCCTGCCCCTGTTGCGGCAAAGAACGTGAGAAGATCGGTGAAGAGTCGAGTTGGCAAATGGAATTCATTCCGGGCCGGTTTGAGCGAATCGAGAACGTGCGGATCAAGTACGGCTGTAAGCATTGCGAACAGAATGCAGAGAATCCCCAGATCACCCTGGCTGAAAAGCCGCTGCAGCCGATCGACAAGGGGATGGCGGGACCGGGACTGCTGGCCTACGTCGTGACCAGTAAATTCAGCGATTATTTGCCGCTCTACCGGCTGCAAAACATCTTCGAGCGTAATGGCTTTGAAATTAACCGCGCCACACAGAGTGTCTGGTGCGGCGATGCGGCCGACCTCCTGCGGCCGTTGTACGACCTAATGGTGCGGCGTGTGTTGCAATCGCACGTGATCGGCACGGACGACACGGTGATGCCGATGCTGGCACCGGAGAAGGCTCGGCAAGCCAGAATTTGGGCGTACCTTGGCGATGCGGCCAATCCGTACAACATCTTTCAATTCACAATCAGCCGGAGCCGAGATGGGCCGGCCAAGTTCTTGGCTGATTACAGGCAAACATTGCTGGCCGACGCCTACGGTGGATACGACGGCGTGGTCGTGGGCAACGACATCACACGGGCCGGATGCTGGGCACACGCGAGGCGGAAGTTCGTGGACGCGGAGAAATCGCATCCGCAAATCGCCGCCGAGGCGGTGGCATGGATCAAGCGGCTGTATGCTGTGGAGGAACGCGGCAAAGCCCTGGACGTTGCGGCTCGTCTGGTCTTGCGTCAGCAGGAATCGACTCCGATCCTATCGTCGTTGAAAGATCGGCTCTTCGCCTGGCGCGATCAGTTGCTGCCCAAGCACCCGATGGCCGAGGCGGTGGGATACCCGCTCAACCAGTGGACGGAACTGAAGGTGTTCACGACGGATGGGGCGGTCCAGATAGACAACAACGCAGCGGAAAGGGAAATGAAGCGAATTTGTCTCAATCGCAAAAATAGTCTGTTCGTTGGCAACGAGCGCGGTGGCCAGACTGCTGCGATCCTCAGTAGCTTGACAAGTACCTGCCGCCGACTCGGAATCAACCCGCAGCATTATCTCACGCAACTGCTGACCAACCTGCCCTCCACGCCGGTCAGCCAAATCAGCCAATGGTTACCGGATAACTGGAAGCGGCGAAGTCCGACTCCGAGATGGTAGTTACGGCTTCTCTATCGCTCACCAAATTTCAAACGGGATGCGCTATGCAGCCAAAAATTCTTTGCAAAACGCTAGGTTTGGCCCATTCCGCATTTAGGCGCACCCCATTTTCGCCGATGAAACAGTTATAGGAAGTTTTCTGACGGTCACACATGTTCGTGACCACTGATTATGGGACCCAGTAGCGATGGCTTCAAATATCCTGGACATCTATGAACATACGCTGGAAACTAACGATCCTGCTTTCGACCGCATTCGCCCTTTTTGTTGCGATGGCACAGATTATCCATCGCCAGGTCGTCACACCTACGTTTATTAAACTGGAACAGGACGAAGCGGTGAAAGACATGGAGCGATGCACGGACGCAATGCATCGCGAGGTGAATCAGCTTTCGATTTTTTTGCGAACCTGGTCCGCCTGGGACGACTGTTATCAGTTTGCCGTGGATCACAACGATGCGTTCATCAAATCAAACTGTCCGCCTGAGACGTATACCAATAACAACCTGAACTTGATCTGGATTACGGATCTCACCGGCAAGATCATCTGGGGTGAAACGCGTGATGACCGAGACGGCAAGCTGATGGACCTTGGCACATTCTCACCCTCCGTGCTGAACGCCCACAATTCGTTGGTGGCATTTTCCAGCCCGATGGATATGACGGGCGGCATTGTTATGACCAGCAGCGGGCCGATGTATATAGTGTCCAGGCCGATCGTCACGAGCCACAACGAAGGTCCGATTCACGGCGCCATCATTATGGGGCGTCTGATCCGATGGGAAGAAATTAAACAACTTGTTGATCAGACGCACGTTCAATTCGCCATGTGGTCCGTGACCGACCCGGCGCTTCCTCTCGCGGCGCAACAGGCGACAGCAGACTTGAATCCTGGCGCACAGGCAGTGCGCGATGGGGGTAACGGATTTCTTTACGTTTACAGCAACATGGCGGACATCTACGGAAAACCCTGCCTGATCATTCGCGCCGAGATCCCCAAAGCGATATCGGCCCATGGCGACACGGCGGGCAACGTGGCGCTCTATTCGAACATCGTCGGTGGCGCGGTCATTATGCTTTTCCTGGGATTTGTTCTTCGCCAAACGGTCTCTCGTCCTCTGTTGAGATTAAGCAGCCACATGGCGCGCGTTGGTCAAAGCGACAACCTGAAATCTCAGTTGAACATGAACCGGCGAGACGAGATCGGTCAGCTTGCCGCCGCCTTCGACAAAATGGTTGCGGCGTTATTCGAATCACGCGCCAAGGTGCTGAAAACCGCACGCCAGGCGGGTATGGCGGAAATTGCCACCGGTGTGCTTCATAACGTGGGCAATGTCCTTAACAGTGTGAACACCTCCGCCGTCGTGCTCCGGGAAAACTTGCAAAATACGAAATCCGCCAATCTTGGCAAAGCCGCGGCCATGATTCAGGAGCATCGCCCGGACCTCGGCGAATTCCTCTCCACCGACCCGAAAGGGAAAGGAATTCCCGATTACCTTTCGCGCATCGCCGCCTCGATAGCTGATGAGCAGGCGCTGGCATGTCAGGAACTCGATCATCTTTGCCGCAGCGTAGATCACATCAAGCAAATCGTTGCCGCCCAACAGTCATTCGCCAAACCGGACCGGCTTCTCGAGGAAATCAGCCTCGCGGAACTCGTGGAGGAGGCGCTTCGATTGAATGCCGATTCGTTAACCCGGCATCAGATCACCGTCGAGCGATTATTCGAAGAATTTCCAAACGTCATCATCGATCAGCATAAGGTTCTTCAGATCCTGGTAAACCTGATCGCCAACGCTAAACACGCGATCGTTGAAAACCGGACGAGCGAAAAACGCATTACCATAAGCATTGCGTCCGCGCGGTGCGAGGGAACGCTTATGTCGAAGATCAACGTGACCGATACCGGAGTGGGTATTGCGCCACAGGCCATGGCGCGTTTGTTTCAGCACGGCTTCACGACTCGTAAAAGCGGCCACGGTTTCGGCCTGCACGCCGCCGCAAACGATGCCCGCGAAATGGGTGGCTCGCTGACTGCCACCAGCGGCGGGGTCGGCACAGGCGCCACATTTGTTCTGGAACTCCCCTTAAAACCCGCAGAAGTGAGGCAATCATGACAGCGACGCGACCACGAATTCTAATTGTTGATGATAACCCAGACATTCATGCCGACTTTCGAAAGGTGCTTGCCACGAAAAAGTCCGCGCCTGAAATAGAAAGCCTGGAAGCATCCCTGTTCGGCGATACCCCGAAATCCAACATCTCTTATACCCTCGATTCCGCTTCCCAAGGGGCCGATGCGGTGGAGATGGTCCGAAAGTCAGTCGCCGGTGCAGATCGCTACGGTCTTGCTTTTGTCGATGTTCGCATGCCGCCGGGCATGGATGGCGTTTCAACCATCCAGGCAATCCGCAACGTCGATCCCGGCCTCACTTGCATTATCTGCACCGCCTATAGCGACTACACTCCCGAATCCGCCCGGCAGAAAATCGGCATCACGGAAGGGCTGATGTTCATCAGCAAACCCTTCGATCCCGCAATTATCCGGCAATTGGCAAAAAAAATGTCCGATCGGTTTACAGAAACGCCTGCGCCTTGTTAATGCAGTCGCACCGTAAGCGTCCGGCCGACCTTTCAATTGCCCTGGAGCGCATTGGTGCCCTTGAACTTCTTGCGGGTCCAGAGTTTGATCGCCGCAAGGCCCAGCGGCAGGCCGTCGGTGGTCACCGCCAGGCTGGAATGCATAAGGATACCGCACACCATTCACCTTATTCGGATGCACGTCAATCGCACTCTTCCTGCTTCCACGCAAATTTAGAGTAACCCCTCGGATTGAGTACATTGCTGTCGCGGGGCGCGCCAAAACCAGCCAGCGTGGGGCGCTCAAAACCGGCCAGTGTTGTGACGCATATACCTCATCCGTTTGGTTCCGTGCAACTTTCCATTGAGTTATTGGCCTCGTGTCAAGACGCCTGATCAGCCAGGACGCCAGCACCAGCCTGCTGTGAGCCTGTCGAACCAGAAGAGACTGGCGGGTCTGCCACGGTGTCTTCCGGAGGGGAAAGCCCTTCATCGCCGCCGGTACTCCGGCGTCCTCGATTTGAATTGGTCTTCGTCTCGGCGCCGCCATGTCGCAGGCGGTAACTTTTGCCGGTGATGTTGATGAGGGTGGCGTGCTGGAGGAAGCGGTCGAGGATCGCCGTGGCCGCGGGCACGTCGCCGATCAACTTGGCCCAATCTTCCAGCGGCCGGTTAGAGGTCATCATCGTCGAGCGGTTCTCATGGCGGCGCATGATGATCTCCAACAGGCATTCGCCCGACCGACGCGGCAATTGGCGCATTCCCATGTCGTCAATGATGAGCAGGTCGGGCTTGAGGTAACGATTCAGTGTTTTATCCTGTTGGCCGAGTTCCTCGTCGCCGAGAAAGTCACGGGCCAGGTCGAAGATGGAGCGGTACAGGACCAGGTAGCCGGCTTTGATCGCCTGATGCCCGATCGCCTGGACCAGGAATGTCTTGCCGACGCCGGGTGGACCCAATAGAAGCACGTCGGCTTTTTCGCGGATGAACTGACAGCCGGCCAGGTCGTGGATCTGTTTGCGTTTGATCGACAGATTGAATGAGAAGTCGAACTCGTCGAGGTTTTTGACTTCGTGGAACATGGCGGATTTGACTCGGCGGCTGATCAATCGGCTGGATCGCACGTTCAGCTCGTCCTGCAAAATCAATTCCAAAAACTCGGCATGATCGAGCCGGTTGCCGCTCGCCTCGCTGAGGCGGACTTCAAGGCTCTGGGACAGGCCCGAAAGGCGAAGCTGTTTCAGCGTCTGTAACAATGAAGGTCTCATGGCGTGGACTCCAGTAAGGGTTGTTGTGCGGCAGGCAAAGCCTCCGCTTGAGTAATGGCATGACGCACGAATTGCCCGTAGTCGCCGAGATCGCGAATGATCGCGTGCTGTTGGACGAACTCGAAGTTTTGCTGGACTACGGGCGGATGAGAGTGTTCGATCAGTTGCCGCAGTGAACGCAGGTGATACGCCCCATGACTCTGCGCGGCCCGGCAGGCGTGTTCGATCTGATCGCGGCGGTGCTTGTTCGTCAGCGACAACAAGCCCATCAGCACGCGACAGCCTTCGATGCCGCGATTCTGGAGCATGGATTGCGCCCATTGCGTGGCGTGCGGGCCGATATATTCGACCCGGCGCAGGAGCCAGGTTGTTCCGCGTTCGATGCCGCTGATCTTCTCGGGCACGATGTGGACCGGGAGCGTGGAGAATGTTCCCGGCGGACGCTGCGCGTGCATGGCGATCGGACGCATCTTCTGGTCCAGCAGTCGAACCGTCCGGCCATCCCAGCGCGCCCATACCCTCTGGCCCAAAAACTCCGGTGGCACGGAGTAGTAAGCGCCCTTGATCTCCACATGCCCATCCCGATGCACACTCCGTAGCGCCTCCTGGAACAAATCGAACCGGGAAGTGGGCATCGGCAGCAGCGCCGGCTTCTCCGCCTGCTCGAAGACCTCCTTTATCTGCCGGCGGGTCGTGCCATGGATGCGCGTGTCGGCGACGGTTGCCTCCCAGATTCGCAGGTGCCGGTTCTGATCGGCCAGTGAAACGAAGGTTCGTCCCTTGAGGGCATTGTCCTTCACATAACCGATGCCGCGCTCGATCTTCCCTTTGTGCCGCGGCGTGTACGGCTTGGTGGGCAGGATGGCGATCCCGTAATGCTCGGCGAAGGAGCGGACCTTCGGGCATAGTTCCGGGTCGAACCAGTCCGCCCGACTCACCGCGGCCCGAAGATTGTCGATCACCAATGTTTTGGGCAACCCGCCGAAGTGGGCGAAGGCGTTCTCCAGGGATCGCAGAAAGTCATCGGTGGTTTGACGGGACACCGCTTCGGCGTATCCCTTGCGGCTGTGGGATAACACGATGCGGAAGACCCAGGTGCCACGTCGCTTCCCATCCGGCATGATGAGGGGCGCGCCCCGGCCGAAGTCCACCTGCGCCTCGGCGGCCGGCTCGCATTCCATCCGCCGGAATGGCGCCGACGTGATGGCCGTCAACTTTTTGACCAATCGGCGAACGCTGTAATAACTGCCGGCGTATCCGTGGTCGCCGCACAGGTCCTGATAAATCCGCTGGGCGGTCAGGCCCATCTCCAACTTCTGAAGAATCACCTCGCGCCAGGGTGATGCCGCACTGACAAACCCGATGGAGAGAAACTGAAATCCACGGATTTGCTCCCAAACGCCCCCATGCGTTTTGGGAGCAAATTGGGAGCAGTTTTGCAAATGCGTGGCATTTGCGTTGGGAGTTTTTATGGCATGCCTTGAAAAACGGGGTGGACGCTTTCGCGTTTCCTTCCGCTACGGCGGACGAATGTTTCGCCAAGAGTTGAAAACAGAAAGCGAGAGGGAAGCGCAAGCTCTGCTCGGCCGGGTCGAGGAGAATCTAATCCTTCTCGAACGCGGCAAGCTCGATCCGCCGGCCGACGGCAATCTCGCATTGTTTCTGCTGAGCGATGGCAAGATCAATGACAAGCCGAAGGTCGAAGTCTCGGTGTCGCTCTCGATATTCTTTCGCCGGTATCGGGATGAGTTCACCAAAGGGGCAAAGGAAGCCAACACCCGCTACACGGAAAAGATTCACATGGATCATTTGGAGCGGGTGATCGGCCCCAGGGCGGGAATTCGCTCGGTAACTGCGGAAACCCTGCAAAAGTACGTCGATGGACGGGCAGGGGAAAGCCCCATGAATCTGCGGACAATGGCGCTGACGTACCGAATGGACCGTCCGTTGTCATTCACCGGCGATTCATCTATCGCCCGAACTGGTTTGTTCTTAGCCAGACCGATGGGAATGATTATGTCCCGCTGGTCATTCCCACGTGGGAGGAAAGAGTCGCCTGTCACACGCTTATGATCGATCGTGTTTCGTTCAACCATACCGACGGCAACGCGCAAGGGTATGCCTTGGGCAGAAACTTTGCGGTGTCACCGTTGGCGTACCTGCCGCACCGGACTGCATTTCACGAAATCGCACATATTGTCCTCGGTCACACCGCAGAATCAGCGGGGATGAACGATGGCGGAGAAACCACCCCTCGCGATGTTCGTGAAGTGGAAGCCGAAGCAGTTTCGCTCATCTGTTGCCAATCGCTCGGATTGCCTGGGGAAGAATTCTCTCGCGGTTATTGGTGTTCGTGAAGTCGCCGGCGGATTTAGCTTCAATGAGGTAGGGAAGTTCTCCAAGTCGAGCCGACACCCCACTGCTCGCCCTCGCTCTCGGTAATGCCATCGGTTTCAGCATGCGAGCGAGTCGATGAGCGCGAACGGCGTGTGGAATGGCCTTGCTGTCCTACACGAACTATTGATCAAACGTCAACCTACTGCGTTTGAACGGGAGCTTCTGGAATGCATAAGTCTTTATACGAGGGCAGCGGCGACAACCAATGTTTCCGATCGGCTTGGCCATCAGACAGATGAGCAAAGGGTGAGATATAGGCATCTGTATCCGAGCATTCAAGAGACAGCCATTCGGCGAGTTTTCGGATGAGCTATAGCGTTTGCCGTTGAGCCGACCCTCAGTTCACCAGCGGACGGAAAATAGAGAACAGTCGAATAGCAGTTTCGATTTCGCCACCAATCGTTACGCGGATAACCCAGCGTATTCTCGGTCGCAATGTATCAACTGACGGCTGAGGGGGTTATTGCCGGCATGTCCATTTCCAGATCCGCGAGCAGCAGTCGTGCGCTGATCCGCGCTGATTCAAAAATGACGGGAAGGCCGCTTCCCGGGTGTGTGCCGCCGCCGACGAGATAGATACCGTCGAATTCTTCGAAGCGGTTGTTCGGCCGAAAATGCAGCATCTGGCCGAGATTGTGAGCGAGGTTGAAAGTCGCCCCAAGATATATGCCGCTTTTCTCCCAATCGACCGGCGTCACGATACGCTCAAAGCGGATTCTGTGCTCAATATCGGAGATGCCGATGTTCTTGATCTGACGCAGCGCCAATTCCCGATAGCGCGACCGTTCTTTGGCCCAATCGATATTCGGATGCTGATGACTCGTGGGCAGCAGAATGTAAAGCGTGCTGTGCCCGGCGGGCGCCAGGGTTTGATCCGTCCGGCTTGGGTTGGCGACGTAGAACGAAGGGTCTTCGCTTAGCGTGTGCAGACGTTCGATCTCATCGAGATTCCGGCGATACTCCCTTGCGATGTAGATGTTGTGATGAGAAAGATTCTCTATCGAGCCTTCGATGCCCAGATACATCATAAATGTCGAACAGGAAAATCGCTTGCCGGCGATTTTTTTGTCCGTCCATTTACGCCGAAGCCCCTGCGGCACGAGTGTCGTCATGGCGTGGCCGAAGTCCGCATTGACAACCACGGCATCGGCACGCCGCTCACCAGACTTGGTTCGCACACCCACCGCTGTTCGACCTTCAAACAATATTTCTTCGACACCTTCGTTTAGGCGAATCTCCACGCCCATTTCCCCGGCGACCCGGGCCATCGCCTGCGTAACGGCGTTGCATCCGCCGATCGGATGAAACACGCCATGCTCGTATTCCAGGAACGAGAGAATCGAAAACAGGCTTGGGCACTGAAACGGCGACATGCCGAGGTATTTGGATTGAAACGTGAAAGCCGTCTTCATCCTGGGGTCGTGAAAATATTTGCCCACCTCCGAATGCAGGGATCGCCATGGTTTGAGATAGGGCAGCAACGCAAGGAGCCGAGCTTGCAGCAAGCTCTTCCATCCCAGAAACGGCGATCGAAGACAGGGCATGAATTTTTCGAGCTTGACGCGATTGTCAGCCATGAAATTCCGAAAACGCGGCGCATCAGCCGGCGCAAGTTTCGCTATTTCATCCACCATTTTGTCGATATTGCCGGTACATTGCAGTTCCCCACCGGCTCCAAAAATAAGGCGGTATTGCGGATCAAGCCGAACCATCTTCACTTCCTTGCGCAGATCGCGTCCGCATGCGGTGAAGATTTCCTCCAGAATCTGTGGATAGAGAAAGAACGTCGGCCCCAGATCGAAACGAAATCCCTCGGCTTCGATGGCGCTGGTTCGCCCGCCAACGCGCGGCTGCCTTTCATAGACAGTAACATCGACCCCGGCCCGCGCGAGAAGCATCGCAGAGGCCAGCCCTCCTGGCCCTGCGCCTACAATCGCGACCTTCCGTGGCATGCGTTATTTGTACTACATTCGATGATTCGCCGCAAAGTGTGAGGACATCGGCCCATGCAACCGGTGATCTGCTCAGGCGCCAATCAGGAAACGATAGGCGCGATGCAGCCCCTTGAGGGTAATCCTTGGCGGCGGGTAGCGGAAGCGAGGATCGAACCTGAACGATCGCCGCACGACTGCGCGATGATGTGAAAAACAGTCAAAACTCGCCCGGCCGTGATACGACCCGATTCCGCTATCGCCTAAACCACCAAAAGGGAGGTTCTTACCAATCATATGCGTGACGGTATCGTTGATGCATGCGCCGCCCGAACGCGTCTGCGCCAGGGCGTGCCGTTGAAGCGACCGGTCGGCGGTGAATATATAAAACGCCAGGGGCGTCGGCCGGTTGCGCAAGGTGGCCAATGCCGCGTCCAAATCCCCGAATTCAATCACCGGCAGGATGGGGCCGAATATTTCATCCCGCATGACAGGTTCGTCCGGACCAAC
>Ga0302324_100028070_pt1 | contig 10706 bp, 8 predicted proteins | sample Palsa_T0_1_FD_201949 | JGI IMG/M metagenome (GOLD analysis project Ga0302324, IMG submission 201949) | Peat permafrost microbial communities from Stordalen Mire near Abisko, Sweden - Palsa_T0_1 | ecosystem: Environmental > Terrestrial > Soil > Palsa > Peat permafrost | place: Sweden: Abisko...
CGGTCGCGCTCCTGGTCCCCGATGTCGAAAAAAGCCTAGCTGCCGTCGAACGCTTTGGCGCGCTCGAGGGGGGAGCGATTCTCTCGCTCGACGACGAGCGGCCGGAGGCGGCCGGCGCAGCCCATACGGCCGATATCAAGGTAGCGGTGCCGTCGGACCATTTCGAGTCATCGCTCAACCGGCTGGCCCAGCTTGGCGGCTTGCGCTCGCGCACCGAGAACGCGGAAGACGTGACGGACCAAGTCGTCGACGACGCGGCCCGCCTACGCAATTTGCGGCGCACGGAAGCCGATCTGCGCGCGATCATGGACCGCTCGGGGAAAATCTCAGACGTCGTCGACGCCGAGAATCAGCTTTCGAGCACGCGCGACGAAATTGAGCGGCTCGGCGCCGAAGCGGCCTCGCTGCACGAGCAGGTCGCCTACGCCACGATCGACGTCTCGCTCGCCTCGGAGGGAGTCGTCCCCTCAGTAGAACCGAATGCGCCCGGCCAACTGCACGATGCCTGGATCGCGGCGTTCAAGCACGCGCGCGACTTCTCGCTCGGCTTCGCGAGCTTCGTGTTCCTCGTGCTCGCATTCGCGCCATATTGGCTTGTCATGGTGCTGGGTTTCGCGGCCTTCACTTGGTACCGGCGCCGTCGCGCGCAGCACGCGGCTATCGTTTGACGTTCGAGTCCGGACGCGCCGTGCTAGAACTCTTTATATTGAAGAAACTTTGAGTTGAGCGTTATGATCGCGCGGTCGCCGCGGCGTTCGCACGAGATTTGCAGGTCGATCGCGCTCAGAATGCCGTCACCGAATGTTTCGAAGGTCCACTCGCGCAAGGCGTCGCCGTAGACGTCGACCATCTCGTGCAGCCGGTACACGAGCGGATCCGAGTTGCGTATCGGAGGCGTGGTAAGCGGCGCGAGCGAGGACTCGTCGATCGCGAGCGCTTCGGCAAGTTTGGCCGCAGTCTCGACCGAGAGTTGCGCTTGGCCGGACAGGACGGCACCGACGTAGATCGGGCTCTTGCCGATCTGTTCGGCGAGTGCCGCGAGCGTGTAGCCGCGTTCGCGCCGCCGCTCCCGCAAGTCATCCAAAAGCTCCGCAAGGAGGACCGTGGTCGGAGTCGTGCTGATTTGTGTATTCATGTCCACGGTGCATGCTGCGAGCGTCAGCCGGCGCATTTGGCCATCCAGTGAATCGCCCGGGTTCCCGGCGTCACTCGATCCGCGCAAGGAGCGTACGCTATTCTAGATAATCTGACCTATTATGTTCGCAGGCGCTCTACCCGTGAGTCGATTTCGGTATTGTTCTGCTGGCAGGAACGCTGTTGACGGCCGGATGCTCGAGTTCCGCGACGAATCCGCAACCGCTGCCGTCGCCGCCTCCGCAAATGTCGGCCTCATTTTGCGGAGGCGCTACCGCCACGTTCATTCCCGCGCTCTTGTTTCCGGCAGCGGGCGCGACGAACGTCCCAACAAACAGAGGCGAAGTGATCGTGAGCTTTCCGTTTTCAATTTTCACTCCAACTTCACCGGAACTCCCCGCAAGTGCGCCAATTTTCTCGATAACGTTGAGCGCGAACCCGAACGAGCCGGTGGTTGCGGGTCCGTTCGGGCCGGCGCCGTCACCATTACCATCTTCAGCGGCGACACCGCCGCCGGCGAACTCCGGCGGTGAGGGCGCCGTCTCGCTTCCCCTGCTCGCAGCGGGCACTACGTACGCGGTCGCGTTCCAAGATCAATGCCTGGCGCCGGCGACCGTTCCGCTGGGGTCCTTCACCACGTAGTTTGCTCGCGGAGAGCACTCCCGGCACGGGGGGCTAGCCGAACGCCTGTGCGAAAAGATGGAGCTTCGCGGTGCCGCGGAAGCGGGCACCGTTTCGTCTACGAGGTCGGTTCGCTCAGTTGAGTTCGTTCGTCCACCTGCATGTTCACAGTGAGTATTCGCTCCTCGATGGGGCGTGCCGCGTCGACGACCTCTGCAAGCGGGCCTCCGAAGGTGGGGCGCCCGGCGTCGCGCTGACCGATCACGGCGTCATGTTCGGTGCGATGGAGTTCTACTACGCGGCGCGCGACGAACGGCTCATTCCGATCGTGGGCTGCGAAGCCTACATCGCGCCTCGCGGCCGCTACGACCGTACCGTCCGCGATGAAGCCCACGTCACGCTGCTGGCTGCCGATCTCGTCGGGTACCGCAATCTGGTCGCGCTGATCTCGAAGGGCTTTCTCGAGGGCTACTATTACAAGCCGCGGATCGACATGGATTTACTCGCGCAACACAACGACGGCCTGATCGTGCTGTCGGGCTGCATGTCGTCGCTGTGCGCGCAGCCGCTGCTCAAAAACGACTACGGCGGAGCGAAGAAAGCGGCCCAGTCGTTCGTCGATATCTTCGGCGATCGCTTCTACATAGAAATCATGCGCCATGGTATTCCCGAGCAGGACATCGTCAACGAGGGCTTGATCAAGCTCGCGCGCGAGATGAACCTGCCGCTCGTCGCAACGAACGACTCGCACTATCTCAACCGGGCAGACGCCCAGGCCCATGACGTGCTGCTCTGCATCGGCACCGGTAAGACCGTGCAAGACACGAGCCGCATGAAATTCATGACCGACGAATTCTACGTGAAATCGCCCGAGGAGATGCGGGCGCTCTTCGCCGACGTGCCCGAAGCCTGCGACAACACGCTCGAAATCGTCAAGCGGATCGACATCAAGATCCCCGAGAAGCAGTTCAACATTCCGGTTTTCCCCGTCCCCGAAGAACCGGCTTCGCAAATGCTCTCGCTGCTCGGGCCGAAATCACCCGAGGAGTTTCTGCGGGAGATCTGCCAAACGGGCCTGGTCGCGCGCTATGGCGCCGAGCGTGTCGCAAACGATCCCGTCCTACGCACCCGGCTCGAGTACGAGCTCGGCGTTATCATCAAGATGGGCTTTGCCTCGTACTTCTTGATCGTCTGGGACTTCATCAAGTATGCGCGCGACAGCGACATTCCGGTTGGGCCGGGGCGAGGCTCGGCCGTCGGCTCGATCGTCTCGTATGTTTTGCGCATCACCGATCTCGACCCGATCAAATTCGATCTGATCTTCGAGCGCTTTCTGAATCCGGATCGCATCTCGATGCCGGATATCGATACCGACTTCTGCGTCGAGCGACGCGACGAAGTCATCAAGTACGTCACCGACAAATACGGCTCGGACCACGTGGCCCAGATCGTCACCTTCGGGACGATGGCCGCTCGAGCGGCGGTGCGCGACGCAGGCCGGGCGCTCGGCGTTCCCCTTGGCGACGTGGACCGTGTCGCAAAACTGATTCCCTCGGGCCCGGGCGGCCTTTCGATCGAACAGGCCCTCAAGGGCATTCCGGAACTGCGCTCGCTCTACGATGCGGCCCCCCAGGTTCGGCAACTGCTCGACACGGCGAAGTCGATCGAAGGCCTCGCGCGCCACGCCTCCACCCACGCCGCGGGCGTCGTCATCTCCAAGGACCGCCTGGTCGACGTCACGCCGTTGATCAAACTCGGGGACGACGACGTCAACACACAGTACGACATGGGCTGGGTCGAGCGGATCGGCCTGCTCAAGATGGACTTTCTCGGACTGCGCAATCTTACGGTCATGAAGAACGCCGAGAACGAGATCAAGCGTATCGATGCACCTGCCTTCGATCTCTCGGCCATCCCCGACGACGACGCCAAGACCTTTGAGATGTTGAGCCGCGGCGAGACGACCGGGGTCTTTCAGCTCGAATCCGACGGCATGCGCCGCGTCGTCTCGGAACTGCGGCCGAACTCGCTCGACGACATCGTGGCGCTCGTCGCCTTGTACCGGCCCGGTCCGATGGAATGGATTCCGCTCTACATCAGCAACAAGCACGGCCGCACGAAGTTGAAGTACCTGCATCCGAAGCTCGAGCCGATTCTGGCCCCGACCTACGCCGTCGCCTGCTATCAGGAACAGGTGATGCAGATCGCGCGCGACATCGCCGGCTTCTCGATGAGCGACGCCGACGAACTGCGCAAGGTCATGGGGAAAAAGCTGAAGGAGAAGATCCCCGAGTACCGTGAGAAATTCATCGCGGGCGCGGTCGAAACGAGCGGCATCAGCGAAAAGCTCGCGGCCGACATCTTTGCCTTCGTCGAGCCCTTCGCGGGTTACGGATTCAACAAGAGTCACGCGGTCGCGTACGGCTGGATCGCCTACCAGACCGCCTATCTGAAAGCTAACTATCCGCGCGCCTATCTGGCGGCGTTGATGACCTCGGTCAAGGACAAAACCGACAAGCTGGTCGAGTACATCGACGAAGCCAGGAAGATCCGCATCAAGGTTTTGCCGCCCGACGTCAATGAGTCGCGCATCGACTTCACGGTCGTCGGCGCCGACATTCGCTTCGGTTTGGCCGCGATCAAAGGCGCCGGCGAGGCGGCGGTGCGTTCGATCATCGAGGCGCGCGAGAAGAGCGGACGGTTCACCGACCTGTTCGATTTTATCAATCGGCTCGATCTGAAAATGCTCAACCGCAAGGTCGTTGAAGCGCTGGTAAAGTGCGGCGCGCTCGACTCGATGCCCGGCAACCGGGCGCAAAAGCTCGACGCGCTCGACGGAGCGCTCGAAATCGCTAGCCGCGCGGCGCGCGACCGCGAATCGGGCCAGTTCTCGCTGTTCGGCGACGTCGAGGTGGTCCACCGCGAATTGAAGCCGCAGTTGCGCCAGCTACCGGCACCCCCGGTCCTCGAGCAGCTCGGGTGGGAAAAGGAAACGCTCGGCATCTTCGTATCCGGCCACCCGTTGGCCGACGTCGCCGATGCGCTCGCCCGCGGCGGTGCGGTTGCGATCAAGGATTTACGCGACAAGCAGGATGACGAATTCGTCACGATCGCCGGCATGCTGACCGCCGTGCGCCGGACGTTGACCAAAGCGCAGCAGCAGATGCTGATCGCCACGCTCGAAGATATGAGCGGCAGCGTCGAATGCATCGTCTTTCCGAAAACGTATGCTCAGTTGCAGGCGACCTTCATCGCCGATGCGATCGTGACGCTCAAAGGACGCGTGCGCTTCCGCGAGCGGCGCGGCTCCGTGCCGGGTGCCGATACGCCGGTCGAACTATCGGTCACGGTCAACGAAGCCAAAGCCTACGATCGCCACGTTCTGCCGCCGCCACCGAAAGGCTGGCACGTGACCGCCAGCTCCGCCAAGGAAATCGACGCACTGGCGCAACTGCTCGACGAATCGCCCGGCGGTGTTCCGATCGTGCTGCACGTCGGCGAATCAGCCGAGCAGATGCCGCGCGGCATTTCGAACAGCATCTACGTGAAGGGCGAACTCGAGTCGATCTTCGGCGGCATGCGTGTTTGGGAAGCGCCGGTATAGCGCGATGCGCCTGCCGCCCGGAACGCGCGACTGGTTGCCGGCCGAGTTGCGCCGTAAGCGTGCCGTCGAAACCGTCCTGCGCAGCGTGTTCGAACGCTGGGCTTACTCCGAGGTGCAAACGCCGACCTACGAACGCTTCGACGCGCTCGAAGCGGGCCTCGGCGAAAATCTCTCCCTCAAGACGTTCTTGTTTTCCGACAAGAGCGGCACGCAGATCGCGCTACGCCCCGAGATGACGACGCCGGTTGCGCGCTTGGTCTCGACGCGCATGCGCGAGGCGCCCCTGCCGCTACGGCTCTCGTACGTCGGAAGCGCCTACCGATACGAAGACCCGCAAGAAGGCCGGATGCGCGAGTTCACGACCGCAGGCCTCGAGTTGATCGGGCCGGAGAGCCTCGATGCCGACGCGGAGAGCCTCTTTACCGCCATCGAAGCGATGGATGCCCTTGGCCTCAACGATACCCTCTTCGACATCAACCACGCCGCGATCGTCGACGGTGTGCTCGCTGCGCTTGAACTCGATCAACTCGGCATCGCGCATGCGAAGGAGCTGATCTCGGGGCGCAACATCGTGTCGCTACGCGAGCGGCTCCGCGGCACGGGCTCGCCGCAAGCGATCGAGGAGATCGTTCGCCTGGTGCTGACCCGCGGAGGCGAGGACGTTCTTTCGACCGCGCGGCGGCTTTGCCACACCGATGCGGGACTGGCGGGCATCGAACGGCTGCGCTCGGTTCTGACGCGCGCGAACGAGCTTGGCTTCGGTGACCGCATAAAGGTCGACGTCTCGCTGCTGCGCGACATCGAATATTACACGGGCTTCATCTTCGAGGGATTCGCCAACGAGGTGGGGTTTGCGCTGTGCGGCGGCGGCCGCTACGATCGCCTCTTGCCGCTGTTCGGTTTCGAGGCGGGCGCCGTCGGCTGGTCGCTCTCGGTCGAACGCATTCTCATCGCCCTCGAACGCCGCCACAGCACGCGATTCGGAATGGCCCCGGCCATCGACGTCCTCGTCAGCGGCTCCGACGTGATCGCGGCACGCGAACGCGCGGCCGGCAAGATCGTGCGCATCGATTTCGACCATCTCGAGGAAGCGCAGTTGCTTGATGAAGCGCGCCGTCACAAGATTCCCCGCATCGTGATCGCAAGCGACGGAGTCGTTCGCGAGATCGAGGTGACGCCGTGAGCCTGCCGCTACGGATCGCCATTCCGAAGGGCAATCTGTTCGACGAGTCCGCCGCTCGACTGCGCGCGGCCGGCGTCGACGTGCCGGCCGACCCGGGCAGAAAGTTAACGGTGACGGCGAGCGACGGTACGCAAGTGCTCTTCCTGCGGCCGACCGATGTGCCGTCGTACGTCGAATTCGGAGCGGCTGATTGCGGCATCGTCGGCGCTGACGTGCTCTGGGAAACCGAACGCCACGTCTGCGAGATCGCCGATCTTGGTTTTGGCGCCTGCCGGCTCGTCGTCGCCGCCCGGCGCAGCGACCGCTACCACGAAGGCGCGCAGTTGCCGACGTTCTTGCGGGTCGCAACCAAATTCGAAAAGACGACCGAAGCTTTCTTTGCCGAGCGTGATTTGCCGGTGCAGGTGATCAAACTGCACGGGTCGGTCGAACTCGGCCCGCTCGTGGGCTTAGCCGACCTGATCGTCGACTTGGTCGCAACCGGCAATACGCTACGCGAACACGATCTTGTGGTCGTCAACGAGATTGCGGCTTCGACCGCACGTTTCGTCGTCAATCCGGTGCGCTTTCGCGCGAAATACGGGGCGATCACCGCGCTCTTCGAGCGCCTGACGGCACCCGTGGCCGTATGAGTCTGGTTATTATCGACGCGGCCGACGAGGCAGCCCTGACGGGGCTCTACGCCGCGGGCTGGGATCCGCCGGAGGAGGTGCGGGCCGGCGTCGCGGCGATTCTGCGCGACGTACGGACGAGCGGCGACAAAGCTTTGCTCGACTACACGCGGCGCTTCGATTTTTCGGGAGCCGCCGTTGCGACGCTGCGCGTTGCGATTCCGCCGCTCGAGAGCGCCGCGCAAGCCTTGCCGGCGGAGGTCGTGGCGGGGTTGCATCTTGCACGCGAGCGGGTCGCTCGTTTTCATGAGCGCCAACTCGCAAGCGACCTGCAGCACACCGACGACGACGGCACGGTCAGCGCACTACTGGTTCGTCCGCTTGGCGCCGTCGGTGCCTACGTGCCCGGCGGCAGCGCCACCCTTCCCTCGTCGGTGATCATGACCGTCGTACCGGCCCGCATCGCGGGGGTTGCCCGCGTGGTCGTTGCAACCCCACCAAAGCCCGACGGAACGATCGACCCGGCCATCCTCTTTGCGTGCGCGCTCTGCGGGGTCGACGAACTCTACGCGATCGGCGGCGCGCAAGCGATCGCAGCACTCGCGTTCGGCACGGCCACGATCGCCAAAGTGGACAAGATCGTCGGGCCGGGCAACGTGTGGGTGACCGAAGCGAAGCGCCAAGTGTTCGGCATCTGCGGGATCGACGGGCTCGCGGGACCTTCCGAGGTGCTCGTCGTCGGCGACGAGAGCGCCAAGCCCGAATTCGTGGCCGGCGAAATCGTCGCGCAAGCCGAACACGACCCGCTGGCCCGGGTCGCGGCGGTGTCGGAAAGCCGCGTGCTGCTCGAACGGGTAGCGGATCTGTTGGGCGGAGATTTTGCGACGGAATGCGGGCGCAGCAAGATCATCGAGAAAGTCCTCGCGGAGCGGACGTATCTCGTGCACGCGAAAAATCGCGAACAGATCCTCGAGGTCATCGAACGCTTCGCCCCCGAGCACCTGTCGCTGCAAACGCGCGATCCCTGGTCGTGGCTTCCGAGTATCACGCGCGCCGGCGCGATCTTCGTGGGCGACGACACGCCGGTGGCCTCGGGGGATTATATCGCCGGTAGCAATCACGTCTTACCGACTTCCGGTGCAGCGCGCTTTTCGTCGGGTCTCCGCACGGCCGATTTCTACCGGACGATGTCGTTGATCGCGAACAGCCGGTCGCGCATGGAGGCTGACGCTCCGCTGCTCGAGGCGCTCGCCGAATTCGAAGGCCTCCCCGCGCACGCACGCACGGCGCGCTTGCGAGTGGGGCAGTAGGAGTGCCGTTGCATCCGCTGCTGCTTGCGATCGACCTTGACGGGACGCTCGTCGAATCCCGTAAACCGGTCCGGCCGGCCGTCACGCGGGCCGTCAAAGCCGCGCTCGCTGCGGGCGTGCGCGTAACCCTGGTGACCGGTCGCATGTACGTTGGGGCGCGGCCGTTTGTCGAGTTGCTCGGAATCGACGGCCCGATCGTATGCTACCAAGGCGCCGTGATCGCCGATGCGCAGAGCGGCCGGTTCGAACGCGAAGTTCCGCTCGCCCATGACGTCGCGATCCAGATGTACGAGCTTGCGAAGGCCGGCGGTTACCACGTCCAGTTTTACCGCGACGACCACTTCTACGTTGAAGAAAACAATCGCTACGCGCAACTGTACGGACAAACGTCGGGAACCGAACCGATCGTCGTCCCGTCGCTGCCGCAAGCCTTCGTGGGACACGACAGCACAAAGGTCAATGTCGTAACCGATATCGAGAAGGCCCCCGCGGTCTATGAACTTCTCACGCGTGCGCTCGGTGCGAAGGCTTACGTCACGCGCTCGAATCCACAGTTCGTGGAAGCGATGAGTCCCAAGGTCGACAAAGGGCTCGCGCTGCGTTTGGTCGCCGAACGGCACGGCATTCCGATCGAGCGAGTCATGGCAATCGGCGACTCGTATAACGATCTTCCGCTGCTGCGCGCGGCCGGTTTCGGCGTCGCGATGGGCTCGGCGCCGCCGGAACTTCTGGCCGAGGCAGATGCGGTCGTCGCCGACGTCGAACACGACGGCGTGGTCGAAGCCATCGAGCGTTTCGTTTTACCGCCCGATTCGCAGAGCGCCGCGGTTTGAGGGCGAGCGCCCGTCTGCAGCGCCGCACCCGTCGCTCGCTCGGGTCACGCTTGCGCACCTACAGCCTGCCCGCGATCGCGCTGCTCGGACCTGCGGTGTGGGGCGGTTGGTGGCTCGCAAACTTGCCGGCCTTTCACCTCCAATCCCTTGTCGTTACCGGTCTTTCGCGCGTGACGGAGCCGGAGGTCGTGGCGCGCGCGGCCATCGACCCGCAGGCAAACGTCTGGTTTCTCGACCGCGCGGCAGTTCGTCACCGGATCGAAGCGATTCCCTACGTCGAGACGGCCCGCATTCACGTTCGGCCGCAGGCTGCCGTTTGGATCGAAGTCAGCGAGCGCACAGCCGAGGCGTGCGTGCGCGACGCCGCCGGCAACGTGCTGACGGTCGACGCTGCGCTGCGCGTGCTCGAAACCGGTTGCAGCAGCGCGAAGTTGACCTACGAGGTTCGCTCGAATCTCCCGGCCGCTCCCGGCACGTTCCTCCACGATCCCGAGCTGATCGCTCTCCAGTCCGACGCCCGCACGCTTGCGCGCAACGCGGATCGCTATCGTGCCTTCAGCCACGACTCGTTCGGCGAACTGGAAGCGACCATGCAGGACGGGATTCGGGTGCGTTTCGGCGACGACGACGACCTCGATCGCAAACAACGCCTGATCGCGCCGATACTCGCTCAACTCGGACCGCGCGCGGGCGACGTGCGCGCGGTGGACCTACGCGCCCCTGATGCTCCCGTCGTCGAATACCGGCACTAGGAAGACTCGGACAACCACGCAATAACCTCCGCCGCATTTTGATCGGGTGGAAAGACCGGATAGAAGACGTGCGTGATCGTGCCGTCCTCGACGATCAGCGTGAAGCGCTTGAGCAATGTCATGCCGGCAGTCTCGAATGTCGGCAGCGTCAGCGCCGCGGCGAGCTCCAACTTCGCATCCGAGAGGAGCGCGAACGGGAGCTCCAGACGCTCCGCCGCTTCCCGCTGGTACTCGGTGTCCTGCGTTGACAGGCCGAATATCTGCGTCACGCCGAGGCTTTGCAGCTCACTGAAATGATCGCGGAAGGCACAAGCTTGCGGCGAGCAGCCGCGCGCTCCCGGAATCAGATCCCAGCCGTCCGGATTCTCAACCCCGGGCCGGCCCGTGCGCGGAAATGCGTAGACGACCGTCCGCCCCACGAGTTTCGAGAGGTCGACGCTTCGCCCGTCCGTCGCCGGAAGTGCGAGCGACGGCAAACGACCACCCGGCAAATGTTTGGTCGCCCCATCGTCGGTGGGCGCGACAATACTTGACCAGTCGGGTGCGGCAACGGACTTCTCGGTCATCGAGCAACCTCACGCAGGCGACGAGAACAGGTGTGGGCCCCAAAAGACTATGACTCCCGCCCGAAGTAACCTGCGCAACCCGCCGAAACAAG
>Ga0302324_100028072_pt1 | contig 10705 bp, 7 predicted proteins | sample Palsa_T0_1_FD_201949 | JGI IMG/M metagenome (GOLD analysis project Ga0302324, IMG submission 201949) | Peat permafrost microbial communities from Stordalen Mire near Abisko, Sweden - Palsa_T0_1 | ecosystem: Environmental > Terrestrial > Soil > Palsa > Peat permafrost | place: Sweden: Abisko...
TGAGGAGCCGAGCGTGGTGGCGGCGGCATCGAACGCGGCTCGGATGATTCGCGAGGGGGACGGCTTCATCGCGGAAGTCGACGAGTCCCTCATGACGGCGCAAGTGCAGCTCACCCACGTGAGCGACCGCGAAGGTGCCAAGGCACGCATTCTCGCGGCGGAGGCTGCTCTCCTCAAGTTGGCGGACGAAGCCATTCCCGGGTTGATCGAGCGTGGGGGTGGATCGCGCGCGGTCGAGGTGCGTCTGCTCGGCGACGCGGACGACGCGATGATCGTCGTGCATGTCTTCGTCGACTGCCGGGATGCCATGGGCGCCAACCTCGTCAACGGCCTCGCCGAGCGCATCGCTCCGAACCTCGCCGAGCTCGCAGGCGGGCGGATCGGGCTCCGCATCCTCTCGAACTTGTGTGATCGCCGGTGCGTGCGCGTGCGATGCCGCGTTCCAGCCAAGGTGCTCGCCACGGAGGACATGGACGGCGAGAGCGTGGCCTTGGGGATCGTCAATGCGTCGCGCTTCGCCGAGCTCGACCCGTACCGAGCCGCCACGCACAATAAAGGCATCATGAACGGCATCGACGCGGTCGTCATCGCCACGGGCAACGACTGGAGGGCGGTCGAAGCTGGCGCCCACGCGTTTGCGGCGCGGAGCGGCAAGTACGCACCGCTCGCGACGTGGAGGTGCAACGATGCGGGCGATCTCGTCGGAGCGATCGAGCTACCGATGGCCCTCGGCACAGTCGGTGGAACGCTGCGCGTTCACCCTGCCGCGCGCCTCTCGCTACGGTTGCTTCGTGTGACGACGGCCAAGGATCTCGCGTGCATCGCGGCGTCGCTCGGCCTCGCTTCCAACCTCGCGGCCCTTCGTGCGCTCGCGACGTGTGGCATTCAACGCGGTCACATGGCGCTTCACGCGCGGTCGGTCGCGGTGGCGGCTGGGGCAACCGGCGGCGAGGTGGAGCGCGTCGCCACCATCATCGTCGAGGCCCGTGACATCACCCTCGAAGCCGCACGCAAAGCGCTCGAGGTCACGCGCAGTGCTCGCGACGACCGCGCGCTCGAGACGTGGGAGCGCGTGGACTCCGCAAAATAGTTCGGCCTCCGCAACAAAGTTGCCGCGGCGCACGCGTCAGCGGCATCAAACCCACGCATTTGTTGCGGTGGCACTCTAGTTGCTGCGTCCCCGGCACTTTCTTACCGAGGAGGCTTCCCATGAAGACGGTCGGGCTTGGGTGTGTTGCTCTGCTCTTGGCATGCGGTGGTTCGGGAGGGGCGGATCTCCCAGACGGAAGCACCGACAGCGGTACCGATGGTACCACCACGAACGACACCGGAACGAGCGACACGGGGAAGAACGACACCGGGAGCGATGCGGCCAACGACACGGGTGCGGGCGATGGTGGTGATGGTGGAGACGGCGCGACATTCACGCCTCTCGACGTGCTCGGTCTCGTGCTTTGGCTCGAGGCCGACGTCACGTCGAGCATCACGCTGGTGACGCTCGATGCGGGTCCACAAAGGGTCAGCGAGTGGGCGGATCAGACGTCCCACCACAACAACGCCAACGGTAACCCAAGCCTGCCGACGCGCGATCCGAGCGTGACAGCGAGCGCGATCAACTCGCTGCCCGCAGTCCACTTCAATCAAGGGACGAACACCATCGGCAGCAGCGGGCAGATGCTCACCATCGCGGAGAACACGGACACGAGCTTGGACTGGGGAACGGGTGACTTCTTCGTCGCGATCGTCGGTGACTTCGACAACGCCGTCACGAACGGGCCGAACCTCGGCGTGGGGAACTTCTTCTCCAAGTCGAGCGCGTACGGCCCGAGCCTCTCGTACACGGGGGTGCTGTTTTTCGGAAACGTCCCCGTCCTCTTGTCGAACGCGAACCCAGATGTGGGGCTGCTCTTCGGCACGGGATCGAACACCGGTGACTACGTCACCACGACAACGGCTTACAATACGGGCAGCCCGCACCTCTTCGTGATGCGGCGCCGGGGCGCGCAGATCGACCTCTTCGTGGATGGCACCAACGTCGCGACCTCCACCTCGAGCGGCGTGAATGTCACGAATGGCAACATCGTTCGCATCGGAGCCGACGGCGACGCGAGCTTCGTGAGGCTCGATGGGGACATCGGCGAGATGCTCGCCGTCAAGGGCGTCCTCGCCATGGGCGACGAGGCCAACCTCGATTCGTACCTGAAGACGAAGTGGGCGACGCCCTAACGGGGCAAGCGCTACACTGAGGCCATCACACATGATGGCCGTGTTCCTCACGACGCTCGTCATCGGGCTCGGTGCTCTCGCCGTGCAGCTCCTCGGTGGTCATGACGCCGGTCACGACACGGGTGGTCATGACGCGGACGGGCACGATGGGCCGCTCGTATTGCTCGCAAGCATTCGGTTCTGGGCGTTCGCGTTTCTCGCGTTTGGTCTCGTGGGCACACTGCTGCTCTGGTTCGGGTTCGCAGGCAAGCTCGAGAGCGCCATCATCGCGACCGTGATGGGGCTCGTTGCAGGCTACGTGTCGGCGACGATCGTTCGACGGCTGCAAGGGCAGGGAACGTCCAGCAACGCAACGAGCCGTGACGTCATCGGGCTGGTCGGTCGGGTCATCGTTCCGACCTCGACCGAAGCCCGTGGGAAGGTTCGCGTCAGCGTGCACGGCAGCACCGTCGACTACGTCGCGAGCTCGAAGGAAGCGCTCGAAGCCGACGAAGCAGTCGTCGTCGAGGAGTGCGGCGACGAGGGCGAGCTCCTCGTGAGCCGCGCGCCGAAAGAGCTTGGCCCATGATACCGTCGCCTTGATGGTCAACCCGCCGCCCGACATTCCTCCGTTCGATCCCAACGAGGTGATGCAGGCGCTGCTCATCGGTGGTGGCGTCGTCGTTGGCCTTCTCATCCTGTTCATCCTGCTCACGCGGTTCATGAACATCTGCCCGCCGAGTCAGATCCTGATCTTCTCGGGGAGAAAGCACAGGCTTCCAGACGGCTCGACGGTGGGCTTCAAGGTGCTCCACGGTGGCCGCGGGTTTCGTTGGCCGGTGCTCGAGCAGGTCTCGCGCATGGACGTGCGCCTCTATGGTGTCGAGGTCAGCGTGCAGAACGCGTTCAGCAAGGGCGGCATCCCGCTGACGGTGCACGCGATCGCCAACGTCAAGATCGCGACCGACCAGGGCCACGTGCGCCAGGCGGTCGAGCGCTTCCTCGACGCGCCGCCCGCGCAGATCATGCTCGTCGCCAAGCAGACGCTCGAAGGCGTGCTCCGCGAGGTGCTCAGCCAGCTCACGCCCGAAGAGGTCAACCAGGACCGGTTGAAGTTCGCCGACAGCCTCGTGCGCAACGCGAAGGACGACTTCGACAAGCTCGGCCTCGAGCTCGACGTGCTCAAGGTGCAGCACGTCTCCGATGAGCAGAAGTACTTGCAGAACCTCGGGCGCGCCCAGATCGCGTCGATGCTTCGCGATGGTCAGAACGCGGAGAACCAAGCCGAGCAGCGTGTCCGCGAGGAGCAAGCCAAGGCGCGGCAGCGCGCGGAGAGCGCGCAGCAGCAAGCCGAGTCGATGGTGCTCCAGAAGCGCAACGGGTTCCGCGCAGAGATCGCTAAGCTCGAGAGCGAGGCACAGGGGATCGAGAACGAAGCGCAGGTCGCTGCCGAGACTGCGCGAGCCACCGCCGAGCAGGATCTCCAGGGTCTTCGCGCCGATCTCTCGAAGCTCGCCCTTCAAGTGGAGACGGTGCTTCCGGCCGAAGCCGCAGCGACGGCCCAAGCGGCCCGGGCGCGCGGCGATGCGGCGCCCGTGATCGAGAACGGCAAGGCGACGGCCGACGCCATCCGCATGCTCGTCGACGAGTGGGGCACGGCGGGCGGTCAGGCCCGCGACATCTACTTGCTCCAGCAGCTCGACGTCATCGTCGCCGCAGCGGTCTCGCGCGTGCAGGCGATGTCGATCGAGGAGCTCGAGATCGTCGATGGCGGTGACGCCGAGAGCTTGACGGCCGTTGCGTCGGGATTCTCGCTGAGCGTCGCGCGCGTGCTGGAGGAAACCGGACGCGCGATGGGAATCGACATCCGCGGCCTCATCGCTGGCGTCCCGACGCTCCCGCCGGATGACTCCCCCCACACCCTCCGCGGGGGCCCACGATGAATCTAATTGGGGTCATTTTCGTACTGGCGATCGTCACCGTCGTCGTGCTGTTCCTTCTTTCGCTCGTCGTGCGGCGGCTCCTTTACGTCGCCGCGCCGAACGAGGCGCTCATCTTCAGCGGGGCGGCTCGAACCATTGGCGATCGCGACGTCGGTTATCGCGTCTTGCGTGGTGGCCGCAGCTTGCGCGTTCCGCTCCTCGAGCAGGTCACGCGGATCGACCTCACGATGTACACCATCGACGTCGTCGTCCAGAACGCCTACTCGAAGGGCGGGATCCCGCTCAACGTCGTGGGCGTCGCGAACGTCAAGATCGCCGGGGACGAGCCGCTCCTCAACAACGCCGCCGAGCGCTTCCTCGGTAAGTCGGGCCAGGAGATCATGCGCATCGCCAAGGAGACGCTCGAGGGCAACCTCCGTGGCGTCCTCGCGCAGCTCACCCCCGAGCAAGTCAACGAGGACAAGACGCGCTTCGCGCAGACGCTCATCGAGGAAGCCGAGCACGACATGAGCCGGATGGGACTCCTCCTCGAGACGCTGAAGATCCAGAACGTGTCGGACGACGCGGGGTACTTGAACTCGATCGGGCGAATCCGTGGCGCGGGAGTAAGGCAGAACGCGGCGATCGCCGAGGCGTCGGCGCAGGCCGACACGGCGGTGCAGAAGGCGACCAACACGATGAGCGCGGAGCTCGCGAAGATCGACGCCGACCTCGAGATCGCGCGGCAGCAGTACGCCAAGCGCATCGCGGATGCGCGCACGAAGCGTACGGCGATGATCGCGGAGTCGCAGGGGCAGGTCTCCGCCGAGATCTCCAAGGTGCGAGCCGAGATCGACCGCCAGAAGGCTCGCGTGCTCCAGATCCAGCGCAAGCTCGACGCCGAGGTGGTCCAGCCTGCCGAAGCGCAACGCAAGGCCGCCGAAGAGAACGCGCGGGGTGCCGCGGCGCGGATCGTCGAGCAGGGCAGGGCGCAAGCGGGTGCGCTTCACGCGCTCATCGAGCAGTACAAGCGAGGTGGGGCGAACGCGCGCGAGGTCATCGTCGTGCAGAAGCTCCTGCCGCTCGCCCAACACATCGCTGGCTCCTACCAGAAGGTCATCGTGCGGAAGCTCACGGTGCTGCCGACGAAGGACCATGCGGAGGGGGAAGACTTGGCGCGCAAGGCGATCAGCGCGAACGAGCAGCTGCGGGCGGCCACGGGCGTCGATCTCGGCCTCGTCATGAGGCGCCTCGGGGCTGCGCAGCCTCCGCCCCCACCGCCCAAGGCAAACGAATAAGAGCAGACGAACAAGAGCGAGAGCCGGACATGAGCGACGACCCGAAACGCGATGCGCTGGGTGCACTCCATGAAGTGTCGAACGCGCTGACCGTGCTGCTCGGGTGGGTCGCCGAGGCTCGTGATCCAGCCGCGACGCCGGACGAGGTCGGACACGCGCTCCGCATCGTCGAGCAGCGCGGCCGGATGGCGCGAGATCTCGCTCGCCGTGCCATTGGTGCGAAGGTGCCGCGATCGATGGACGCCGACGCCGACGTCGGCACGGTGATCACCGAGGTGGTCGACGCGCTCGCGCTCGAAGCGCAGCGTGCGCAAGTGCGGATCGCCCGCAGCGACGACGCGCTCGCCGCTACGTGCCGCGTACCGCTCGGTGAGGATCTCGAGCAGATCGTGACGAACCTCGCGCTCAACGCCTTCGCGCACGCCCCGAAGGGGACCGAGCTTCGCATCGTGACGCACGTGGCACCCCGCGAGATCACCATCGACGTCGAGGATGACGGTCCCGGCATCTCGACCGAACGCACCTTTTCGGTCTTCGAGGGCGACTCGACCCGTCAGGGTGGTGCAGGCGTCGGCCTCCGTCACGCCCGCGCAATCGCCCGCGCTGCCGGAGGCGATATCACTTTGGTCGACGCTGGTCGCGACGGCTCCGCCGCTCCGTCTTCAGGCGCTGTCTTTCGCGTGACGTGGCCGCGCGACGTGCCAACTGGCGTCGGTGAGGTCAAGGCGTCACGACCCCGGCTTCAAGTCCTCGCGGGCACATGCGTCCTCATCGTCGAGGACGACCGCGACGTGACGAACCTCCTCGAATCCGCGCTCGAGGCCCGCGGTGCAGAGGTGACCATCGCGCGGACCGCCGCCGAGCTCGCGGAGCGCATCCACGCCCGCCACACGGCCGTGCTCGTCGACTTGTCGCCCATCGCGAACGATGTGGCGGGCGCGATAGCCCTCGTCAAACGCGAGGCGAAGGACGCGGCCATCGTCTTCATCACGGGCAGCGCCGAGGCCCTCCCCGAGGGGATGGAGGAGGCCGCCTGGCTGCGAAAGCCCTTCGAAGTGGGCGAGCTCGTCACGATCCTGTCGCGCGTCAGCATCACGAGGCCTTGACGTCGGTCGAGGATTGGGTTTTACGTGGCGTCCACACGCGAAGGTGGCGGAATGGCAGACGCACTAGCTTGAGGTGCTAGCGGGGCGACCCGTAGGGGTTCAAGTCCCCTCCTTCGCACAAAGTTTGGGCCACCCCAGGCTAAACCCTGGGGCGGACATAGCTGTTGCCAGCGCTCAACAGGAGCAGAGTTTCGCGCTGAGGTGCGCGGCTAGACCACGAGCGCCGCATCTCTGCGCTCGAGCAGAAGGTTGGCTGACACTCGGAACGTTTCCAGAGGAACCACGCACAGTTCCAAGAGGCGGAGGCACAGCTCCAAGAGGCGGAGGCACAGCTCCAAGAGGCGGAGGCACAGTTCCAAGAGGAACACGCACAGTTCCAAGAGGAACACGCACAGTTCCAAGAAGAACAGGCACAGTTCCAAGAGGAACACGCACAGTTCCAAGAAGAACAGGCACAGTTCCAAGAGGAACAGGCACAGTTCCAAGAGGAACACGCACAGTTCCAAGAAGAACAGGCACAGTTCCAAGAAGAACACGCACAGTTCCAAGAGGAACAGGCACAGTTCCAAGAGGAACAGGCACGGTTCCAAGAGGAACAGGCACAGTTCCAAGAAGAACACGCACAGTTCCAAGAGGAACACGCACAGTTCCAAGAGGAACACGCACAGTTCCAAGAGGAACCGGCGCTCCGCCTGCAATCACACGCGCTCCCCCTCGAATCCGCCGGTCACTCCCTCACCGCCTCGTTACGTAGCGAGGCGATAGAGCGTAGCCGCGATGCGGTCGAGGCGATCACGAAGCTCGGCATCGACCGCATCGACATACCCAAGCGCCTCCGCAACATCGAGCGAAGCCCGCACCTCTTGAGTCGACCCAAGCGCGTTGCGATACCGCAGCCTCTCGTTGCCCCCGACGCTTCCAAAACCCTCGGCCGTATTGAGCGCAATGCTGCTTGCCGCCCGCCGTGCAGGACGCCGAAGGCGCCGCGTAGGCTTGGCGGAGCGGCGATGCCGAAGGCATCGTCCTTTACTGCTCCGAGCACCACGGTAGTCTAAGAAGACCGAGCGAGCGTCCAGGCATTCCGGACCGCCACGCCGCAGCAACGGAGCCAGAGCCGGCGTCGGAGCCGGAGTCGGAATCGGAACCAGAGGCGGTGTCGGCGTCGGCGTCGGACCTACATGACGTGCACTGGGATCCCGCCCGGCACCCAGCTCACTCCACCGCGGTTGTCGTGGACGACCGCCCACAAGATGAGCTCCGCGGGAGCCTGTGGTGCCGTGAAGTCGGTCGGCGACGACTGGAGGGCGCCGAGCGTCGGATCGTACAAGATGACGGTGCCATCGCTCAGGCTCCCGCCGGTCGCGTAGTAATCGACCCAGATCTCTTCCTTGAGCGGGTTGCCCATCGCGTCGAGGGAGCCTGGGTCGAGCTCCTGGCTCGAGGGGGGCACGACCGTGTCGATGGGCGTCGTGGGGCACTTGTCCGTGTCCGACTCCGTGCAAACGGAAACCGTGATGCCCGCGACCGGGTCCACCGGGTTCCCGTTCGCCGTGAGGTTCGAGATGACGGGGTTCGCGTTCGTTCGGTCGTTGAACGCGTAGACCATCGCGTACGCGAGGACGAAGCTGTTGGCGTCGAGCGCGTTGCCGTTCGAGTCGAAGCAGCCGAACGGATTCGCGCTGAGGTTCTCCGTCGAGACGCCCGTGTATCGGATGCTGCCGCCGCACGCCATCACGAACGGGAGCGCGACTCCGTAAGGATCGCTCGTGAGCGTCGTCATGTGGTTCGTGATGACGTCGGAAGGCATCTGGAACGAGAAATTCATCCCGGGCGTGAGGAGCGAGGTCACGTCTTGCCCCGGTTGCACGCCAAGGCCGGCGAGAGCTGCTGCAAGCTCCGGGTAACATGCGTAGTAGATATCGGCGATTGGGTCGAAGCACGCCTCGGGAAACCACGCGACGGTCATTGGCTGGGTCTGCACCGTCCGCCCGTCGTACGCGAGGACCTGCAGTTGCACGGGGGTGCCCGGCAGGGCGTACGGAGGATTCGCTTGAACCGCGAGGATGCGCACGCTCTCGATGTCGCTCGGAGGATCAAACTTCACCCCGCAGCCGCACAGCGCGACGATGACGAACATTCGGAGGCGACTCACGATCAGAGCTCCCCTCTCAAGCCGATGATCGGCAAGATCGGCAATCCGTTGATGTACGCGGACTGCGTGTAATTGAAGTTATACGTAAGGCCCTGCGGATCGCTCGCGTTGAAGAGGTTTTGGATGTCGATGTACATGCTGAACTTGGCCTCTCGCTTCCACGCCCTGAACGTCCAGGTCTTGTCGGCGCGAATGTCGAACGCCCAGAAGAGCGGCAACCGCTGCCCGTACGCGGGCACCGCCGCGACGCCGAGCTGCTCGCCGACGCTGGCATCGAACGCCCCGGCGTTCGTGGGCGTGTAGAGATCGCCCGAGACGATCCTGAAGCGCCCACCGATGCGCCACCCCTTTCCCCACTTGTAGCTGCCGAGGATCGTGAGGATGTGCGTCTGATCGTATTCGAACAGCTGGAGAGGCTGCGAGGGTGACGTCTGGCGCTCGCTGCGTGACAGCGTGTAGGAGATCCAGCCGAAGAAGTGATTGTCCGGCTTGTAGCGAAGGAGGAGCTCGACGCCGTACGCGAAGCCGCTCCCGGAGTTGGGACCGCCCAAGGGTCCGGGATTGCCGACCTCGACGATGTTCTGGAAGGACTTGTAGAAACCATCCACCGACATGTCGATCTGGCGCGTGAACTCCTGCTCGACGCCGACGTCGTAGTGAATGGCTCGGTTCGACGACAGACCGACTTCCCCGAGCTTCGGATCGGTTTGGAACGGCGTCGGTGGCTGGTCGAACACGCCGGCGCCACCCTTCAGCGTCGTCTTGCGAAACCCGTGGAACAGATCGTAACGCGCGACGATGCGCGGAGCGAAATCCCAGTCGGAGGTGGCGCTGTCGAAATCGAGGCGCACACCTGGGATCACGCGGAAGTTGCGGAAGGGCGTGACCTCGAGCTCGGCGTAGGCCGCCGGTAGAAACAGCGATCCGGATTGCACCGACTGCACCGGGAGCTGCCCAGGGCCACCGGGCGGATCGCCCGCTGCGGTCGGCGGCGGGAGCTGCAAGTTGAAGCTGTACGGCTCGTACATCCCGTCGATCCCCACGTTCGCGATGATCATCTTGCCGATCTTCTGCGAGAGCTCGAGCCGTGCCGACAGGGGATAGGTGTCGGTGACGAGCGAGTTCGCTCCAAACTGGCCGTCGATGGAGTCTTCGCCGAAGCCGACCGTCGCGCGGAGCTCGGTGTTCTTCGTGATGCGGTTCTCGTACCGCGCCTGAAAGCGCCAGAAGGACGTGTGAAACCCGATGTCGCCGCCGAACGTCGGATTGCTCGAGTTCGCCGTCGGACTGACGATCGAGAGCGCATCGTCCGAACCGAAGAAGATGAATCGAAACGACGAATTCTTGCCGATGTTGCGCTGCAGCTCGAGCTGGTAGTCGTAATAGCGTGGCGCGATCGTCGCTTCCGCGCCGGTGGCGGTCAGAATCGGCGTGAGCCAAAGATCGAACCACGAGCGCCGACCCGCGATGAGGAAGTTCCAGCCGCTATTGAAGATCGGGCCCTCCGCCATCACGCGAGCGTCGATGAAATCGAGCTGCGCCATCGCGTGAACCGTGTCGGACCTCGGGGCGCGTAGCCCGACGTCGACGATGCCGCCCATCCCGCGGCCGAACTGCGTGCTGAAGTTGCCGGGGTAGAAGTCGATCTTGTCGATTAGCTCGGTGGGGATGACCGAGGAGAGGCCGCCGAAGTGGTAGACGAGCGGAATGACCGTGCCGTCGATGTAGATGTTCGTATCCCCGGGTGCCGAGCCGCGCACGATCAGCGCGCCGCTGAAAGGGGGAGGGCGCGCGACGCCAGGGAGGTTCTGCAGCGAGCGGAGCGCGTCCCCGTTGGTGCCGGGAATGACCTCGATCTCTTCCTTGCCGAGGGTGCGCTTCGTGACCTCGCGCGGCGGGCGCTGCCCGTGGACCGTGATCTCCTCGACGTCGTCATCGGCATCCGCTCCCGCGTCGACAGGCTGCGCGATCTCCTGCGATGCGAGGCGGAGGGTCAACGTGGTCTCCTCGCCCGGCGCGAGG
>Ga0302324_100028073_pt1 | contig 10704 bp, 10 predicted proteins | sample Palsa_T0_1_FD_201949 | JGI IMG/M metagenome (GOLD analysis project Ga0302324, IMG submission 201949) | Peat permafrost microbial communities from Stordalen Mire near Abisko, Sweden - Palsa_T0_1 | ecosystem: Environmental > Terrestrial > Soil > Palsa > Peat permafrost | place: Sweden: Abisko...
TGATGTCGGACGCCTTGCCGGCGCCGTCGATGATGGTGGTGTTCTCTTTCTCGATGACGATCTTCTTCGCCTCGCCGAGATCATTGAGCGTCGCCTTCTCAAGCGACAGACCCACCTCATCCGAGATGACCGTGCCGCCCGTGAGCGTCGCGATGTCCTGCAACATCGCTTTGCGGCGATCGCCGAAGCCGGGAGCCTTCACGGCCACGACTTTGAGGATGCCACGGATGTTGTTGACGACGAGAGTCGCGAGCGCTTCCCCCTCGACGTCCTCCGCCACGACCAGCAGGGGCTTGCCCGCCTTCGCAACGGCCTCGAGCAAGGGGAGCATTTCGCGAATGTTGGAGATCTTCTTGTCGCACAGAAGAATCACGGCCTTCTCAAGTTCGGCTGTCTGATTCGCCTGTGAGTTGATGAAGTACGGGGAGAGATAGCCGCGGTCGAACTGCATGCCCTCAACCACTGAGAGCTCGTTGTCCAAACCCGAGCCTTCCTCGACCGTAATCACGCCTTCCTTGCCGACCTTCTCCATCGCATCGGCGATGGTCTTGCCGATCGACTCGTCGGAATTCGCCGAGATCGTGCCGACCTGTGCGATCGCCTTGGAGTCCTTGCACGGCTTGGAGAGCTTCTTCAAGTCCTCGACAGCAATGGTGACTGCCTTGTCGATGCCGCGTTTGACATCCATCGGGTTGCGGCCCGAGGCCACAGCCTTCAGACCCTCGCGGATAATCGCCTGGGCGAGAACCGTGGCGGTGGTGGTGCCGTCGCCTGCCTCATCGGAGGTGTTGGACGCCACTTCCTTCACCATCTGTGCGCCCATGTTTTCGAACTTGTCCTTGAGCTCGATTTCCTTCGCGACCGAGACACCATCTTTGGTGATGGTGGGGGCGCCGAAGCTCTTCTCGAGCACCGCGTTTCGGCCCTTGGGGCCGAGCGTCGCCTTGACGGCGTTGGCTAGAACATTGACGCCGCGAAACATTTTTTGGCGGGCGTCATCACTGAAACGAACATCTTTAGCTGCCATTGTCGTGATCCTTCAGGGTTATTTGCCTTCAATCACGGCCATGACGTCTTCTTCGCGCATGACCACGAGCTCTTCGCCGTCGACCTTGACCTCTGTTCCGCTGTATTTGCCGAACAGGATCTTGTCGCCGACTTTCACATCAAGGGGACGGACCGAGCCGTTTTCGAGAATCTTGCCTTTGCCGACCGCGATGATCTTTCCCTGCACCGGCTTCTCTGCCGCGGTGTCGGGAATCACGATGCCGCCCGGAGAGGTACGTTCCTCTTCGAGACGTTTCACCATGACGCGATCATGAAGAGGACGAATCTTCATGGGGTACGCTCCTAAAAGCTGTTGATTGACTATGTAAAAAGGGACAGTGCGGGGTTGTTAGCACTCCCCCTACACGGCTGCTAATGATAAGCCTGGAATGTCGAATATCAAGCTTGAGAGAAATAATTTCGCGCGGTGACGCCTGCCCCGCGAGCCCGTATGCTCGCGAACCTCAAGCATTTCGGGTGGCCAAAGCCTTAAGTCCATGAGACAGCCGGGCCGGATTTTCGCTCTTTTCCTCCTCATTCTGGCGTCGGCCGGAGGCTTGGCCGCGCGCGCGGCAGAAGATCGATTTTTACCGCCCGAACAAGTGTTTAAGTACAGGGTGACGAGCGATGGCGCAAGCGTTGCCGTGCACTGGAATCTACCTTCCGGCTACTACGCCTACAAGGCACGCATGTCGCTCGAGAGCGCGACCCCCGGCGCGACGCTGGGAGCAGTCGTCTACCCCAAGGGGGAGATCCACAAGGACGACTATTTCGGCGCACAGGAGGTTTTTCGCGGCGCCTTCATTGTCACGGCGCCCGTAATCCTCAGCGCCGGCGCCGATCGCAATGTCCTGCTCAAGCTTAAGATCCAGGGCTGCGCCGATGCGGGCCTGTGCTATCCGCCGCAGCTGTCGGATGCGAAGGTGGAACTCCCCGCCACAGCGCCGACCGCAGCGGCTGGGGGCATCGGTGCCGTATTGGGAGCGCATCGTCCGGCAGACGCGGAGCGTGACTTTCTGCCACCGGATGACGCCTTTCGCTTGGGCGCCTTTGCGAACGGACCTGAGCGCGTGCGGCTCGTGTGGCAGATCGCAAACGGCTATTACTTATACAAGAGCCGCATTGCCGTTCTCACCCCAAGCGCAAACCTGCAGCTCGGGCGGCTTTCCCTGCCCAGTGGATCCTTCAAGACCGACGAATATTTCGGCAAACAGGAAATCTACGAGCGCGAGCTCGTCGGCGAACTGCCGGTCGCCCGGGCCGCAGGCGACGCCACGGATCTTCAACTTGATGTGACCTATCAGGGCTGCGCAGAAGCGGGCCTGTGCTATCCGCCCATCACGAAGACGCTGCACGTGGATCTGGCGCGCAGCAGCGCAGGCGGCGCATTCGTCTCCGAGCAGGAACGGCTCGCAAGCCTCGTGCGCAGCGGCAGTCTGCTTGTGGTGCTCGGCACATTTTTCGGTTTGGGATTGCTCCTGGGTTTCACGCCCTGCGTCTTGCCGATGGTGCCGATTCTCTCCGGAATCATCGTCGGCCAGGGCGCGAGCATTACGACGCAGCGCGCCTTCCTGTTGTCGCTGACCTACGTTCTCGGCATGGCGCTCACCTACACCGTCGCGGGCGCCGCGTTTGCCGCCTTCGGCCATGGCCAGCAGGCGCAGGCCCTATTCCAGCAGCCCTGGATCATTGGCCTGTTCGCCGCAGTGCTGATTGCGCTCGGCCTTTCAATGTTCGGGCTCTTCACCCTGCAGATGCCGAGCGCCGTGCAGACCTGGCTGTCGCAGCTCAGCAGCAAGCAGTCGGCCGGCACTTATGGCGGCGTTGCGGTGATGGGCGCGCTGTCGGCATTGATCGTCACCACCTGCGTTGCGCCCGCGCTCGTTGCCGTGCTCGCAGTCATTGCGCAAACCGGCGACATCGCGCGCGGCGCGGCGGTTTTGTTTGCGATGAGTTTTGGCATGGGCACGCCGCTGCTCGTGGCGGGCGCATCGGCCGGCAAACTGCTTCCCAGGGCCGGTGCGTGGATGGACATCGTCAAGCGCTTCTTCGGCGTGCTGATGCTCGCGGTTGCTGCGTGGATGCTGACGCGCATTGTGCCGGAAGGCGCGGCGCTCGTGCTCTGGGCGGTGCCGGCGCTGCTTGGCGCCTGGGTGCTGTGGCCGGCCGCGCGCGGCCGCACCGCCGGCGGGTGGCTCGTGCGTGCTGTGGGTGTGGCGCTCGGGTTCTTTGGAGTTGTTCTCGTAGTCGGCGCCGCGCTCGGCGGCACCGATCCCCTTGCACCCATCCCGCGCTTCGCAAGCCATCATCAGGAGCTGCCGTTTCGCAGCATCAAATCACTGGAGGATCTGCAGCGCGAAGTCGCTAGCGCAAAATCGGCAGGCCATCCGGTGCTGCTCGATTTTTACGCGGACTGGTGCGTCTCCTGCAAGGAGATGGAGCGCTACACTTTTTCGGATCCGGCCGTGCAGACGGCGCTTGCGAGCGTCGTCCTGCTGCGCGCCGATGTGACGCATAATGACGCCGCCGATCAGACGCTCCTTAAGTACTTCGGCATCATCGGGCCTCCGACGATTGCGTTTTTTGCAAGCGACGGCACGGAGCGGCGCAATTTTCGGGTCGTGGGTTATATGAAGGCGGCAGAGTTCAGCACCGTGGCGCACCAGGCGCTCTTTGGCGGCCCCGGCACGTGAGCCCGGCATGGCGGGTGACGGCCGGAGTCATCTGCGTCGCTCTGGCAGCAGTGGGCGGGGTTGCGACCCATCTCTTTCTAAGGCCGCGCGCGACCTTGCAGCCCACCGCGGTTGCTGCACGAGCGCCGTCGCCGCGGGCCTTGGCGCAAAGCCGCGTCGTTCCCATGGTGCTGCCGGACCTTGCGCTTGCGGACCTTGCCGGCCGCAGGCACCGGCTCGCCGACTGGAGCGGTCATCCCGTCATCGTCAATTTCTGGGCGACTTGGTGTGAGCCCTGCCGCCGGGAGATTCCTCTTCTTATACGTCTGCGCCATGAGCGCGCCGCCCATGGCCTCGCGATCGTCGGCATCGCGGTGGACTTTCGCGCCGCAGTCCTGAAATACGCGCACAATGCCGGCATCGACTACCCCGTCCTCATCGGCGAGGACGAGGGGCTCGATGCGGTGCATGCCTTTGGCATGGAGCTGGTGTTCCCGTTCAGCGTGTTCGCCGATGAGCGCGGCCGGGTCGTGGCGGTGAAAGTCGGAGAGTTGCATCAGGATGAGGCAGACTTCATCCTCGACCGCGTACAGGACATCGACAGTGGGACGCTCAGCCTTGCGGTCGCCCAGCAGCAGATCGAGGCCCGGTTGAAGGACTTCGCGGTGGAACGCGCGAAGCACGCCTGATCCGCGCAGTTCGCGACAAAAACTAGCTCATTCGGCGCGGATTAGGGTACATTCGCCGACGATGTCGCGGCTGCTGCTCCTGAATGGTCCCAACCTCAACCTGCTCGGCAGCCGGGAGCCCGAGATCTATGGCACGGACACTCTGGCCGCCATCGAAGAGCGCCTGCGCAAGGCTGCGGTCGAGGCGGGGCATGAACTCACGGCGTTCCAGAGCAACGCCGAGCACGAGCTCATTGCTCGCGTGCACACGGCGCCCCATGAGGGCATCGCCTTCCTGATTCTCAATCCCGGAGCATTCAGCCACACGAGTATTGCGCTGCGCGACGCCATCCTCGCAGTGCGGCTGCCGCTCATCGAAGTGCATCTGTCGAACATCTACGCGCGCGAGAGCTTCCGCAGACATTCCTATTTTTCGGATATCGCCGTCGGCTGCATTGTCGGCCTTGGGCCGCTGGGATACGAACTCGCCTTGCGGGCCGCGATCCGCAAACTAAAAACATGACCGCCAGGAGGTCGTTGCGTGCATGGACATTAGAAAAATTAAAAAACTGATTGAGCTGCTCGAAGAATCCGGCATCGCGGAAATCGAAATCAAGGAAGGCGAAGAAGGCGTGCGCATCAGTCGTATGCCGCCTGCAGGCTTCGCAGCATCGCACGCGCTACAGGCAGTTGCGCATCTGCCCATCGCGGCACCCGCGCATCTGCCGGCGCCGGCGCCATCCGCCGCCGCGGTGCAGATTGCCGCGCCACACCCGAAGTCGAATGAACACGTGGTCACCGCGCCGATGGTCGGGACGTTTTATTCCGCGCCGTCGCCGGCTGCCAAGGCGTTCGTCGAGCTCGGCGATGAGGTTAAGCCCGGACAGGTGCTGTGCATCATCGAAGCGATGAAAATGATGAATCAGATCGAGGCGGACAAGGGCGGAACGATCACCTCGATCATGGCGAAGAGCGGCGATCCGGTCGAATTCGGCCAGCCCTTGTTCGTCATCGAATAGACCCGCCATGCTTGACAAGCTCGTCATCGCCAATCGTGGCGAGATTGCGCTACGAATCCTGCGCGCCTGCCGGGAACTCGGGATCAAGACCGTCGCGGTGCACTCCACCGCCGACTACAGCCTAAAGCACGTGCTGCTCGCCGACGAATCGGTGTGCATCGGCCCGCCGTCTTCGACTTTGAGCTACCTCAACATGCCCGCGATCATCAGTGCCGCGGAAGTCACCGATTCGGTGGCCATCCACCCGGGCTACGGCTTTCTCTCCGAGAACGCGGATTTCGCCGAGCGCGTTGAGAAGAGCGGCTTCGTGTTCGTGGGTCCCAAAGCCGAAACCATCCGCAAGCTCGGCGACAAAGTCTCTGCGATCCGCATGATGAAGGCGGCCGGCGTGCCGTGCGTGCCGGGATCAGACGGACCACTGGGCGCTGATCCGGAAGAGAATCTGCGCATTGCACGCGACCTGGGCTACCCGATCATGATCAAGTCATCGGGCGGCGGCGGCGGTCGCGGCATGCGCGTGGTGCACAGCGAAGCTTCGCTTTTGAACGCGGTGGCCATCACGCAGTCCGAAGCGCGCGCCGCCTTCGGCGACGATCGCGTCTACATGGAGAAGTTCCTGGAGCGCCCGCGCCACATCGAGTTCCAGGTGCTCGGCGACAATTTCGGAAACGTCATTCATCTGGGCGAGCGCGACTGTTCCATGCAGCGACGCCACCAGAAGGTGATCGAAGAGGCCCCGGCGCCCGGGATCACCGCGCGCCAGCGGCGCCTCATGGGCGAGCGCTGTGTCGAGGCCTGCCGTGCGGTCGGTTACCGCAGTGCCGGCACGCTCGAGTTCCTCTACCAGGACGGCGAGTTCTACTTCATTGAAATGAATACCCGCATCCAGGTCGAGCATCCGGTGACGGAGCTCATCACCGGGATCGATCTGGTGAAAGCGCAGTTGCTGGTCGCCTCCGGCGAGCGGCTGCCCTATGAGCAGAGCGACGTGCAGTTCCGCGGCCATGCCATGGAGTGCCGCATCAACGCGGAAGACCCCAAGACCTTCATGCCCTCGCCCGGTCCTATCCGACTGTGGCATGCGCCCGGCGGCCCGGGCATCCGCGTCGACAGTCATATCTACTCCGGCTACAACGTTCCGCCGAATTACGACTCGCTCATCGGCAAGATCATTGCACTTGGAGATACGCGCGAAACCGCCATCGCGCGCATGAAGAACGCGCTCGCGGAAATGGTGATCGAGGGCATCAAGACCAACGTCGCCCTGCACCAGGAGATTTTCAATCATGCCGCGTTCCAGAAAGGCGGTCTCGACATCCATTACCTGGAGCGCCGTTTGGGATTGCGCTGACGATGGGCGCGCCATTCGTCGAAGTGACGTTCGCGCTGGGCGAGCTTGAGGCCGACAGCGCCTACGCCGCCTGCGTCGCGTGCGGCGCCATCGCCGTGACCTTCACCGACGCGGGCGATACCCCGGTGCTGGAGCCTCTGCCGGGAGAGTTTCGTCTCTGGTCGCAAACCCAGGTGTGTGCGCTCTTCCCCAATGATGAGAGCACATCCGGCGCTCGCCTCCTGCGCGCCCTGGCCCTGACGCTGGCCCGATCTGTCGAGACCCTGCACATTCGCGTGGTTCCCGAGAAGGTGTGGGAGCGCGAATGGCTGCAGGACTTTCGGGCACTGCGCTTCGGGCAACGCCTGTGGGTGTGTCCGCGACACGAGCGCGTGGCGGAGCCTGCGGCCGCGGTCGTCTATCTTGATCCAGGCCTGGCGTTTGGCACCGGCGGCCACGCGACGACTGCTCTATGCCTCGAGTGGCTGGACGGACACGTCAGATGCGGCGAACGCGTCATCGACTACGGCTGCGGGTCGGGGATCCTGGCCCTTGCCGCGATCAAGCTCGGAGCCCGGCATGCCTTCTGCTTCGACATCGACCCGCAGGCGCTCATCGCGACTTCCGCTAATGCGCAGGCCAACGGCGTCGCCGCGCAGGTGAGCGTGTGTGTGCGCGCAGCCGATCTGCCGCGTTCTGCCGATCTCGTCGTCGCCAATATTCTCGCGGCACCATTATGCGCGCTCGCGCCGCTGTTTGCGGATCTCGTGCGACCCCGCGGCACGCTCCTCCTGGCCGGACTTCTGGAAGATGAGGCACACGAGGTGACACGGGCAAACGACGCGTGCTTTCATATGCAGCCCTGCGGAACGCGCGCCGGCTGGGTGGCCCTGTCAGGACGGCGCCGCGAGCACGTTTAAGCGATGTTCACCGTCTGTCCCAAATGCGCGCTCACGCTGACGGTCACCGCTGCGGATCTGCGGGTTGCGCAAGGCTTCGTGCGCTGCGGACAGTGCACGAACGTTTTCAATGCCTTGCTGGGACTCTCCGACGAACGCCAGCCGACCGCCGTCGTGCCCGTTCAAGAGGCGCAGCCCGAACTTCAACCGCCCGCGGAACTCTCGCCCGACGCCGATGCCGTGCCGCCGCAAGATGACGCGCAGGAGGAGTCCACCGGCGCGGACGTGGACGCGGTCCACGAAGATGTGGATGAGCCCATCGCGGATGACGCCGCGATCGAGCAGACCTCCCTTGAGTTCAATCCGGACGCCGCCGACGTCTCGGAAATTTTTGTCGAACCTGACACGATCGCAGATGACGCAGTCACCGGCACCTACGAGTCCATTGTGCTCGGTACGCAGGAGCCCCCGCCGGTTGAGACTGACGACGTACAACAAGAAGAGGCGCGCAATGCGGACGAGGAGCTCAACGAGCAGCTCGAGTCGCTGGCCGCGCGCATTGACGCGGCGCGGCAGAACCAGCTGGCGCAAACGCATACCGGGCTGCAGCCGCTCATCGAGCCGTTTGCCGTACCCAGGCGGGAAACACGCGCGCCTGCAAGAGCGTATCTGTGGATCGCCGCGCTCGTCGGCCTCGCTGTCCTCCTCATCGCACAGATCATCAACCACTACCGCGATGATCTCGCCGTGAACCCACGCTGGCATCGACCGCTCACCGCGCTCTATGCGGCGTTTGGGGTTGCGCTCGTGCCGCGCTGGGATCTCGCCGCCTACGAAGTGCATCAGCTCGGTGCCTCGGCGCCCGCACAGAGCTCAGGCGAGCTCACGGTGCGCGCCAGCATCAAAAACGACGCCGTACAGCCGCAGCCGATGCCGCTCCTGCGCGTGACGCTCCTCGATCGCTTTGGCCACAGACTCGCCTCGCGCGACGTCGCACCGCGCGCTTACCTTGTCGGCGCGCCGACCGCGGACGCCCTCCTGCCCGCCGGCGAACGTGTGGATGCGCAGATGGCCTTCGTCGATCCCGGCCGCGATGCCGTCGGCTTCGAAATCGACGCCTGCCTGCCAAGCCTCACTGCGCAGGTTCACTGCGCCAACGAAGCAGGCGCGCCGTGACTTCCTTACGCATCGGGCCTTATGTCCTGCCGGCGCGCGCGGTGCTCGCGCCGATGGCAGGCGTCACCGATCGACCCTTCCGGTTGCTGGCGCGCAAACTCGGCGCGGGACTTGCCGCATCGGAGATGCTGACCTCGGACGTGCGCCTGTGGAGCACGGGCAAGTCGCGTCGTCGCATGGACCACGCCGGCGAGCCCGCGCCGCGCGTCGTGCAGCTCGCGGGTGCCGACTGCGAGGCGCTCGCGCTCGCCGCGCGCATGAACGTCGATCTGGGCGCGCAAATCATCGACATCAACATGGGCTGTCCGGCGAAAAAAGTCTGCGGACGCCTGTGCGGCTCGGCATTGCTGCAGGATGAGGCGCTCGTCGGGCGCATCTTGGATGCGGTGGTACGCGCGGTGGACGTGCCGGTGACGCTCAAGATCCGCACCGGCTGGGATCCGACTCGGAGAAACGGCGCGAGAATTGCAAGCATCGCGCAAAGCTGCGGCATCGCAGCGCTAGCCGTGCACGGCCGCACGCGCGCCGATTTCTTCCAGGGCGCCGCCGAGTACGACACCATTCGCGACATCAAATCCAGGGTAAGCATTCCGGTATTTGCAAACGGCGATGTCGGCAGCGCGCAAAAAGCGCGCGAGGTACTTGATTTCACCGGCGCAGACGGAGTAATGATCGGCCGCGCAGCCCAAGGTGCACCATGGATATTCGGCGCCGTCAACGCTTACCTTTGCGATGCCGCGACCTCACCGCCGCTCGCGCGCGCCGAAGTGCGTGGTATTATTCTCGAGCATCTGGAGTCCCTGTACGCCTTCTACGGCGAAGACGCGGGAACGAGGATCGCGCGTAAGCATCTCGGTTGGTACTGCGTTCAGCTACCCGACGCGGCAAACATTCGCCGCGCTCTGATGGCGACGGCAAATACCGCCATGCAATTCGCGCTGGCACGGAGCCATCTCGATGGTTGGGTGAGCGGGTCCGCGCAGGCGGCCTGACTGTTCGGTTTTGCAGGGGGAGCTGACATGCCAGCGAAGAAGAAAAGTCGCATGCGCAGGGAATACAGCGCGCGCGTCAACGCCCGCGGCGATCTGCCGCTGCGTGATCATGCCGAACGTGCGTTGCACGATTATTTCACAAACTTAAATGGTCACCGTCCGGCGCAGCTCTACAACATGGTGCTGCGCGAGGTCGAGGAGCCGCTTCTGAAGGCGGCGCTCGACTATGCCGAAGGCAACCAGGTGCGCGCCGCGGGTATTCTCGGCATCAATCGCGGAACCTTGCGCAAGAAACTGCGGCAGTTCGGCCTCTCCGGTTAGGTGAACGTCTCCGTCCGCCGCGCACTGCTGTCTGTCTCCGACAAGACCGGCCTCATCGAACTCGCCCAGGCTCTCGCGCGCCGCCAAGTCGAGATTCTCTCCACCGGAGGTACTGCGCAGCTGCTCGCGGCGCACGGCATTGCCGTCACCGACGTCGCAAGCCATACGGGCTTTCCCGAGATCATGGACGGCCGCGTGAAGACGCTGCATCCGAAGATTCACGGCGGGCTCCTGGGACGGCTTGGCGTCGACGAGGCGGTCATGGCCGAGAACCACATCGCGCCGATTGATCTTTTGGTGGTCAATCTCTACCCCTTCGGCGCCGTGAGCGCGCGCGCCGATACTGCCTACGCCACTGCCATCGCAAACATCGACATCGGCGGCCCGGCCATGGTGCGGGCGGCGGCGAAGAACCACGAGCGCGTCGCGGTAGTGGTCGATCCGGAGGATTATGGCGCGCTTCTCAAGGAGCTCGAGCGCGAGGCTGGCGCAACGACGTTCGCCACGCGCGCCCAGCTTGCCGCCAAGGCATTTGCCCACACCGCCCAATACGATGCACTCGTCGCGCAGTACCTGCAGG
>Ga0302324_100028078_pt1 | contig 10704 bp, 8 predicted proteins | sample Palsa_T0_1_FD_201949 | JGI IMG/M metagenome (GOLD analysis project Ga0302324, IMG submission 201949) | Peat permafrost microbial communities from Stordalen Mire near Abisko, Sweden - Palsa_T0_1 | ecosystem: Environmental > Terrestrial > Soil > Palsa > Peat permafrost | place: Sweden: Abisko...
CCGCTATTTTCTGCTGAAGCTCCTCGGGACGACAGCGCTCGCCTGGTTCTTCTTCATCTTCTACTTCCAAGTCCTGCGCCACCCGGCTTACGCGGTAACCGTGATGCCGCTCACCGCGGTGGATTTGATGATCCCCTTCCAGCCGCAGTGGTTGTTCGTCTACCTATCATTGTGGGTGTACGTCGGTGTCGGGCCAGGGCTGCAGCTAACGCTTGCCGAACTGGCGGCCTATACGCTGTGGCTCGGCGCACTGTGTCTTACGGGACTTCTGTGTTTTTACTTCTGGCCCACCCAGGTGCCCCCACCGACGCTCTACACGTCGGATTTTCCAGGCGTCGCGATGCTGCGCCGGGTCGATGCAGCGGGCAACGCTTGTCCTTCGTTGCATGTGGCGGCGGCGATGTTCACGGCGATTCGGGTGGAGGACGTTCTGCGTTGGGCGCGAACGCCGCTCGTGCTCAGGCTCGTAAACCTGGCATGGTTCGCAGCGATCGCCTATTCAACGCTCGCGGTCAAGCAGCACGTAGTGGTTGATGTCCTCGTAGGCGCGCTCTTCGGCGTGGTCTTCGCGCTGCCCTCGCTGCGCTGGCGGCCGCGTCGCGTGGTGGGCAGTGCCGCGTCATGAACTCGATGCCCAGCCGCGGCGCCTTCGGCTTCAAGCGGCCGGCGGCAGCTGCGTCGACGGCATCACAGTGACTTCGCCGCGAACGTGTCGCAGGCCCCGATATCACCCGAACCCAGGCCACGCTTGAACCAGGCGACACGCTCGGCACTCGTGCCGTGCGTGAACGATTCCGGGACAATCGTTCCGCGCGCGCGGCGCTGCAAGGTGTCGTCGCCAATCTGTGAGGCGGCATTCAGGGCCGATTCAATATCTCCGGGCTCAAGACGCCAGCCCTGCTCTTGCTGCGAACGCGTCGCCCAGACGCCGGCAAAACAGTCGGCTTGTAACTCAAGCCGCACGCTAAGCGCATTCGATTGCGCTTCGCTGACGCGCTGCCTCTGCGCGTCAACCTTGCCAAGGATGCCCAACAAGTTCTGCACGTGGTGACCCACTTCGTGTGCAATGACGTAGGCGTGTGCAAATTGACCGGGCGCCCCAATCTGCCGGGTCATGACGTCGAAGAATCCCAAATCCAGATACACGATCCGATCTCGCGGACAGTAGAACGGGCCCGCGGCCGCATCCCCCTGGCCGCAGGCGGTCGGGTAGCTGTCACGGAAGAGCCGCAATTTCGGATCCTGGTAGGTGAGGCCACGTTCAGCGAATGCCGCGGTCCACACCGTCTCGGTGCTGCGCAGAACCTGTGATACAAATTTGATCTGCGGGTCTTCGCGACCGGCGCTGCGCACGGGTTGCGGGGGCGCGCTCTGCACCATTGATGAGCCACCGCTCAAGAGCTCCAAAACCTGCAGAGGATTGACGCCGAAGACCCATCCGCCGATAAGGGCGATCGCGATGGTCCCAATGCCCACGCCATGTATCGGTCTGAATCCACCACCGCCGGAGCCAACGTCCTCGACGTTCTGGCTTTCTTCCTGGTCGTCCATCTGCATAGGCTCACCTCCTAGCGCGCTTGCCCGGCGAGTGTACTCGAGCCCACAGGATTGCAGCGGCAGCCGAGAAGTTCGAAATGAACACTTGGCGGGTGCCCGGTGCACGAGCGGTAAATACCAACCCCGCGAGCCCTGACTGCAGACGGAAACTTCTTTGCGCGACGCTGAATCAATTTAGGAGTCATTACACAGTGCAGCGGCGGTGCGGCGGAAAGCCGCGTTTTACAGCTTGGAAAACGGGATGTACGCTGCTTAAGTAGCAGCATCTGTCCAGCGCGCCAGTTAAGATGATAGCGTCGGTGGGGCGTGCATTGTACTATTAGCGGCTGACCAGGACGGAGTGGTAGTTCAGCTGGTTAGAATACCGGCCTGTCACGCCGGGGGTCGCGGGTTCGAATCCCGTCCACTCCGCCAGCAACTTTAAAAAGACAATGCTGCAAAAAATCCGCGACACACTGCAGTCGCAAAGATGGCTCGCAATCTTGCTGCTGGGCGCGCTCGCGCTCGTATTTGCGGCCTGGGGCGCGTACGGCATCGTCAACGTCAACTTAGGCGGCGGCGACTACGCGGCCAAGGTCGGCGGCGAGAAGCTCTCATTGCAGGAAGTGCGCGATGACTGGATGCGCCAGCAGTCACAGTGGCAACAGCGCTATGGCGGGGAGATTCCCCCCGAAATGAAGCAGTCCGTGCAAAACTCGCTGCTCGAATCGCTCATTCGAAATCTCGCCGTCACCGAGCACGCGCGCGAATTGGGCTACCGGGTCACCGATGCGCAGATCCAGAATGCGATCCGCGGTGAACCTGCCTTTCAGATCGATGGCAAGTACTCCGCCGACGCGGCGCGCTCGCGTCTTGCGCAGGCGGGCATTCCGCTCACGAGCTTCGAGGCGCAGATCCGCAGCGGGCTCGAGCGGACGCAGGTACAGGCGCCGATTGCAGCATCTGACTTTTTGACTGCTCGTGAAGCCGAGCGTCTGCGCGCGCTCACGGGTGAGGAGCGCGAAGTGCGCTATGCGCTGCTGACGCCTGCAAAGTTTCAGGGCACGCAAGCGGTCGATGACGCGGCGGTCGCGGCGTACTACAAAAGTCACCAGTCGCTCTACATGACGCCCGAATCGGTCAAGCTTGCCTACGCTGAGCTGCGCCTCGATCAGCTCGCCGCAGAGGTGACACTCACCGATAAGGACCTGCACGACTCCTACGATAAATCGAAGGACAAATACGTCACACCGGAGAAGCGCCGCGCGAGTCACATTCTGATTCAGATTCCGGACGGCAAGGACGGCGATGCGATTGCGCGCAAGAAAGCCGAGGATGTGCTCGCCCAAGCGCGCTCGGGCAAGGATTTCGCAGCGCTTGCCAAGCAGTATTCGCAGGATGTGGGGTCGGCCAGTAAGGGCGGCGATCTTGGCTGGGCGGAACGCAGCAATTTCGTCGCGCCCTTCGCCGAGGTGCTGTTCAGCACCCCGGTCGGGGAGATCAAGGGGCCGGTGAAGACCCAGTACGGCTATCACATCATCCGTGTCGAGGAGATTCAGCCGGGCACGACCAAGACCTTCGAGCAGGCGCGTGGTGATATCGAGACGCAGTTGCGTCGCGACCGGGCTGCTGACCGATTCGGCGACCTGCAGGAGAAACTGCAGCGGGCGCTCGAGTCACCGGGAGCAGACTTTGATGCTATTGCGAAGGAGTTCCGGCTAAAGACCGGAGAAATCGAACATTTTCTGCGCGTCACGGGTGGTGCTCCGCTGGGTACATCGACGGAGCTGCAGGACGCTGTGTTCAGCGCGCCCGTCCTGGATGAGGGGCACATCGGTGGGCCGGTTCTCCTCGGGGAGGATCGCATCGTCATCGTGAAGGCCCTGGAGCATCACAAGTCGGCACCCAAGCCCCTGGCAGAGGTTCGGGAAGTGATCATGGCGGCCATCCTAAAAGAGCGCGGCAGCCAGGCTGCGCTCAAGGCTGCGCAGGACGCTCAGGCTAAGCTTAATGGCGGTGCGTCGTTCGACGAGGTGCTGCGCGGCTTGGGAGTCACGGCGGAGCCGGTGCACTTTGTAGGTCGCACCGATCCGTCGATCCCGGCGCCGATCCGCGAGGCCGTGTTCCGCGCCCCGAAGCCTGCCGGTAAGCCCGTCTATGTGGCGCTACCCGTGCCCGAAGGCGGTGCCGCTCTCGTCGCCCTCACGGCCTTACGCACGCACGCCGATGCGGCCAATCCCCAGCTTGACGCGGAGAATGCCCAGAAATCGCTGTCGCGGCAGGCGGAAGGGGATGTGGCGGCCTACGTGGAGCAGGTGCGCCACATCGCCGACGTCAAGAAGAACCCCAAGGCCTTCGAATAGGGCGCTACAGGGAGGTCAGGCCTCGGCGTCGTGGGGAAAGCTCATCCCGACCGTGTTGAAGCCGCTGTCGACGTAAAGAATCTCACCGGTAATGCCGGCGGCAAGATCGGAGCACAGAAACGCGGCAGCATTGCCGACGTCCTCGAGCGTCACATTGCGGCGCAAGGGGGCAACGCTTGCGACGTGACCCAGCATCTTTCGAAAGCCCGCGATCCCGGCCGCCGAGAGGGTCTTGATCGGACCTGCCGATATGGCATTGACGCGCAGTCCGACGGGCCCGAGATCCGCGGCGAGGAAGCGCACGTTAGCCTCGAGGCTCGCCTTGGCAAGACCCATGACGTTGTAGGCGGGAATCGAGCGCTCAGCACCCAAATAGGACAGTGTCAGCAAAGCTCCGGCGCGTCCGGCCATGAGAGGCTGTACGGCGCGCGCCAGCGCCGTGAAGCTGTAGCTTGATACGTCGTGAGCGATGCGAAAGGACTCCCGGCTCGTCGCCGCGACAAATCCGCCCGCGAGCGCTTCGCGGGGCGCATAGGCGACCGCGTGGACTAGGATGTCGACTTGGGTCCACTCGCGCTTCAGCCGCTCGAATGCGGCGTCAATCTGTGCATCATCCGTGACATCAAGCGGCAGCGTCAGGGTTGAACCCAGACTCTGCGCGAGGGGCTCGACACGCTCCTTCAGCCGGTCGTTGACATAGGAGAATGCCAGCGCGGCGCCTTCGCGATGCATGGCCTGTGCGATGCCCCATGCGATTGAGCGGTCCGTGGCGACGCCGACGATGAGCGCGCGCTTGCCTTGCAGAAATCCCATCAGCCGTGTCGGTTGAGGACCCGGATAATCAGCTTCTGGCCCGGCGAAAGGCTCGCGCTTTCAAGACCGTTCCAGCGCGTGATCTGTGCGACGGTGACCTGGAAGAGACGCGAGATCTGCGCCAACGTGTCACCGCTTCTGACGGTATAGGTCACGGGGCGCGCGCTCGCGGAAGGTTGCGCGCGCGGCGCGGGCGCGGGGTCCGGTTCGGATTCCGGCGTCATATTGAGGTGCTGGCCGGCGCGCAGCGGCGCATCCGGCTGAATGCCATTCAGGCTCGCAAGCTTGTGCACATTCACGCCCTGTCGGTGCGCGATGGCCCAGAGCGAATCCCCACGGCGCACGACATGGATGTGTCCACGCCGTCGGAAGTGCCGCTCGGGACGATCGACCAGCATTGCGGCACGGATCACTTTGGGCGGCAGGACCCCGACGGTCGGCACGTCCAAGTCAGAGCCGACCGTGAGCTTCCCCTCGGGCAGATCGTTCATCTCGCGCAGCACCGCAATGGTCGTGTTCACGCGATGCGCGACCGAGGCCACCGAATCCCCCGCCACGACCCGATAATGCGTCGCCCGCAGGCGCTCTACGGGTGTGAGCTGGACATTGTTTTGCCGGAACAGCGCCACCGAGTCGATCGGCAACAGCAGAAAGTGCGGACCCGCCGGATCGGTCGCCCAGCGGTGAAACGCCGGGTTCAACTCGTACAGATCCTCGTAGTTCATTCCAGCAAGCTCGGCGGCGACCTTCATATCGATCTGGCTCAAAGTCTCGACGCGTTCGAAACGCGGCTGATTCGGGATCTTGCTGAATGCGAGACCGTAGCGCGCCGGGTCCGCGATCAGGCGCTTCATCGCGAGCAGTTTCGGCACGTAAGCGCGCGTCTCAAGGGGCAGCTTCAGGCTCCAAAAATCCAGCGGCTTGCCCTTGGCGCGGTTGTAGTTGAGCGCGCGTTCGACATTGACCTCGCCGCAATTGTAGGCAGCGATGGCGAGCAGCCAGTCGCCGTTTAATTCGTCGTGCAGAAACTGCAGATAATCAAGCGCCGCGCGAGTGGACTCGACGAGGTCACGCCGTCCGTCGTACCACCAGTCCTGCTTCAAGCCAAAGCGCGATCCCGTTCCGGGAATAAATTGCCACAGGCCTACCGCGCGCGCGCGCGAATAGGCATACGGCTCATAGGCGCTCTCGATCATGGGCAGGAGGGCAAGCTCCTGGGGCATGCCACGCGCCTCGATTTGCGAAGCAATATCATAGAGATACAGCTCGGAGCGCTCGAAGGATCTTTCCAGATAGTCTGGGTGGTTCGCAAACCAGAAAAGCTGCATGTCCACCGCGTGCTCTTGGACATCGTCGAGCTTGAAGCCCGATCTCACGCGGTCGAACAGGTCCGGATAGGAAGTCGGTATGTCACCGGCAACTGGCACCGGTTCAGCCTCAACGCTCTCGTCCACCGCTTCCCCCGGGACGACGAGGTCAACGGCCTGGATGGGCTCAACAATCGCGGTGCTCGGGGGAGGGGCGACCGGCGTGTGGACGCATGCCGCGGTGACAAGCGTCGCTGACAGGAGCAGTGCCAGCCGAATGGGCCGAATCAACGCCATCTTAAATCCGTATCCTCAAGAGGCCTAGGGCGATAGATCCGCACGTGCCGTCCCCGTGTGATCGCGAGAATTGTGCGGAACGGCATGCTAAGGTCGGCCCGCGCGCGGTCGCGCCGCCTGAAGCACGGAAACTACGTGTTCGTCGGGTCGAATTTAACCGGTAAGGTCACATTATTGCCAGCTTTGGATCGGACCAAGTGCGCAGTTCTCACATTCTGGATCGCGAGGCCGCGCTGCAGCGCTGGTGGCGGGATAGCTTGGGAGCAGCGCTTCTGGGCGCGGAATCCGAGCTCCTGGGCGAGGCTCTGGAGGACGTATTCGGCTGGGAATTGCTGCAGGTGGGCGCCTGGGGGGGTACGCGCGAGCTACTGGCGGGCAGCCGCGCCCGGCGGCAAACGATTATTGCCGCGAGCCGCTCGGGGGCCGGTCCGGATGTCATCGGGCGCGCCTCTCAGCTGCCGATCACAAGCGATTCGGTCGACGCCGTGCTGCTGCCGCACACACTGGAATTCGCCGCCGACCCGTATTCGATCGTGCGCGAAGTGGATCGCGTGCTGGTCGGCGAGGGTCAGCTCATCGTGATGGGGTTTCGCCCCTTGAGCCTGTGGGGCTTGCGCGCCTGGGCGAGCCGTAACGGTTTTCCGCCAGGGATGCGGCGCGTACTCTCCGAAGGGCGCGTGCAGGAGTGGCTCGAGCTCTTAGGCTACGAAATCGTTGCGCGCCGACGCTATCTTTACGCAAGTCCCTGGAGTCACCCGGGCGCAAACGAGGCCGCCACCAAGATTCTGCGGCGCGGACTCGTTGATCCGCTGCCCTCCGGGGCGTATCTGCTCAAAGCCCGCAAGCGCCTCTATACGTTGACGCCGGTGCGGCCGCGCTTTCGCGAAAAAGCGCCGGTGCTCGCTGGCCTTGTGAAGCCCACCACTCGATCGCGCTCGTGAGCGCAGTCGAGATCTACACGGACGGCGCCTGTCGCGGAAATCCCGGGCCGGGCGGCTGGGCGGCGCTCCTGAGCATCGACGGGCGCGAGAAGGAAATTTCTGGCGCCGAGGCGCTCACTACCAACAATCGTATGGAGTTAATGGCGGTGATTCGCGCGCTCGAGGCGTTGAAGCGGCCGGTAAACGTGCGCGTCTTCACAGATTCGCAATACGTGCGCCGCGGTATCACCGAGTGGCTGCAGGCCTGGAAACTGCGTGGCTGGAAGACCGCAGACCGTAAACCGGTCAAGAACCAGGAGCTCTGGGAGCGGCTCGAGGCGGCTGCCGCGGTACATAACATAGAGTGGCATTGGGTCCCGGGGCACGCCGGTGTGCCGGGCAACGAGCGGGTCGATCGGCTGGCGAATCAGGCGATCGACGGGCTGGTCAGGTAGACTCGCGCGCCATGCGACAAATCCTCCTCGACACCGAGACGACGGGCCTCGAAGCCGAGCTCGGTCACCGCATCATCGAAATCGGCTGCATTGAACTGCTCAACCGCAGACCGACGGGCCGCACTTTTCATCGTTACGTCAATCCCGAGCGCGACATTGACGCCGCGGCGCTCGCCGTGCACGGCATCTCCGCCGCCGCGCTCGAGCGCGAGCCACGCTTCGCCGATGTCGCCGATGAGTTGCTCGCTTTCATCGCCGAAGCGGAGCTGGTGATTCACAACGCGGCCTTCGATGTCGGCTTTCTCGATGCGGAACTTGCACGCATCCCGGGGGCGGTGAGAACCGTTGCTTCGGTGGCGCGCATCCTTGACACGCTCGCGCTTGCGCGCCGCTTGCATCCTGGGCAGCGCAATAACCTTGATGCACTGTGTAAACGCTACGGCGTGGATAACTCGCACCGCGATTTGCACGGCGCGCTCCTTGATGCTCGCCTCTTGGGGGATGTCTATCTCGCCATGACCGGTGGGCAGGCGGCGTTCGCACTTGATGAACGCAGCGTCGCGGGCGAATCGATCGAGCGCGCCGGTGCGCGCACGCCCGTCAGGCCTGGCGCGCCGCTCGTCGTGATTGCGGCGACGGCCGATGAGCTCGCGGCGCACGAGGCGATGCTTGCCCTTGTGCTGAAGACCAGCGGCCGGTGCATGTGGCAGTCATTTGATGCGGCGGCATCCGCCGTCGCTGACGTTAGAACTGTGTCGAGCGGGTAACGAGGATAAGCATGCTGAACTTGCGCAAATGTCGCATTGGCGTCGTTGGTCTTGGCTATGTTGGACTGCCGCTCGCGGTGGAATTCGGCAAGCACTTCCAAACCGTGGGCTTCGATGTGAAGGCCGACCGCATCGCCGCGCTCAGACGCGGCATCGACAGCACGCTCGAGGCTTCCAAGGCCGAACTTAAGAGCGCAACACAGCTGAGCTTTTCGACTGATCTCGCCCAACTTAAACGCTGCCGCGTTTTCATCGTCACGGTTCCCACGCCGATCGATGAGTACAAGCGCCCGGATCTGACGCCGCTCATCCGTGCGAGCGAGAGCGTCGGCAAGGCGCTGCGCAAAGGCGCGGTCGTGGTGTACGAATCAACGGTCTATCCGGGCTGTACCGAAGAGGTGTGCGTACCGATTCTCGAACGTGAGTCGGGACTGAAGTTCAACCGCGACTTCTTCGCAGGCTATAGCCCCGAGCGCATCAACCCGGGCGACAAGGAGCATCGCCTGCCGACGATCCGCAAGATCACCTCGGGCTCGACCCCGGAGGTTGCCGAGTTCGTCGATCAGCTGTATCGAACCATCATCAAGGCGGGCACCTACCGCGCCTCGAGCATCAAAGTCGCAGAGGCTGCGAAGGTCATCGAGAACACGCAGCGCGATGTGAATATTGCGCTCATCAACGAGCTCGCGCTCATCTTCAATCGTCTCGGCATCGACACCGAGGAGGTTCTGAACGCGGCCGGCACGAAGTGGAATTTTCTGCCCTTCAAACCCGGCCTGGTGGGCGGTCATTGCATCGGCGTAGACCCGTACTACCTTACGCACAAAGCGCAGCAGATCGGCTACAACCCGGAGATGATCCTTGCGGGCCGGCGCTTGAACGACAATATGGCAAGCTACGTCGCCGGCGAAATCGTCAAGCTCATGACGAGCAAGCGCATCCACGTGAACGGCGCGCGCATCCTCATCCTCGGTGCGACCTTCAAGGAAAATTGTCCCGACATTCGCAATTCCAAGGTGTTTGACGTCGTGCGCGAGCTCGCCAATTACGGCGCGGATCTGGAGATCCACGACCCTTGGGCGGACAGCGCGGAGTGCAAGCACGAATACGGCCGGCGCCTCGTGAAGACGCTCGAGCGCGGCCGTTATGATGTCGCCGTCATCGCGGTCGCGCACCGTGAGTTCCGTGCGCTGGGCGCGGACGGCGTGCGCCGCCTGTGCAAGAAGAACCACGTTCTCTACGATATCAAGCAGCTCTTTCCGGCCGCGCAGGTCGATGGCCGTCTGTGAAGATACTGGTAACGGGGGCCGCGGGCTTCATCGGCTTTCACACCTCGCGGCGCCTGCTGGCGCGCGGCGATGAGGTGGTGGGTCTTGATAATCTCAATGAGTACTACGACGTCACGCTGAAACAGGCGCGTCTCGGCCTGTTGCAGCAAGAGGCGGGATTTCGCTTCGCCAAGCTCGACCTCACCGACGATGCCGGCATGGCGCGCTTCTTCGCGCAGGAGAAGTTTCAGCGTGTCGTGCACCTGGGGGCTCAGGCCGGGGTGCGCTACTCGATCGAGGCGCCGCACGCCTACGTGCAGAGCAACGTGACCGGGACGCTCAATGTGCTCGAGGGTTGCCGGCATCAGTCGGTCGAGCACCTGGTGTATGCCTCGACGAGCTCCGTCTACGGCGCCAATACCAACATGCCGTTTTCGGTGCACAACATCGCCGATCACCCGCTGTCACTGTACGCGGCGACCAAGCGCTCGACCGAGCTCATGGCACACAACTATTCGTCGCTCTTCAAGCTGCCGACGACGGGCTTGAGGTTCTTCACTGTCTACGGACCGTGGGGGCGCCCCGATATGGCGCTGTTTCTGTTCACGCGCAACATCATCGACGGCAAGCCGATCGACGTCTTCAACTTCGGACACCACCGGCGAGACTTTACCTACGTCGAAGATATCGCCGCGGGGGTGGTGCGGGTGCTCGATCACGTCGCGCAACCCAACCCCGCCTGGGACAGCACGCATCCGGATCCCGCGTCGAGCAGCGCTCCGTACCGCCTTTACAATATTGGCAACAATAGTCCGGTCGAGCTCATGCGCTATATCGAGGTGATCGAAGAGTGCCTTGGGCGCAAGGCGCAGAAGAATCTTCTGCCGCTGCAACTCGGCGACGTCCCGGATACCTTTGCCGACATCGACGATCTGGTAAAAGATGTAGGCTATCGCCCGACGACGCCCGTGGAAGTGG
>Ga0302324_100028079_pt1 | contig 10704 bp, 9 predicted proteins | sample Palsa_T0_1_FD_201949 | JGI IMG/M metagenome (GOLD analysis project Ga0302324, IMG submission 201949) | Peat permafrost microbial communities from Stordalen Mire near Abisko, Sweden - Palsa_T0_1 | ecosystem: Environmental > Terrestrial > Soil > Palsa > Peat permafrost | place: Sweden: Abisko...
GGCAACGGCTGGTTCGGCGGATTCCTCCCGCTGATCGCGGCGTCGATCGTCGTCTTCACGGGCGACATCTACGCCGGGCTTTGGTTTCCGATCCTCGTGGCGGCGATGTCGTTCGTGATCGGCGTGATCGTGCTGCCGGAGACGAAGGACCGCAGCCTGCGCGACTAGGCCCGCTGCTGGGACGCGAACGCCCTCTGCGGGCGCCGGACGTCCGTGCGGCAGACTTTCCGGAAATGGCGGGTGAGGCGGCGGGCGGCGAATCCGGCCCCATAGGCAAACCTCAGCAGCGGTCCAAAGGTGTACGCGCTCGCCAGGCCCGCGAAGTAGAGGCCCCTGACCGAGGACTCGAAATGCGACGACAGGATCGGCGACTGGTCCACGGCCCTGATGGAGGAAAGAAGCCTTTCATTCAGGAACGGGAGGCGCCGCAGATCGACCCTATACCCGGTCGCCGCTATGACATGGTCGGTCGCGATCTCCTGCTCGGATCCGTCGCCGCCGACGAGGCGCAGGTGCACCTTGCCCCCCTTGATCTCCGCGGATTTCAGGACGGTGCTCGCAAGCAGGGGCACCTTCCCCTCGATGTCCTTCTTGACAAACCATCCCGCCACCGGGCCCAGGTGGCGGTGCACGATCCAAATGCGGAAGCGCTCCGGCATCACCCTGAACAGCAGGGGCGCGTCGGTGCACATCCGCGATCGCCAGCCCGCCCCCAATCCCGACTTGGGCTTGCGTATCCTCTCAATCCAGTTCGGCGGAGTGGCCGGAGGCGGGGCGTTGAACTTGAATCTGGGAGCCCTGGCGACAAGCCTCACGCTGGCCCCCGATTTGCCGAGCAGCGCCGCGGTGTCGATGGCCGAGGCACCGCCGCCGAACACGGTGACGTCCCGGCCCTTGAATCTCCCGAGGTCCGTGTGCCTCGAGCTGTGGGTGACAAACTCCTCCGGCATGCCGGAAAGGGCCTTCGGGATATAGTCGAAATAGCTGATCCCGGTGGCGACGACGACCCGGCCCGAACGCAGCGTCTCGCCGTCGTCGAGTGTCAGCTGAAATCCCGTCGCGAGGGGCTCGATGTCGACCACCTGGCGCTCATCCAGGTCCGGGACAAGCCGCCGTTGGAACTCGAGACCGTAGGCCGCAAACGTCTCCAGGCTTATGGGGAGCCCCTGGTCCGCATAGGGAATGCCCTCCTGCCTGCAGAAATCCCCGAGCGTGAACGCCGAATCCGGATCATAGAGGTTGGACGCGAACCCCTCTGACTTAAGTGCCATACCCTGGGGCATTTGGTGGCGCCAGGTGTACATGGGGCTGCCGAAGATCCGGAACGAGATGCCGGCCGCCCGCAGGTGCGCGGCAAGGGACAGGCCGTACGGACCCGCGCCGATGATCGCGATTGAAGGCGTTTCGTTCACGAGGGTTAGGGCAAAAACACAAGAATCTCTTGATAATCAGGCTATAGCCTAGCAATTGGCAGGCCAATAGCTACTCCAGCATTGCCGCTCCCCGAAGCCCCCAACAAGCTGCATGGGTCAATTATCGTTATAGCAAGTCGTCTCAACCTCTTGGAACTGTCTGATATTTTGTAACAGCGACGGTGCAATATCATAATTGAACACGCGGGTGCCGATTTGACGATCCTATTGACATCAACCAACTGGTGGCACCACCCGGCGAGGCTTGCCCTGGCCTTCTCAAGGGCTGGGGCGCGGATCGCCGTGCTCTGTCCCAGGGGAAGTTCCGTGCTCAGCACGCGCGTCGTGGCGATGCGTTTTCCCTATCGGGCGCTGCATCCCATGAGGTCCCTGAAGGAGGCCATCGACGCCTCAAAGCCGGACCTGATTGTCCCCGGCGACGAGCGGGCCGTCGCCCACCTCCATGAGCTCCACGCCCAGGCCGTCAAGGCCGGATCGCTCGGCGCGGGAACCCGCGCCCTCATCGAGCGGTCGCTGGGCTCCCCGCAGAGCTACAGCGTCGTCCGCTCGCGATTTGAGATCCTGCGCCTTGCGCGGGAAGAGGGAATACTCGCGCCGGAAAGCGGCCCGGTCCGCAACAAGTCCGATCTCGATGAATGGGGCGGGCGCCACGCGTTTCCCTGGGTGCTGAAGAATGACGGCAACTGCGCCGGACAAGGCGTCAGGGTAGTCGACACCCTCGCAAAGGCACGGCGGGCGTGGCGCCGCCTCGCCGCGCACCCGACGACGCTTTACGTGGCGAAGCGCCTGCTCGCGAATCGGGATCCCTACCCGGTGCCCACGTGGCTGAGGGGGGAACGCCCGGCTGTGACCGTGCAGACATTTGTTCCCGGCACGCCGGCCAACATCTCGGTGGCAGCCTGGAAAGGGGAGGTGCTCGCCGCGTTCTCGGTCTCCGTGTGCAAGACATTGAAGGAGAATGGCCCCGCTAGCGTCGTGCGGCTGATCGACAACCCGGTCATGTTGCAGGCGGCGGTACGCCTGGCGCGCCGCCTCGACCTCTCGGGCTTCTTCGGCCTGGACTTCATGATAGAGCGCGGGACCCAAAAGCCCTACCTGATCGAGCTCAACCCCCGGGTGACGCAGCTGTGCCACCTGCCGCTCGGAAGGGGCCGCGATCTGACCGGTGCTCTCTATGAGCGGCTCTCGAGCGTTCCCGCGGCAGATTCGCCGCACCTGACGGTGGCGGGCACAATCGCAATTTTCCCCAATGCGTGGATGCAGAACCTGGGGGACGAATTCTTCACGAAGGGATTCCACGACGTGCCCTGGGAGGAGCCCGACCTCGTCGACGAAATGCTGAAGGCCCTGTGGTGCAATCGCGGCTCGCTGCACGCGGCCATCGAATGGTTGAAGTCCGTGACCCGGGATGGCGGCACGGAGGTCGTGCTCGATGGCAGCGCGAGGCAATTGAATCGGCCGCAGGACCGGGACGCGATGCCGGCGAAGAACCCCGCCAAGACCGGCGAGGCCGTGAAGACATCCGCATAGGCGAGCGTGGGATGCGCGGGGACCCCTTCCAGGTCCCCCGGAAATGGGGCCGCGGGTTCGACCTACCGCGCCGCGGGTCCTGAGCGCCGACGGAAGGCCTCAATCGGCGCCGCCAGGAACAGGGCAAAGAGCACCTCGAAGTCGCACTGGTGCCTTATGTCATGCGTGATCATCACGTTGGGGAGCAGGGCAAGAAGGTAGATGGCCGCCGCGACCCCAACGAGGCGAGGCGTCGCCTTCGTTCCGAAAAGCATGGCGGCCAGACAGCAGGCGCTGGGGATGCCCGACCACAGAAGGCCCACCAGGATGGCCGCGGCGCCCCTGCTCTTCGTTCGGATGTTTGCCTGGGCCCGCGTCCAGTCGGCCATCAGGGCATCGATGTCCTGGGCCCCCGCGGCGGCGAGGCTCGCCCTTTCGGCCGACGCCGGGACCTCGCTTCTCGGCCAGAGGTAGGTTGTCGGCCTTATCCCGTAGTAAAAGACGAGCCTCTGGCCGACGAGCCGCGCCGCAACGTCGGGGCCGAGTGGCGCCAGCACGAGGTCGGTGTCCCCCGCCGATTTGGAGAAGCAGACGGCGTTGAACAGCCGGTTGCCTGAGTAGGCCAGGTAGCGGCCGAGATCGCGGGTCACGATCTCGAGGGCCCGGCGGCGATAGCCCTCGAGGAAGTCCTTCTCGCCGAGCTGCCGGTACGCCAGGAAAACCCTCAGGTTCATGCTTGGATTGCCCGCGAGGATGGACGACTCGGTGAGGATCCCGTCCTTCGTCTGTTCATGGGCGAGCACCAGTTCAAAGTAGCCGTTCGACTTGGCCGCGATCCACTGGTGGAACACGAGGCGATTCCTGATGGCCCACGGTCCGGCGCCGACGATCAGGGCCGCCACGGCCGCAAGCGCGCCCGCCCGGAGCAGGCCGACGGGCCTGCCGGCCGGGGAGCGCCAGATCGCAAGGCTGAGAACGCCCGTCGCCGCGATCCCCGCCATCGCAAGTCCCGGGTGCGTCAGGGCAAGCAGGGTGCCGGCGACGAACAGCATCAGCGAGGCGCGCGCACTGCCCGGCTTTCGCCACGCCGTTGCCAGTCCCGCCAGGAGGAGGGCGGACTCTCCGGCTGTCAGCGCCCCCGGGTACGTGAGGACGTTCCCGTCCAGCAGGCAGTAGCCGAAAAACGCCGCAACGAAGACCACGCGCGACGGCGCCCACCAATGGGGGATGCAGAACTTGAGGACAAGGTAGACCGCGGCCGCGACAGCGAGGAGATTGGACGCCACGATCAGGTTGAAGGCCCTGATGCCGATCCACTTCGAGACCCCGAGCGCCCCGGCGTAGATGAAGGGAATGGCGGGCGTTATCCAGGCGGTCGGTCCCGACTGCTGCCAGAAGGGATTTGCGAATCCCGAGCCCGAGGCGAGGGACGTCGCCACGCTCAAAGGCTCAAGGGGAAGCTGGGGCTGGCGCCCCTCCCGCCACTCGAGCTCGCACATGCACAGGAGCGCTGCGGCGAAGAACACGGCGGAACCGACGGGAGAACAAAGCGTAGCGAACCGGCGCACGATAGGACGATCTTGGGAGCCCCGCGGCCCTTTTCAAGCCCGGCTGGCCGCACCTAACACGGGGATTGCGGTGAGGGGCCGCAATATCCACATTTCGGCGCCATGAAGATAGCCGTCGGCTGCACGCTGCGCTACCAAGTGGTGGCGCCGAGCGCCTCCTTCACCTTTAACGTCCTCGTCAATACCGACCCCCAGCAGCGGCTGGTCTCCGAGTCGATCCGGTGCGCGCCGGACTCCCCGACCGAGATCGCCAAGACGTCGAAGGGCGAGCGCGTCCTGCGGGTGGACGCGCTCATCGGCCCCTTTGAGCTCAGCTATTCGGCGGTCGTGGACGTCGACCGGCCGGAGCTGCAGGCGGCGGTGCCGGCCGACCGGCCCGGCCGCCTGCCGCTCAACATCCTCACCTACACGCTGCCGAGCCGCTACTGCGAGAGCGACCGGTTCGGGCCGATGGCCTGGGAGCTTTTCGGCAAGACTGAGGACCGTGCCGAGCAGGTCCGCCTGATCTGCCGCTGGGTCGACGAGAACGTGGCCTACCTGCCGGGCTCGACCGACGGCAGGACGTCGGCGTGGGACGTGTGGCAGTCGCGCAAGGGCGTCTGCCGCGACTACACGCACCTGTCGATCGCGCTCTGCCGGGCGCTCTCCATCCCGGCCCGCTATGTCGGCGGGTACGCGGTCGGCCTCGAGCCCATGAACTTCCACGCCTGCTTCGAGGCCTACCTTGGGGGAGGCTGGAGGCTGTTCGACCCTACCGACTCCATAGCGCCGGGACTGATCGTCGCCGCGACGCGGGGGCGCGACGCCGCTTCGGCGGGGCTCACCACGATTTTCGGGAGGGTCGTGACCGAGCCCGTCCAGGTGCAGTGCTCCTTGGCCGAGCCCGCGCCGGCTCCCCCGGCTGCGCTTGTGTCGGAGTGAGGGAGCCCCAAGCGGCTGTGCTTCGGGGTAAATCGCCCCTGAAACCCCTTTTTTTCAGAAAAAGCGAAAAAAACGCTTGCACTAGGGAAACAGTCAACTATCACTACCTCCATGGGAAGAACCTCTGACGCCGACCAACGCTTGATGGATGCCGCCCTGGCCCTCATGTGGGAGGAAAGCTATGGGGCCGTCACGATCGACCAGATCTGCCACCGGGCGGATGTGAAAAAGGGCAGCTTCTACTATTTCTTCAAGTCCAAGGCCGAGCTTGCGGTGGCCGCCCTCGAGAAGCTTTGGAAAGAGGAATGGAAGCCCACCTTGGACGCCTGTTTTTCGCCCTCCGTGGACCCGCTGGTCCGCCTGAAGAACTACTTCGAGGGAATCCACGCGAGCCAGGTCGAGATCAAGGCCCGTTTCGGAAAGGTGCTCGGCTGCCCCGTCTGCACGGTGGGATCCGAGGTCAGCACCCAGGAAGTCGACGTCAGCGCGACGATCCGGGACATCATGTCGCGCAAGCAGCGTTACTACCAATCGGCGATCCGCGACGCGATCGCCCAGGGAGTGATTGAACCCTGCGACCCGGTCGAGGAATCACTCGCCCTCTTTGCGCTCCTCGAGGGACTGGTCAGCCAGGCGAGGATCATGAATGACCCCGAGGTCCTGCGCAAACTGCCGGAGATGGCGCTCAGCATGTTGAGGGTGAAACCGAAGGGCGAGTCGCCCGCCATTGAAGCCCCGGTTCACGCCTAAACCCATATTCCAATCCACCGCGCACGATAAACGTGCGCATTTTTTGAACCTTTTTCATAGCTAAACAGTCAACTACTCACGCCGATGGTCCACTCCATTGAATCCGAATTCACAGAAGGCAGCCCCCGGGCTTTCCGCACGTCGCACTCCGTGCGCCAAGCGTCTCACCCACAGGGCACCCACGACCGCTCGCGCGCCGCGCACGCCCTCTGGTTCCATCCCAGCTTCGCCGAGCCGGAGATCAACCCGCTCTGGGACACCGGGCTTCTCGACCGTCTCTCGTCGCCGCTCACGCGCTATCACGAATAAGCGCTCCCTCGCCCTGAACGGCCCCACCGATCCTCAACCGCATAAAATACCATGATCACAGCCACCCTCATCCTCGCAGGCATCGTCCTCGTGACGGCCTGGGACAGCTCCGATAAGAGCTGAAGAGCCCACGGCCGAACGAGAGTTGATTCAACCGAACTTGAATTCGCCTATCGTGAGCAACGAAACACCTCCACCCAACGCTGCCCCGGCGAATTGCCGGGCGCCCGTGCAAGCCGCGACCCTCGCGAGACTCCCTCTTCTCGCGGGCGCTATCAGCTACACGGCGCAGCGCTCCAGCGCGGCCGAGCCTCAGCATTCAAGGCGCGCCGCGGTGCTCGCGAAGACGCGCTACAGCGCCGGCTACCTCTCAAACCTTGACTTCGTCGATGCGCAGCGAACCGAGCTCGGCAACGAGCGTGCGACCGTCCAACTCGCGGCGCAGCGCCCCAATGTGAGCGTGGCCCTGATCAAGGCGCTCGTCGAAGGATGGTCGGTCAGCGTCCCGCCGGCCGCCGATTGACCGACGGCCCTGCGGGGATTCCTGCCCGCTCAGTTCGCCGGTATCCGCATCGCGTAAAAGCTGCGGTAAACGAACACCAGGGCCACAATGAAGATCACGGCGCCGAGCCCGTGCTTCACCGCGGGGTCCATCTTGACGGCGATCTCCACCGCGAGGAGGCCGAAGAGGGTCGTGAACTTGATGACGGGGTTCAGCGAGACCGAGCATGTGTCCTTGAAGGGATCGCCCACCGTGTCCCCGACGACGGTCGCCGCATGGAGGGGGGTGCCCTTCTGCTTCAGCTCGACCTCGACGATCTTCTTCGCGTTGTCCCAGGCTCCGCCCGCGTTGGCCATGAAGATGGCCTGGAAGAGCCCGAAGAACGCGATGCCTATCAGGTAGCCGATGAAGAAGTAGGGGTCGAAGAACGCGAGCGCCAAGGCAAAGCAGAAAACGACAATGAAGATATTGATCATCCCCTTCTGGGCATACTGCGTGCAGATGCGGACGACCTCCTTCGAGGCGGCCACGGAGGCCGTGGCCGCGTCCAGCTTCATGTTCTCCTTGATGTAGACGACCGCGCGGTAGGCGCCCGTCACGACCGCCTGCATGCTAGCGCCCGTGAACCAGTAGACCACGGCGCCGCCCATGAGGAGGCCCATCATCGACTCCGGATGCACCAGGGAGAGGCGCTCGATCGTGTCAGGGTGCAGGCGCTTGAGCAGCATGATGATGCCGAAGACCATCGTCGTGGCGCCGACGACCGCCGTACCGATGAGCACCGGCTTGGCCGTAGCCTTGAAGGTGTTGCCGGCGCCGTCGCCCTTTTCCAATTGGTGCTTGGCGTGTGCGAAGTCCGGCTTGAAGCCGAAGTCCCGCTCGATCTCCGCAGCCGTCTCCTTCTTCGACTCGATTTGCGAGAGCTCGTACACGGACTGGGCGTTGTCGGTGACCGGCCCGAAGCTGTCCACCGCGATCGTCACGGGGCCCATTCCCAGGAACCCGAAGGCGACGAGGCCGAAGGCGAAGATCGGCGCGGCGAAACGGAATTCCTCGGGCATGATCGCCTGGAGGGCCGGGCTGGCCGAGATCAGGTACGCGCCGAACATGAGCGCAAGGATGACGAGGCCCGTCCAGAAGGCCGAGAAGTTGCCGGCCACGAGGCCCGACAGGATGTTGAGCGAGGCGCCGCCCTGCTTTGACGAGGTGACGACCTCCTTCACGTGCCGGCTTTCCGTCGACGTGAAGACCTTCGTGAACTCGGGGATCAGCGCGCCGGCGATCGTGCCGAGCGAGATGATGGTGGCCAGGACCAGCCAGAGGCCCTCCGGGCAGGCGGGATGCGCCGCCAGGAGGACGTAGGTGGCGCCATACGTGACTGCGATCGAGATGATCGACGTGATCCAGACCAGGTTCGTGAGCGGCTGCTCGAGGTTGAAGTCCCTCTTGTCGCCGAACAGGGCGCCGCTGACCGCGGAGTTAACGAAGTAGCTCAGGAGGGACGTGATGAGCATCAGGATGCGCATCGCGAAGAGCCAGACGATCAGGGTGCCGCAGAGGTCCGGCTTCGTCGCCAGCGCGAGGGCGAGGAAGGCGATGAGCGCGACGCCGGTGACGCCGTACGTCTCGAAGCCGTCCGCCGTCGGCCCGACCGAGTCGCCGGCGTTGTCGCCGGTGCAGTCCGCGATGACGCCCGGGTTGCGGGGGTCGTCCTCGGGCAGATTGAACACGATCTTCATCAGGTCGGCGCCGATGTCGGCGATCTTTGTGAAGATGCCGCCGCAGATCCGCAGCGCCGACGCGCCGAGCGACTCGCCGATCGCGAACCCGATGAAGCAGGGGCCCGCGAGCTCGGCCGGCAGGAACTTGAGGATGCAGATCATGAAGAAGAGCTCGATCGCGACCAGGAGGAGCCCGACGCTCATGCCCGACTTGAGGGGGATGAGGAGCGTCGCGAGCGTGTTGCCCTTCAGGGCCGAGAACGCCGTCCGCGAATTGGCGACCGTGTTGATCCTAATGCCGAACCAGGCGACGCCGTAGCTGCCCAGGATCCCGAGGATCGACGACAGGAGGATGACGACGACATTGCCCGCCGACTGGCCGGAGAGGCTGCCGAAGTAGTAGGTCATGCACACCGCGATCAGGAGCCAGAGCACTGCGAGGAACTTTCCCTGCTGGCCCAGGTAGGTCTTGCAGGTCTCCCAGATGATGTTCGAGACCGCCGACATCGAGGAATGGACCGGCAGGTTGCGCGTCTGAATATACTGCATCCACCCGAAGACCATTCCGCCCAGGCACACGATGAGGCCGATCAGGAGGACGGCCGAGCCGGTGAGGGAGCCGCCCATGAACGAAACGGCGTTCAGGTCCGGTATCTTGATGTCGGATTCGCTCGCGCGAAGGGACGGAACTGAGGACACGGCGAATGCAGCGGCCGCGCCCAATTGCCAAGCTTTGGGTAACTTCATGTTGACGGGTAGGGGGTTAGAATCGGTGCAGACTGCTTAAGGCGCTGGAGCGGGGCGAGTTTTTTTGTGAATTTCGGCATGCGTCAATCAGACCACTGAATCGCATTGAGGATCTCCGCGAGATGGAAGCCCGCCTTGGCCAGCCTCTCCTCTGCAACCGGTATGCAAACCGCATCATAGGTGCCGGAAAGTGTGATTTGTATGCTCTTTATGCCGCCCCTGGTATCGGGCTTCTCGGCCCCAAACGTGACCGGGCCGTAGGCGGTGCGGGCGGCGACCAGGCTCTCGGTGGCCCATCCCTCCGGCCAATGGTGGTAATCGCCGGTGCTCTTCCAGGTCGTGCCTTCCCGCGCTACCAGGCCGTTCAGGACCCCGGCGACAACGGCGGGATCCTTGGAGCCCGCCACCTTCTGGACGAGGTTGGTGTCCCAGTAAGCGTGGAGCTCATCGTATTTCCCGGGACCGAAGAAGTCCGCGTTTCCGCCCTTGTCGTTCGGAAGGCCCTTCGCCGCCACCGGGTCCATGACAAGGCTTGCCGAGCCGTCTGCTCCTATATGAAAGAAGCCGTTGCCGACGTGCAGGGGCTGATGCTCATCGCCCACGAAGTGGACGAGCATGCAGAGCGCCTCGCGCGTGGTGATCCTCTTGTCGCCGCCGCCCTCGAGGACGCTCACGGCCTCCTCTATCTTGTGCACCACGTCGTCGGGCCTCGAGAAGGGGCCATCGAGCGTGTAGGCTTCGAGGCCCAGCGGGAGATCCACATAGTGCCATTCCCCGTTCTTCGGGAATTCCGCATTGAACTTCATGGCCTCGGGATCGGAGCCCAGGGGGCCCTGGTGAAAGTAGGCGGCCCTGACCTGGTCCATCCAGCTGGCGATGGACGCCAGGTCGTCGCTTCCCAATATCTTGATGACGTGGGCGCGTGCGCCCGCGCTCAGGTTGTGTTCGGCGACGAGTCCCACGGCGGCGTGGCCCTCGGCGTCCCAGGCAAGCGCTGGGACTGCGCACGCGAGTGCAAGGGCGGCGCCGGAGAAGTAACGTCTAAATGGGCTTGTTTTGATCCGCGATAGATCGAACGTTCCCGCGTCCCTTGGAAAGCCAATTCGCCGGGCCGTTTGGAAACCCACACAAAGGCTCGCCATCCGGGGTCCCTTTCCCAGAGTTTTCCGATGCCCCTAGCCCGGGTGGCGGAATGGTAGACGCTTCGGACTTAAAATCCGATTTCCGCAAGGAAGTGTCGGTTC
>Ga0302324_100028080_pt1 | contig 10704 bp, 10 predicted proteins | sample Palsa_T0_1_FD_201949 | JGI IMG/M metagenome (GOLD analysis project Ga0302324, IMG submission 201949) | Peat permafrost microbial communities from Stordalen Mire near Abisko, Sweden - Palsa_T0_1 | ecosystem: Environmental > Terrestrial > Soil > Palsa > Peat permafrost | place: Sweden: Abisko...
TCCGAGCTATAAGCCGAAATGAAACGAAGAGTCGCTTGATTGCCGGGATAGGGCAGGTGATAGGAAACGCGCACGCTGCTGTCGCCCGGCCGGAACGGGAACACGACGGCCTGCTGGTTCTTGCCCGTGTCGATCGGGGTCTGGATAACGGGCATGCCGGATGCGCCCACAGCCGACACGTCACTGACCTGCGCGCCCTGAGGCAGCGAATAGACGAAAGAGCCGTCCGCGCGGTAGAACGCCAGCGGAGGCTGGGTTTTGTTCGTGAGGAGATATTCCTCGGTTATGCCCAGGTCCGTGCCGGTGGGCTGGAAAATAATCGCGTGAGCGGTTACGGTAAACGCGCCGGGCTTGTCCGTGGGCTCGAAGACCTGAACGTCGACGTTGGTCTTGCCGGGAACAACCGGTTCGTGATAATTCACGCCGCGATACACAGCGCGAAGGAGCATCGGCCCGGCGCCAAGGGCTTGATTTGTGATCGAGTAATGGCCTTCCGAGTCGGTCTTGGTCGAGGCGACGGGCTGCATGGTGCCTTGGAGTTGGATCAGGATCACGTCGACGCCCGCGGCGGGCTTGCCCGTGGTGCCGTTGGTGACGGTCCCGGTGACCGTGCCGGCGAAAGAGGCGGAGGCTAGAAAGCAAAAGAGCAGGGAAGCGAGGAGCGCGCGTCGCGGGTTCGTGGATTGAAACAAGAGAGATTCCCCGCTTCGCTCGGAATGACCACTAAATACTCTTCGCATCATGCGCGGCGGCCTTTTTCGGATGCGGCCTGGCGGGTTGCAGGCGTGGGAGCGCCGCCGGTCAGGACGTCCATGTCCGCCAGCACGCGAGCGGCTTCGATTTCGAGCGATTGCTTGATTTCATCGTAATCCTTCTCGGAGAATTTTCCGGCGCGATACTCGAAGCGAAGATCGCGGAGATTTTCGTAGATGGCGTCGCGCCGCTCGAGAAGCTGGTCGAGCTTGGTGCGATGCGGCGCGTAGTCCCATTTTTCGGGACGGACGCCAAAAACAAAAATCAGGGTGGCGACGGTCAACAGGATGCAGGCGACGGCGATGTCCAGGTCGCTCATTGCGCGTTACTCATCGAGGTCTTTGTCCGATTCGCTGCGGGCGCGATGGAGCAGCTCCGGTGAAATCGGCGGACCGCCCGCCGGAGAGAGGACGGCGCGATGGCGCCAGCGGCGTACGAGTTCCCAAATCAGGTACAGCGCGAAGAACGGGAGCACGATCGGAGCGATCCAGACGAGCGCGGTGAACCCTCTCTTCGGCGGATCAACCAGAACCGTCAAGCCATATTCCTGAATGAACGATTGCAGGATTAGATCGTCGGAGCCGCCGCCGGCGATGCGCTGGTCGAGTTCCTTGAGCATTGCGGCGGAGGACGTGCAGCCGACGTGATTGCAGGCCGTGAGCACCTGGTTGCAGCCGCAGGTGCACATCATTCTTGCGCCGAGGGCTTTCGCGCGCGCGGTTTCTTGGGCGTGCGACGGAGGCGCGAGCGCGAGCAGCGTAAAAAGCAAGAAGGGCGCAGCAAGCAGCGCCCCTACGACGATCGCCGGATTTTTGCGCGCTTCGGAAGTCATGCTAGTCATTGTGGGGGGTGGACCGGCGAATTGGTGCGTTCGGGATGGGGCTTGGGGCGCGCGAGCCGGTTGTAGCTTGGGCGATGGCGTCACCCCAGGATTTCTGGGCGACCGGGCGCAGGACGAGAGCCGCGCGGCGGTCGGGGAACATCGCGAGCCCAGTGCCGAGGACGACCACGACGCCTCCGAACCAGATCCATTTCACGAGCGGATTCAGGTACGCGTGGATCACGGGCTTGTTTGTCTCCGGGCTGCGCCCGGCGTAGACGACGTAGAGATCGCGGATCGGCGTGCTCTCATTCGCGACTACCGTTTCGGTGACCTGGCTCGCGAGGAAAAAGCGGCGCTCGGGATAGAGCATCATTTCCGAGTGGCCGTTGCGGAAAACTTCGAGAGTGGCGCGGTCGGACTGGTAATTATCGTTGGCTACCTGGTCGAAATTCTGGCAGAGAATCGTGTACGGGCCGACGGTGATGGTCTGCCCGATGGCCATTTCGCGTTGAATATCCTGATTGAACGCGGAGCCGGCGATGCCGATGAAGATCAGCACCATGCCGAAGTGAACGATGTAGCCGCCGTAGCGGCGCGTGTTGCGCATGGTGAGCTCGCCGACGGCGCTGAGAATGCTCGAACCGTCGCGCGAGGCGATCACGCGCGCGCCGCGATAGAACTCCGAGACGATCGTCAGCGTGACGAAGACGGAAAGGATCAGGCAGACAAGCGGATAGAACAGCCGGAAGCCGAATGCGAAGGCGACGACACCGGCGATCAACCCTCCGACAAGAGGCCACGCGAAGTTACGCCGCAGCGCGTCGACAGAAGTCTTACGCCACGCGAGCAGCGGGCCCACGCCCGTCAGGAAAATCAAAAATAGAGCAATCGGGACGTTCACTTTGTTGAAGAAAGGGGGACCTACGCTGATCTTATTGCCCGTGACCCACTCGGAGAGCACGGGGAAGAGCGTGCCCCACAGCACGGCGAAGCAAGCAGCCAGCAGAATCAGATTGTTGAACAGAAAGCTCGATTCACGCGAGACGAGCGAATCGAGTTGATTATCGCTGCGCAGATAATCGCGATTCTTCCACCACGCCGCGAGGCAAACGATAAAGATAATTCCAAGAAAGCCGAAGAACCAGCCGCCGATGGACGATTCCGCGAAAGCGTGCACGGAGCTGACGATGCCGCTGCGCGTGAGCGATGTTCCGAGGATGCAAAGCATGAAGGTGACGAAGACGAGCCACACGTTCCAAACCTTCATCATGCCGCGCTTTTCCTGCATCATCACGGAGTGCAAAAACGCGGTGCCCGTGATCCACGGAAGAAGAGCCGCGTTTTCGACCGGGTCCCATGCCCAATAGCCGCCCCAGCCGAGCACGGCGTATGCCCAGTGCGCGCCGAGAAGGACGCCGATTCCCTGGAAACACCAAGCGACCATGGTCCAGCGGCGGGTGATGTGAATCCATTTTTCGCCGGGATAGCGGCCGAGCAGGGCCGCCAGCGCGAACGCGAACGGTATGGTGAAGCCCGTGTACCCGAGATAGAGCATCGGCGGGTGAATCACCATTTCCGGGTATTGCAGCAGGGGATTCAGGCCGCTGCCGTCGGAAAGGCGGGCGACGTTCATTGCGCCCGCGGAATTGGCGGCGGCAAAAACGTGGAACGGGTTTGCGACGAAATTATTCAGCGTGAGGAAAAAAACCTGCACACCGGCGAGGATGGCGCCGACGTAAGGCATCAGCTCCGGATGTTTCTTGCGATTCAGAAACAGCGCGAAAAAGACGTAGATCGAGAGCAGGAAACTCCACCACAGCAAAGAGCCTTCCTGGCCGGCCCAGAGCGCCGAAAACTTGTAGTAGAGAGGCAGGGCGCGGTTGCTGTGCGCCGCGACGTAGGCCAGCGAAAAATCATCGGTGAAGAAAAAATATTCGAGCGTGGCAACGGTGAGAGCGACCAGGCCGCATACGGCCATCCCGGCGTTGAGCGCGCTCTTCGTGACCAGGGCGCGACGGGTGAGGATTCCCACGATTCCGGCGACGAGCGCATATACGGCGAAAAGGAACGCCAGAAGAAGTGCGAAGGAACCGAAAATATCCACGAATCCCCCTGCTGAAAATTAGCTCTTGCCGCGGCTGCTGTCCGCGCTGGGCGAAGGCGCGGATTGATTCATCGATTGGCCGGGCTGGCTCGCCGGCTGGGACGGGGCGCCCGGCGTTCCGAGCGGGGACGCCTCATACTTGGACGCGCATTTTGCCTGGACCTGCTCGGCGACGAAGCCGTCGGTTGTGACGTGGCCTTCGACAAGCGCCTGGGCTCCGTCTTTAAAAGTGTCCGGCAGGGGATCGTTGCCAACGTATTTGACCGGAAGGGTCTTGCCCTCTTCTTCCAGGACGAAGTCGATGCGGCCATCGGGATGAGTGATGGAGCCGGCTTTGACGTTGCCGGAGACGCGCATGCGCTGGTGGAGCGTTGCGCCGGTCAGCGTGGGGAGCTCTGAAATCGTGTGGTAGTAGGTCTTGCTCTGCGTGTAGCCGACGTACGCCAGCGCGACGAGCGTGGCGACAATGATGCCCGAGCCGATGACGAACTTCTTCTGGGCTTTCACGGATTTGCCCTCACCTATTTATGCTGATAGGAGAAATTCTAACACAATCGCGGAAACGCGCTCCAATGTTTGGGCGATGAGAAGGAGAAGAATTGATTTTGGCGGCGAAGAAGACATGTGCCGGATTGGCACGGAGACGAGGACCAGACTTCCGCGGAAATCTTTTCTTCCCTGTTACACTTGAAATGTGAATCCACACCCTCGCCGCGCTCGGGAGGACAAACTGTAGTGAGCCAGTTTGATCAGACTGAGCTACTGCACGCCGCTCAGGCGCGTTGACACCCGGCGCTGGCGGTTCTACTATTGGCGTTTGTCGCGTCTAAACCGGCCGCTCTCAACCCCATCGATCATGCCGAAAACTTCACCGTGCAGCTCGCTGAGCCGACAGGAGTATTTCGGTGATCGGGGATATGAACGAGACGCGGCCCAGTGGCGCTCCTGCCAGCGATTCGCGGTGATTCTGCTTGTGTTCGCGTGCGCCTTCGTTTTTCCTCCGGTCGCACGTGGGCAAACGGTCGACCAGGTCGCCCCTCAGGTCAAAGCCAGCGGGTACGTCACCGATTTGGCTGGAGTGTTAAGCCAAGGGGCGCGGGACCAGCTCACGGCGCTATGTACTGAAGTCGACCAGAAGACGCAGGCGCAGATTGCGGTTGTGACCATAAAATCGCTGGGCGATCGAACGATTGATGACTACGCGGTCGACCTTGCCGAGCGGCTGGGCATTGGCCCAAAGTCCAGCAATCGCGGCGTTCTGATTCTCGTCTCGCCAGCCGACCACAAGTATTACACCGCCGTCGGCTACGGACTTGAGCCGATTTTGCCGGATGGCAAGGTGGGGAGTTTCGGACGCGAGGTGGTTCCGTACCTGCGCCAGAACAATTACGATGGCGCGCTGCTGCTGCTGACGCGGCGTGTTGCGGATGTGATCGCGCAAGATAAGGGCGTTGCTCTGACGGGCACGGCCCCCGAGGCGCCACAAGAGCCCGAAGGCAATCCACGCGGGCTTACAGGGGGCCAGATATTCGCGATCCTGTTCGGACTCTATATCGTGTTCTCGCTTCTTCGTCGAATCGGCGGCGGGCCGGGCGCGCGCTCTGGCCGGAGCAGTGGCTGGTGGATTGGGCCCATGATCGGCAGCGGAATGGGCGGCGGGTTTGGCGGCGGGTTCGGAGGGGGCGGAGGCGGGGGCGGGTTTGGTGGCTTTGGCGGCGGCGGTTTTGGAGGCGGCGGAGCGGGTGGAAGCTGGTAATCTTGCGGCCGTGTGTATTCGGGGGCAGTCCCCGGGGTGCTTCGGAATATGGAAGTGAAACTTAAAGAGCTGGTCGACCGATTGAAATCCGCGGCGGGCGGGAATCTGAAAGCTGCCGTGCTCTACGGGTCCGCCGTTACCGGCGAATTTCAGAAAGAGCATTCGGATTTGAATATTCTTTGCATCGTGGAGCGCGCGGGCTCATCTGAGTTGGAAGCGCTTCACACTGCGGCTGACTGGTGGATGCGCGAGGGGAATCCATCTCCGTTGATTTTCACACTGGAGGAACTCGCGCGATCGGCCGATGTTTTCGCGATCGAGCTTCTCGACATGAAGAGCCATCACCGCATGCTTCTGGGCGACGACTTTCTGGAAGGCCTTAATGTTCCGCTGCGGCTGCACCGGTTGCAGGTGGAGCGCGAGCTGCGAAATGCGTGGCTGCGCCTCCGCCAGGCAATCCTGGCGGCGCCGCAGAAACGGAGGGCTCGTCTCGGCATCATGCTTGCGTCCGTTGCCACATTTTGCACGCTTTTCCGGCACGCGTTGATTGCGCTGGGCCGGCCCGCGCCTCTCAGCAAGCGGGAGGCGGTGGACGGAGCCGCATCGCTGACGGGAGCAAACGCGATGGGATTTCAGAGCATTCTGGATTTGCGGGAAGGGAAGAGCAAAGAGAAAGAGATCGACGTGGAAGCGGCGCTGCACGCGTATCTGGAATTCGTCGAAGTAATCACGGATCACGTGGACCGCGCGTTCGAAACTTCTTAGTGTTTGAGCGTACTTTTTCAGGCGTGAATTTGCGATTTGCTGGATTTCTTGCCGGAGGCGGATTATGAAAGCGGTTATCGTCGTTCTAGCGGCTATCGTACTTGTCGGGGGCATTTTTGGCGGCATGTACGTGGCCGCGAAAAATCAAATGGTCACGAAAAATGAGACGGTGAAATCGGATTGGGCGCAGGTGGACGTCGTTCTTGAGCGGCGTGCGGACCTGATTCCGAACCTTGTGGCCACGGTGAAAGGCATAGCGGCGCAGGAAGTCACCGTGTTCGACGATATCGCAAAAGCGCGCGCGTCGTACCTGAGCGCCCAGACGCCCACCGACAAAATCGCGACAAGCAACCAGCTTTACGGAGCCGAGGTGAAAGTTTTGGCTCTCTCGGAGAACTACCCGCAGCTCAAATCCAACGAGAGTTTCCTGAAACTGCAAGACGAGCTGGCGGGAACGGAGAACCGCATCGCCGTCGAGCGCAAGCGCTACGACGACGCGATTCAGGACTACAACACGTTTATCGGCCAGTTTCCCAACAGCGTGTTCGCCGGATGGGCTGGATATAAGCGGAACGATGCATACTTCGCGGCGCCTGAAGCTGCCACTGAGGTGCCGAAGGTTCAGTTTCCTGGCGCGAATCCGTAGGCGGAGTTTTCCGCAGAATCGACGTAGGTCACCCGACGCAGTGTCGATTGCCGATTGCGCGAGAATCGCGACGCTGTGGCGCGAATTGGCGGTGAGATTCTTCGTCCATCCTGGTCGGATGGCCTCAGAATGACGGCGCGGTAGTTGGACGGAAAAGCGCGTGGTGGACGCGCGCGTCGTAGCGCCGGCATCCTGCCGGCGTTTTGCGTTCCGTCACCGTAAGCGCCGCGCAAATTCGCGGCATGTACGTTGCGTGATGGGTCCGTTCGAACAAACTGACCCCACCGATTTACGGCGCGACTTGACCCGGCTTGGCGGGGCGCGCTAGGCTAACTATCGGAGGGTTTTATTCCACGCGGCTGCGGCCAAACTTGATGAAGCAAACTGTCCGAATGGCCGGGGGTATCAGCGAATTCTTCGGTCCTCTCGATGAAAACCTGAAGTTTTTCGAATCCTCGCTGCGTGTTACGACGCATCTGACCGACGACACCCTCGAAATTGAAGGCGAGCCGGCGCAAGTCGAACGCGCCGCCCGCATCGTCGGCGCTTATAACGACCGCATCCTTGAAGGCCGCACCCCAACCAGCCAGGAAGTAAAGGCGTTGCTCCGCGCGAGCTCGACCGAGCCCGCCGAGACACTGCACGGCGCATTCTCTCCTACGCGCACGCGAGCGTTCGGCAAGAAAATCGTCGCGCCAAAGAGCGCCAACCAGAGCCGGTATATCGAGGCGCTGGAAACGTACGACATGGTGTTTGCGATCGGGCCGGGTGGAACGGGGAAAACCTACCTCGCCGTCGCCATGGCGGTGTCAGCGCTGCTTTCGAAGCAGGTGAGCCGCATCATTCTTGCGAGGCCTGCCGTGGAAGCGGGCGAACGGCTGGGATTTCTTCCCGGCACGCTGCAGGAAAAAGTCGATCCGTATATGCGGCCGCTCTACGATGCGCTCCACGATCTGCTCGAAGCGGACAAGCTCGAACGGTTTCTCGAAAAGGGCATAATCGAGGTCGCGCCGCTCGCCTTCATGCGCGGGCGCACGCTGAACGATTCGTTTGTGATTCTCGATGAGGCGCAGAACACGACCAGCGAACAGATGAAAATGTTTCTCACGCGCCTGGGCTTCAACTCGAAGGCCGTGATCACCGGCGATATCACGCAGATCGATCTTCCCGACCCGCGCCGCTCCGGCCTGATCGAGGCGATGGAAGTGGTCAGCAAGATCGAGGGCATTTCGTTCGTGCACTTTGACGAGCGCGACGTCGTTCGCCACAACCTGGTGCAGCGGATTATCAAGGCGTACGACGAATATACCGGCGACCATTCCCGGTCGTCCGGCGCGGGACGCATTGCGCGGGCAGCGGCCGCGCCTTTGCCGCGCGAAAACCGGGACCGCGATTAGCCAATCAAGGTAAACTCGCAATTCCGCTTCATGCACGGGTGCGCCGCGAAATTTTCCAAGATGACTGCGACGATTGAAAACTGGGCCGCGCGAATTTGTGCGGGAGATGTGCGCGCGATTTCCCGCGCCGTCTCCGCCATTGAAAGCCGGTCGGGCGAAGCGGAAGCGCTGCTGAAGGAGGTTTTTCCGCACACGGGGCACGCCTGGCGCGTCGGCGTGACCGGCGCTCCGGGAACCGGCAAGAGCACGCTGGTGGACAAGCTGGCGGTTCACTATCGCGGCGACAAAAAAAGTGTCGGGATCATCGCCGTCGATCCTTCGAGTCCCTTTACGGGAGGAGCGATTCTGGGTGACCGGATTCGGATGCAGGGTCATGCGGGAGACGACGGCATCTTCATTCGTTCGATGGCCACCCGGGGTTATCTCGGCGGCCTGGCGCAATCCACGGGCGACGCGGCGCTCCTTCTCGACGCGGCGGGCAAGGACATGATCCTTGTGGAGACGGTCGGGGTGGGCCAGGGCGAAATCGAAATCGTCCGGCTCGCCGATTGCACGGTTGTCGTGCTGGTTCCGGGGATGGGCGATGACGTGCAGAGTCTCAAGGCCGGCCTCATGGAGATTGCGGATATCTTTGTGATCAACAAATCCGACCGGGAAGGCGCTGAGCGGTTCGAGCAGCAGCTTCTCGCCATCCTGCACCTCGCGCCCGAGCGCGACGGCTGGACGGCTCCGGTGGTCCGCACGACTGCGACCGAAAACCAAGGCGTGGGCGAGCTTGCGCGGCAGATCGCTCTTTTCCGGGAGCACGTCGATGCGGCTGCCGGCCGGCCCGCGCGCGAGCTCGCTTACTGGAAAGAGTGGTTGCTGCGGCTGATGGAGACGCGCCTCGTCGAGCGGGTGCTGGGAGACCGGGCGAGCGCGGGACAATTCGACAAAATCGCGGCGGAAGTGGCGGCGCGAAGGAAAGACCCGTACTCGGCTGTCAACGAAATCCTTCTACGGAGCGGCGCGTGAAACTCGGCGACCTCGAATTCCACATTATTTCCGCGGGGCACGTTCTGCTGGATGGCGGAGCGATGTTCGGCGTGATCCCGAAGCCGCTCTGGTCGAAGAAAACGTCCCCGGACGATCGCAATCGAATCATCCTCTCGATGAATTGCCTGCTGATTGAGACGGGGGGCAAACGCATCCTCGTCGAAACGGGGGCGGGCGACAAGATGAGCCCCAAGCTGCGCGATATCTATGGCCTCGACGGCCCGTTTCTCGTGGAGGGATTGCGCGAGTACGGCGTGAGGCCGGAGGACATTGACATTGTGTTCAATACGCATTTGCATTTCGACCATTGCGGCGGGAACACGCGCATGGAGAAAGACAAACTGCTGGCAACGTTTCCCAATGCGCGCTACCTGGTCCAGCGCGGCGAGTTCGAACACGCCATGAATCCGAATGAGCGCGATCGCGCCAGCTATTTTCTTGAAAACTACGCCCCGCTCGAATCCTGCGGCTCGCTTTCGCTTTTGGAAGGCGACAGCGTGATTGCACCGGGAGTGGAGGTGATCCGCGTGCCGGGGCATACCGCGAACATGCAGTGCGTGAGGCTGACGGGCGGCGGCAAGACCGCATTTCATTTCGCGGACCTGGTGCCGACGACCGCTCATCTCCCGCTGCCTTGGATTATGGGTTACGATCTCTATCCCATGACGACGCTGGAAAACAAGAGGCGCTGGATTCCGGAAGTAGTCCGGGAAGGCCACCTTGCGCTCTTTACGCATGACCCGCGCGTGCCTGCCGCGTACCTCCGCGATCGCGACGGCGCGTGGGAAGCGGAACCGGTTACGGCCGATTAGGTAAGTCGCAGGCGCACAGAATCGTTAAGCCAGGAGAATCCTCGAACGGATATGGCCAAGATCAAGAAGGTGAAGAGCAGATCAACCGGCGAGAGCGTGAAGACGGCGATCATCGGCGGCAGCGGCCTGTATCACATGGCGGGGCTCACGGATGCGCGAGAAGTGCGCGTGAAAACCCCGTTCGGCGATCCGTCGGACGCGATTGTGGTGGGCACGCTCGAAGGGAAGCGCGTCGCGTTTCTTTCGCGGCATGGGAGAGGCCACCGTTTCTCGCCGAGCGAAATCAACTATCGCGCCAACATCTGCGCGCTGAAAATGCTTGGAGCGGAGCGGATTATCTCCGTGAGCGCCGTCGGCTCCCTGCGCGAGGACCTGCCGCCGCTTGAGTTTTTAATCCCGAATCAGTTCTTCGACCGCACGCGAGGCCGGGTGGCGACTTTTTTCACGGGCGGCGCTGTCGCCCACGTTGGCTTTGCTAAACCAACTTGCGAGGCGCTTTCCGGCGACCTCGCGGACGCCTGCGAGAGAGCCGGGGTGAAAGTGCATCGCGGCGGCACCTACGTGTGCATGGAAGGGCCCGCGTTTTCGACTCTCGCCGAGTCGCACACGTACC
>Ga0302324_100028081_pt1 | contig 10703 bp, 8 predicted proteins | sample Palsa_T0_1_FD_201949 | JGI IMG/M metagenome (GOLD analysis project Ga0302324, IMG submission 201949) | Peat permafrost microbial communities from Stordalen Mire near Abisko, Sweden - Palsa_T0_1 | ecosystem: Environmental > Terrestrial > Soil > Palsa > Peat permafrost | place: Sweden: Abisko...
TGCGATGTTTGCTCGTCAAGGACGGGGCACTGTGGATTGGAACCAGCGAAGGCTTGGCGCGTTGGAAAGACGGCGCTGTCCGGTTATTTACGACCAAGGATGGACTTCCAGCAAATGTTGTTCAAGAGTTGGAGTCACGGCCGCGCAACCGAGTCATGGTCGCCACAAACGCTGGCCGCATTGAAATCGAAGGCGACTCGGTGGATCAGAAGTCGCTCGCGATTCCTTACGCGAGACCATCTTTGACATCCGCAATCTCAACTACCTTTCCGGACGGTAGTTGGGCTAGTGCGACTTCCGCACTGGTTCGGATCGGTCATGGCGATCAACGGGAAGTCCGCCTCACGATCGGACGTGAATTGCCGGGCAGCAAAGTTCAACAGCTGTTTGCCGACCGCGAGGGCAGCCTATGGATTGGCACCAATGGCGGACTGGCGCGTTGGGCAGCCGGCAAGCTGCAGCTTCTGCCGGTGACCGATCCGCTAGCCAAGGCGTCGATCCTGGCGCTGATGGAAGACCGGGAAGGCAACATCTGGGCCGGGACCGAGGCGGACGGGCTTCACATCCTGAGAGATCAGCGGTTTCGGACGATTGGCGCACGCGAGGGACTGAGTTCCGATCAGGCGACGACCGTAGTGGAGGGCGCTGCCGGCAAGTTGTGGGTGGGAACCAGCGGAGGTGGCCTGAACGCTCTACCCCCGGGGGATGGGAACGCAGGCGCGGCAGGCGTCTATCCGGTCCGCGATGTGCTCTTGAGCGACGTGATTCTGTCTTTGGCTGCCGCGCGCAACGGCGACCTGTGGGTCGGCACGCCGGATGGCCTGAACCGGATTCGCGGCAGCGCTGTCGACGCATTCACCTCCGCCGACGGGCTGCCGGACGATTTCATTCGCTCGCTGCTGGTGGACGGCGACGGTTCGCTGTGGATTGGAACGCGAAGAGGGCTGACGCACTGGACTGACCCGGGCGCGACTTCGGGAGGGATGCGCGCCACCGGAAAGATGGAGACCTTTACGCAGGCCAACGGGCTGGGCAGCGACCTGGTTGGCGCCATGGCACGCGATGCCAAGGGCGATCTTTGGGTGGCCACGCTGGCCGGGCTTTCGCGGCTGCGCGGCGGCAGGATTGAGAACTTCACCACTGCCAACGGCCTCTCCAGCAACGTGGTCACCGCGCTCCTGGCGCGGAAGAACGGGACCCTGGTCATTGGGACGCAGGATCACGGCTGGGATTTGTGGGATGGCCGTGAATTCATTGCCGCTCCGAACGAGGGACCGGGTCGGCTGGGGCCAACCAGCGTTCACGCCATTCTGGATGATGAAGCCGGGCATCTATGGATGGCGGCGGGGGATGGAATCGCGCGCGGCGACTGCCCACTGCGCCAGATCGACTCAGCGGGCGAAGATCCACGGGGATGCCTGCGCTGGATCGAATTTGGCACGGCAGATGGCTTGCGCAGCCGCGAAACTGCCACCAACAGCCATCCCTCGGCGTGGCGTTCACGCGACGGCCACCTGTGGTTTGCCACGCCCAAAGGACTGGTCGAAGTTGACCCGGCGCATTTCCCGGTCAACAAGATCCCGCCCGGTGTCTCGCTGGAGCGGTTTTCCGTCGATGACACCGCGGAGGCATTGCATGCAGCAGACCTTGTGATGCGAATTCCCGCAGGCCACGTCCACTTCGAGTTCGATTACGCGGGGTTGAGCTTTGTTGCGCCGCAAAAGGTGCGCTACCGCTACATGCTTCAGGGCTTCGACAAGACCTGGACCGAGGCCGGCGCGCGGCGCACGGCATACTACACCAATATTCCGGCCGGCAGCTACACGTTCCTTGTGCAGGCGGCCAACAACGACGGCGTATGGAATACCGAGGGCGCCGCGCTGAAATTCGATTTGCGGCCCCATTTCTATCAAACCCTTTGGTTCTACGCGCTGCTGATTTTGACGGTGGTGGGCCTGGTGCTGCTGGTGCAGCGGTTGCGCCTGAAGCGAGCCGAGCGCGAGTTCAACGCTGTGCTCGGTGAACGCAACCGCATCGCCCGCGAGGTTCACGACACCCTGGCGCAGGGATACGTCGGCATCTCAGTGCAGTTGGAGGTGCTGGCCGAGTTGCTGCGGCAGAGCCAAGTGGACGCCGCCCGGAAGCACCTGGACCAGACGCGCGGCTATGTGCGCGAAGGCCTAGCTGATGCGCGCCAGTCCATCTGGGCGCTGCGTTCGCAGGACGCGGGCGAGACCACCCTGCCGGTGAAGTTGCGGCGCATGGTGGAGAACGCCGGCAGCGGCGATCTTGAAGCGCAATTCAGCATCTTCGGCGCTTACCGCCCGTTGCCGCCCGGCACCGAGCAGGAGGTTCTGCGCGTGGCCCAGGAAGCAATCCATAATGTGAAGAAGCACGCCGGGGCGCGCAAGCTTTCTGTTCAGTTGGAATACGGCCCGCAGGAGATCGCCCTCGACGTGCGCGACGATGGACTGGGATTTCAAGTGGAGGAGGAGTTGCCGCAGGGTCACTATGGGCTAACCGGGATGCGCGAGCGCGCGGCGGTGATCGGCGGAACGCTGGACGTGATGAGCGAGCCGGGAGCGGGGACGACAGTGAGGTTGCGGTTTACGGCGAAGCGGGAGACGAAGGACGCATAGGGTTTGTGGTTTCCCACCCTTGCCGCAAAGACAAAGACGCGGCAAGGATGGGGCACCCAGATCGATGGGTGAGCGGAAGAAGGAGCAACGGTGACAAAGGAATCGATTCGCGTGCTGGTTGTCGAGGATCATCACGTGGTGCGGCAGGGCCTGGTGGCGCTGCTCAACGTGGTTGAGGGCCTTGAAGTCGTGGCCCAGGCCGGGGATGGCGTGGAGGCGATCACGCAGTTTCGCAAGCACCTGCCGGACATTACGCTCATGGATCTGCGCCTGCCGCGCATGGGCGGTGTAGACGTGATCCAGCGGCTGCGCATGGAGACGCCGGGCGCGCGCTTCATTGTGCTCACCACCTACGACGGAGACGAGGACATCTATCGCGCTCTGCAGGCCGGCGCACGCGCCTATCTGCTCAAGGGCATGACCAGTGAGGAGCTGATTGCAACCATCCGCGCGGTTCATGCGGGCAAGTCGCATATTCCGCCGGCCATTGCCGAAAAGCTGGCCGAGCGCATGGGCACGGAAGAACTGACGCCGCGCGAGTTCGATGTGCTGGAGCAGATTGTGCACGGCAAGAGCAACAAGGAGATTGCCACGGAACTCGAAATCAGCGAAGCCACGGTGAAGACGCACATCAACAGCCTGCTGGGCAAACTGGGCGTGACGGATCGGACGCAGGCGGCCACGGCGGCCATCCAGCGCGGCATCGTTCCGCTCGAATCTTTGAGGAAACCAAAGCAATGAAGAAGCCCGTTCTTTTCGGAATGATTTTGTTTTTATCGTGCTCGCTTGCGATGGCGCAAAGGTCGTCGTGGCGCCAGGCGACAGATGCTGAGCTTGCCTCGCTGCTGCCGGCGCGCGCGCCCGTCGAGAAGGAACACATTGAAACGGAGCTGCGCACGGCTTCGGGCATCGTAAACGCCAGGGGGCGCTTCATTGCCGGCGTGGTGCTGCTGACGGCGGGCTACTCGGCCGACGGCAAGTACTCCCACTATCTGCTGGTGCAGGTCCCGGTGCGAATCGGCGGGGTGGCGCTGAAGCCCGGCGAATATGTCTTTGGTTGGACGCGTGCGGAGGGTGGCGATGCGCTTCGCGTGCATTTCCACGAAGCGGCGACAGGGGCGCTGATGGGGACAACCGACGCACACCGCATTGCCGGCTCAAGCCGCGTGGAGAGTCTGCACATCTGGCCGCCCGGGGATAAGGCGCTCATTCAGATTGGGCGGTTTGGAATTCCGTACGAGATTGGCGAAGAATAGAGCTGGCCGGCATGTCCTCGCTATTTTTGCGCCGTCAGAACCTTGGTTGGCGCCGCCGGGTTTACCTGCGCGTTCAGGAAGTTGGTCAGGTCGTCGACGTCCTGCCTGGTTCCGGCCATGGGCGGCATAAAGCGGCGATAGGGCGAATCGGCCTTGTTTTCGTGGAGCATGGTGACGAAGTTGCCGATGCCGGTGTAATCGCGCCCGGCGAGCAGGTCCTTCAAGGGGCGATAGCCGGCCAGCGTATGGCAGGAAGCGCACTCGCCGCGGAAGATTGCCTCGCCTCGTGAATAGCTGCTGGGGTTGCCGCTTCCATCGCCGTTCCATGTCCACGCGGAGTGGGCCAGGTAGCCCTGCTGATTGATGCGGGCAACGTAGGGCACGCGCAGGCCGTTCGAATACATCCAGCGGCCGATCACGAAGGGCTTGCGCAGCATTTCGCGTGAGTATTCGCCGGCGCCGGTGGCCATCAGCGCCAGCAGCAGCACGGCCATGGCGTGCGAGAGATTGAACTCCACCGGATTGCGGTAAGCCAGGTAATAGGCCACGCCGATGATGGTGGCCGAGGTAACAATAATCACCAGCGCCATGCGCGTCACCTGCGAGAACGTTCCGGCCCCAATGGTGTCGATGCCCAGCGAGAGCAGCGCCTGCTGCGATGCGGGGACCATCAGGTAATACCAGATCATGAGGAACGGCATGGCCACAAACGACGGCACCAGCCAACGGACGCTCCACTTGACGAGCGAGGTCTTGAGCGCGGGCTGCTTGTCGCCGTCGATGCGGCTGGCGGTGATGAGCGCCCATATTCCCGCGAGTGAGATGCAGACGCAGGTGCGCAGAGCCAGACTTGGCCAGTAGGTGGGATTGAAGAACGCGTTCCAGAACTTGCTGGCCTCGTGGCCTGTGCCTGCGACGGAGATCCACGTATCGCCGGGCGTAAGCATGAAGGTGAGAATTCCGTTGATGATGATAAGCGTGGCAGCGGATGCACCGGCATAGACCCAGCCCACGGTGAGGTGCAGCTTTGGGTCGATGCGATTCCAGGTGTAGTAGTAAACCGCTGCGGTGGTGAGCTCGACCATGAAGAAGACCCACTCCATGGCCCATCCGAAGACGAAGTTATGAATCAGCGTGCTGGTGGCCTCGGGATGCGTGAGCCCGATTGCGAACCAGATTCCAACGCCGGACACGGTGCCGAAAACTCCCGTGAGGATCAAAAAGAATTTCGAATGACGGACCAGTTGCGCGAGCCACGCTTCGCGCATGGTGGGGTCGGTCATGCCCTGTGCCTTGCGCTCGGCGAGCGGAAGATAAAAGCCGCCGCCGACAGCAAACTGCGAGATCATGACGTGGAAGATGGCGATGAGGCCGATCACCCAGCCCGAGCCAAGAATTGGAATGTCCCAGAACGGATAGTTCATACGTACTCCAGTGGACAGTGAACAGTGGTCAGTGAACAGCCGCTCAAGTCCGTAGCTTTCCTAAAATTGTGAAGATCATTTTGCCGATTTCATGCGACAAACTCTCGGCGTCATTGAGGAGTTGAGCATCTCCCAGCCCAAGTCTGCGGGCAATTTCCAACTGTGTCTGCAATTCACAATTCGATCCACGTGCGACACCGAGAAACTGGCGGAATTCGCGCGTGTTCAGCCTTCCCTGCCCTTCGGCGATGTTGCTTGGAATCGAAATGGAAGAACGCCTTAGCTGACTTGTGAGCCCAAACCCTTCCTCGCGCGGAAAACTCTGTGTGATGCGATAAACGGCAACTGTCAGTTCCATTGACTTCTGCCAGACCAGCAGATCTCGGAAAGATTGAACTCTCGAACCGTCCATTGGATCACCCACCGTTCACTGTCCACTGCTCACTGTCCATTGTTTTACCGGATGGTCCAATAACCGATGACGGTGGTGGCCAGCAGCGCGAAAACCGCGATCAGGCCGAAGTAATGAGCGGCGCGCGCGCGCTGCCCGGTTGGCTTCTTGATGTCATAGAAAGGGATGAACACCCACAGCGCGATGCCCAGCGTGAACAGCAGCAGGCCGGCGATTTCGCCGCTCGTGCCGGGCAGCACATTGCCCAGCAGCTTCAGCATTTCGAAGGGGCTCATGAAGTACCACTCGGGATGAATGCCGGCCGGCGCGGGGACGAGCGAATCGGCCTGGTGGCCCAGGCTCCAGGGAAACACCGAAGCCAGCAGCGCAAGCACGTTGAGCGAGATGAGCCACATGGCCAGGTCTTTGCGAATGAAGTTGGGCATGAACGGAATGCTCTTGCGCTCGGCCACGGGTTTGGCTTCTTCGCTGGGAGGCGCGGCATTGCCGTAGCGCTGCACTAGCCATAAATGAAATGCGAGCAGCGGCAGGAACAGCGCCGGCAGCACCACTACGTGAAGAGCGAAGAAGCGCTGTACCGTGAACTCGCCAACTTCAGGGCCCCCACGCAACATGTTTGCGATGGCCGGACCAATCCATGGAATGGCTGCGGGAATTTCAAGCCCGACTTTGGTGGCGAAGTAGCTCAGCTCGTCCATCGGCAGCAGGTAGCCGGAGAAGCCGAAGATCGACGCGATGCCAAGCAGCGCCATGCCGCTCAGCCAGCCGAATTCCCTCGGCTTGCGATAGGCCTTCATGAAGTAGACCGAGAACATGTGCACAAGTATGGCGAGGATGAACAGGTTGGCCGCCCAGGCGTGAGCCGAGCGGATCAGCCAGCCGAAGTGCATCACGAAAGTGATCTGGCGAACCGACTCGTAGGCCTCTGCGCCGGGCCGATAGTAAACCAGCAGCAGTACGCCGGTGAAGCATTGCAGCAGGAAGAGGAACAGCGAAATGCCGCCCCAGTAATACCAGAACGACTGCGCGTGCACGGGGACAGTTTTATGACGCGCAAAGGCAGCCAGCTCGCTCAATCCCAGCCGCTCATCCACCCAATCGTAAACAGAGGTTGTAAGAGTCTTCGAAGTCATGCTTGATCCTTTTTCAATTGACAGCTAACAGCGACCAGCGGACAGCTTTCGTTACGCACGCGAGACTTCTACGCCAGTATCATTGACGGCCACTTTGAAGAGCTTGAGCGGCTTGGGAGGCGGGCCGCTGACGTTGGCTCCGGTGTACGCGTTGTAGACGCCGCCGTGGCAGGCGCAGTGGATGCGATCCGCCTGCGGCTCGTACTGCACGGTGCAACCAAGGTGCGTGCACACTGCCGTCATGGCAACCCAGCGTCCGTCTTCGTGGTGAATGAGCATGGTGGGCGCGGTGCCGAACTTGAACATGAGCACCGACCCCAACGGCAGCTTCTGCGCGTCTTTCAGCGTGACCTCAGTGACTGCGGTTGCCGAGAGAGCCATTTCCTCCGGCGATGCAAGATAGCGATAGATGGGATAGGCCAGAGCGGCGGTGTACAAGATGCCGGCCGCGCCGGCCGCGCCCAGAAAGAATCGGCGCGAGAGCCGCTCGCCGTCGTCTTCGGGAGCAGCAATCCGTGAATCTTCGATTAGTACAACGTGGTCGCTCATAGAGAAGCCGCCTCCATCACTTTTGTTGCCCGCGCCACCACGGACACGAGCCATCCCACTACGCCCAGGCCGGCGACGAAGAGGACGAGGAACAATCCCACGACACTCCAGTTGGTCACCACCACGCGATCCCAAACGTCGTATCCCTTGCTGAGCAGGGTCAGGTCGCGCACACCGTCGCGGTAGACCGTGAAGGTGATTTCAACCAGCACGGCGAGCAGAACGCCCACCCAGCCGAGCCAGCCTGCGGAGACTTTGCCGAACCCAGCAAATGCGGCGACCAGAACCGCAACCACTACCAGAGCCAGCCATCCGTATCCGGCGAACCCGGCGAACTTATAGAGCGGATAAGCGGATTGACCGGCGAGACCCGCCTTGACTACCGCGGGCTGAACCGATGCGGCCCACAACCCGGCAGCGAGGTAGACCACGCCGAAGAGCGCGGCCGCCTTGCCGCCAAGGCCGGCGACAAAGCGCTTCTCATCCGCTGTGAATGTGGAGCGGCCGGAAAGATAGACCAGCCATAATCCGCCGATGAACAGGCCACCGGCAAGCATGAGCAGCCAGCGAGGCGTCAGCGTGGGGTCGCCCGTGGGCAGATAAGCGCCTGCGCCGGAGGCGGAATACATTTGCCGCCAGACTTCAGGGCGCAGCATAAGCGTCATGTTTGTCGAAAGTAGACGGGCGATGAAACCGGCCAGCAGCCACGCGCTCAAACCCACCCACCATGCGGATTTACCAGATTCTAGCCGTGCCGAGAATTGGTAGAGCAACCAATACGTGAGAGTGAGTATGGCAATGATGGAAATCCAATAGAGGCCGATCAGCACACTCGATGTGTAGAGAGCGCGCCCGTAAAGCACCTGCGCAAACAACAGCGGCGGAACACCCAGGTTGATCACAAACGTCATCACCACCGTCAGCCGGCGAGCCAGCGCTCGCGCGGTCACCAACGATTGCGGCGAGCCGCGGAAGAGGCTGAGCAGGACAGCCAGCAGCAGTCCGCCCAGAAGCATTTCCACGGCAACAAAATGCAGAGCCAGCGTCACAATATGCAGCAGCTTCAGCAGCCATATCGGAGCTGGCAAAGGAATTGGATCGACAGCGGGAAATTGCATGGCACCCCTGACAGCATGAGGAATTGACATGAGTGTAAAAAGGAATGGGCGTATGTCGATGTGATGCCGCTCACATGTTTGAGGGGATTTTTCGCTTCAGAACTGAGATGGGAGTGGTCCCGTTTTGAGGCTAGAGCAGGAGCGGCGATAGAGGAGAAAAATGCGGCCACCGAGGCAGTGATGTATCCAACGTACAGTTACCGTTTCGGACTTCGCCGTCTGGATAGAGTCGGGGACAATGAATCCTGACTGCGGACGACCTTCGAGACTCCACCTTTCGGTCGATACTTGGCCCCACGCCGCCCCGTATACTTGCTGCCATGTTTACGGCTCTTCGCACGACCACTTTTCTGGGGCTGATGGCGCTCATTTCAGCGCTCACACTTTCACAAGCTCCGGCGCCCACGGCACCGGGCGCCCCCGCGGCAACCGGCCAGGATACCGGCAGTCCGCACCCTCCGATTCTTGATGCGCAGCATCGGCCTGTTACCGCGGGCGGTTTTGTGAAGACCGGTCCCATCGTCTTTGAAGACATCAGCGAGAAGGCGGGCCTGACGCACTGGACGCACAAGATGGGCACACCGGCGAAGAGCTACATTGTCGAGACCAAGGGCTCGGGCGTAGGGCTGATTGATTACGACAACGACGGCTGGCTCGATATCTATGTTGTGAACGGCTCCACTGTGGATGCTCTCACGGGCAAGGCCACGCCGCCGCACGCGGCGCTCTTCCACAACAATCACGATGGAACATTTACCGATGTGGCCGCCAAGGCCGGCGTAACAAATGATCGCTGGGGTACAGGCGTGGCCATCGCCGATTTCGACAATGACGGCTGGCCGGATATTTTTGTGTCGAACGTGGGTAAGAACCGCCTCTACCGCAACAACCATAACGGCACGTTTACCGACGTGGCGGAAAAGGCGGGCGTGCAATTGGGCAACTGGTCGAGCGGCGCAACCTGGGGCGACTACGACGGCGATGGGCGCCTGGATCTGTTTGTTGCAGGCTACATTCACTGGGACTGGAACAATCTGCCCGACAGCCGGGAGAGCGGCGGCAATAACGCCTTCTGCACTTTCCGCGGCGAGTCCGTGGCATGCGGGCCGCGCGGCCTGAAGGGCGAGCCCGATCATCTATTCCACAATAACGGCGACGGCACGTTTACCGACGTGAGCGTGAAGGCAGGGGTGGACGACAAGCCTGGCTACTACGGTTTGGGCGCGGTATTCGTCGACATCAACAATGACGGCAAAGTCGACCTGCTGGTCGGCAACGACTCGACGCCGAATTACATGTATCTGAACAAAGGCGACGGCACGTTTGAAGACGTGAGCTACGCGTCCGGGTTCGCGCTGAATGAAGCGGGCCGTGAGACGGCGTCCATGGGCATCGCCGTCGGCGATTACCAGAACAACGGGGAACTCGCCATTTTCGACACGACATTCTCCGATGACTACAAGCCCTTTTATCGCAACGAAGGCGACGGTAACTTGACCGATATCAGCTACCAGTTGGGCATTGCTGAAGTTTCCGTTCCGTTTCTCAGTTGGGGCGACGCGTTTCTCGACTACGACAACGACGGATGGAAAGACCTGCTGATGGACGATGGCCACGTGTATCCGGAGGCGGACAAGTATAACTGGGGCACAAGCTGGGCAGAGCGTCCCATGCTGTTTCACAACATTGAAGGAAAAAAGTTCGAGGCGGTCCCCGCGGTCGAGGGTACAGGCCTCGCCGACGTGATTGCCGGCCGCGGCATGGCCGTTGGCGATCTGTTCAACGACGGCAAGCTGGACGCGGTGATCAATGTGATGGACGGTCACCCTGTGCTTTTGCGCAACGTCAACCCCGACAACAACCACTGGCTTGAATTGAAGCTGGTGGGCGGCCCCAAGAGCCCGCGCGATGCGGTTGGATCTACCGTTTACATGACAGCCAATGGCATGAAGCAGCGCGGCGACGTGATCAGCGGCGGAAGCTATATGTCATCCAACGATCAGCGGCCGCACTTCGGCCTTGGCCAGGCAGCAACGGTGGATGCAATCGAAGTGCATTGGCCTGACGGCAAGGTCGAACACTTCACCGTGCCCGGCGTGGATCGCATTGTCACCATCACGGAAGGGACAGGTAAATAGTTCTCCACTGAAGTTGCGATATGAGCTGTGGATG
>Ga0302324_100028082_pt1 | contig 10703 bp, 7 predicted proteins | sample Palsa_T0_1_FD_201949 | JGI IMG/M metagenome (GOLD analysis project Ga0302324, IMG submission 201949) | Peat permafrost microbial communities from Stordalen Mire near Abisko, Sweden - Palsa_T0_1 | ecosystem: Environmental > Terrestrial > Soil > Palsa > Peat permafrost | place: Sweden: Abisko...
AACGACGCTGGCCACCTCGCTGGTTCCCTTCAACCCCGGCAAGCTGGTGATGGACCACGACCCGTCCCAGGACCTTACCCTCCAGCCGGGAGACATCGTGACCATCTTTTCCCAGGTGGATATCTCTGTACCGCAGGCCCAACGGACCAAGTTTGTACGCCTGGAAGGCGAATTCCAGGGTGCCGGAATTTATAGCGTCGCCCCCGGCGAGACCTTGCGCCAGCTGGTAGACCGGGCCGGCGGCCTTACCCCGAATGCTTATCTTTTTGGCTCCGAGTTTACCCGTGAATCAACGCGCGTCTTTCAGCAGCAGCGGCTCAATGAATATCTGTCCAACCTCGAATTGGAGATCGATCGTTCCACGATCAATACCGCCCAGTCCAGCGTCACTCCCCAGGACACGGCGGCGACCGCCGCGGAAGTGTCCGCCTCCCGCAGCCTGGTAGACAAGTTCCGGACCCTTCGCGCCACTGGCCGCATTGTGCTTGCCATTAACCCCGGGGCCAGCGGAGTCAATCAACTGCCTGACATGCCCCTGGAGGATGGCGATCGCTTCACCGTTCCCTCCAAGCCGAGTACAGTCAATGTTGTGGGCGCAGTCTACGATCAGAATTCCTTTATTTTCAATCAGCGTCAGCAAGTGGGCGCCTACGTTCGTTTAGCCGGGGGCCCTACCCGCGATGCGGATGACAAGCATGCCTTCATCATCCGCGCCGACGGATCCGTAATCAGCCGCCAGTCCCGTACCGGGGTCTTCGGAAACACGTTTGTTTCTACCAGGATGAATCCGGGCGACACGGTGGTCATCCCGGAGAAGGTGCCCCGGCCTTCGGCCCTGAGAAACTTTGTCAACTACTCGCAGATATTTTCCCAACTAGCGCTGGGCGCGGCGGCCATCGCTGTGCTGCAATAGCTATAAGGGGGGTCTTCCATGCCTACGGTCAATGAAATCCTCCAGGAGACTCCGTCAGCCAGGAGTCACTCCAAGCCGAGAGAGTTCGACATCCTCGACGTGATTCTGATCCTGGCTGCCCGTAAGGGCACGATCTTTCTCGCGTCCGTGGCCGGCTTTGTCATTGGGGTGCTGCTGGTACTGCCGGTCCCCCCATCCTTCACCGCCCAAGCGGTGATCCTGCCTCCCCAACAGGACCAGATGAGCACCTCGGCCCTGTTTGGGCAATTTGGCGCTTTGGCTTCCATGACCGGATTAGGCGGTTCGCTCGGCATCAAGAACCCCACCGATCTCTATATCGGGATCCTTCAGAGTGATAGCGTGACTGACGCCATGATCAAGCGCTTTGACATCATCAAGCTCCTCCACCCCAAACGGTTCAGCGATGCTCGTGTGGTGGTGCACGGGAGTGCGAAGTTTGTGGTCGGAAAAGATGGCATGATCACCATCTCGGTCACCGACCGCGACCCGAAGCGGGCCGCGGCCATGGCCAACGCGTATGTCGATGAACTTTACGCCATCAACAACCGCCTGGCCCTGGGCGGGACGGCGCAGAAGAGGCTTTTCTTTGAGCAACAACTGGCCCAGGAAAAAGACCGGCTGGCGGACGCCGAAGTTGCCTTGAAGCAAACGCAAGAGTCGACCGGGATCATCGCCCCTTCCGGGCAGACGGAAAACATGATCCGCGAAGTCGCCCAGTTGCGGGCAGAGATCACGTCGCGTGAAGTACAGCTTGCTTCTCTGCGGACCTCGTCCACTGACCAGAACCCCGATGTGATTCGACTCTCTTCGGAGCTCACTGGTCTCCACCAACAGTTGCACGATCTTGAAAGCGGAACGGGAAAACGTCTGCCCGGAGATATCTCCCTAAGCAGCGCGAGTGTTCCCCGAGCCGGGCTGGAATACATCCGCAAGGAGCGCGAGGTTAAGTATCACCAATTCCTGTTTGATCTGCTTGCCCGCCAATACGAGGCTGCCCGCATTGATGAGGCCAAAGCGGCCCCTGTGATTCAGGTCGTGGACCCGGCACAGCCGCCGGACAAGAAATCCGCCCCCTTCCGGGCGCTCTGGGCCATCGTAGGCTGTGCCCTCGGCTTCATCTTCAGCACCGGTTGGGTGCTGGTATCCTTCGTTTATCGCCGCCTGGAGGCGGACGAGGAGCAAGGCCGGCGATTGGCGCTACTGAGGCAGGAGCTCAAGTTGCGCGGCTAATGCAGATCGTAATCGTCGTTGTACTTTATAAGCGAAGTCTGGACCAAAGCCAGACCATCAACAGCCTGGCCCAAGTGTTTGCTCGCAGTCCGGAGCTGCTCGAGTCCTTCAAGGTTTTGCTCTGGGACAACAGCCCCCAAGCGCTTGTCGATCCAGCATTACCGTTCCCCTTCGAGTATCGCCACGGCGCCCGCAACCTGGGAACCTCCGGTGCGTACAACCACGCCATGGAATTCGCCGAGTCCCTCGGCGCTCCCTGGCTGCTGCTGTTCGATCAGGACACGACGGTTTCCCAGGAATATCTCCCCCGCATGCTGGAGTACAGCCATCGTTTCCAGGACGATCCGCAAATCGGAACCGTGGTTCCCTTTGTTCACTCCCACGGCACGCTCGTCTCTCCCCGGAGCCTGCTCAGCTTCAATCGGGTCAAGCAGATTCCTTCTACCTTCCACGGTGTCTACAAGCGGAAAGGATATGCCGTCAACAGTGCGACCTTGATGCGGGTGGCTGCATTGCGCGAGGCTGGAGGCTACAGCGAAGATTTTTGGCTCGATCTGTCCGATGTTTATGCTTTCCAGGCGATGTATCGAAAAGGCAGATACATGTTCATCGCCGGCGACCTGCACCTGCAGCACTCGATCGCAGCCTTGGACTTTGATAAGGAGATGACGCCGCAGCGATACCGCAACTTTCTCGCCGCCGAAAGCGCATACGTTGATCTCTATTCGTCTCCTCTCGAGCAAACCTGCCATCTGGCCCGGCTCCTTTTACGAACCGTCAGGCAATATCAGCGTTATCACAACAAGGTGTTTGCCAGAATATGCTGGGAATACTTTTGCCGCCGCCTCTTCCACACCAAGGCGAAAAGAATTCTCGGCTGGCGCAAGCAACTGGCGCAGCGCGACATTCCTATCATTGAAGACGGGCAGGTCATCGGGTGAACAGCCGAAGGGTGTACAGCCGCGATAACCCGGAAATCGGTTTGCCATGAGCGTCGACCTTCTCCTTGCGCTTCTGGCGCTGCTGATCCTGGTCAACTATTGGCTCAGCCGTTCGGTTCTCTACCCGCCGTTCCTATTTTGCGGAATGTGGCTCCTCGATTTCACGCTTTACCGGCTCGATCTGACGCCGACCGACCCGATTCATGCCAACACCCTGGCGATCATTGCCTTGGGGGCCGTCCTTTTCTCCGCCGGTGGAGTGATCGCCATGCTCGCACCGCGCGCCCTGGTTGAGACGCGATTCATTCTTACCCGGTTCCCGCCCCGTAACGAACTGGTGAAGCCCCTGCTCATGGTCTTTTTGGGTTGTGGTATTCCGGTCCAGATGTACTACCTGGTGCGCAGCGCATCCCAGGGGGTCGGCGCCACCATCTTTCAGCGGGCGCGTACGGCCGGTATGGTGGCGGATGCAGCGCCGTCCCCGATCCTGGCTTATTTCACTTTGTGGGCGCTGTATGCAGCTCCGCTGTTTCTCATTGAGCGGCGCGACCGGGATTTCTGGCTGATGACGGTGATCGCGTTCATGGCGAGTATCCTCAGCACCGGCCGACTTCCGATTCTCATGCTCCTATCGGCGCTCGTATGCGTTCAGCTCATGGTCACCCGGCGGCAAACGTTCTGGGCCGCGCTTAAGTTTGTGCGGATCCCCATGGCCCTGTTTTTTTTCCTGTACTTCGGGTTGATTTTCGTCACCAAGGACACCAGCGTTTTCAACGAAAGCATAGCCACCATTCTGCTCCTTTTCCTGGTGGGTTATATCGTCGGACCTACCGTGGCCTTCGACTACTTCTTGTCGCATCGCCAGGATTACGCCGCTGCGCCACACCATACCTTCAAGTTTTTCCTTTCCATTGCTTCCGCCTTACACTTTGTTGCCTACGTGCCGGCGCCCCCCGAATCCTTTGTCTTTGTTCCCTTTCCCACCAACGTGTTCACTGTCTACCGCTACTACGTTGCGGATTTCGGCCTCTACGGAGCGCTGCTCGCAATCACCCTGATCGGCTTATTTCAGACGCTCTTGTACCGTAAGGCCCGCACCGGCAGCGAACTGGGGATATACTTCTTCGCCATCACTCTTTTTGCGGTCTTCATGTCGATCTTCAGCGATGAGTATGCGGCTTTTGGCGCCTACATCGATTCTTTGTCTTTTGCCGCAATTTACATCGTTTTGCGCTCGATCCCGATGCGTGTTCTTCCCAGGTTGGAGTCCGGCTACGGCGTAAATTAAGATTGAAATGGCTGGAGGCTATGGAATGCAGCGCTTTGTGAAGACATTTGTGGTGCCTCTCCTGGGAGGAAAGAGATGGCGTTCGGTATGCGAGATTGGCGCCTCCCTGGGAGAAGGTACCGGCATGCTGGCGTCGGTCCCCCAGGTTAGAGTTACCGTTATTGATCCCTGTCTCGACTGCGATCTGGGGAAAAAATTTGCAGGGAACGCGCTCGTCTCAGTGAAAAAGGCGACCAGCCTTGAGATTCTGCCCAAACTGGACGGGGCCTTCGATTGCATTTTGATCGACGGTGATCACAACTGGTACACCGTCTATCAGGAACTCAAGACCATATCCCGCCGGCAGCTTTTGCGGCCGGGTGGCATCGTTTTTTTCCATGACGTCGATTGGCCCTGGGGCCGCCGCGACATGTACTATCAACCGGAAATCATACCGCCGGAATATGTCCACGACTGGAAGCTGCAGGGCATCGCTCGGGGAAAGAGCGAGGTGTCGGAGGAGATCCCAACCCTCGCGTATCTCAAGAAAGCTTCTCATGAAGGCGGGGAGCGCAACGGTGTGCTCACAGCCATCGAAGATTTTCTAAAGGAACATAGAGGTCAATACCGCTTTTTTCGTGTGCGTGCAGGGGTTGGATTGGGAGTTATGCAATACCGCGGTGGATTCCGGGATCGTCTCACTTTTCTGTTTCTCGAATTGAAAGGTGTCGCCTGCAACCTGGCCATTTGGATAAGGCAATTGATCAAGCCGCTTCCGTCAGGCTTATTGGGAGAGGATTTCCCCTCGGCGAGAACGCCTTAAACCGCGGGGGGACCCTCTTTTGCTCTCCACCTCCAAACACCGCAATCTTGCCACCTTGTTGTTCGTGTCATTCTTCAGCTTGTTCGCCCATTCGCAGACCGTGGCGGGTGGCGCTATGCCGGCCGCCAGCGTCAAGGCAAGCGACTATGGCGTCCAGTGCAATGGAACCAACGACGACACGACCGCGATCCAGACCGCGGTGAACGCGGCCACGATCGTGGCCGGAGGTGTAGAAAGTAACCCTCCTTACCCCAGGTCTGGCGGAACCGTCGAGTTGCCCCAGGGCAAATGCGTTATTCACCGCCCCATCATTCTGTCGAACTATGGCTCCATCCAAGGATCGGCCAACGGCACGTGGCTGGTAGCTTCCGAGCCCTGGACGGCGACTCCCATCGACAATGCGATGGTAGAAATCCGGCAAAGCTGGGATAAGTCGCTCTACCACGGCCAAATGACTTCCTCCATCAATCGATTCGTGAGGAACCTCAACTTTATCTACGCCGGCCGCGCTCACTCCATTACCGCCATCAAGGTTTTCAATCAGACAGGCACGACCAGCTCCATGCCGTATCCAGCCCAGAATACGGATCCGCAGCAGTATCAGATTCCAGGTGTCATCATCGAGGGAGTTGCCATTTATTCGATGGATACCGCCATTGACTTGGAAGACTGCGGCGAGTGCGTCATCCAAAACGTCCAGGTCTTCTACGTCAAGAATGGTCTTATGGACGGGGCCAATAATTACAGCCTGGTGGTGGATAACAGCGCGATTCAATCCGGTAGTAATTCGTACACTTCGACCCCCGCCCATACCAACGGGATCTTCGCCGCCTCTCAAGCGCGATGGGCATGCGCCGGCGGGACGGGTCCAGCATGTACGGCCACGCGGACCTTGATCGCGTCCCCCCAAAGTCTGACCATCTCGAACACGACCGTGGAAGCTTTCGATGTAGACGCCAACATCGGTAACGCGATTGGGCTCGAGCTGAACAACTCGAATTTCGATATGGGGGCGTACACTTCAAGAGTTCCGAATCCAACGATATTGCTCGGCGAAATCAACTGGACGATTATCAGCCACTGTTTCATCGCCAGCAGCCGCACAGATTCAAACGTGGTAGAGCTGAGGGCCGCCAGCCACGATCCTTCCGACGCAAGAAATTTAGACGGTACGTGGATTGTCGATAGCTGGATCCAGTCCTACACCGCAGCGCATGCGGCAGGGATTCGCTTTGATCCGGGCAGTCACGCCCGCCGCAACGTTTATGTCGAACGGGTGCAGTTTTCCCACCTTGTTTCCGGCGTATCCGTCCTCAGCCCGCTTACCTACTCCGTCTTGCGCGACAACTACGGCTTCGACCTAAGCGGCCAGTTGCTGTACTTTGAGGCGGCAGGAGCGGGAAGTTTCCAAAGCACGCTGGTCGAAGGCAATACGACCGCAGACTCGATCAACGTGGTCAAGGTGAATGCGGGAACCGGACTGGTGTTCGGCTACAATCAGTCGCCATCTCAATTCCTGGGAACGCAAGTCGTACAAGCCCCCGGCTGTTCCTTCCCCGCCGGAGCCATCGGCAACCATTGCTCAGCGACCATCACGTTTTCCTCGGCGGGCGGTTTTCCCATGACCTCCAGTTCCTACAAGCCTATCTGCACCATTCAGGGCACGGCTGTCGACGGGAACGTTGTTCTGGGCGCGGTAACCACCCTGACGCCAACGTCGCTCACCATCACAGAGATCGCGCTATCCCCAGCGACGACGGGTGGGGGAACGATCAACTGCAGCCTGACCCAGGACAAATGAAGATAAAAATGGGCCTGCAGCGTCCGCGGGACAACTACCGTTCTCGCAAAAGTCCCAAACCGGCCGGGTGGCCCATTCAAGCCCGGTTTTGGCTTGAGTGGGCTACAACTGCTTCCGCAGCCTCGCGGGGCGTCCGATCCAGAAGTGCATCAGCGGCCCCAACCCGATAGCATGTACAGGGGGCACGCACAAGGATTGATGCGGATCTTTTACGATCACCAGGTCTTCTCGTTACAGGACGCTGGTGGCGTCTCCCGTTACCTTTACGAATTGATCCGGAACTTGCGGGCTTCCCGCGACATTGAGATCGAACTGCTGATGGGGCTGAACGCCTCTGTAATGCCTTTTCCTGAGCTGCAAAATACCAAGATAAAAGTCTTTAGTTGGAAAGCGGGTTTCGGCCCGGGCTATCCCCGCTACGCCCTCAACGAACTAGCCTCCTCCGTGATCGCCCAAGTCCGGGGAAAGTTCGACATCTACCATTCCATGCTCTATCGGGCCCTTCCCTTTGTACGTCGCGGGCAGCTCGTCGTCACTCATCATGACTGCATCCACGAACGGTTCCCGCAGTTCTTTCACAATGCATCGTTCATCGTGCAAAGAAAACGCAAATTGTTCGCCCAAGCCGATGCCATCATCTGCGTCTCCGAATCCAGCCGGCGCGATCTGCTGTCGTTCTACGACATAAAAGAAGAGAAGACGCATGTGGTCCATCACGGCTTCTCTCCGCTCCCGGCTGAGCTGCCTGGAGACCCATCGCTGGAGCCGGCAAACGGAGTGGTCAGCCTTCCCTACCTGCTTTATGTCGGGTCGAGGGCCGGCTATAAGAGTTTTCCCCTCTTGCTCCAGGCCTTCGCCCGCAGCGGCTTGGCCGGGGATTACCGCTTGCTGGTCGTCGGCGGGGGAGCATTTTCAGCAGAGGAACAGGCAAGCATTACCTCCCTCGGCCTTTCCTCATTCGTCAACCTGATTCCCAAGGCCGGCGAATCCACGCTGGCGCGTGCCTACCGTGGAGCTGCCCTATTCGTCTATCCCAGCCTGTATGAAGGTTTCGGCTTCCCGCCCTTGGAGGCAATGAGCATGGACTGCCCGGTCCTGGTGTATCGCACCTCCTCCTTGCCCGAGGTCTGCGCAAACGCGGCCTTTTACTTCGACACCCCAGACGCGGAGGAACTCGCCCGCGCCCTGGTAACGACCCTGGACGATAAGCCAGGCCTGGCGGAAAAGCGACAATTGGGCTTGCAGCGGGTCAAACTATATGACTGGAGCCGAACCGCACGCAGCACGCTTGACATCTACCACGCCCTACTGAACAGCTAAACCACCGTTCAGTTAATCTTCTAACTGACCGCATACTTGCGGTCTATTGATAGCAAACAGGTTAAGATCAAAGGATGCGCCAAAAGGTCTTGATTACGGGCGGCCTCGGGTTCATCGGTCTGGCGCTGGCGCGGACGCTGGTCCACCGCGGCATGACCGTGCGCCTGCTGGACAATCTGAGCCCGCAGATTCATGGTGTGCTTACCCAGCCGGAGTTGGGTTCGCTGGTCGAAGTCCACCAGGTAGAGGTAATGCGCGGCGACGTCTGCGAACGTCGCGATTGGGTGGCTGCCCTACGCGATGTCACTTCCATCGTCCATCTGGCGGCGGAGACCGGAACCGGCCAGTCCATGTACAGGATCGGCGATTACACCAACACCAATGTTCTGGGCACGGCTTTGATGCTTGATGTCTTGGCCAACGACCACCATGCCGTCGCAAAAGTATTGCTTGCCTCCTCCCGGTCGGTCTACGGCGAAGGCGCCTATCACTGCCCGGTGTGCGGCTTGGTCTTTCCCCCAATGCGCAGTCCGGGCAGCCTGAGTGTGGGCCAGTGGGAACCCCATTGCCCCACCTGTATCGGCTCCATTTCTCCCGTTGCCACCCATGAGAGCGCGAAGACCAGCCCCGCCTCGGTCTATGCCGCCACCAAACTCGCCCAGGAGGACCTGGTCCGGGTCGCGGCCGGTGCGCTGGGCATCCCCTTCCTGATCTTCCGTTTCCAGAACGTCTACGGCGAGGGCCAGTCTCTCAACAACCCCTACACCGGCATATTGTCGATCTTCTCCAACCGCATTCAGCAGGGCAAAGCGGTCGTTCTGTTCGAGGACGGCAAGGAAACCCGCGATTTCGTGCACGTTTCCGATGCCGTTGAAGCGATGGCTCTCGGCCTCTTGTCGGACGGCGGGGACGGCCTGACCATGAATGTTGGATCCGGGGCGCAGGTGAGCGTGGAGACGATCGCCCGGAGCCTGCAGCGCTATTTCCGCGACACGAGCGCTCCGTTGGTGTCGGGTCAGTACCGTCTGGGCGATATTCGGCATAATTTCGCGGATATTTCACTGATCGGCCGAGCCCTGGGTTTCTCCCCCAAGCTCCCCCTCGAAGAGGGTATCCCACGTTTCGTCCGCTGGGTAAAAACCCAACCCATCGCCGAAAATGGCGCGGAAGATGGTCTGGATCGGGCGAACCGCGAACTGATCGAACGCGGTCTAATGAAGGCCTAAACCGTCCAGAATGAGTGGGTACCCCCAATCTTATTGATTCTTTCGCATCGCCTGGCCGGCTGGCCGGCGATCTCCCCAGCATAGGCCATGGCTCACGGTATATTCTGTCCCCAGACTCCAGGAACCTCGAATTGTGCATCAGAAATGAGAAGGATGTGACCCTTCCGGGGATCATTCGGCCACAAGGCTAAGGTTTTCCAGGAGATCGCGATGGGCGATAATGTTCAGGTGGGCCCAAGTGCAGTTTCTGGTTCGCCGTCAAATCACAGTGCCTGAGGTTTAGAGAAAGCTGAATGAATCTCTTGCTCGACCTGACCATCATCATTCCCAACTACAACACCAGGGCATTGTTGCAGCAGTGCTTAACATCGATTTATCAGTGCACCCGTGGCGTCTCGTTTGAGGTCATCTGTATTGATGACGGTTCGTCGGATGGCAGCCCGGAAATGGTCGAGTCGGCCTTTCCCGAAGTCATCCTGGTGCGCAATAAAGTCCCCCTGCTCTATTCCAGGAACAACAACTTGGGCATGAAGATGTCGCGCGCTCGTTATGCGTGCTTGTTGAATAGCGACACCCGGTTGCTGGGGAACGTGTTCGGCGTTCTGGTCCGGTTTATGGATGCTCATCCCGAGGCCGCGGCATGCGGTCCAAGGCTGCTCAACCCGGATGGCACCACCCAGTCGTGCGTCCGCAGCTTTGCCGGCTTGGGAACCATGATTCTGCAGGGTCTCAACTGGCATAAGCTGTTTCCCAACGGTCAGGTTTCGCGGGCATACTACGCCTGCGCGTTCGACTATTCGCGGGAGCGGCAGGTGGAAAGCCTGGGGACAACGGCCTACGTGCTTCGCCGGGAGACCTGGGAAAAATACGGCATGCTCGACGAGCGGTTGCCGCACTTCCAGGTCGATTTGGCCTACAACCTGATGTTGAAACGAAACGGCTGCAAGATCTATTACACTCCCAAAGCGGAAGTGATTCACTACGGCAGCCAAAGCATCAACCAGATGCCCCGGAAGAAGATCATCGAGCAGCATCGGGCCATGGTCGTTTTCAATGAGCACTACGACTATTTCGGAAAGAACCGGCTGCTCAAACTCGCTGTGCGGGCGGCCGTCGCCTGCCGCTGCCTTTTAAAAATCGCAGAATTCTATTTAAGTAACG
>Ga0302324_100028084_pt1 | contig 10702 bp, 9 predicted proteins | sample Palsa_T0_1_FD_201949 | JGI IMG/M metagenome (GOLD analysis project Ga0302324, IMG submission 201949) | Peat permafrost microbial communities from Stordalen Mire near Abisko, Sweden - Palsa_T0_1 | ecosystem: Environmental > Terrestrial > Soil > Palsa > Peat permafrost | place: Sweden: Abisko...
CTCACGCTCGAAGGCCCGGGCGCAATCGGTTGCCCAATGCTGCGCAACGGAGCCCCTCCCTGGGTGCGCCGCATCACTTCGCGCGCCAGGGGCGTTGCATAGCGCTGCACCGCTATGTCGAGATTGTTTTCGAGCGCCAGCGCGATTACGTCCTGAACCGATAGGTAGAGATTCCCGGCGCGCACCAGCGACTCCAGCCGTTGCGAATTCGAGAGCCGCACCGCCGCCACCCGGCGCTTCTCCAAATGGAACGGCCGCAGCACATGGCCGACGATGGGCAGCTCTTTGGGCGTCTCGATGGACACTTCCGATGTCTGAGCCGCTGCGAACCCAACCACGCTGCTGAACACAATTATCGAGAGTCTTCGGGAATAGCTCATTTTGAACTGAGTGCTAACCAATGGCACACGGCCTTCCTCATCAATGATTTGTCGGAGTCAAAGTGCAATTTCACTTCCAGTGTGCCCGGTCGCCGATACACAGGTTTCGGGCGAGGTTTGGACCGTCTCAACTTCCGAGAGATCATATCCTCACATTACAGTGTCCGATTTCGCTACGCGCTGTTCGATTTTGCCACGGTCGCCCCGCCTTCCGGGCCGGGTAGGCCGGGAATTTTTGCAAAACGAACCCAACAACGGGCTGAGTTTTAACGTGTGCGTAACTCAGAAGACCATTGACTCGGAGGCTGCATTCGGTCCAAACTTGAGGCGACGGGAAGCGGGTGGATTCCAGCCTGCGAGGATTGTAGTGCGCCCACAGTCCGTACCGCTAGAGAATTGGGCCAAAAGGAGTCTGCTTGAAGAAACTGTTTATCGGCAACCTTCCCTACCAAGCCAGCGAGGCCGAGCTGCAGGATTGGTTTTCGCGGGCTGGTTTTCATGCCGATTCCGTCCAGATCATTCGCGACAAGTTCACGGGAGATCCGCGCGGATTCGGCTTTGCGGAGTTTGGGAACGACGAAGAAGCGGAACGGGTGGTTCAGAGCTGCAATGGCCAGGACTTCCTCGGCCGATCGCTGGTAGTCAATGAAGCGCGGCCCATGCGCGAAGGCGGTGGCGGAGGCGGCGGTGGTGGTGGCCGCGGCGGCAGGCCTTCCGGAGGTGGTGGCGGGCGCGGTGGTCGGGGGCGCGATCGCTAGTCCATTTTACGGAATTCTTACAACTCCCTAACCTACTCATGCCATGAGCGCTTTCTAATGGAGACATGCATGGCAAAGCACGCTCCGCTGGATTACTAGCTTCTCTCTTCTTAGCCGCGGTATCGGCCTGGGCGTCCGACGACCAAACCCAGCCGACGGCTTCCTACGTGGACGCATCCCGCTCCACCTTGCTCCTCGAGGTGGATGGCAAGCAGTACCTTGTCAACGTGGCCGCGCACAGCGTCAACGACGCGCCGCCTGCGTCCAGCGTCGCGGCGTCACCCACCCCCGACCTGTTTCGCCGGAACTGCTCCGTTTGCCACGGCGACTCGGGTCAGGGTAAAGCGGCTGCCGGAACCCCCAACTTTACCGAACCCGCATTCCAACGCCGCCTCAGCGCCGTCGAGATGGTCAGCGCCATCCACAACGGAAAAGGTCGCATGCCGGCTTGGTCGGGCAAGCTGTCGGATTCTCAGATCACGGAGCTTGTTACCTACGTTCGGTCCTTGGCGCAGGCGGAAATCGCGACCAAACCGGGGATCTATAAACCCGGTGACGACGTGCTCATGAGCCTTCCCACCGGCCGGCCGGTGGACGAGCACGGACTGTTTGTGAATTTCTCGCATCGTTTTCCTTACGATTCCGCCGTCTCGGGGACCTCGCGCGGCTCGGAGTTGTTCGGCCTCGACAATTTCGCGCTCTCCTCCTTCGGCATTCGATACGGTGTCACTGACAAGCTCTCCGTGGACGTCTGGCGCTCACCCTCTTTCATCGGGCGACCTATCCAGCTCATGGCCGCCTATAACCTCCTCGACGAACATCACGGCGACCCCTTGAACTTCGCGGTTCGCGTGTCTATCGAAGGCCAGGACAATTTCAAGAAAAACTACACGGAGAACATCGAAGCGATTTTCTCGCGCAGCCTGACATCCCGTGCGCAATTCTACGCCGTACCCACGGCTTCCTTCAATGATCGGCGTCTGGTGCAGGGCGCGATCGTCTCCGATCAGATCCCGGATCTTCCGGGAATCAACTCGTTTTCGATCGGTTTCGGGCTCGCGGTGGACATCCGGCCAACCGTGGCGCTGGTCAGCGAAGTCATCCCGACTTTGGTGAATGGCGGCGCATTAGGCATCCATCGCCCCGCCTATTCGTTCGGCATCCAAAAGAAAATCTATCGGCATGCGTTTACGTTGGGTCTGATGAACAGTCCTGGCACCACGGTTTCCCAGCGCGCCGGCACGCGCGCGACATTCCTGGGCGAACCTAACGCCGACACGCCCGCCGGCCTGTTTTTCGGCTTCGATATTACACGCCAGATCCACTAAGTAGACAAGTTTCCAAGCGCTGCTATACTATGGGTTTAGCGCTCCCTGCGGCGAGGTTTGGTGTGTACTTAAGCGTCAAGGAGCTGGAACTAAAGAAGGTTCGTTTCGACGTAGCCTTCCCTCCCGGCGAGATCGATTTTTCCGACTCCGGGTTGTCCCAGCAAACGATGGTCGAGGCGATAGGTTCCGCCGAACTTCTAGCGAACACGCTGGGGGAGATCCGAATTCAGGGCCATCTGTCCGTCAGAATGGGAGCCGAGTGCGACCGCTGCCTGGAACCGGCTGAATTCCCGATCGATTCGCAGTTCGATCTGTTCTATCGTCCGGCCGTCGAGGCCCGCGCCGAAAGCGAGGTCGAGATCGATCCTGGAGAGACCGAGATCGCCTATTACGAAGGCGGCGGTATCGAGTTGAAGGACGTTTTAAGGGAGTTTGTGTTGCTTGCGATGCCGATGCAGAGAATTTGCCGGACGGATTGCCGCGGCATCTGCCCCCTCTGCGGCCAGGACCGCAATCTCCAGGCTTGCGGTTGCGAGCCCAAACCCCGCGACGACCGTTGGGCGGCGCTGAAAAAACTTCAAACCAAAGGAACTTAGATGCCTAATCCAAAAAGACGACACTCCAAGCGGCGCACCTCTACTCGCAGAGCGCACGACGGCCTGCGCGCGCCGAGCGTGGCGGAGTGTCCCCAATGCCATGAACCGAAGATGCCCCATCGCGCTTGTCCCCACTGCGGCCAATATAAGGGCCGCGAAGTGATCGAAGTGGCCGAGGAGTAGCGTTGGCCGAACTGATATAGTCTTCATTGCATGGTAACCGTCGCCGTTGACGCTATGGGTGGCGATCACGCCCCGAAATCGGAAGTCGATGGAGCCATTCGCGCCGCCCGTTCCCTGGGCGTCCGGGTTATTCTTGTAGGCCAACAAGACATTCTCCGCCAGGAACTTGCCCAGCACGAAGGAATCGAAGAGCTCCCCATCGACATCCAACACGCTAGCGAAGTGGTCACCATGGAGGACAGCGCCGCTAAGTCTGTTCGGACCAAGCGCGATAGTTCCATTCGCGTGGCCGCGCGGCTGGTTCGGGACGGCGTGGCGCAGGGCCTGGTGTCGGCCGGCAATACCGGCGCCGTGATGGCCACCGCCAAGATGGTGCTCGGCATGATTCCGGGCGCGGACCGTCCAGCGCTGGCTTCGGCCTTTCCCACGCTCAAGGGCACTCCCGTGGTGGTCGTCGACGTCGGCGCGAACGTCGACTGCTCGGCTCGCATGCTCTCCCAGTTTGCCGTCATGGGCGAGATTTACTCTCGCGTGATCTTTCACAGCGAGCGGCCGCGCGTCGGGCTGCTCTCCATCGGCGAAGAAGAGCACAAAGGAAACGAGCTGACGCGCGCCGCTACGCCCCTGCTCAAGGCGCTGCCCATCCATTTCATCGGAAATGTGGAAGGCCGGGACATCTATACGGGCGATATCGACGTAATAGTTTGTGACGGGTTCATCGGGAACGTCGCTTTGAAAGTCAGCGAAGGCCTGGTGGACATGATCTATAAGATGCTACGCGAATCGCTGGAAGCAACCATAACGCGCAAGATTGGATACGTCCTCTCGCGTACGGCTTTTCAGGACTTCAAGAAGCGCGTGGATTATTCCGAGTACGGCGGCGTCCCGCTGCTGGGCGTCAAGGGCGTTTGCATCATTACTCACGGCCGCTCGAATGCTAACGCGATCAAGAACTCGATCCGCGTCGCGGCCGAATTCGCCGGCGGGAACATCAATCAGCACATCGAGACCGGCTTGGCGAACGGACATCTCACAACGGTCACCTCTGCGGCGAGGGCGGATTAACGTGCGCCGCCTGCTGGCCGCGGCTTTTCTCGCGGCGGTCTCGCTGTCCGCGGCCGTCGAAGACCCGGTCCAATGGACGCTCACGCTCGATTCCAAATCGGCGCCGCCGGGATCGCACGTCCTGGCGCGCCTTTCCGCCAAAGTCGATCCCGGCTGGCACGTCTATTCGCTCACTACGCCGCCCGGCCCAATCCCGACCAGCGCGAAAATCCTGGACAATCCCGCGGTCGCCGGATTCAAGGTCTACCAGCCCAAACCGGTGCGCGGCCCCGACCCCAGCTTCGGGGTGACCGAAACGTTCGCCGATCAAGTGGTTCTGTTGCTGGACGTCGAGTTGAAAAAGGACGCGCCGCCGGGAGCCACCGAACTCACCGCTCAAGTTCGCTATCAGTGCTGTAACGACAGCAAGTGCCTGCCGCCCAAGCGCAAGCAGGCTGCGGCGACGATCAACATCGACGCATCCGCGCAAGCGGCAGCAATCTCGATTCCGGCGGGTTACACGGAGGTTCCGGTTAAGCCTGTGGCGGCCGCAACATCGGCGTCGGCTGCGCCCCCGATCGCGGCGCCCACCCCGCTGCCCTCCGACTTCGGCTTGTTCTTGCTGACCGCCTTCGGCGCGGGACTCGCGGCCATCTTCACCCCCTGCGTGTTCCCGATGATCCCGTTCACGGTCTCCTATTTCCTGAACCGCCACACCGGTAATCGGCGCGACGGCATCATGCAGGCGGTGGTCTTCTGCGCCGGCGTCATCGTTTTCTTCACCGGGCTCGGGTTCCTTGTAAAATCGATCGCCGGCCCCATCGGAGTGGTGAAGCTGGGCAACAGTCCTTGGGTTAACAGCGTTATCGGTCTAGTATTTGTCGTGTTCGGGCTGAGCCTGCTGGGCGCCTACGAATTGACCTTGCCCTCCGGATTGCTCACGCGGATGAATCGAGCCTCTGAAGGCGGCGGCTATTTCGGGACGCTGATCATGGGGCTTACGTTCACTCTGACATCGTTCGCCTGCATCGGGCCGATTGTCGGACCCTTGCTGGTAGCTTCGGTGCAGTCGAGCGGCCTCCAGCCGGTGCTAGGCATGGCGTCTTTCGCAACCGGCCTCGCTGCGCCGTTTTTCCTGCTCGCCCTATTTCCTTCGTTCTTACAAAAGCTGCCGAAGAGCGGCGGCTGGCTCATGCGCGTCAAAGTTGTGCTCGGTTTCGTGGTGCTGGCCATTTCGCTCAAATATCTGAGCACCGCCGATCAAATCTGGCAGACCGGCCTCATTTCGCGCGAACTTTTCATCGCCGCTTGGGTAGTGCTGTTCGCCCTGCCCGGACTCTATTTGCTCGGGTATGTGCGCCTGGAAGGGATCAAAGCCGACGACCACTTGGGCGTGGGCCGCATGCTGATCGGAACCGTGTTCCTGATCTTCTCCATCAGTTTGCTGCCGGGCCTGTTCGGCGCGACGCTCGGAAATCTGGAAGCCGTCATTCCGGTGCAAGCCAAGAATGTCGCGCTGGGGCCGCGCGGCGCCGACGCCCCGGTGTGGTTGAAGGACCAGTATCGCGAAGCGCTCGCCAAGGCGCGCCAGGAGAACAAACTGGTGTTCGTCAATTTCACCGGCAACGCCTGCACGAACTGCCACTGGATGAAGGCCAACATGTTCCCGCGCCCGGAAATCGCGCCGCTGCTCAAGGATTTCGTTCTGGTTGACCTCTACACCGACGGCACCGACGCGGCGTCCGAAGAGAACGCCAAAATGGAGGAGCGGCGTTTCAACACCGTGAGCATTCCGTTCTACGCGATCCTCGATCCGGACGAAAAAGTGATCGCGACTTTCCCGGAGGCGACGCGCGACGCCCAGAAATTCGCCGCGTTCCTGAAATCGGGCGCCGACAACAAGATCGCTTCTTCGAAAATATGAACTCAATCCGGGTTGGCGCTCTACGTTACCTCAGAATTCGGCAGATTGTGTGAAAGGTCGGCCCGAGACATGAACTGCAAGGTGACGGTTATCGGCGCCGGACGCATGGGATCCGCTCTTGCAACGGTACTGTTCCATAAGGGATTTGCCACGACGGTGTGGAACCGGACTGGCGCGAAAACGGAGGTCTTGTCAAGGCTCGGTCTCAGCGTAGCCCAGAGCGTCGACGAGTCGGTTCGAGATGCGGATATCGTCGTCGTCAGCCTCAGCGATTACAGTTCAACGCGACAGTTGTTGCGGCAATCTGACATTGAAACCGCCCTCCGCGGCAAGATCTTCGTGCAACTGAGCAGCGGCACTCCCAAAGAAGCCAGGGAAATGGACTCCTGGGCCCGCCGATGCGGAATATCGTATCTTGACGGCGCCATTTTGGGCAGTCCGGCATGGATCGGAACACCAGCCTGCACGATCTTCTATTCCGGGCCGGAGGAAGTCTTCAACCGCGCGAAGCCGGTTCTGATGGCCTTTGGCGATAGGACGGCGTTCGTAGGGCGTGAAATCGGTCATGCCTCGGCATTCGATGTTGCTGTCCTCACCTTCGGCGTAAGTTCGATGTTGGGCTTCCTCCAGGGGCAGGTTGTTTGGCAGAGTGAAAACCTGCCCGCCGGAGGATTTCTGGAGACGATCAAGGGGATGATGCCAACCATGGAATCGGTCTTCACCGACATGTCGCGGAGAGTTTCGTCAAAAAATTACAGCGGCGATCAAGCTTCCCTCGAAGCGTATTCCGTGGTCACGAAGCAGCTTGTAAGCTGGTGCCAGGATCGAGGTTCGGACCATACTATTCCCGATGCGTACGTTAACCTCATGGAGCGAGCGATCCAGGTGGGCGAAAGTCAGGCTGATTTCGCATGCTTGTTCGAGATTCTGTCCGACGCCGCCAGCAAACCAATCTGATATGAAAACGTTTCTCACTTTGCTCGCATCCGCGGCGACGCTGGCGGCCCAGCTCGCGTCAGAAGACCCGATCCGCGGCTTTCCGCAGAGCGACGGCGCATCCGAACGCGCCCTGGAAAAGAAAGCCATCGCGATCCCGCAAGCCTCGCGCCAGAAAATCTATCTGGAACGGATGGCCAAAGTTCCGCATCACGCCGGATCCGCCGCCTCGCAGGCGGTGGCCGAGTACGCGCTCGGGCTGCTCAAGGAATTCGGCCTGGACGCGCACATCGAAAACTACGAAGCGCTGATTCCCTACCCCACCGCGCGCAGTCTCGAGATGGTCAGCCCGGTCAAATTCCGCGCCACCTTAAAGGAACCGGCAATCTCGCAAGATTCCTATACTTCGAACCCGACGCAACTGCCTACCTTCAACGCCTATTCCGCAGCCGGCGACATCACCGCTCCGCTCATCTATGTGAACTACGGCATGCCGGACGACTACGAGTACCTGGCCAAGCAGGGCATCGACGTGAAGGGCAAGATCGTGATCGCGCGTTACGGCAAAGGGTGGCGCGGCACCAAGCCCAAGGTAGCCGCGGAACATGGAGCGGTCGGCTGCCTGATTTATTCCGATCCTCGCGACGACGGCTACTTTCAGGGCGACGTTTATCCCAAGGGGCCTATGCGGCCACCCGACGGAGTGCAGCGCGGCAGCGTCCTCGACATGCCGCTTTACGTCGGCGATCCGCTGTCGCCCGGATGGGCGTCCGAGCCGGGGTCGAAGCGGCTGGCCATCTCCGAATCCAAGGCCTTGATGACCATCCCCGTGATGCCGATCTCTTATGCCGACGCCACTCCTTTGTTGCAGCAGTTGGCGGGGCCGGTGGCGCCGGAGAACTGGCGCGGCGCGCTCGGCTTCACTTACCATATCGGGCCCGGACCCGCCACAGCGCACTTCAAGCTGGCTTTCGACAACTCCACGCGGCCGTTGCACGACGTGATCGCCACCATTCCGGGCTCGCTCTATCCGGATCAGTGGGTCATCTACGGCAATCATCACGACGGCTGGGTGAACGGCGCGCACGATCCGCTGAGCGGCGCTGTGTCGTTGCTCGAAACCGCACGCGCGCTGGCCGAGCTGCGGAAGCAAGGCTGGCAGCCCAAGCGCACCATCGTGCTGGCTCTTTGGGACGGCGAGGAGTTCGGCCTGCTGGGTTCCACCGAATACGTCGAGAAGCACCAGGACGAGCTGTCGCGGAAAGCCGTCGTCTATATCAATTCCGACAGTAATTCCAAGGGCGCGATGGCGGTCGGCGGATCGCACACGCTCGAGATTTTCATGAGCGAAGTGCTGCGCGATTTGAAAGATCCGCAATCCGGGAAAAGCCTGCTGGAAGCCGCGGCCGCCCGGCGCGCCCGCAATGAAACGCCCGCCGAAGAGCAGCTTCCCGGGTTTCATCTCGGCCCGCTCGGCGCCGGGTCGGATTACGTCGCTTTCTACGATCACGTCGGCGTTGCCAGCCTGAATCTCGGATTCGGTGGGCCTAACCTGGAAGGCGTCTATCACTCCATCTACGACGATCCGGAATGGTTCGAGCGCTTCGCCGATCCGGGCTTCGTCTATGGAACTGCGCTATCGCAGGTGACCACCACCGCGCTGCTGCGGATGGCCAACGCTCGGCTGCTGCCGTTCGAGTTCGGCGAGTTTTCTTCCACCGTGCGCCGCTACGTCGAGCAGATCAAGAAACTCTCCGGCGCAAAAGTGGATTTCGACGCCGTGCTGGCCGAGCTCCAGAAGACCGACGCGGACGCTAAACTGTATGAGTCGGCGCTTAAAGCCGCAGTCGCGCAAGGCGACCCGGCGCGGCTGGCCAAAGCGAACGAGACGCTGTACTCGAGCGAGCGCGCGCTGATTCTCGCCAAGGGCCTGCCCGGCCGCGACTGGTACCGGCATCAGATCTCAGCGCCCGGCATGTACACCGGCTACGGCGCCAAAACGCTGCCGGGAATTCGCGAAGCGGTGGAAGCGTCGCGCTGGGACGAGGCCTCGATCGAAGCCAAAGACGTCGCGCAGGTGCTCGGTCAAATGAACCGGCGGATCGAAGAAGCCACGCGACTACTGGCCGAGCGCTAATTGCGTCTGCTCTTGGCCAGGAACAGTTCCGACGCCAGATCCTCCTGCTCCTTATCGAGCGCCGTTTGCCACTCGCCGAGCGCCTTTCCCCGGAGCTGCTCCAACAGCTCGGCTTGCCTTCGAGCCTCCATCACGCGCTGGAGTTGCTCGACGATCTTGGCGTCGTGCTGACGCCCCCGGTTCTGCAGCTCCCGTATTTTTTGGCGGGTGTGCGTGCGGTACGAGCCTAGGCTGGTCAGCTCCACCGCCTCGATTGCGGGCTGCGCCAGCACGCGGTTTTCGGCGCCCGACACGGCCGCTTCGAGGCCCCGCTGGACGGATTCGAGCCGGCCTTTCTCCGCGCGAAGCTGCTGCAGCTTCAGTTCCTCGAGACTGGCCTGCTCCGAGCGCCAGCGGCGCACGCGCTCCAGCGGAAAGTCGAAGCGCTTCACTCCGCCAGCCGCGCCAGGTCGCGCATCCGAGCCATGGTCTCGTCAAAAGGCGCGTGCGCGCCGGAGTCCTGTTTGAGAAAGTCCATGAGCTGCGGCCGCAATCGGATAGCCGCATCCAGTTTCGGATTCGCACCGCTCGCGTACGCTCCCAGATTGATCAGATCCTCGGAACGCTGATGCGTCGCCATGGCGTCGCGAATCTTAACGGCCGCGTTTTTTTGCTCGGGTGTGTACAAGCGCGGGGCGAGCCGGCTCACCGATTGCAGCACGTCGATGGCCGGGTAGTGTCCGGCGGCGCCTAGTTGCCGCGAGAGGATGATGTGGCCGTCCAGGATGGCGCGCACTGCGTCGCAAATCGGTTCGTTGAAATCGTCGCCTTCCACCAGCACCGTGAAGAATCCGGTGATCGAGCCCTTGCGAAACCGGCCGGCTCGCTCGAAAATCTTCGGGAGCAAATTGAACACCGACGGCGTGTATCCTTTTTGGCTGGGCGGTTCGCCCGCGGCCAACCCGATCTCTCGCTGCGCCATGGCAAGCCGCGTCACCGAGTCCATCACCAGCAGCACGCTCTTGCCTTGATCGCGAAAGAACTCGGCCACCGCCAGCGCCACGAACGCCGCCCGAATCCGCAGTGGCGCGGGACGGTCCGAAGTGGCCACCACCAGCACCGAACGCTTCAATCCGTCCGGGCCTAGCTCGTGCTCGATGAAATCCCGCACTTCGCGATTCCGCTCGCCGATCAGCGCGATGACGCTGACGTCGGCCGAGCTGTAGCGCGACATAGCGCCCAGCAGCGTGCTCTTGCCGACGCCCGAACCGCCGAAGATTCCGATCCTTTGACCCTTGCCGCAAGTGAGCAGGCTGTCGATGGCGCGAATGCCGGTGACCAGCGGTTCGCCGATCGGCTCGCGGTCGAGCGGGCCGGGCGGCGCGGCGTACAAATCGTAAGGCTCCTTGGCGCCGATGGGTCCCAGATCGTCGAGCG
>Ga0302324_100028090_pt1 | contig 10701 bp, 7 predicted proteins | sample Palsa_T0_1_FD_201949 | JGI IMG/M metagenome (GOLD analysis project Ga0302324, IMG submission 201949) | Peat permafrost microbial communities from Stordalen Mire near Abisko, Sweden - Palsa_T0_1 | ecosystem: Environmental > Terrestrial > Soil > Palsa > Peat permafrost | place: Sweden: Abisko...
TCTTTGTATGCCGGCTTGTCCTCGTGCATGCGAGTAGCCTTGCACTTCAACGATATACCCTTTTTGACCCTGCAGCTGTGTAGCAATTTGATCCAAAGCTTCTTTCGCTTTGTCATTCAACACAGTCTGAGTGGAGCGGAAATGAAGCTCGGTATCTGTGATCTGCTGGTACTGGTCGATGTTGCTGACCGTCGTATTCAACTGGCTGGTCTGGGCAGTTGCCTGTTGCGCAACCTGCTGCGCCTGGCCAGCCTGGGTAGAAGCTTGCAGGGCTTGTTGGTTCGCCTGCTCGGCGGTCGTTTGCGCCTGCTTGATACCGGCTTGGGCGCGACTGTCAACGTCTTTAATATCGTTCGCGTTCTTGGCGTTTAGCTGGTCCAGTTCGTTCAACCGGTCTTTGACCGGGGCAACTTGGCGGTTTACCCATTTCTTGCGAGCAAGTGGGTTCACCTTTCCCCAAAATCCCTCGTTCGACGTGGTAGGTAATGGCTTACCCGTGGCGTAAGTCGAGGAATCTGAGGCAGTGCCTGAGGTGCTGGTGTTCGTGCTCGTAGCCGGGGGAATTGTGGATTGCGGAGCACTGCTTGCCGGGGGATTTTGCGCTAGCGCTGATGCACCCAAACTGGCAGCCAGCACAATAGCGGCGATTAATCCCGGGGTTACCGTACTCTTATTCACCTTAATGTCTGTCCCTTGTCCCGAAACTCAGTAAGGCAGAGCGTGTAGACACAGCTCGCTTCCTCACTTGTCTCTCACTAGTGCAAGCAGCTGGCCAAACCCCGGCCTCATGGCTAAAAAATCTGCATATAATTCATTTGATTGATTTTAACTCTAGGATCAGGGTTCCTCGCAACATTAAATCCTCAGTTAAGTACGTGGAAGATGTGCACTTTTATCTAGCGGGTAAGAAAAAACTGCTCGCCCGTTGAGCGCACAAATTACATAAATACCTACTTGCCATGGACGCTGATGACGCGAATCTCCGGATACTGAAGATTCCAATCCGGGGGAACGGTGTCGAAAATCAAGCGGAAGTCGCGAGTCTGACCGGGTTCGATGGGGGCGGCGGAGACTGGTTCCGTATCAACATATGGTTCGCGCGTGCGAATAAAGCTGAGCGGCAGGGCGAGCCTTTGGGCGAATTGGCCAACGTCGCTATGAAACCCGACTTGGACGGTAATCGCACTCAGGGTTTGATCTCCGCTGTTAGTGATTTGACCGTCGATGTAGGTGACCTTCGCTCCGGAAAAGCTGGTGGCTTCGCTCATTGCCAGGTTGGTGATGGGGAGCTTGGCCGCGTAGGGGTCGGCAGCCGCCATGCCAGAGCCGGCGGAGGAAGATTCCGTTTTGCCACGACCGCCAGCCACCACGAGAATGCCGAGGCCCAGAATGATCACGGCGGCAGCGATGACCCACGGTAGCCACGAGACTGCTTCGCGGGTTTGGTGAGAAGCAAGAAAGCCTGGGTCTTCGTCGGGCATCAACGAGATTGTACCTGCCCGGTGCTACTGAACGGACCGGACCTAACCATCTACCGGCCTATCCGGCTGCGACTGATAAATTTCCGCCACCCGCTCAAGGGTGTCTATCTCGCTCACCGGCTTGTCGTCCCGAATGCGCAGAATGCGCGGGAACCGTAAAGCAAACCCGCTGTCGTGGCGGTCAGAGCGCATCACGTTATTAAACGCAACTTCCAGCACCACCAGCGGTTCCACCGCCCGAACATACCCGTAATCCTCCAGCGTATGTTCCAGAAAAAACCGGGTCAGCCGGGCAATGTCCTCATCGGTCACCCCGGAGTATGCCTTACCCACATTGCGCAACACGTCGCCGTCGCGCACTGCAAACGTATAGTCGCTCAACCAGCCCGCGCGTTTGCCGTGCCCATACTCCGCGGCGGTGACCACCACATCCAGCGTGGCTAGCTCCCGCTTCAGTTTGAGCCAGGCCAAGCCGCGCCGCCCCGGTTGGTAGAGGCTCTGCCGGGCCTTCAGCATGACGCCTTCATTTCCCCGCGCCCGGGCGTCCACGTAGGCCTGTTCCAACTGCTCCACGCTTTCCAACTGCACGGCAGGCGCCAAAACCAGCCGCGGGAAGCCGTCCGCTGCCGTTGGCATTTCAAAGTGCAACTCCCCCTGCTCCCCACTCACGGTCGACCGGCTGCCCACGATGGTTCGCGGCCGCTCCCGTTCCACCAGGTCTTCCAGCACCCGGCGTCGCTGGTGCAAGGGCTGCTCCATGGTCATGGCGCCGCCGGCGTACAGCACATCAAAAGCCATAAAAACCACCGGAACGGAGGCGCGCATCTCCGTCGTCACCCGCTTGCGCCCTAACCGCGCTTGCAGAGACGAGAAAGGCAGCGCCCGGTCTTCTGTGCGGCTCCAGGCCAGGATTTCCCCATCCAGCACCAGCGGCTCGTCGACCCCGCCAAAGGCCTCGACAATCTCAGGAAAACTAACCGTCATATCCTCCCGCGATCGGGAGAACAGCGCCACCCGCCCAGGATCCTCCGGGGAACCACAATGAATCTGTGCCCGGACGCCATCGTACTTGTCTTCAAACTGGGCTTCCTGGATAAGCGGCCCAAAGCGTTCCAGCGCCTCCTCCACCGTCTCGACGGGGCTGGCAAGCATGAAGCCCAAGGGATGGAAAAGCTTCATCCGCGCCTCGGCCAGGCGTCCGCCAGCCGCCAATTCGAGCACTTCGGGGAGATTCCCGTTGAGCATCCTGGCCCGCCGAACTTCGCCAATCAGGCTTTCGTAAGCTGCGGCGATCGCCTCCTCCACCAGGCTGACCTGGATGCCGGTGCGCATGTCCCCCAGCATGATCTTGATCAGGTACTTGATTTCGCGCGGCGTGGCCCGTTGCAGCAGATCCAGTGTGAGCTGCTCTTTGGCCGCCGGCTTGCCGGCAGCGGCTATGGCCGCGAAACTTGCCGCGACCTCCGGCAATAGCAGCGAACCGGCAACGTTATGCGTTTGCAGCAGATCCTGCGCTGCGCCCCCCAAGTCGCCGTGGCGCCGGTACGCGGCATGCATCGCCGGTTGGCCGGCGCCAGACAAGCGCGCAAGCACCCGGCTCAGCAGCGCCCCACCCACCTTTAGTTCACGTCCATCCGTTTCCGGAAATGGCACCCCGGCAAGATAGAGAGCCGCTAGCCCAGCCTCTGGAACGGAAAGCCCTCGTAGATACTCGGACATAAGAGCGCGTTTCTGCAGCTTGCTGCCGGTTTCGGCCAGACGCTCGCACAGCTCGGCGAATTGGGCTAAGGTTGCAGGCATTGCTAACAGGAGAGATGCACAAACCTGATAAACTCAGATCAATGGTTTATCGCGTCGCCAACACGGTTCCCGTCCGGCACGCTCTTTCCTAGCGGCTCCCGCCGAAGCCTGTCTTGTTCTTGTTTCGCCCTTGGAAAGGAAACCTGTCATGTTAGATCGCCTGGAACAAATTGAAACCCGTTATGAAGACCTGGGACGCCAATTGGCTGACCCGCAGCTGGTAACCGACCAGCAAAAATATCACAAGACCGCCAAAGCCCACCGCGACCTGGAAGAGATCGTGGGAAAGTACCGGGAGCTGAAGCAAGCGCAGCAGGGAATCGCCGACGCCACCAGCATGTTGGACGAGAAAGACCCCGAGCTGGCCGCGATGGCGCAGGAGGAACTCACCCGCCTCGAGAGCCAAGCCACCGCCTTGCAAGAAGAGATCAAGGTAATGCTGCTGCCCAAGGATCCCAACGACGAGAAGAACGTCATCCTGGAAATCCGTGCCGGCACCGGCGGAGACGAGGCCTCGCTCTTCGTGGCCGAGGTCTTCCGCATGTACACGCGTTTCGCCGAACAGCATCGTTGGAAGGTGGAGATCCTTTCCGAATCCGAATCGGGGGTAGGCGGCCTGAAAGAAGTGATCGCCATCATCGAAGGCAAGCGGGTCTACTCGCAGATGAAATACGAAAGCGGCGTCCACCGGGTACAGCGCGTGCCGGCGACGGAAACCCAGGGCCGCGTCCACACCTCGGCCATCACCGTCGCAGTGTTGCCCGAGGCCGAAGACGTAGACGTGAAAATCGAAGCGAAAGATATACGCATTGATACATTCTGCTCCTCTGGACCCGGTGGTCAGTCGGTCAACACGACCTATTCTGCCGTGCGCATCACTCACCTGCCGACCAACACCGTGGTGAGCTGCCAGGATGAGAAATCGCAGATCAAGAATCGCGAGAAGGCGATGCGTGTGCTGCGCGCCCGGCTCTATGAAGTCGAAATGGAGAAGCAGCAGGAGGCGTTGGCCAAGGAGCGCAAGCAGCAGGTGGGCAGCGGCGATCGCAGCGAGAAGATTCGCACTTACAACTTCCCGCAAAACCGGCTTACCGACCACCGCATCGGGCTCACCAACCACCAACTCGCCGAAGTGATGGAAGGGCGGCTGCAGCCGACGATTGACGCCCTCATCGCACACTACCAGGCCGAGCGTCTTAAATCTGAAACAGCCGCTGTGGCATAAAGTGCCGGTCAGCGTCGGGGAGGCACTGCAAGCGGCGCGCCTTCGCCTCAGAGCAGCATCCAAAAATCCCCGGCGCGACGCCGAGCTGCTGCTGGCGCACCTATTGGGATGCGACCGGGTCGACCTGGCCGCTCATCCTGAGCGCCTCCTCTCCCCCTCCGAAGCCGACCATTTCGAAAGCCTTATCCGGCGCCGCCTGGCTAACGAGCCAGTGCAGTACATGACCGGCGTGCAGGAGTTCTTTGGCCTCCCGTTCGAGGTTTCGCCCGCTGTCCTGATCCCGCGTCCCGAAACGGAACACTTGGTGGAAGCCGTGTTGGAGCGACTCAACCAGGAATCAGAACTGCGCATCGTCGACGTAGGCACCGGCTCGGGAGCGATCGCCGTGGCGCTGGCTCATGCCCTGCCGAGATCCCAGGTGACCGCGGTTGATCTCTCTCCCGCCGCTCTCGAAGTGGCGCACCGCAATGCACAACGGCATGGTGTTGCGGTGCGAGTGACGTTCCTGCACTCGGATCTCTTGGCCGCCGTAGACGGCACGGACTTCGACGCGGTAGTCTCCAATCCGCCTTACATCGCCGAAGGAGAGGTGTTGGAGCCGCAAGTGACGAACTACGAGCCCCATTCCGCGCTCTACGCCGGTCCGGCTGGCTTGGAAATATACGAGCGCCTGATTCCGCAAGCCGCTAGGGTGCTCAAGCCCCAGGGTTGGCTGATGCTCGAGATCGGTTACGGCCAACGTCCGGCGGTGCAGTGTCTCCTTGCCGATTGGACCGGCGTAACTTTCCTGAATGATCTCCAGGCAATCCCCCGGGTAGTCGTGGCCAAACGGAGTGTTCGATAATGAAAAACAAGAGGGATTTATGGCAACAATAACGGAGCTACCGAAACTAACTCTGACCTTTGAACAGAAACTCGATCGTCTGGCGCAAGTGGCGGTGAACGCGGGTTTAGGGCTCGAGCGCGGACAGGAACTGCTCATGACGGCATCGCTCGAGGCATTGCCGCTGGCGCGCTTGATCACCGAGCATGCCTACAAGGCCGGAGCCTCTCTGGTGACTACCCTATTCAGCGACGAGCAATCGACGCTGTTGCGCTATCAATACGCCGACGACGCGGGCTTCGACAAGGCCCCGGCATGGCTCTTTGAGGGGATGGCGCAGGCCTTTCGCAGTGGTGCGGCACGGCTTGCGATCGCCGGGGGAAACCCCGCTTTGCTATCCAAGGAAGATCCGGAAAGAGTAGGCCGCGCCAACCGCGCTGTATCGAAGGCTTATCGTCCGGCGATCGAACTCATCACCCGGCATGACATTAACTGGACGATTGTTGCCTGCGCCACTCCCGCGTGGGCGGCAGCGGTATTCCCTGATCTGCCCACCGACCAAGCGATCGACAAGCTGTGGGATGCGATCTTCGCCGCAACCCGGGTAGACGTCGATGATCCCATCGCCTGCTGGAAACAACATGATGCCGGGCTGCATCGCCGCGCCGACCTGCTCAATGAGAAGCGCTACGCATCGCTGCATTTCCGCGGACCGGGGACCGATCTGCGTGTAGGACTGGCGGACGATCACCTCTGGATGGGCGGCGGCACTCAGGCCGGCACGGGTGCCTACTGCATTCCCAACATGCCTACGGAAGAGGTCTTTACCACGCCCCACAAAGACCGCGTGGAGGGCACGGTTACTAGCACCAAGCCTCTTTCCCACCAGGGCACGATGATTGAGAAGATCGCGGTACGTTTTGAGGCCGGCCGTGTGGTGGACGCCAAGGCATCCAGGGGCCAGGAAGTGCTGGAGCGAATGATTGACACCGACGACGGAGCACGGCGGTTGGGTGAAGTTGCGTTGGTGCCTCACTCCTCGCCGATTGCCAGCAGCGGGCTGCTGTTTCTAAACACGTTATTCGATGAGAATGCCGCCAGCCACATCGCACTGGGACAGGCCTACAGCACCTGCCTGAAAAATGGAGACCGACTCACCCACGAAGAGCTCGCCGCCCGAGGCGCGAACGAAAGCCTGATCCACGTTGACTGGATGATCGGCTCAAGTGAAATCGACCTGGACGGCATTACGTCCACTGGCACCGCGGAGCCCCTTATGCGCAAAGGAGAGTGGGCTTTTTGAATCTGAGTGGTGAAGGGCACGGCTTCAGCCCGTACCCTTCAATGCACTCCGATATGACTAAAGGCTTGAGTGGGATAAACCTGCTCTCAACCTCAGGCTTCCACGGTCCTTCCGGCCACCTCGAACAGCAACCGGTTCTTCAGCGGGTCAGCGTCGACACGGATATGATCGCCATGCAGCACCTCCCCATCCAGAATCTTGATCGCCAGCGGATCCTGGATCAGCCGTTGAATCGCTCTCTTCAGCGGACGAGCCCCATACTGCCGGTCGTAGCCGGTCAGCAGCAGCTGATGGAGCGCGCCGGGGGTCAAGTCCAGCGTGATCTTGCGCGGCTCAAGCAGCTTGCGCAGATCGGTCAGGCGCAGATTGACAATGTGCTCCAACTGCTCTTCACCCAACGGACGAAAGATCACCACATCATCGATACGGTTGAGAAACTCAGGCCGGAAGCTCTGCCGCAACAACTGCATAACCTGCTCCCTGGCGGCCTCAAACGCTGATTCGCTCTCCAAATTTTCTGACTGGAGCAAATGCGCTCCAAGATTGGAGGTCATAATCAGCACCGTGTTCTTGAAGTCCACCGTGCGGCCTTTGGAGTCTGTCAAACGCCCATCGTCCAGCACCTGCAATAGGATGTTGAACACATCCGGGTGCGCCTTCTCAATCTCGTCGAAAAGAATCACGGAATATGGCCGCCTGCGCACCGCTTCGGTCAGCTGCCCGCCTTCGTCGTAGCCGACATATCCCGGCGGCGCACCGATAAGCCGGGCCACCGCATGTTTCTCCATGTATTCCGACATGTCGATACGAACCATGGCCTGCTCATCGTCGAACAGGAACTCCGCCAGCGCACGCGCGGTCTCGGTCTTGCCCACGCCGGTCGGTCCCAAGAAGAGAAACGACCCGATAGGTTTCTTGGGATCGCTCAGCCCGGCGCGCGACCGGCGAATGGCGTTAGCAACGGTCTCCAGCGCCTCCTCTTGCCCGATCACCCGCTCGCGCAGGCGCCCCTCCATCTCCACCAGCTTGCGAACCTCTCCTTCCAGCATTTTGTCGACGGGAATGCCGGTCCACTTGCTAACAATCTTGGCGATGTCCTCTTCGTCGACTTCTTCCTTAAGCAACCGCGCACCCGCACCGTCGCCGTCCTGCTTCGCGTTCAACCGCTTCAGTTCGGCTTCCAGCTGGGGAAGTTCCCCGTATTGGATGGCCGCCGAGCGCTCCAAATTGCCTTTACGCGTCTGCTCTTCCATCTCGAAGCGCAGCGCCTCGATCTTCTTCTTCACGTCCGTCAGCCGGGTAATCGCATCGCGCTCCGTCTGCCAGCGCGCACGCAGCCCGGTAGCCGCTTCCTTCAGCGTCGCGAGCTCTTTGACCACGGCCTCCAGCCGTTCTTTGGAGTTCTGGTCCGTTTCCCTTTTCAGGGCCATGCGTTCGATCTCCAGCGAGACCATGCGCCGCTCCAGTTCATCGATCACCATAGGCACCGAGCCAATCTGGATGGCCAGCGATGCCGCCGCCTCGTCGACCAAATCGATCGCCTTATCCGGCAGAAACCGATCCGAAATGTAACGGTGGGAGAGCGTGGCCGCAGCCACAATCGCCGAGTCCTTGATGCGGACATTATGGTGGGCCTCGTAACGCTCCTTAAGGCCGCGCAAAATCGCAATCGTGTCTTCTACGTTCGGTTCGCCCACAAACACGATCTGGAACCGCCGCTCGAGCGCAGCATCCTTCTCGATGTACTTGCGATATTCATTCAGCGTGGTCGCCCCGATAGCCCGCAGCTCTCCCCGCGCCAGCGGCGGCTTCAGCATATTCGAAGCGTCGATTGACCCTTCGGCCGCGCCTGCCCCTACCAGGGTGTGCAGCTCATCGATGAAGAGGATGATCTGCCCATTCGACTCTTCAATATCCTTAAGCACAGCTTTGAGCCGGTCTTCGAACTCGCCGCGGTACTTGGCGCCCGCCAGCATGGAGCCCAGGTCAAGCGAAATCACGCGCTTGTCGCGCAGTAGTTCCGGTACGTCGCCGGAAACGATGCGGCGCGCCAGACCCTCGACGATGGCGGTCTTCCCAACGCCCGGCTCGCCAATCAGCACCGGGTTGTTTTTGGTGCGGCGCGAGAGGACCTGGATCACGCGGCGAATCTCTTCATCCCGCCCGATGACCGGGTCCAATTTACCCCGCCTCGCTAACTCCGTCAGGTCCTTGGCATAACGTTCCAAGGCCTGGTATTTGCCTTCGGGGTTCTGGTCGGTCACTCTCTGGTTGCCGCGCACCGAAGTGAGTGCCTGCAGAATCGCGTCCCGGGTCGCTCCCAGCGACGTCAACAGTAACTGCGCCGGGTCCTTCTTCTGCTGGGCCAGCGCCAACAGCAGATGCTCGGTCGATACGTACTCGTCCTTAAAATCGTGCGCCTCTTTAGAAGCCTCATTCAAAACCTTCTGCATCGCGGAAGAGAGGCCGGCCTCTGAATTTGCACCCGACACCTTCGGCAGGGTGGACACGGCCTGGCGGGTGCTCGTAAATAATTGCTCGGTGGGCACCCCAATCTTCTGCAGCAGGGGCACAATAATGCCCTCTTTGTCTTCCACCAGGGCCATCAACAAATGCAGCGGCAGCACTTCGGGCTGCCCGTTTTCATTGGCCAGAATGCTGGCTTTCTGGACTGCCTCCTGCGATTTCAGTGTGAACTTATCCCAGCGCATTGCCATATGCTTGTCATCCTTCATTGACCAGATAAGGTACGAAAGCCTGGTCGTTTGAGCTTCATTTTGATCTTTCGGTTCTACTTTTGAGAAACGCCAAGCCCCGGCGAGCGTAACCCGCCGGGGCAAACTCAATCACCAGGGTGGCCCATTCAAGCCGCTTTCTGGCTTGAGTGGGGAGTTACGCCGTCTTGGCGTTGGCGACGGCTTCGGGTTGGTTCTGGTTCAGCTGCTTGGTCCCGCCCACGTTCACCTTGATCTGCTTGGGCTTGGTTTCCTGCTTCTTATTCAGCTCCAGGCGCAGCACGCCGGCCTCGTAGTCGGCCTTGATGCTGTTCGGATCCACCGTGTTAGGGAGGGTGAACGCGCGATAGAAGCTGCCGTAGCGGCGCTCGACGCGGTGGAAGTTCTCTTCCTTCCCCTCACTCTGGAAGCTCCGCTCGCCCTTCACGCTCAGGGTATTGTTTTCCAAGCGGACATCGAGATCCTCTTGGCGCATGCCCGGGATTTCGATTTTAAGCACCAGCTTGTTTTCATCTTCGAAGATGTCGACCGGGGGCACAAAGCCCGCCGTGGTCACCACATCGTTTTCTCCCGAGTTGCTACGGGAAAATTCTTGAAAAATGCTATTCATGCGGTTCTGCAGAGCCAGAACGTCGCGATAGGGATCCCACCGAGTAACTGCCATACTTGTCCTCCAGAGCCAGCCGGTTCTTGGCTAGCTATTTCTTTTGATGCCGATCATAGCACAAAGGAATCATAAAATGTGAGTGTATCTGCATCAAGTTTAGGAAGGCAAGTCCGGCGTGGCCTCCAGAAGCGTCCGCGTATACTGCTCGGCCGGGAAACGGCAAATCTGTTCGCAACTGCCCATCTCCACCACCTTGCCGGCACGCATCACCGCGATGTTGGTGGAAAGGTAACGAACCAGCGGCATGGAGTGGGAAATGAAGAGGTAAGTCAAGTGGAATGTTTGCTGTAGGTGACGGAGCAGGTTCATGATCTGGGCCCCGACGCTCACATCGAGGGCAGAGACAGGCTCGTCGAGCAACAGTAGCTCGGGGCGCAACGCCAGTGCCCGGGCAATATTGATCCGCTGCCTCTGCCCGCCGGAGAACTCATGCGGGTAGCGGGGCAGGGCTGACTCGTCCAGCCCTACCTGCGCCAGCAGCTCGCGCAAATTCTCCTTGCCCGCATCATGGTGGTGGATGCGGAACGGCTCGGCGATGATCTCGGCGACGGTCATCCGCGGGTTGAGGGCCGCGAAGGGATCCTGGAAAACCGGCTGCATGCGGCGCCGCAGGCTGCGCAGACTGGCGCTGGAAGCGCCGTGAATCACTTCCTGGCCATCGAAGGAA
>Ga0302324_100028091_pt1 | contig 10700 bp, 6 predicted proteins | sample Palsa_T0_1_FD_201949 | JGI IMG/M metagenome (GOLD analysis project Ga0302324, IMG submission 201949) | Peat permafrost microbial communities from Stordalen Mire near Abisko, Sweden - Palsa_T0_1 | ecosystem: Environmental > Terrestrial > Soil > Palsa > Peat permafrost | place: Sweden: Abisko...
GCCTGCGGGCGAAAGGGGAGGATACCATGAGGCGCACGTTAAGCCTGTCGACGTCCATTCTGGCTTTCGTTTGTTGCAGCGCAGCGCAAGCGCAGACAACACCGACGGCAACCCAATCGTCTTCCGCCAATGTCTCCAGCGGCAGTGTGGAGGAAGTGGTGGTGACGGCCGAGCGTAGGACGACCAACCTGCAAAAAACGCCTATCGCTGCCACCGTGTTGAGCGGTGCGGCGCTGACCGAAAAGGGCGTGATGGTCGTCGATCAGCTGCAGTTCATTGCACCCTCGGTAGCGATCGACAATTTCGGCCAAGGCATCGATTTCGACATCCGCGGCATCGGCAAGGGCGAACACAACTCTCAAACGACGCCGGGCGTGATCACGTATCGCGACGGCGTGCCGACATTTCCCGGCTACTTTACCGAGGAACCGTATTTCGACATCGGAGAGGTCGAAGTGCTGCGTGGACCTCAGGGCACTTTCGCCGGCCAGAACGCAATCGGCGGCGCTGTCATCGTCAACACGAACAACCCCGTCATCGGGGGCGGCTATGACGGCTATGCCCTGGTCCAGGCCGGTAACTATTACGACGCGGGCACGCAGGGCGCGGTCAATCTGCCGATCGACGATACGATGGCGGGCCGCATTGCGTTCTATGGCGAGGAGCGCAGCAGCTTCTACGACATCACGAGACCTGACGGCAGCAAATACAGCGGCAATCCCGGCGACGCCCGCTGGGGCGCGCTCCGCGGCAGCCTTCTGTGGCAACCCACACAGGCGTTGACGATCCTTTTCAAAATCGACGGCGATGTTCTAGACAGCGGGGGATACCCGGCCGATCCGTTCCAGGACCGCTTCAAGGGTATCGATCTGTTTCATATCACAGCCCTCGCGGGCCAGCAGGCACAGGATGATTTTATGCGGTCGACGCTGAAGATCGACTACGTGCTTCCTGACGGGATCACGCTTCAGTCCGTTTCCGGCTATCAATATGGAGTCACGGACTACAAAGCGGATCTGTACGGGCCGTACTATCCCGTTCCCTTGTACGACTGGACTTTTGTCGACTCGGTGAACGAAACCATCTGGACCGAAGAACTCAACGTCATCTCGCCAGACACGGGCTGGTTCACGTGGATACTTGGCGGATTTGCGGATTCCGATCTCACCCTCTTTCCCGGGCCAGCCAGCAAGAATTTCGTTATCAATCAGCCAGCGCCGGGCAACACGTCACCGCCATTCGATCAGTATATACTCCAGGGCTCTAACCCTGTGACGGACCTCTCTGCGTTCGGACAAGCGACCTTCAAACTACCCTCCGGTTTTGAAATTCAGCTCGGCGGCCGATATTCCGCCACCACCACGGAAAATAAGAATGGCTACATACTTCAATACGGGGTGCCTTTGGCGCTCAATCAGCGTATCTCGGCCAACAACTTCTCCTACAAGGCCACGCTCGGCTGGAACGTCGACGACGACAACTACGTCTACGGTTTCATTGCAACCGGCTTCAAACCGGGCGGTCTTAATGTTCCGGTGGGCCTCGGCACTCCCGCGCCGTTCGGTCCGGAAACCGTGATCAACTACGAAGCGGGATGGAAGTCGAGTTTCTTCGACGGGCACCTGCGCACGGCCATCGACGGCTATTACAACAACTTCAAGGATTTTCAGGTCATCATCGGTTATCCGGCGATCCCCGTGTTCGGGTTTGAAGTCAACGATCCCAGGCCGTCAAAGATTTATGGTTTCGAAGGAGATACTCAAGCCGTGTTCGGCGCCTTCTCGCTCGACCTGGGAGTTGGCTTGATGCACAGCTCGCTGGGAACATTCTACGCAACGGACCCGAGAATCGTTGCGTTCACAGCCTGCAATCCGACTACGGGTCCTGCAAGCCCTTCATGCATCGACTTAAGTGGGCATCAGCAGACATATGCGCCAAACTTTACGTTCAACATAGGGGCGCAGTACAAAATCGACCTCGATGACGGCGACACGCTGACACCCAGGGTGAACTACGGCCACGAGTCGGCGCAGTGGGCGACATTGTTCGAAAACCCGGCTTTGGGTGACAGGCTTTGGAAGCGCAATATTGTGAACGCGCAGCTCGCCTGGAACCACGGCGAGTATGTCGTGACGCTCTACAGCACGAACCTCAACGACCAGCACTATGTCGGCGCTCTCAATTCCGGTCTCGACTTCGCCGGTCCGCCTCGCCAGTACGGTATCCGATTGACGAAGACATTCTGAAGCGCAGTCAAATTGACCGCCGGCTGTCGCCATCAGCCGGCGGTCGAACTTTTTTTGTTCAGGTTCGTGCTGTAGCATCATGCAATCCTACGCCCTCACGATAGACAAATTCCTCGACCATGCCGCCAAGTGGTGGGGGGGGCGCCAAGTCGTCACGGCGATTACGGCACGCATCGGATACGCCGCTTTGAGGGCACGCAGCAATCGTCTGTCGGGCGCGTTGGCGGCGCTGGGCCTTGTTTTTGGTGACCGGGTTGCCACGCTTGCTTGGAACACTCAGCACCATCTTGAAATGTACTACGGCACCACGAGCGCGGGCCTGATTTGCCACACGCTCAATCCACGCCTGACGGTCGCGCATCTCATAGCGATGGTGAACGAGGCAGAAGACCGCGTCTTGGCCGTGGATGCCGGGCTGTCGGATTTGGCGCATGAACTTGTGTCTCAGTGTCGGTGCATCGAGTCCGTGCTGCTTCTGGACCACGGTCAAGGTGAAGTGCGATCCATTGGAGAACGCAGGACATTCACGTTTGAATCGTTGCTCGCAGAAATGGGCGAAGAAACACAGTGGGGCGCATTCGCCGAGGAAGCGCCGGCGGGGCTTTGTTACACATCAGGGACGACGGGTATCCCGAAGGGCGTGCTATACTCACATCGTTCCAATTACCTTCACACATTGCGCGCTCTGCAGGCCGACGCGGTTGCGTTGACGTCCGCAGACACAATTCTCGTCGCTGTACCGATGTTTCACGCAAATGCCTGGGGGCTTCCGTTCGCTGCTCCCGCGGCTGGGGCCACGCTTGTTCTGCCCGGCCGCCAGGCCGATGGAGCCCATCTTGCCAGACTCATTCGTGAGGAGGGCGTGACGGTTGCGGCGGGCGTACAGACCGTGTGGCAAGGCCTTATGGACTATCTCGACACGACCGGTGAAGACGTTCCGACTCTGGAACGCGTGCTCATCGGTGGCTCTGCCTGTCCTGACGCGCTCATCCAGCGTATGGAGCAACGCCTGCAAGCGCGTGTGCAAACAAGTTGGGGCATGACCGAGCTTTCTCCGCTCGGCACGATCGCACCCGCGCGCGGAAAAACGCGGTCAGTCGGCGCGGGCCGCACGCCGGTCGGACTCGATCTGAAGCTGACCGACGCTGAAGGCGCCACTCTTCCGAAGCAGAAAAATGTTACCGGCCATCTGAAGGCGAAAGGAGCGAGCGTCGTCGATCGCTACTTCAAGGCGGGAACGGGCGCGGTTGACGACGAGGGCTATTTCGATACGGGAGACCTCGCCAGCTTTGACGATCAGGGCAACCTGACGATCACAGGGCGATCCAAGGATCTGATCAAATCGGGCGGCGAATGGATCAACCCGGCGGAGATCGAAACCATCATTGGGCGGTTACCTGGTGTGGGCCTCGTCGCGGTCATAGGTCAGGCGGACCCCAAATGGGGGGAGCGTCCAATCCTTGTCGTGGAACCGCAGAAGAGCCATTTCATCGAGAACGAGACTTTGTTGGACGCTTTGCGCGGCAACGTCGCCGATTGGTGGATTCCGGACCGGGTGATTCAGGTGGCGCAGATGCCACTGGCGGCCACCGGCAAAATTGACAAGAATCGTCTTCGCGCAGAATACGCAACGGCCTAGACGGGCAGGATGGAGCTATCCGGCCGCCGGCTGGTATATGCTCTCCAGCGCACGCTATAAGGTCGAATTGATGACGCGAACCAAGACGCCATTGCGGAAAAAACCGCGCCCGAAAGTACCTCGTACGAAGGCCGAGCAGCGCGCCGAGACGCTGGAACAGATCCTGGATGCAGCAGAGCTCCTGTTCTCCAGGCACGGTCTTTACGGCGTTACGTTGCGCGACGTTGCCCAGGAGGTGGGCGTGCATACCTCGCTGCTGCATTACTACTTCGAGGACAAAGTGGCGCTGTTCAAGGCGGTCTTCGCCCGTCGAGCCAACGTTACTAGCGATCGCCGTATGAGGGCGCTCGATGAATACGAGAAGCGTGCAGCGGGAAAGCCGACTGTCGAGGGCGCGCTGCATGTCTTTCTGGATACCGACTTCGACCTCTACATCGAGGGCGGCGAACGCTTGCGCAACTACGCTGCGTTCTGCGCCCAACTGTCCAATACGCCGGAGGGCGCGGCTCTTTTCGACGAACATTTCGATCCGGTGGTGCTGCGGCTGATCGATATTCTGAGAAAGGCCCTGCCCGATGTCTCCGAGAAGGGTATCTTTTGGGGCTATCATTTCGTAACGGGGAGCCTGATGCATTCTCTGGCGCGTAGCGGCCGCCTTGATCGCCTTTCAAGCGGTCTATGCAAATCGGATGATTTGAAGGCTGTTAAAGCCCGCATGGCAGATTTCATGGCCGCAGGTTTTTTGGCGCTGAAAGACTGACGTTGCGCTCGCACGCTCGCGCCGACGGGGCAGGCGCGCGGCGACCAAGCTGACCTGGTCGACCGCTGCGAACGTCTGCAGGACATTCCTTTCGCCCATTTTTTGCCGGTTAAATTTTTTTGGCGCGCGCGATGGCGCCAAGGTGCAGAGCACTGGGCTTCAGTGTGCGCTTGAAAGATTGGAGATCGACCGCCACCAGCCCGAAATGCTTGCTGAAGCCGGACGCCCACTCGAAATTGTCGAGCAACGACCAGTACATGTAGCTGTGGACTGGAATGCCTTCATCGAGGCAGTCGCGTAAGCCGGCAAGCGCCTGGTCGATATATGCGATGCGGCGTGCATCGTTGTCCGTCGCGATGCCGTTTTCGGTGACGTAAATCGGCCTTCCGATCGCGGTGTGCGCCCAGCGGATCGTGTTGGCGAGCGCCTGCGGGTAGAACTCATAGCCCGCGTCCGTTATTTCCGATCCTGCGGGCGGCGCCACCAGTCCCTTCGAATCGACGAGGAAGCGCGTATAGGGCTGCACGCCCACGAAGTCGGCATGCGTGCGAGCTACGTCCAGCCAGTTGCCGTAGAGCCGCCCGCGAACCGCGTCGGCCTGGGAATCCGGACCGACCGCCTGGATGTCCTGCGTGGTCAGGGTGATGCCGATGGGAAGAGCGGGCCGCGCGGCCTTGATCGCGTCGTAACCCTTGCGATGCGCCTCCTGCAGCAATGGCGTGCTGACGGAAGGATCGGCATAGGCGACGGTGGAAAACTTCGGAGATCCCGTCGCTTTGGCGGCGGCGTTGATCGCTGCCCTAGCAGCTGGAAGCACGGCGGCGAATGCCGGCAGGAGCTGCACGAGTTGCTGGATGTTGGCTTCGTTGAAGGTCGTCGCCAGATGCATCAAACCGCCCAGGTGCTCTGCGGCCTTGCGGTAGAACACAGCAAAGATGTCGGGCGAGTCGGCCACTTCGAATCCGCCCCGTGCGGAGAACCAGATCGGCGTGGTGAAATGGTTGAACGTTACCACCGGCTTCAGCCCGCGCGCGCGGCAGGTCTCAAGCACGTCCGCATAGTGATCGAGTTCGGCGTTCGAGAAACAGCCCTCATTCGGCTCGATGCGCGCCCATTCGATGCCCATGCGATAGCAGTTGAAGCCCAGCTTCGCCGCGATGGCAATATCTTCCCTGTAGCGGTGATAGCTGTCGCAGGCGTCGCCGGAGCGTTCCTTGAACAGGGTCGGCTTGATATTTTCCTGTAGCCACGCATCGCTGTTGATATTGTTGCCTTCGCTCTGATACGCCGAGATCGCGGTTCCCCAGAGGAAGTCCTCAGGCAAAGGGCGCCGTTCTTCTGCGCCGTGCGCTTTCAATTGAGGCGCGCCGGCCACGCCAATTGCTACTGCAGCGATGACTCCTCGGCGCGATATTGTCATGGCGCCATCATTGGCAGATGGCTTTGCCGCTCGCCAGCGGTGGCGATACGATACCGACGTTCCAGTTCCACGGGAGGTTTCCGCTTGCTCGGCGACGGCAGACAGCTTTCTCATGCAGCGCATACATCCCCGGCAGCAGATGGTCCGCCAAATGTGGCGCGTCCGTGAAGTCCATGAAGGAGGCGTTCGTTCCGTAAGGTTGCCACGCCGGCGCCTTGTCGACCTCGGGATGTCCCGTTCGCGCGAAGCTGGTCCAGTAACCGACCATGGCATCGGATAGTTTCGTCTCTGCCGGAGTCGCCGGAATTTTCGGCCAGAGCGGAGCCGTGCGATCGAGCGTGCCGAAAACGTAAGGCAATTCGCTGGCGTGGAACCCGTGCAGACCGGCAGAATCCGCAGCGGGATAGCCGTGATCGAAGAAATAGAGATAGGCCGGTGCGCCCGCCGCCGTCTGCTTCCTCACGAGCCGCTCGGCAGTCCAGCCATAGAGCGCGTCGCGTGTGGTCGCCAATATGCTCTCGTGCATGTCCGAGCTTGGATAAAGCCTTAGGAAGTCGTCGGCGATGTCCAGATAGCGCTCGTGGATAGACTTCTCATAGCTAGCCGCGGTTGGCGGCGCGGGCGGTGCGAGAATGGTCAGTGAGCGGATCTCACCGCTATTGAACCCGGCGAGAATGGGCACATGTGCCTGCTCGCCCTTGTCGAAGACGTCAACGAGTTGTCCAGGCAGGACATGACCATCAACGGCCGCGAAAGGCGCAAATCCGGTGGCAGCGCCGACGGTAGTGAGCGTGTTGGCACTGATCGCGCGCAGCGCGGCGATGTTCGGCGCGTGAAGCGCGGCCGCCAATTTCACACCGCCCTGCTCGGCCGATGGCATTCCGAATTCTTGCAGGTTCAGTGCCGGCGTGGAGATCATGTAGGCGCTCTCCGCGATCGCCTTCGCGAACAGCCCGCGGGCTTCCGGCGATGTCATGAGATACATGACGCTGAGGCCGCCAGCGGATTCGCCAGCGATAGTCACGTTCGAAGCATCGCCGCCGAACGCACCAATATTGGCTCTGACCCAGCGCAGCGCCTCAATCTGATCGAGCAGGCCGTAATTGCCGGAAACCTTGAGCGGCGATTCGGCGCTGAGTTCGGGATGCGCGAGCCAGCCCAGAACACCGAGCCGATAATTGATGGTGACAACGATGATGCCGCGTGCCGCCAGACACGCGCCATCGTAGAGTGGCTCCCGGCTCGCGCCACCCCACAGAGCGCCGCCATAGATCCAGAAAAACACGGGCGCATTGTGCGCGTCAGCGGGTGCCCAGATGTTCAGCGACAGGCAATCCTCGCTCATCGGCATCGGAGGCTCGGCGTAAATGTTCGAGAGCCTGGACTCCGGCTGTACGCAAGCGGGTCCGAATTTCGTTGTTTGATTGACACCGGCCCAGCGCGGCATCGGCGCCGGCGCTTTCCAACGCGCCTCGCCAACCGGAGGAAGCGCATACGGAATGCCCTTAAACACGCGCAAGCCGCCTTCTGTTTGCCCCTGCAACACACCGGCAGGTGCATCCACGGTCGGTGCCGGCTCGGCGTAAGAGGGAGACGACACGGCAGAACAAGCGGCGATGGCAAGCAACATTCGACGTACCGGCAGCATCACGGCGACACTCCTTCTTTGGACCCTTCTCTTCGAAGCACCCGGGCCAGACACAGGAATAATACGATTGCCAGGCCGTAGAACGGCACCAGCGCATAGAACGCGAGTTGCAGCGAATGATGCGGATGGCTCGCGTGAAAGAAGTCGCTGACTGCGCCAACATAGGTGGGGCCAAGGCCGAGCCCGATCATGTTCATCACCAGCAACAGAAGGGCGCCCGACATGACGCGCTGATTGGGGCGCACCTCTTCTTGCACCAGCGTCACCGATGACGACAGATAAAAATAATTGAGGAATGTCGGGCCGATCAGCAGCAACAGCGCGAGCGGCCAGGAGGGCTCCCATACGAATCCCAGATAGAACGGAATCGCAAGCACAAGCGATGCGGCGGGGACGAGCGCGAAGGCCATCTTCGAGCGACGTGCAAAGCGGTCGATCGCGCGGCCCGACACGAAGATGCCGGCGCTCATACCGATGCCGACGACGAGCGCGTACCAGATCGCGACCTGGCCGAGCGTCATGCCTTTCTCGCGCATGAGAAAGAGCGTGGTGAAATTGCCCGCCCCATAGGTGATCATCTGCGTGGCGCCGCTCGCGAGCGCGGCCAACACGAGAGCAGGTCGCGAAAAGAACATCGCGATCGTATGCCCGAAACCGGACAGCGCAGCGCTCGCGTCGACTGCGGGTTTGTCGAGGCCGCCGCGAACGGGCTCGCGGACGATCATGAGAATCAGCAGGGCCGCGAACAACCCGACCGATCCGAGCACGATAAAGGCGTCGCGCCAGCTATAGACGGCTGCAATGGACGCACCGAAGGCAACGCCCAGCGCAGCCCCGATGGGCGGGCCGAGATTGTAGATGCCGAGCGCTGTGCCGCGGCGGCCAGGCGGGAAATAATCAGAGATGATCGCATAGGAAGGCGGCACGCCACCCGCCTCGCCGAAGCCGACCGTCATCCGCGCTGCAATAAGTTGCGGATAGGTCGCAGCGAAACCGCACGCCATCGTCGCCGCGCTCCAGATTGCACAGGCGAGCGCAAGAATCTGGGACCTGTTGGTTTTGTCGGCGAACCATCCGACCGGAATCGAGATGAAGCAATAGAACAGCGCGAAATAGAGCCCGCCGATCAGGCCGAGTTGACCGTCGGAGATGTGCAGCGTGTCTTGGATGGGTTTCGCCAGAATCGACAACAGCTGCCGATCCAGGAAGTTTAGAACATAAACGAAACACAACACACCGAGCACGATCCACGCGCGTGCATCCGGGGGACCCTGCCCTGCGGCTGACGCAATATGAACCCGGCGAGAGTGTCCCGCCACCGCTCAGTGGCTCCGCCTGCGGCGCAACGATTCGAGCGCGCATCGAAATGTCCCACAAGCGTGCTTCGACGCGCGCGTGCGGGCCTTTGTTTCCAACGGACTTCCTCCCCTTCGGTATATTGTAAACACCGATTTTGCGCGCACCATGCAGTCGCGGCATGGTACCGTCAACACTAATTATAAAGTGAATGAATATTATACTGGGTGCCTGTCAGACCAGGCACTCGCATAGCCGCGTTGCCTTCCCACTCGCTTACGTGCCGTTCACTCTCAGATGGGCACGACTGAAGGCATATCCCGATCACCCGAAAACCTTGGGAGAACACTTACTTAAGCGGCGAATTGAACGCAGACTGACCCAGCATCAGGTCTCTTTACAGCTCTTAACGAAGACCGAGACCGTCCTTCTGTGGGAGCAAGACAGAGTAAGGCCCTCGGCCCGCTACTATCCGGCAATCTTTGGCTTCCTCGGGTATGATCCTCTTCCGGCTCCGACAGACCTTGCAGGCAGGATCGGACGGAAGCGGCTGGAACTTGGCCTATCCATCAAAACGGCGGCAAATCTAATTGGCGTCGATGAAGGCGCGTTCAGCCGGTGGGAGCGCGGGGAGTGGAAACCGAGAATGTCAGAAAGCGCCGTGCGGAAGTTTTTGACATTGTAAGCTTCGAGTCGGTGGAAACTCCCCAAAAGTGAATGATTCAGCCCGCTAACTTTTGGCGGCGGATTGTCCTCCTTCGTTAGATACGAATCATTTTCTTCTCTATCGCCCAGCGTATCAGTACAGACGACCTCCCGTGAACTATTTGCCGAGCAGGCTCGGGGCGAGGAGCCAACGCGGTCGCCCTGTCAGTCACCGCTCGTGGAAAAGTTGCCACATTTCGCTCAAACCTGATCGTGGGCGCCTTAAAACTTCAGTGCACCGCTGCCTAGCTATCCTCTCGCTCAGCTTTTGTCCGGCCGCTCATAACCCAAACGAATGAACGCGCCGTCGAATGAATGATGGCGGTTCAGTTTCCGCATGTACCATTTTTCCCGCGTGCATAGGGCCAAGAATCTCTGTGCTGCCAGCTAAAGCCGGACAATTACAAGAGCGGGCGCATCGACGCTTCGCCGGGGGGAGGGAATGATGGTTAGATCAATAACCGTGTTGAGCGCTAACGTTTCGGGGCTGGCACTTTTGGTTGTGCTTGGGCTGAGCATTCCGGCGGGGGCTGAACAGCCTATCACTCCAAACACAAACGTCAGCCAAGTTGGCGGGATAGAAGAAGTTGTTGTCACGGCTCGCCGTCATGAGGAACGCCAACAGGATGTTCCGATGTCCATTACGGCGTTGGATTCGAAAACGCTGACCGAGCAGGGCGTTCATACCGTCTTTGATCTAAATTCCGAGGTCCCAGGCCTTACGGTAACGGCTGCAAGTGGTCTAGCGAACGATCTGACCTATTCGATTCGCGGGCAGGGCAAGATTTTTGGCGCGGATTCGCCATCGGTCGTCAATTACCTAGCGGACGTGCCTGACTTCACAAACCAGATTTTCGATGTGCAAAGCGTTCAGGTTTATAAGGGCCCCCAAGGCACATTGTTCGGGCGCAATACCGACGGCGGAGCAATCTCGTTTGCGCCGGTGAAACCCACCGATGATTTCAACGCGTTTCTGTTGACACGCA
>Ga0302324_100028093_pt1 | contig 10700 bp, 9 predicted proteins | sample Palsa_T0_1_FD_201949 | JGI IMG/M metagenome (GOLD analysis project Ga0302324, IMG submission 201949) | Peat permafrost microbial communities from Stordalen Mire near Abisko, Sweden - Palsa_T0_1 | ecosystem: Environmental > Terrestrial > Soil > Palsa > Peat permafrost | place: Sweden: Abisko...
CGTGTAACAGATACGCATCCCCGCGATGTGAAAGGAGAATTTTGTAGAAGAGGCGCGCCCATGGTTCAGCATTGAAAAGCGCGCGTCGTTCCCACGTATCGGACGTGACGAAGTAAGTCTGCGCGTTATTCGTTGCGTGTTCGCGTGTGGGTTTCAAAACCTTCCCTCAGCGGCTAAAGCCGCGACTTCTTTTACACCCTTGCGGCACGACTAAAGTCGTGCCCTTTCAAAGCAGCTAGCGATTGCGCCCTTTCAAAGCGCTCCAGAATGCAAACATTCCGCCAGATCTGCGCAGTGTCCTAGATTTATTCGCAAAAGCGTTGCTCAAAAAACAGCGGAGCCGGGGCCCCGCTGCGGTTGCGATTCCTATTCTCTGTAATGCTGAGTTTTTCATCCCTTCCACTCCTCCATCATCTGGCGGAAGTCGTGGAAGAGGTAATGCGAATCGTGCGGGCCGGGAGCGGCTTCGGGGTGGTACTGGACGCTGAACAATGGTAGCGTCTTGTGGCGCAGGCCTTCCAGCGTTTGGTCGTTCAGGTCTACGTGGGTCAGCTCGACTTCGTTGGCGTTGATGGAGTCGGGGTCTACGGCGAAGTTGTGGTTGTGGGCGGTGATCTCAACCTTGCCTGTCGAGTTGTTGCGGACCGGATGGTTGCCGCCGTGGTGGCCGAATTTCAGTTTGTATGTCTTGCCGCCGAGGGCGAGGCCGCAGAGCTGGTGGCCCAGGCAGATTCCGAAGATGGGGACGCGGCCCATCATGTTCTGGATGGCTTTAACGGCGTAGTCGACGGGCTCGGGGTCGCCGGGGCCGTTGGAGAGGAAGACGCCGTCGGGCTTGAGGTCCAGCACGTCCTTCGCGGTGGTCTCGGCCGGGACCACCGTCACGCGGCAGCCTTCGCGGGTGAGCATTCTGAGGATATTCGTCTTGATGCCGAAGTCGTAGGCGACTACGTGGAGGTTTGAGGTTTCCCACCCATGCCGCGGTGAAGCTGCGTCATGGATGGGGCACCCAGCGCTTTGGGCTGGCGAAGATGCCAACAGCGGGTCGCCGGTTTGGTTGCGAGTGTCTTCCTGATCGAAGGTGTAGATGGATTTTGTGGAGACGACGCGCGCCAAGTCAGTGCCATCCATTTTGCGGATGGCGCGCGCCTTGGCTACCAACGCATCGGGGTCGGAGACATCGGTCGAAATGACGCCGCGCATTACGCCGTGGGTACGCAAATGGCGAACCAGGGCGCGGGTGTCTATTTCGGCCAAAACAGGGACGGAATAGCGCTCCATGTACTCGTCGGTGACCTGCTCCGAACGCCAGTTGGAGCTGATGGGCGAGAATTCGCGGACGATCAGGCCCTCGATATAGGGCTTCGCCGACTCGTTGTCTGCCTGGTTGGTGCCGTAGTTGCCGATCTGGGGGTTGGTGAGAACGACGATTTGGCCGGCATAGGAGGGATCGGTGGCGATTTCCTGATATCCGGTAAGAGATGTATTAAAAACAACTTCACCCTGGCATTCACCAGGTGAGCCATAGCCGTGGCCACGGAAGATGCGCCCGTCTTCGAGCGCCAGGATCGCCTGCATCGCGTCTCCGGGGAGTGGATTCAATCGATTCTACCACCTGAGGTGGGGCAGACGCTCGCTATCCGCTCGCAGGGCGTTGGGAGTTGTTCGGTTTTGCATTGCTCGGCGGATAAAGCCGCGTGTTTTTTGGGGGGTAGTTACGGCACGGCTGAAGCCTGTACCCTTCAAGGTCGAGAGGCTTGGAAACTCGCTACCGCACCACGCCTGCATCCCGCGTGGGCCAGTAGACGAAGGCGGCTTTGCCGTAGATGAGCGAACGGTCGACAGGGCCGAATCTGCGGCTGTCCCAAGAGATGTTACGGTGGTCGCCCATCATGAAGTAGGTGCCCTCGGGAACGACGATCTCGTCCAAGGAGTCGGTGTCGCGGTATTCCCGGGGGACGTAGTCCTCAACCAGCCGCTTGTTGTTGACCAGGACCTGACCGTGGTCGATGCGGAGCCGGTCGCCGGGCAGGGCGATTACCCGTTTGATGTAGCTCTGTTCCGGGTCGCGCGGATAGTGGAAGACCACTACATCGCCACGCTCGATGGATGAGAAATGGTAGACGAATTTGTTGACGAACAGCCTGTCGCTATCCTCAAGGCGCGGCAGCATGCTTACGCCTTCTACCCTGACAGGCTGGTAAAAGAAGGTAATAATCAGGACCGATGCGACGGCGGAAAAGAGGAGGTCGCGCATCCATAGGCCGATACCCGCGCCCTTCCGAACAGGCTCCGTTGGGGGCGATAGTTCGATGTCAATGGGGGGGGGGATGGGCAGTTCCTCAGAGCCTGTTTCAGGGCTGAGGCTTTCTGTAGGATTTTGGGGCGCCGTTTCCATCTCTCTTTTAGATTACTCGCAGCCGAGGCTTCCGGGTGGGCATAGTACCGGCATGGGTTTTCCGAGCGGTTTGGGTTGATTGGCGGCAGGCACCAAAGAGGCCGCGGTACCGGTGAAGTTCTCTTCCTGCAGAAGGAGCGGACGCTGCAGCATCATCTCCACCTGGGTTCCGCTTTCGATGTTCACATCGGCACCGCGGGTGAAGAGCGACACCAAGCCGGCGGCGGCAAGGCCGGCACCGATTCCGGCGATGCCGCCGGCCAGCGGATGCCCGCTGCCGAGGCCGGCGATCGATCCGATTGTGCCGCCGGTGGGAATGGCGATCTTGGCTACTTCGCCGGCGTTGCGGCCCTTGTCGGCATCCTGCTGGACGGTGCCCTCGCTGTTGACCTGCTGCTTTTTGGCGCCGGGGAGAGCGTCAATGATGCCGGGAATCTCGACCACTGTGCCGTTGGGAAAGATGATGGAGGTAAAGTGCATGTCCAGCTGTGACTTGCCTTTAACGTGGCCGGCGCGCACTACGTGATCGACTACACCCTGGACGTAAACTCCGGCGGGAATCATGACCCGGGTGCCAACGACCACGGGGAAGGTTGAGGCGAGATAAAGGCTGTCGCCGGGCTTGGCACTTTTGGTGTTGATGGCGCTGCGCAACTGGAGCAGCACCTTGGTTCCGGCTGGGACGGTGTAGGTTTTCGGGGCGGGAACGGATGCCGGCGGCGGAGCGGGGGCGGGAGGCGGAGGCGTTTGTGCCTCCTGGGCGAGACAATCGGAAGCGCCAGCCAGAATGCCAATAGCGCACACGGTCGAATAGATTTTGGAAAACGGGTGCATCCAATCCTCCGCGAAAGGGCCCTTATAGAAGATAGACGAGACTGCTGCCTGCAAGGATAGCGCCTGCCGCGCGATCAGTGTAATGTCATTTTTCTTTCGGAAAGCGAAAAATGACGAGTACTCGCGGCGACGCTGGACGATTCGCGGTAGGATGCAGGAAAGTGATGGCTCCCGATCCGCTTCCGTCCGAATTCCCTGCTTTGATCAAGACCGGCCGTCTTGCGGCTGCAACGCAGGTGTTGAGCGATGCGATTGCCGCACACGCCTTTCCGGGCTGCGCCTTTGGCGTGCTGGCGGGCGGAGCGGTTGTCGCGCAAGAATCACTCGGCCGATTTGCCTATGAGGAAAATGCGCCTGCTGTGACAGCGGAGACGGTCTTCGACGTGGCCAGTCTTACCAAGGTGGTGGCGACCACGGCTACCGCGATGCTGCTTAGACAGCGTGCGGTGCTGGATTTGGAGACTCCGCTGGGTGAGCTGCTGCCGGGGTTTGTGGTCGGTCGTCCTGCTGAGGAACACGCTCGTCAGGTTCGGCTGCACCACCTGTTGGCGCACAGTTCCGGGCTGCCGGGGTATGTGGAGTTTTTTCGCACAGCTGGAACGTCGGCAGGGCTGTTTCGCGCGTGTCTGGAACTCCCGCTGGAGGCGGAGCCGGGGACGCGCGCGGAGTATTCCGATCCGGGATTCATTCTGCTCGGCAAAGCGCTGGAGGTTCTGACCGGCGAGTACCTGGCACCCTGGGTCCAGCGCGAGGTTTTTGCCCCGCTGAGGATGACTGCTACCGGATTTTGTCCGGCTTCTTCGGTGCGAGCGGCAATTCCGCCGACGGAAGAGGACACTACACTGCGATTTCGGCGGATTCAGGGCGAGGTGCAGGATGAGAACGCGTGGCTGCTGAAGGGTGCGGCTGGCCACGCGGGGCTCTTTTCCAATGTGCCGGATTTGCTGCGCTTTGCCGGGGAAGTTCTGAACGCGGTCTCGGGCCGGGGTGGCTGCGCGTTTGAGGCGGCGACGGTGGAGGAGTTTGCGGCCAGGCAAGGGCCGGAGGGCAGCTCCCGGGCGCTTGGCTGGGATACCCCGTCGGAGAATTCATCCTCAGGGCGGCACTTCTCAAAACGGTCTATCGGACACCTCGGATACAGCGGCTGCTCGTTGTGGATCGACCTGGAGGCGGGAATTGCAGTGGCTCTGTTGACTAACCGCACATGGCCTAACCGGTCCGCGGATTCGGCGCGTCTAATCAAAGAAGTCCGGCCAGCGTTTCACGATGCTGTTCGTGCCTCGTTTTAGCACATCTGCATCCAATGGGTGACTGGCGGTAATACTTCGGAGGGTTCCCGGCGCGGAGAATTCTCTTAGAACTTGCGAGGTTTACAGATACAATCAATGCTTGGGGACATACGCATGCTTACCAGCGCGACGCTTCAGGAAACGGCCAGCGACCCAGCACACGACACCAAGAAAACCCAGGCCTCCCTCCTTCAGCAACTAACTACCGAGAGCCATAATGAGGCTTCTCAGGGCTTTGATACCAAATCCGCGCTCGAGATTGCGCGCATCATTAACCACGAAGATGCGAAGATTTCCGCGGCTGTGAAGAAGGCAATTCCTGAGATTGCCGAGGTTATTGACCAAGTGGCGCGCAGCCTTCGCGACGGCGGCCGGCTCATCTATATCGGAGCGGGTTCGAGCGGACGCATCGCGGCGCTCGATTCGTCGGAGTGCCCACCAACTTACTCGACAGCGCCGGGCCAGGTGCAATACATCATGGCGGGCGGACCGAAGGCCCTTGCTTCGGCTGTTGAAGTCAACGAGGATTCAGAAGAACTTGGGCAGCGGGATATTGCTCGCCGCCGTCCCACGCGCAAAGATGTGGTGATTGGGCTTTCCGCATCGGGACGCACTCCTTACGTGGTTGCTGCCGTGGCTTACGCCCGGGCGCGCGGAGCGCATACCGCCGCTGTTACCTGTAACCATGACACTCCTCTTGCCGCCGCTGCGGACATCGCCATTGTTGCCGAGGTTGGGCCCGAGGTTGTTTCGGGATCGACGCGCATGAAGGCTGGTTCGGCGCAAAAGATGGTGCTGAACATGATCACCACAGGCGCCATGACGCGGCTTGGTTATGTGTACGAGAACCTGATGGTCAACGTGCACATGCAGAACTCCAAGCTGGTGGAGCGCGGGATTCGCATCCTGATGTCTGCCTGTAAAATCGACCGCGAGACTGCAGTCCATACCATCAAGAGCGCAGGACGCAGCGTGCCGGTGGCGCTGGTGATGCTGAAGGCTAAGGTTGACAAGCCGGAAGCGGTGAGAAGGCTGGCGAAGTCGGATGGGAATGTGCGGCTGGCTATTGAGGATAATGTTTTAGAGCTGTAGCGGTCGCCTCGGTTCTCACCCTAAAATCCATCAGAACTTAGAAACTCCAACAGGCCTCATCGATGGCCTGTTGCTTTCGAGCGTCCGGCACCTGGTAAGTTACCCACTACCGCCTCCGTGTCGATTTACACTTGAAAGTCAGGAGTTCCCGTTTACTCATGGATAAATATGTAATTCGCGGCGGCAATCCGCTGTTGGGCACTATCCGCGTTTCTGGTGCGAAGAACTCGGCGCTGCCTTGCATGGCGGCGGCCATCCTCACGCAAGACGAAGTGACGCTGGAGAACATTCCGCAGGTGCGGGACATTGAGACGGAGCGCAAGCTGCTGGTTTCGATGGGCGCAGAGGTCGAGCTTGGTTACGGTCGCGCGCAGCATCGCACCAAGATTTGCTGTCGTGTGCTTTCCGATCCGGAAGCAAAGTACGAGATTGTGAAGACCATGCGCGCCAGTTCTCTGGTGCTGGGCCCGCTGGTGGCGCGCTGTGGGATGGCTCGTGTAGCCATGCCGGGCGGTTGCGCAATCGGCGGCAGGCCCATCGATCTGCACATCAAGGGCCTGGAGAAGATGGGTGCCGTTATCACGCAGGAGCACGGCTACCTGGAGGCGCGAGCGGATCGATTGAAGGGCGCGCATCTTGTTTTCGACAAGATTACGGTTACAGGCACCGAAGACCTGCTGATGGCCGCTGTGCTAGCCGATGGCGAGACGCTGATGGAGAACTGCGCGCGTGAGCCCGAGGTAACGGACCTGGCTGCCCTGCTGATCGCGATGGGCGCGAAGATTGAGGGCGCGGGCACATCGACGATTCGCGTGCAGGGCGTGACCAGTCTGCACGGCGCGCGTTACCGCATCAATCCCGATCGCATTGAGGCGGGAACATTTCTGATTGCGGGCGCAATTACCGGCGGAGATCTGATTGTCGCCAATTGCAATCCGGATCACATCCGCGCTGTGATTGCCAAGCTTGAAGAGACTGGCGTGCGCGTGGATCAGCTCGGACCGGATTCGGTGCGCGTGCGCTCGGAAGGCAATTTGCGCGCGGCGGATATTTCGACTGAAGAGTATCCCGGCTTCCCTACCGACATGCAAGCGCAGTACATGGCGCTGGCCACGCAGGCCGAAGGCGTGAGTCAGGTAAAGGAAAATATCTTCGAGAACCGTTTTATGCATGTACAGGAGTTGGTGAGGATGGGCGCCAACATCAAGGTGGATGGAAGCACGGCTACTGTGCGTGGCGCGACGAAGCTTTCCGCGACAGCTGTGATGTGTTCTGACCTGCGCGCTTCCGCGTCGCTGGTGCTGGCGGCGCTGGTGGCTGACGGCGAATCCATTCTTGATCGCGTGTATCACATGGATCGTGGCTATGAACGCATCGAAGAAAAGCTGCGCGGTGTAGGTGCGCAGATTCGGCGTCTGGGAAATATGTTTGCCTCGTAGAAAAATCACCGCGAATTTCGAAGGAAACTCCAGCGCTATTGCGCTTTAGATAAGAAGACGGCCTTGGCTGGACGGCCACCTGCTCGCACACTCTAAAAAATGCTGCGTTTGTGAATCTGTCTCATCGCCAGCTGACGGCAATGTGCCAGTGCAGGCCATGGTGTTCGGTTTTGCGTAGAACACGTTCATACTCGCGTAACTCAACCAGGACGGACTGTGTTTCAGAGCCAAGGGCAACTGGATTGGCATTAAGAAATTCGATAAGCGTGCAAACGGTAAGCAGTCCGTCAGGAGCGTCGTACCACTGGGGTTGCGGTAGATGGCGAGCCCATTCCGGACTGGCGACGCCTTGCTCAAGCAGCAAGGCCATAGAGTTCTCATCGGCGGAAAAATAATCGAGAAGTGGAGTTACATGGAGCCGCTCAGCCAACCGTTCCAGGCCGTCCTCATTACGCGCGAGGGCCTGACCGTTCACAAACGTATCGTAACCGGGGTCTTCCCCTTCAACAACAATGTACAAACTGGCTGCCATCGTTTTGAGTTTAGTGGAGATGACGTTTGGATGAGCAGAAAACTCTATTGTGGTAATCCAATCGATTACCATCGGGTAGCTTCCCCCCCTGAAGTTGGATAGCTACCACTATCGAGTTATGGCAAACTTCTAAATAGGGTCGCTTCTATTAATTGAACCATTTCTGTTGCCGAGGACAGTGTGATTAATTGGGCAGAGCTTCCGGATCTAGGAGCCGTGGGCCTTTTGGCTGGCGCGTTCGCTTCTGTTGCCCGGCGCAATCAAACGCACGTCTCGAAGATCTGGCTCACCGGCTGGCTAATGATCGCGCTGCATTTTTTGGTGGCGCTGTTCGGGGACGCGCCAGGCAATTGGGGCGTGCTGGCTAACATCGTCATCGTCGGGGCTCTGACATGGGCCGGACTGTTGTTCATGTGGGCCTCAGTTCCCTATCGCGAGGAGATTTCGAGCCGATGGATGCTTGCGGCGCTGCTGGTTGCAAACACTTTCTATCTGACCCTGCTGATCGCCGGCCCGTTCGCACCCTGGATCATGTATTTGGGCGCCTCTTTGTTCGGCGTATTTCCGATGGCGGTCGCGTTGGTTGCCGTGAAGCGGTTCGACAGTCCGTTGCGTTGGACCATCGTTGGGCTATATTGCACACTCTCCGTTTATCTTTGCCTCTTCCAGCTGCGCCCCGACAATGGAACCGACCTGGCTCTGAATGGAGTGCTGTTTACCGTTTATATCGGCTGCTGCATCCACTTCTGGTTTGCTTATCGGCGCGCGACGGCTGGGGCCTTTGTCACCATTGCCGGATTTTTGGCCTGGGCATGCGTCTTTTTGGTGGCTCCGCTCATGCAGGCGTTTCTGCCGACCTATCATGTTGAGAACGAAGTTTGGAATCTGCCCAAATATGTAGTGGCGCTGGGGATGATTCTTCTGTTGCTTGAGGATCAGATTGAACACAACAAGCATTTGGCGCTGCACGACCACCTGACCGGCCTGCCCAATCGCCGGCTTTATCAGGACAGGCTGGCAAGCGCGTTGGAGCGTGCCAGGCGAGCCGAGGAAAAGACTGCCGTGCTCGTCGTCGACCTGGATCGATTCAAACAGGTCAATGACACGTTAGGCCACCATGTTGGCGATCTTGTTTTGCAGAGAGTTGCTGCGATGTTTTCAACTCGCGTGCGGCGCTCGGACACTGTGGCCCGAACCGGCGGAGACGAGTTTTCAATCATTCTGGAAGAACCTACTTCTCGCGCCGATGCGATGCTTGTGGGCCGATCGTTGATAGAGCTTCTTGAAGAGCCTCTGGAGCTGGGGGAACATACCGTGCGTATCGGCGCCAGCGTGGGAATTGCGCTCTTTCCTGAGGATGCGCGTGAGATGGAGCCCTTGTGCATCGCGGCGGATTTACGCATGTACGACGCGAAGCATGACTCCGACGATAACCGTGAACGGGAAGCCGCTCGCGCGTCCCGGCCGGGACCGAGACTTGCATCGGTCAAAGGCAGCGGCCTGCAGGTCGTGGACTAAGTCCGCATTTCTCCCAGAGAAGCCGCAACAACCGAAATTCGAGGCTTGGCGGGGTCGCTGAGGGACCACTTGTCAGAACTGGTCAGGGTTGCCGACGATCCAGCCCCGGAGCAGACCATGCGGGCGTTGAACGGGTCCCGTCACGCACACAAAAAGCCGCGCAGCTGGGCCATCAAAACCAGCCCCCGGACGGCTCGAGGCCATTGATGCGCAGGTAGGTGACGAGATTGCCGTAATGCAAGGCGTCATGATTTCCGACTTGCGTCAAAATGAACATCTTGTTCGTCTTGACGCCAAAGAAGTCCGCCGAGTCATTGAGGTGCGCATCGGTGAACCCGGAGTACGCGCCATCGCAGTAATCGAACGAGCCCTTGAGGTAGGCCTTGATCTCGGTCTTCGAAACCTTCGCGGTAGGCGTGGCCGGGTTCGCTTCACCTTTGACGTTTGAACATAGCGTGTAGGAAATATCGGCCACATGAGTCAGAATCTCGGCAAACGAGCGAACGTCCTTCGTCGGCCGGTAGCTGTACTTCGGCTCTGGCATCGCGTCCGCCGACTTCATGATCTTGTCTTGCATGTTGCTACGAAAAATGGATAGCGTCGTCGTCAGCGGATTCGGCGCTGCGATCGGATTGGGCATGCCTTGTTGGGCGTTGGCCAAGGACGCCAAGACGGAAACGGATAGCATGCAGACAGGAACAACGACACGAGCAATGGATCGGAACATTGAGAATCCTCCAAGATCTCCGGGTGCGCCCGGCAGGGCTTTGAGTTTCACAGGTCTCCTTTGGCCGGTCTCTGCACGAGGTGCGATCTGTTTGGAACTGTGCACGTAGCCAGCCAAAACGCTCTAAGTGCAAGTCGCTGATTCATAAGTAAGCTCAGTTCCGGGATCGCGATCGGCAACGCGATCTTTGTCCGGAATCGAAACTGGCTAACCAAGAACGAACAGTCAATGAGATGGCCGGCTTGACACCTAACACCCTCGGTACAGCCAGCCTGGAGACCGGCCCTACGATTTTGGCCAACTGTGAGAGATGCGGGCTAGACCTGTAAGCCGTCTCAGGGATTCTACGCAATTCGTAAGAATGAAACGGCCCGGATTTTTGATCTGGGCCGTTCTTGTTATCGGAGCTACGACGCTTCTTTATGCCTGACCGCCACCGCCGCCAGGTCCGCGGCCGCCACCATTACCGCCGGTGCCACCACCTGGCCGGCGACGACGACGGCGGCGATTGTTGTTGGCGCCTGCCGGGGGACGGCCTGCGCCTCCGCCGGCCGGTGTGCCGACAGCGACCGGCGCACCTTCGACGCGGTTGAAGTTGGGCTCGTTCTCTTCGTCGAACTCCTCAGTGCCCTCTTCGTCGAAGTCGTCTCCGCCTTCGATGAGGATGGTGCTCTGATTGGACTTCGGCTGCTTGTCATCAAACTCGTGGCGCGGCCTTGACGGCGCAGCGTGAGCAACTGGAGCGTCGGAGGCTTCGCCTTCCGCCGCTTCAGTCTCTTCAGGAGCCGAGTGGGCCAGCTTGGCCTTCTGCTCCTTGATGAGCGCCTTGCGGCTGAGCTTGATGCGATTGCCTTCGATGGCCAGAACCTTG
>Ga0302324_100028094_pt1 | contig 10700 bp, 10 predicted proteins | sample Palsa_T0_1_FD_201949 | JGI IMG/M metagenome (GOLD analysis project Ga0302324, IMG submission 201949) | Peat permafrost microbial communities from Stordalen Mire near Abisko, Sweden - Palsa_T0_1 | ecosystem: Environmental > Terrestrial > Soil > Palsa > Peat permafrost | place: Sweden: Abisko...
TTCGCCGAAGTCGCGGCGGCCCTGCTGGCCGATCCCGGACAGCGCGCCCGCCTGGGCGCCGCCGGGCAGGACTTCGTCGAGACCTCCTACGGCTGGGCGCGGGTCGAGGGGCGCACCCAGGAGCTGATGCACGAGCTGGTCCTTGCGCCGGCCCGTTCAACCCAGCCACGCAATCCGCGTCCCTCTCGCCTGGAGGCTGCTTCATGACCGAGATGTTCAAGATCGAAAGCCCCCCACTGGATGTCGAGGCGCTCTCCCTCGAGATCGAGCGCCGGGTTGGCCCCATTTCCGATGATCTCCCGAAGCGCGATCCAGCTTCGGCCGAACCGGAGTCCCTGCCGACACCGCGCTCACCGGTCGAGGCCTTGCTGGCGTCCCTCGCCGAGGATGCCAATGCGGCGCAAGGGTTTCCGCCACAGTCGCATCGCAAGCTCGGCGGCGCGGTGGTGGCGGCCAAGAAGGGTTTACGGCTCGCGCTTCAGCCGTTCATCAACGAGACCTTCGCCCGGCAGAACGTCTTCAATCGCCGGCTTCTGGATGTCATCGCCGCCCTGCATGCCGAGAACAGGACTCTCGAGACCCGACTCGAGAGGCTGGAGGCGTTGGTGGCTCGCGAATCCACCGACAGCTGATTCGCTTGCCTCGTTACCCCTCAACCCCTCACGTCGCGCTGCCGGCGGCCGTCGGGCCGGCCAGGTTCCTGCGGCCGAGCGCCTTCAAGCTGACCCTGATCATTTCGCTCGCCTGCCTTGGCCTGCGTTTCTGGGAGCTCGGCCGATCGGGGAGCCTGGTGCCCGTGTTGCGCACCCTGGAACACGCCCTGGGCGACCTGCGCTTTCGGGAGCGCGCCGCCCTGGGCCGCGCGAAGGCTCCGACCCATGTGGTGGTGGTCACAGCCGACGAGAAATCGATCAACGAGATCGGGCTCTGGCCCTGGCCGAGGCCGATCTATGCCGATCTGATCGACAAGCTCACCGCGGCCGGAGCCACGGCAGTCGTGTTCGACGTGGCATTCGTCGACCGCAGCTCCCGCATGGATGCTTCCGGCGACCAGGCGCTCGCCGACGCCATCGCCAAATCGGGGAAGACGGTTCAGGCCTTCATTCTTCTCTTTCCCGACGAGGCCGCGCCTCTCGATCCCGTCCAAAGAGAGCTCAACATCAGCCACTTGGAGAAGGCCGCGATCGATCAGGTGCGCGCCCCCGAGAACGGCCGGCTCTACCCGGACCCCGCCGCTGAAGCCCATCTCGAGAGTTTCTCGGCCGCCCGCGCTCCGATCGACCCGGTGTGGGCCGCCGCGACCTGGTTTGGTTACTACAACGCCTACCCCGACGAGGACGGAGTGCTGCGCCGAACGCCGATGCTGGCGCGGCTCGCCGGTCATCTGCTGTTGCCGTCGATCGAGCTGTCCGGATACGCCGTTGCCTGCGGAGCTCCGGCGCCCCGCCTCATCACGCCGCTCGCAGCCGGACGGGACGAGGAGGTCATCAGCGCACTGGAGGTCCCTTGCGAAGGTGGCAGCGTCGCGATTCCCGTCGAGTCGGATGGTCAGATGCTGCTGAACTACCAGGTCGGTTGGAACCAGATGCCGATCGTCAGCACCGTGGACGTCCGCGACGGAAAGTTTCCGCGAGGGACATTCTCCGGGAAAGTGGCCCTGATCGCCGCCACCGCCCAGGGCACCTACGATCTTCGAAGCTCTCCGCTGGATTCCAATGTTCCCGGGGGGGTCACCCATGCCACTGCCCTCGAGCAGATGCTCAGCGGACGGCTACTCACTCGCCCGGGCTGGCTGCGCGTCTTCGAGCTTCTGCTGCTGCTCGGCCTCGGCCTCGGATTTGGCTGGCTCTTTGCCACCTTGGGGCCGCTGCCCGCGGTGGGCACGCTCTTCGTGGGCCTCTTTCTCGTCCACGCCCTGTCGGTGGGGTTGTTCATCTCGGGCTATGACGCGGTCTCGGCCTTGCCGCTCTTGCAGTTGATCCTCATGGCCCCCACCGCGCTGATCTTTCGCTATCTGACCGAGGAGCGCGAGAAGCGCTTCATCCGCAATGCCTTCCGCTACTACCTGACTCCCAGCGTCATGGAAGCGGTTCTCGCCGATCCCAGCAAGCTTCGGCTCGGGGGCGAGAAGCGCGAGCTGACCGTCTTATTCTCGGACGTGCGCGGCTTCACGCAGTTCAGCGAGAAGCTGCAGCCCGAGCAGCTCGTGACGCTGCTCAACCGCTACCTCACCCCGATGACCGACCTGGTCTTCGAGCATGGCGGCACGCTCGACAAGTACATGGGCGACGCCATCATGGCCTTCTACGGAGCCCCGCTCGAGCAGCCCGACCACGCCCTGCGGGCGGTCAAGACTGCCGACAGCATGATGCGCGCCCTCGCCACCCTGGCACCCGAGTGGCAGGCCGAAGGGCTGCCCAAGCTCGACATCGGCATCGGCATCAACTCCGGCCCGATGGTGGTCGGCAACATGGGATCGGAGAGCCGGTTCGACTATACCGTGATGGGTGACGCCGTGAACCTGGGCTCGCGCCTCGAGGGCACCAACAAGGTCTACGGCACGCATGTGATCCTCTCCGAGGACACCGAGGCCCTGGTGCGGGGCGAGGTCACCACGCGGGAGCTGGACAGCGTGCGGGTCAAAGGCAAGCACAAGCCGGTCCGCATCTACGAGCTGATCGCGATCGGAGCCCCTCCTCCGGAATGGGTCGAGGTGCTCGAAAGCTACCAGCGCGGTCTGGATCTGTATCGCCAGCGCGACTTTGCCGGGGCGGCGGCGGCCTTCGAAGGGGTGCTCGAGCGCCGACCCCACGACAAGCCCGCCGAGATCTACCTGCGCCGTTGTCGAGATCTGGAAGCGCAGCCTCCCGCGCCTGACTGGGACGGCGTGCTGGACCTACTCACCAAGTGAGACTCAGCCGGCGCTAACAGCCGCCGTCGCCACAGGTTCCTGCATCCCCGTCATCGCCCCCATCCCCAGCGTCGGAACCCTCCCCGCCATCCGCACCCTCCCCGCCATCTCCGCCGTCCGCACCGCTCATGCAGCTCGTGTCACAGACGCATTGCCCGCCGTCGCATTCGGTTCCGCTGGTGCAGCCGGCATCCGAACCGCAGGTGCATTGCCCTGATGAATCGCAGCCATCGCCGATCCCGGCGCAGCTGAGGCAGGCTTGTCCAGCTGCCGCGCAGGCCAGGACCGACAGCGGCTGGCATTGGTTGTTCTGGCAGCAGCCGGAGGTGCAGCTCGTCGCGCTGCACGAACAGGAGCCGCTGACGCAGGCGTCTCCCGAGCTGCACGGCGCGCTGGATCCACAGGTGCAACCCCCGTCGGAAGCGCAGGTGTCGGCGTCGCTCCCGCACTGGAAGCAGCTCTCGCCGCTGACGCCGCACTGGGTCGCGTCGACAGCCGTGATGCATGCTCCCGCATCGCTGCAACAACCCGTGCAGGTGCTGGGGTCGCAGACGCACGTCCCCCCTTGGCAGACGTAGCCCGTCCCGCAGGCCGCGCCCCCACCGCAAGAACACGCGCCGGTCGTGCACCCGTCGGCGTTCGAACCACACGCCAGGCAGGCGACTGCATTGACGCCGCAGGTGGCGACGTTTCCCGGAGAAACGCAGGTGCTGTCCGGCTCGCAGCAGCCGCCATCGCAGCTCGACGCGTTGCAGAGACACTGGCCAGCCTGGCACGTCTGGCCGGTGATGCACCCGGCATCTCCGCCACAAGTGCACGAACCGTCCTGGCAACCATCGCCGAGCAGCCCGCAGGAGAAGCAGGCCGTACCGGAGATGCCACACGAGGTGCTGGCCTCCGCCATGCAGGTGCTGCCCTGGCAACAGCCTCCGTCGCAGCTCGACGCGTTGCAACCGCTGCAGGTGCCGTTGCAAGTCTGGTCGCCGACGCAGGTCGCGCAGGTAATGCCGTTGGCGCCGCAGGCGGTGGTCGCAGTCCCGACCTGGCAGGTGTTGCTCTGGCAGCAGCCGGTCTGGCAAGAGGTCGAGTCGCAGACGCATTGCGCGCTCTGGCACTCGTCTCCCGCCGTACACATCGCGCCGCCGCCACAGCTACAAACGCCGGCATCGGAACAGCTGTCGGACCTCGCATCGCAAACCTGACAGCTCGAGCCACCCACGCCGCAGCCGGTCGTCGAAGGGGCGACGCACAGCCCCTGCGTGTTGCAGCAACCCGTGGCGCAGCTCGTGGGGGTACAGGCGCAACCGGCGTCAACGCATTCCTGACCGCTCTGGCAAGCCGCACTCGAACCGCAGCGACAAGCGCCGGTGGTGCTGCAGTTGTCGGTGGTCCCGCTGCAGCTGACGCAAGCCACCCCCTTGAGACCGCAGGTCTCCGCGCTCGCGGTCTCGCAAGCGTCCTGGTCACAGCAGCCTTTGGGGCAGCTGCTGGGCGTGCAGGCGCAGCCGCCGTCCACGCAGGCTTGCCCAGACTGGCAGGCCTGGCCCGTGCCACAGGTGCAGGCACCCTGGGCGCTGCAACCATCCCCGGTTGGCTCGCAATCATTGCAGGCCATGCCCGCCGGCGCGCAATTCGTGGCCGAAGTCGCGGCGCAAGTGGCCCCGTTGCAGCAACCGCTGGGACAGGCCTGGGCGTTGCATCCACTGCACACGCCTGAGCCGCAGGTCTGGCCGCTCGGGCACGCCTTGCAGGTGCCACCGGCCGGCCCGCAAGTCGCCGCTTCGGTGCCGGCCTGGCAGACCTCATTCGCGTCGCAGCAACCCGCGGGACAGGACTTGGCCGTGCAGGTGCATGTCCCGGACTTGCATTCCTGACCCGTCTGGCAAGCCGGTCCGCTGCCACACAAGCAGCCGCCGTCGCTCGCGCAGCCATTCGCGCCCGAGCCACAGTCCGTGCACTTCGAGGCCGACACGCCACAGGCCGCGGCGGTGGTCGGGCTCGCGCAGGTCTGGTCGGGCGCACAGCAACCGGTGGGGCAGGATGCCGAATTGCACACGCACTTGCCGTCCACGCACCGCTGACCCTCGACGCAAGCCGGCTCGCGGCCGCAGGCGCAGTTGCCGGTCGAGCTGCAGCTGTCGGCGAGATTCGGAGAACAGGTCGCGCACTTTGCCCCGCTCACCCCGCAACTGCTGAGCGAGGGCGTCTCACACACTCCATAGCTGCAACAGCCGTCGCAGGAGGTCGAATCACAAACGCAACCTCCGTTGGAGCAGTGCAGGCCTGTGGCACACTCGGCGCCGTTGCCACAGCTGCAGGCCCCGGCCAGATTGCACCCGTCCGAGCGCTTCGAGTCACAAACGCCGCAGGCCGCCCCGTTCACCCCGCAGGCCGACTGTACAGGGGTGATGCAGGTCGTGCCCGAGCAGCAGCCCGGGCAGGTCATGCTACAGCCGCTGCAGGCGCCGCCGTTGCAAGTCTGGATGTTCGGGCACGGTTGGCATTCCTCACCGGCGCTGCCGCACGCCATCGGTTTCTCGGTCGTCAGGCAGATGTCGTTCGTGCAGCAACCGCTGGGGCAGGAGGTCGAGTCGCAGATGCACGTCCCCCCCAGGCAATGTTGCTGCGGGATGCAGGCCGAGTGGGAGCCGCAGCTGCAGAATCCCGCCGCCGAGCAATTGTCGGTGCGCTCGGGATCGCAGACGTCGCAGGTGACTCCCTCGATTCCGCACGCGCCCACCGAGGAGGGGTTGCAAACGCCGTTGCTGCAGCAGCCGTCGGGGCAACTGATGCCATCGCAGACGCAGGCCCCGGCCAGACACTCCTGGTGCTCAGCACAGGCCGGCTCGGTACCGCACTGGCAGTTGCCTTCCGCCGAGCAACTGTCGGCCAGGCTCACTTCGCAGCTGACGCAGGTCCCTCCGTTGACGCCACAGGTCAAAGGGCTGCGCTGCAAGCAATTGCCGTCCTGGCAGCAGCCATCTGGACAGGAGGTCGAGTCGCACACGCACAGGCCGTCGACGCAGCGTGCCCCTCCCTGGCAAGCCGAAGACCCCCCGCAAGTGCACCCGCCGTCCGCCCCGCAGCCGTCGGAGCCAATGCCGCAGGCTCGACAAATGCCGCCGCCCTGTCCGCAGTCGTTGGCGGTGGTGGCCTGGACGCAAGTGCTTCCTGCGCAGCAGCCATCCGGACAGGAGCTGGGGGTGCAGAGGCAGGCGCCGTTCTGGCACTCCAACCCGGCGCCGCAGCCCGGAACACACGGCGACGGCCCGCCGGACTTGTAGCAGCGGCCATCCGACTGGCAGGTGAAGCCGTCGGGGCAAAGACCATTCGAACCACATTGCACGGCGCCATTTCCGATGTTGGGCGAGAAGCCGCAACCCGCCAGGCAGGTCAGCAGCCAGCTCAGCAACCCCCAAGAGGCACGCGAGCTTCGCATTTAGAACACCCAGGCCAAGGCCAGCGGTCCGCCATTCGGCGACGCGATTCCGGCGATGGAAAGCGCTTTCTTGGCGGACGCCCCCTGCTGCCAGCCGAGCACCGCAAGGACTCCTCCGGCCACCACCACCGTGGCGCCGGCGGCATAGAGCACATCCGCGATCACGACCGATCTCGAGCCATCTCGATAGGTGTTCTCGACTCCTTGGGTCCACTTTTGTCCCTGAGCGTCCACCTGGTCGATTGTGCTGGCGTCGGAGCTCGAGCGCGCGCTGAAGTAGACCCCCACGCCGAGCGCCACCACTCCCGCGCCGGCGATCCCCAGACCGGCCGCCAGCTTGGTTCGTCCCGCCCGCTGTTGGCCAAGCAAGCCCACCCGGTCCACGGCCGGACCCTCGAGCGGGAACAAGGCAATCTGCGCTGGCTGCTGTTGCTCGGCGAGGAGATTGGCCTCCGCCAGCTTGAGGGCCCGCTGTTCCTTCTCTTCTTCCTGGCGCCGCCGCAGCTCGGCCTGCTCGGCGGCGAGCTTGCTCTCGCACTCCGTGATCAGATCCTCGACCAGGGCGCGATTCTTGGCTCTCGGGACCTCGTGCAGGTAGCCATGCAGAAAGAAGGACGCGCGCTCGTAGTTGCCGAGCTCGCGATAGCACTGCCCGAGGTTGAAGAGCAGCAAGGGAGCGCCGAATTCCCGGTAGGCCGCGCTGAATTCCTCGAGCGACTCCTGGAAGTGCCCGAGCTTGTAGGCCACCGTCGCCCGCTCGGTGAGCTGCTTGGCTGCCGCCTTGTCGGCGCGCGCCACCGGCGACGCGAGCGCGCAGACGAGCAATGGGATGACGGGGAGAGCTCGGCCCGAGCGAATCATTCCGCGAACGGGTCGGCAACCGCATCGCGGTCCAGAGCCGGTTCCGTCTTCTCCTCGTCCGAATTGGCCGTCTTCTTCACGCGCTTGGCGGGCTTCATCGCCGGAACACCCTCGGCGGGGCCAGCTCGCTTCTGGAGGCGCGGCGCAACGGGCTCGGGCGTCGCAGCGCTCTCGGGCAGCAGCTCCGCGAGCGTGGCCGATACGCTCGAATCCTTGTCCAGGACGATCTCCTGCCAGGCGCGGTTGTGCCCCGGAAAGCGAAACTCGAAGCGGGTGGGTCGATCGCTGCGTCCGGTCGACCACTCCAGCGGCGTTTTCCCCAGCGGTGCGTCGGTGCCCTCGCGGAACACCTCGGCCCCCCGCGGCGACGAATCGAACGAGACCCGAACCTTGACCACCGGCGCGGTCGAGGCGGGAGAGACGACGGAGGACTCGCGCGCCGACCGGTGGGCCAATCCCTGCGACGCCACCGCCGCCAGCAGGAAAACCGCCAGGGCGCCGAGGGCCCAGGGCCGCGCCGCCCGCTGGGGCTTGCGCCGCGCGAGGGACGGAGGATCCGGCGAATCGAGGCTGGCCTCGATCGCCGCGAGGCGGTCCCCGACATCCCGCATCGTCTGAGGTCGAGCGGGCGGCGGCTTGGCGAGGCACTGCATGATCAAGGCTTCCAGAGCCTCGGGGATCGCTTGCGAGGTGCTCGAGAGTTGGCTGGGAGCGGTGGGCGCCATCGAGAGATGTGCAATCACATACTCGCCGAAGCTGTCCCCGCTGAAGGGGCGCCGGCCGGCGACCAGCTCGTAGAGGATCACTCCGAAGGCGTAGATGTCGGTGCGGTGATCGACCGCCGTGCCGCCGGCTTGCTCGGGCGACATGTATTCGGGCGTACCCAGGATGGCGCCGGCTTGCGTCTGTCCCTGGATGGCGTGCAGCGGGTCGGTGAGCTTGGCGACGCCGAAGTCCAGGATCTTCACGAACTCGCTGTCGCTGCTGCGGTTGACGATGAACACGTTCTCGGGCTTCAGATCGCGGTGCACGATGCCGGCGTCATGCGCCGCCGCGAGCGCCGAGCACACCTGACGGGCGATGTGCAATACCCGCGGCAGGCTCAGAGGTCCGCTGAGCTGGAGCTGCGCGAGGTCGGTACCGACCAGCAACTCCATGATGAAGTAGCTCTCGCCGCCGCCCACCCCTTCGACGAAGTCGGTGACCTCGATGATGTTGTCGTGACGGATCTGGTTGACGGCCCGCGCCTCGTCGAAGAACCGCCGCACGGCGTTGGGATTGTTGGCAAACTCCGAGCGCAACATCTTGAGCGCGACGCGCCGGCCGAGCTTGACGTGCTCGGCAAGGTACACGCGGCCCATGCCACCCTCGCCGAGCAGGCTCAGCAGCCGGTAGGCGCCGACCACCGACATCGGGGGACGAGACTGGCTTCCAGGGTTCGCGCTGGCTTCGATGAACGAGAGCGGCAGGTTTCCAAGGGCGACGGTCGGCGTGCTCGGCGATCCGGGCCTGGTGGGAGACGATGTTCGAGAGGCTCGGGCGGGCAACGCCGGCTCTCGCCCGGCCGGGCTCAGCTTGGGCTTGGAGACGGGCTCAGGCTCGGGACCCACCGGGGGGGGCGGCCGAGCATCGATCGGGCTGCTGGAAGGCGGGCCGCTGGAAGGCTCAGCCACCGGAATGTTCAACTTCCAGCGTCCGGAACCGGGCGTTGGGGTCGGCGCGGGATCCGAGCCCATCCAAGCGGTGGTCGACGTGTGAGACGGAGACTTCCCGCACAGAGCGCACCTCTCGCCGCTCCCGGACTGGAATGCCCCGCACGATACACATGTCGGCATCGACGACTCAACTCCCAAAGGCTTGTCGACAAACTAAGCACACGGTTGGCCCCAAAGGGTCCCTGCGCCCCGCGCGAAAGGCGCGGCCCTCGCCCAAGAATAGCACCGGAACTGATGGATCGGCTAGATCGGCAGGGCTACCGCCGGAGGCGAGGTCCGACCAACCATAAATCACAAAGAAGATCAGTTACTTACGCGCCCTGTAGCGCCTCTACCCCGTCAGGCTTCGAGCTTGCCCAGCGCCCCATCGGGGTGCCGGACGATCACGGTGGTGTGAATGCCGCCCCGCACGCCGAAGTCCCCGAGCACTTCGATTGCCCTCGGTGCGGTCGCTCGCACCAGGTCGTCGAGAATCCGGTTCGTCACCGCCTCGTGGAAGGCTCCCTCGTTTCGGTAGCTCCACAGGTAGAGCTTGAGGCTCTTGAGCTCGACACACCGCTGGTCGGGCACGTAGCGGATGCGGATGGTCGCAAAGTCGGGCTGGCCGGTCCGCGGGCAGACGCACGTGAACTCCGGGCACTCGAAGCGGATGGTGTAGTCCCGCTCGGGATGCGGGTTCGGGAAGGTCTCCAGCTCTTTCGACGGGGCTGAGGCCACGTTACAGGCGCGCTTGGCCCGCGATCTTCAGTGCCCCAGACCCTGCCGCGACCTCACCAGTTGGGGCGTCCTTGGGGCTGGCCATCGCATCCGCCGGAAGGTGCGAGTGGATCTTCATCGAGCAGAACTTCGGCCCGCACATGCTGCAAAACTCGGCGGTCTTGAAGACCTCGTGAGGCAGCGTCTGGTCGTGCATCGCGCGCGCCCCCTCGGGATCGAGCGAGAGCGCGAATTGCTGATTCCAGTCAAAGGCATAGCGCGCGCGAGAGAGCGCATCGTCGCGGTCGCGGGCGCCCGGTCGGTGCCGGGCCACGTCAGCCGCGTGGGCGGCGATCTTGTAGGCGATCATGCCATCCTTGACGTCGTCCTTGTCGGGCAGGCCCAGGTGCTCCTTGGGCGTGACGTAGCACAGCATCGCCGCCCCCGCCGTCCCGGCCATGGTGGCGCCGATCGCGCTCGTGATGTGATCGTAGCCGGGCGCGATGTCGGTCACCAGCGGCCCCAGCACGTAGAAGGGCGCCTCGTCGCACTCTGCCATCTGCTTTTTGACGTTCATCTCGATCTGATCGAAGGGCACGTGTCCCGGCCCCTCGACCATGACCTGCACCTCGTGCTGCCAGGCGCGGCGCGTGAGATCGCCCAGCACCTTGAGCTCGGCGAACTGGGCCGCGTCCGACGCATCCGCCAGGCAGCCCGGGCGCAGTCCGTCGCCCAGCGAGAACGACACGTCGTACTTCCGGAAGATCTCGCAGATCTCGTCGAAATGCTCGTAGAGCGGGTTCTGGCGCTTGTGGACCAGCATCCACTGGGCCATCAGCGCCCCGCCGCGGCTCACGATTCCCGTGATGCGATGGCGCGTCAAGGGCACGAAGTCCTGGAGCACTCCGGCATGGATCGTCATGTAGTCCACGCCCTGCTGGGCCTGCTTTTCGATCACGTCCAGCAGGCCCTGGGCCGTCAGGTCCTCGGCCTTGTCGACCAGCTGGATGGCCTCGTAGATCGGGACGGTCCCGATGGGAACGGGCGAGGCGCGCAGGATGGCCTCGCGGATGGCCGG